>Ga0247827_10001036_pt1 | contig 12084 bp, 11 predicted proteins | sample 12C_Control_Day2_FD_194414 | JGI IMG/M metagenome (GOLD analysis project Ga0247827, IMG submission 194414) | Soil microbial communities from agricultural site in Penn Yan, New York, United States - 12C_Control_Day2 | ecosystem: Environmental > Terrestrial > Soil > Agricultural land | place... | reverse complement strand
GACAACCTGACGCCGCTCTATCCCGAAGAGCGCCTGCACATGGAGATCCAGGATCCGACGCTGAAGGACCGCTCGGGCCGGGTCATCGACATCGTCGCCCCGCTCGGCAAGGGCCAGCGCTGCCTGATCGTCGCCCCGCCGCGCGTGGGCAAGACGGTCATGCTGCAGAACATCGCCAAGTCGATCGAGAAGAACCATCCCGAAGTCTTCCTGATCGTCCTGCTGATCGACGAACGTCCGGAAGAAGTCACCGACATGCAGCGTACGGTGAAGGGCGAGGTCGTCGCCTCGACCTTCGACGAGCCGGCCACCCGCCACGTCGCCGTCGCCGAAATGGTGATCGAAAAGGCCAAGCGTCTGGTCGAGCACAAGAAGGACGTGGTGATCCTGCTGGACTCCATCACCCGCCTGGGCCGCGCCTACAACGCCACCGTCCCGTCGTCGGGCAAGGTGCTGACCGGCGGCGTCGACGCCAACGCCCTGCAACGGCCCAAGCGCTTCTTCGGCGCCGCGCGCAACGTGGAGCAGGGCGGGTCGCTGACCATTATCGCCACGGCCCTGATCGACACCGGCAGCCGCATGGACGAGGTCATCTTCGAAGAGTTCAAGGGCACGGGTAACTCGGAAATCGTGCTGGACCGCAAGGTCGCCGACAAGCGCATCTTCCCGGCCATCGACGTGCTCAAGTCCGGCACCCGCAAGGAAGACCTCATCACGCCGAAGGACCAGCTGGCCAAGACCTATGTCCTGCGTCGCATCCTCAACCCGATGGGCCCGCAGGACGCGATCGAGTTCCTGCTCGACAAGCTGCGCCAGTCGAAGAACAACGGCGACTTCTTCCAGTCCATGAATACATAATTCCGGCCCTAGCGCCGTCCGCGCGGCGGGCGGCTGCTTGAGGGCATGTTTCACGTGAAACAACGCCCGGGCAGAAAGGCGAACGTCATGAAGCTGAACATCGAGATCGACTGCACCCCGGCCGAAGCCCGCGCCTTCCTCGGCCTGCCGGACGTGACCGTGCTCAACGACCATCTGGTGGCCGAGATGCAGAAGCGGATGGACGCCAATATGGCGTCGCTGCAGCCCGATGAGCTGATGAAGACCTGGACGTCTTTCGGCGTTCAGGCTCAGGATCAGTTCCGTCGCCTGATGGAAGCCGCCGTCACGGGCGCGCCCAAGGGCTGACGACTTGACCGCCAACGCCGACACCATCTTCGCCCTGGCCACCCCGGCGGGGCGAGGCGCCATCGCCGTCCTGCGTCTGTCCGGACAGCAGACCGAGACAGCCTTGATTGCGCTCGGGGCAGGGGGGCTGACGCCACGTCTGGCTTCGGTACGCAGCCTGCGTCATGAGGGTCGTCTGATCGACGAGGCCCTCATCCTTCGCTTCGTCGCCCCGCGTTCCTATACCGGCGAGGACTCGGCCGAGCTGCATCTGCACGGCGGTCGAGCCGTCGTCGAGGCGGCCAGCATGGCCTTGATCGCCCTGGGCCTGCGTCCCGCCGAACCGGGCGAATTCACTCGTCGCGCCTTCCAGAACGGCCGCATGGACCTGGCCCAGGCCGAGGCCGTGGCCGACCTGATCGACGCCGAGACGAGCGCCCAGAAGGCTCAGGCCCTGGGCCAGCTGGATGGGGCGCTGAGCGCCGCCTACGCCGGTTTCCGCCGCGACCTGCTGAAGGCCCTGTCCCTGGTCGAGGCCGAGATCGACTTCCCGGACGAGGAGGTTCCCGACAATCTGGCCCGCACCGCCGGCCCGGTTCTGGACCAGTTGGCCGCCGATCTGCGCGCCGCCCTGGCCGATTCCGATCGCGGCCGTCGGGTACGCGAAGGCTATCGCATCGTCCTGATCGGCGAGACCAACGCCGGCAAGTCCTCACTGTTCAACGCCCTGACGGCGCGTGAGGCCGCCATCGTCACCCCCATCGCCGGCACCACCCGGGACGTTCTGGACGCCGAACTGATGATCGGCGGCTACGCCGTGACCCTGTCCGACACCGCCGGCCTGCGGGACAGCGACGACTTGGTCGAAGCCGAGGGCATCCGCCGCGCGCGCCTGCGCGCACAGGAGGCGGACCTGCGTCTCTGGGTCCGCGCGCCGGGCGCAGGGCAGGGAGATGACCCCGCCGCCGCCTTCGCTACCGCCGATGACCTGCAGATCCTGAACAAGGCCGACCTCTCCGTCGCAGCGCCGGCTGAAGGCCTCGAGGCCCTGGCCGTCAGCACCACGACGGGGCAGGGACTGTCCGAGCTGCACGACTGGATCGCCGCCCGTCTGGCCCGCGACCTGTCGGGCGCCGACTTCCCGGCAGTGACGCGCGAGCGCCATCGCCGTCGTCTGGTTGAGGCCCTGGCCGCCGTCGAGGCGGGAAGCCGCGCCCTCGACCTCGCGCCGGAGATGGCAGGCGACGACCTGCGCCGCGCCGCCGACGCCCTGGCCCGAGTGACCGGCGCCATCGGCGTCGAGGACATTCTGGGCGAGGTCTTCTCGACCTTCTGCATCGGCAAGTAGCCGCCGAACCTCGATGTTTCACGTGAAACAACGGCGTCGTCCTAGTGGCGATTTCGGCCGGGATAGACTATGTCCTCGCCCATGAGTTCCTCCCCCTCCACGACCTTCGACGTCATCGTCATCGGCGGCGGCCATGCTGGCTGTGAAGCCGCGGCCGCCTCGGCGCGCGCCGGCGCTCGCACCCTGCTGCTGACCCAGAGGCTCGAAACCGTCGGCGAGATGAGCTGCAACCCGGCCATCGGCGGTCTGGGCAAGGGGCACCTGGTGCGCGAGATCGACGCCCTGGACGGCGTCATGGGCCGTCTGGCCGATGTCTCCGGCATCCAGTTCCGTCTGCTGAACCGCTCCAAGGGCGCCGCCGTGCGCGGTCCGCGCAGCCAGATCGACCGTCGTCTCTATCGCGAAGCCATGCAGGCCGAGCTGGCCGACTATCCCAACCTGACCCAAGTGGCCGGCACGGCCGAGGGTCTGATCATGGACAGTGATCGCGTGGTCGGCGTCACGACCGGGGCGGGGGAGACGATCCGCGCGGCAGCCGTGGTGCTGACGACTGGCACCTTCCTCAACGGGGTCATCCATCGCGGCGACCTGCGCGTCCCGGCCGGGCGTTACGGCGAGGACCCGTCGACGGGTCTGGCCGGCGATCTGCACGCCGCCGATTTGATGATGGGGCGTCTGAAGACCGGAACGCCCGCGCGTCTGGACGGCCGCACCATCGCCTGGGACCGGCTGGAGATGCAGGCGGCCGACGATCAGCCCGTGCCCTTCAGCTTCCTGACCGACAAGATCGCGGTGCCGCAGATCGCTTGCGGCGTCACCCACACGACGGAAGAAACCCACCGCATCATCGCCGACAACCTGGGCGAAAGCGCCGTCTATGGCGGCAAGCTGTCGGGCCGCGGGCCGCGCTACTGCCCCTCGATCGAGGACAAGGTGGTCCGCTTCGCCGACAAGACCAGCCATCAGGTCTTCCTGGAGCCCGAAGGTCTGGACGACCCGACCGTCTATCCCAACGGCATTTCGACCTCGGTGTCCGACGCCACCCAGTTGGCTTTCCTGCGAACCATGCCCGGTCTGGAAGCCGTCGAGGTCTTCCGCTTCGGCTACGCCATCGAATACGACTATGTCGATCCGCGCGAACTGACCCCGGCGCTGGAGGTCAAGAAGCGCCCCGGTCTCTATCTGGCCGGTCAGATCAACGGCACGACCGGCTATGAGGAGGCGGGCGCGCAAGGCCTGATCGCCGGTCTGAACGCCGCCCGCGCCGCCGCCGGTTCCGACCCGCTGATCCTTGGTCGGGATCAGGCCTATATCGGCGTCATGATCGACGACCTGGTGACGCGCGGCGTCACCGAGCCCTATCGCATGTTCACCAGCCGGGCCGAGTACCGCCTGACCCTGCGCGCCGACAACGCTGATCAACGCCTGACGCCCATCGGCATGGCGGCCGGGATCGTCGGGGCAGACCGCGCGAAAGTATGGCTGGAGAAGGCAGACCAGTTGGACCGGGCGAACCGTGTTTCACGTGAAACGCAGTTCACGCCCATGGAGGCCGGCGCCCTCGGCATCACGGTCAACGCCGACGGCCAGCGCCGTTCGATCCGCGACCTGCTGTCCTTCCCCAATGTGTCTCTGGATCAGTTCCTCGCCGTCCGGCCCGAGATCGCCGACTGGGCGCCGGCCGTGCGCGAACAGGTCGAGATCGATGCCGTCTACGCCGGTTATCTGGATCGCCAGATCCAGGACGCCGAGGCCCTGCGTCGGGAGGAGGGGCTGTCGCTTCCAGCCGACCTCGACTACGCCGCCATCGGCGCCCTGTCGAACGAAGTCCGCGAGAAGCTGGCCCTGATCCGTCCCCTGACCTTGGGGCAGGCGGGTCGGATCGAAGGCATGACGCCCGGCGCGCTGACGGCCCTGCTGGCCCATGTGAAGAAGGCGACGTCCCTCGCCGCAGAAGTCGAGACCATCGTCGCGTGAGCCTGGACCCCGTCGCCGCCTTCCGCGCCCATACCGGCGCCAGTGAAACCCAGATCGCCGATCTGACCGCCTTCCTTGGCATGCTGACCGAGGCCAATGAGGTGATGAACCTGGTCGGGCCGGACTCCATTCCCGACTTCTGGAACCGTCACGCCTGGGACAGCGCCCAGTTGCTGGCCCTGGCGCCCGAGGCCTTGACCTGGGCCGATCTGGGCGCCGGCGCGGGCTTCCCCGGCGTGGTTCTGGCCATCCTGCTGAAGGACCGGCCCGAGGCTCATGTCTGGCTGATCGACAGCCTGGGCAAGCGTTGTCGCTTCCTGCAACAGGTGGTCGATGCCCTGGATTTGCCGGCGACCGTGATCAATGGCCGGGCCGAGGAGCAGGACGTGGAGGTCGACATCGTCACCGCCCGCGCCGTGGCGCCGATGGAGAAATTGCTGGCTTATGCACAGCCTTACTTCCAGCACGGTGCACAAGGTCTGTTCCTGAAGGGGGAGAAGGCCGAAGCTGAGTTGAAAGACGCGGCCAAGGTCTGGCAGTTTAAGAGCGACCTCTCCGTCTCGCGCAGCGACCCGCGCGGCCGCATTGTTTCTGTCCGGAGTCTTCGCCGTGTCCGCTGATCGCGAGAAACAGACCCCCGTGCATCAAACTCGAGTGCATCAGACCCGAGTCCTGGCCGTTTCGAACCAGAAGGGCGGGGTGGGCAAGACCACGACCGCCATCAACCTGGGCACGGCCCTGGCCGCCATCGGCGAGAAGGTGCTGATCGTCGACATGGACCCGCAGGGCAATGCCTCGACGGGTCTGGGTGTTCCACGTGAAACACGTCGAGCGACGATTTATGACGTCATCGTCGATGGTCGTCCGATCGATCAGTCGGCCGTTGAAACCGCCGTTCCGGGTCTGTTCATCGTCCCCGCCGACGCCGACATGTCGGGCGTCGAGATCGAGTTGAGCCAGGCGGATCGTCGCTCCTATCGTCTGCGCGACGCGCTCGCGGCCCAGGGCGGCGAGGGTCATTCCCGGTATGACTATGTCCTGATCGACTGCCCGCCGTCGCTGAACCTGCTGACGCTGAACGCCATGGCCGCCGCCGACGCGGTTCTGGTGCCGCTGCAGTGCGAGTTCTTCGCCCTGGAGGGCCTGACCCAGCTGATGCGGACCATCGACATGGTCAAGCAGAGCCTGAACCCGTCGCTGGAGATCCAGGGCCTGGTCCTGACCATGTACGACCGCCGCAACGCCCTGTCGGGGCAGGTGGCGGCCGACGTGCGCGCCCACTTCGGCGACAAGGTCTACGACAGCGTCATTCCCCGCAATGTGCGGGTGTCCGAGGCGCCGTCCTTCGGCAAGCCGGTGCTGATCTACGATCTGAAATGCACCGGCAGCCAGGCCTATCTGAAACTGGCGCGTGAGCTCGTGGCGCGCGAACGTCAGCGTCGTCAGGCGCTCGCCGCCTGATCGGCGGCTTTCCCGATTAAGTAGAACGGAATCAGCATCTTGTCCGAACGTCAACGTGGTCTGGGTCGTGGTCTGTCGGCCCTTCTGGGAGAGAACGTCGCCGAGAGCGCGCCGGTCGACGGCGGCGTTCAGCCGACGGGCGTGCGCGCCGTGCCGATCGAGAGCCTCAAGCCCAACCCTGATCAACCCCGCAAGCAGTTCAGCGCCGAAAACCTGGAGGAGCTGACCGCCTCGATCCGCGACAAGGGGGTGCTGCAGCCCATTCTGGTTAGGGCCCAGCCGGGCGAGGACGGCATGTGGCAGATCATCGCCGGCGAGCGCCGCTGGCGCGCCGCCCAGGCCGCCCGTCTGCGCAACGTGCCGATCATCGAGCGCCCCATGGACGACGTTGAGGTGATGGAGGTGGCCATCATCGAAAACGTCCAGCGCGCCGACCTGAACCCGGTCGAAGAGGCCATGGCCTATGGCTCGCTGATCTCGCGTTTCGGTCGCACCCAGGACGCCCTGGCCGGGGTGGTCGGCAAGAGCCGCAGCCATGTCGCCAATACCCTGCGCCTGCTGCAGCTGCCCGACAGCGTGCTGAATCATGTGATGGAGAACCGGCTCTCGGCCGGCCACGCCCGCGCCCTGATCACCGCCCCCAACCCCGAGGCCCTGGCCGAACAGGTCCTGTCCAAGGGCCTGAACGTGCGTCAGACCGAGGCCCTGGCCCGCCGCGCCGCCGACGGTCCCAAGGCGTCCAAGGCCAAGCCGGTGCTGGGCGGGGAGGGCGCCGCCGACGTCGCCGCCCTGGAGCAGGATCTGGCCGACGCCCTGGGCCTCAAGGTTCTGCTGTCCGACAAGGGCGGCAAGGGCGAACTGACCATCAAATACGGCACCCTGGAACAGCTCGACGACCTGTGCCGCCGGTTGATGCGCGGATAGAGGCCGAACGCGTCGGCTATTCGGCCAAGCACGGGTTAGATCGCCATATTACTTGCGACATATAGAAGGCGTCGCCGGTTTTCGCATTGACCGTCAGGGCTGCGGGTCTGCCTTCTTGACATAGTCGGTAGGTGGCTACCTCTTGGACCGGCGCGCTTTTGCTCCAGCCCGCCGCCGCAATGACTCGACGAACCGTTTTTGCTTCGCTTGCTGGCGCCGCGGCCATGTCGGCAACCATCGTTGGAATATCAGAGACCGGCACTCGGAAGCTGAGGCTCTGGGCGTTGCTGTCGAGGTCATGGACATCGCGGATGTCGTAAGCGCTCTGCGGCAGGAAAATGGGAATCCAGCCGCGTTGGACAGTGCCGCTGTCCCGGGCTGCCTTGAAGTCGGGATAACGCTCATCCTTGATCTCTCCGCAAGCAGCGGGGAGGAGAGCCAGAAGGGCGACGGCGATGGACCTCATGCCGTCAATCTCGTTCATCTTCAGCAGACCGGCAATGGGCCGGAGTTTGTGCTAAGCTGCGTCCATGACCGAGCAAACCGACAAGACCAGCGCGACCGAAGCCTTGAAACGCGCCCTCGCCGCCAAGAAGGCTGGAAACCCGGGCGGCCAGCCTGGCGCTAAGACCATCGGCAAGGCGCCGGAAAAGGCCATGCAGCGTCAGGCTGCGGCGGCGAACAAGCCTGCCTTCCGCAAGGCTTCGAAGCGGGGCTAGCGCCTTGCTTCCCTCTCCCGGCGGGAGAGGGCTTGAGCCTCCAAGAGCGTAGCGATTGGGAAGGCGACCCGAAGGGCGGCGCCAAGCGTCAAAGGGTGAGGGGCTGACCCATCAGTCGGTGTGGGCCGTGGCGCGACGGCTTACGCCGAAGGCAAACAGCGACCCTCATCCGGCCCTGCGGGCCACCTTCTCCCAATGGGAGAAGGGAGAGAGGCGAGACGGCCTCAAGTAGGCCGAAGGCCGGTAGGCCAAGAACAATGGGCATCAAGCAGCGCGAAGCGCGATAGGCCCCTCTCAAAGCCCCATGCGTTTGGCGCGGGCGGCGATTTCCAGCAGCAGGCGTTCGGCGATCAGGGCCTCGGGCATTCCCGTGGTCTTGGTGGCGATATCGGCCGTGTTGACGCTGTCCTGCACCTCGTCGAGCAGTTCCAGTCGCCAGGCGCGGGCCTGACGCAGGATCTCGGCTTCCTGTTTCCAGAAGACCCCGGCGGATTTGGCGGCCTCCTTGGCGCCGGCGCCCGAGGCTTGCAGCACGTTGATGCGGCGCAGTTTTCCCAGATGGATGGCGGCCATACGCACGGCCATGACGGCGCTTTCGCCCTCGGCCAGGGCGCGGCGCAGGCCGGATTGGGCCGGACCGGGGCGTCCGCCGAAGGCCTGAAGCGCGGCGTCGGACAGGGAGGCGTCGGGCTCGACGCCGAGATGTTCCTCCAGTTCAGGCACGTCGATAGTGCGGCCGGAACCCGGGCCGATGTAGAGGACCAACCGCTCGATCTCCTGCCGCATCAGGCCGCGTTCGCGGGGCAGGCGGGCGACGAAGCGGTCCAGGGCGTCGGCGGTCAGGCCGACCTTGTCGGCGCCCAGGGCCTCGCGGGTCATGCGGGCGACGTCGCCGACCTCGTCCTCGTAGCAGGCGATGCCGACGGCCCCGGCCGACTTCTCGGCGGCCTTGCGGAGGGCGGATTCGCGGCCCAGCGCCCCGGCCTCGATCACCAGCATGGCGTCGGGGTTGTAGCCGCCCTCGGCGTGGATGGTCAGGGCGGCGGCGATGGCCTTGTCGACGCTGGGCTTGCCGTCGGACAGGCGGATGCGCACCAGGCGCCGCCCGCCGATCATGCTCAGCGCCGTCAGGGCCTCTTCCAGCTTGACCGCGTCGCCGTCGATGTCGGCCTCGGTCAGGAAGGTGACGTTGAACGGGTCGTTCAGGTCGGGCGTGATGGCCTTGTAGAGGGTCAGGGCGCGCTCGGTGACGCCCGAGCGGTCCTTGCCGTGGATCACGGCCGCGCGGATGTGGCTGTCCGGCGACTTGAGGAAGCGGTCGACCTCGGGCCGCTTGGCCAGGATCACGCGCGCATCCCCTTCAGAACAGGCCTCACTGGCCCGCCAGGGCGCGCATCATGTCCAGCCGGATCAGGCGCGCCAGATCGGCGGCGGCGCGGTCCTCGCCGTCCTGCTGGGCGGCGATGGCGGCATAGGGCTGGTCAGCGGCGGCATAGGTGGTGGTCGTGGTCTGCGAGCCCTTGACGGGCACGCCGCCGCTGACCGGGGTCAGGGTCCAGTCGGCCTTGACCGTCAGCTCATAGCGGCTGGCCGTGTCGTCGATGCGCCGGCCCAGGGGGCGGCGTTCCTGGCTCACCTCGGTCGTCAGGCGATAGAGGGGCTGAGTGGCTCCATCCCGTCCAAAGGCGTCCTCCAGCTGCTCGCGCAGCCGGTAGCCCAGGCGGTTGTCGGGGGTGGTCACGGCGATGCGCGACAGGCCCGCGCCCACGCCCATGTCGCCGTACAGGGGCGTGAAGCCGCAGCCCGAGAGCAGGGTCGCACCCGCCACGGCGATCAGGGCGAGGGCGCGACGCATCAGCCGGCCACCAGATTGACGATACGGTCGGGCACCACGATCACCTTGCGGACGCTGAGGTTGTTGGCGGCAAGGTAGGCCTGAACCGTCGGATTGGCGAGAGCGGCGGCCTCGACCGCCGCATTGTCCGAACCGCGCGGCAGGACGACCTCGCCACGACGCTTGCCGCCGATCTGGACGGGCAGGGTGACTTCGTCGTCGGCGGCCAGGGCGGCGTCAAACACGGGCCAGGGCGCGTCCAGAACCATGCCCTCTTCGCCCAGGCGCGCCCAGGCTTCCTCGGCCAGGTGCGGGGTGAAGGGGGCGATCAGGCGGGCCAGGGTGCTGAGCGCGGTCTTCTTCGCCTCGGCGCCGGCCTTGTCGTGCTGCCGGATGGTCGCCAGGAAGGCGTAGAGCTTGGCCACGGCCGAGTTGAAGCGGAAATGCTCGACCCCTTCCGACACGGCCTTGATGGCCTTGTGCGTCTCGCGGACCAGGCTGGCGTCGACATCGGCGTTGGCGGGCGTTTCAGGCTCGAAGCCGTCGAACTCGGCCCAGACGCGCTGGACGAAGCGGGCGGCGCCCTCGACGCCGCCGGTCGACCACTGGATGTCGCGCTCGGGCGGGCTGTCCGACAGGATGAACAGGCGGCCGGCGTCGACGCCATAGGCGGCGATGATGTCCTGGGGCGCGACCACGTTCTTCTTGGACTTGGACATCTTCTCGATGTCGCCGATCGTAAGGGCGGCGCCGGTGGACAGTCGGGTGGCGACGCGCTGACCGTCCACGGTCTCGATCCGCACGTCCGAGGGCTCGACCCAGCGCGGCTTGCCGCTGGTCTCATGGCCTTCGTAATAGGTCTCGTGGACCACCATGCCCTGGGTGAACAGGCCGGCGAAGGGCTCCTTCACGTCCATCAGACCGGCGTCCGACAGGGCGCGGGTGATGAAGCGGGCGTAGAGCAGGTGCAGGACCGCGTGTTCGACGCCGCCGATGTACTGGTCGACCGGCAGCCATTTCGACGCGGCGGCCTTGTTGATCGGCGCCTCCGCCTTGGGATCGGCGAAGCGGGCGAAGTACCAGCTGGAGTCAACGAAGGTGTCGAGGGTGTCGGTCTCGCGACGCGCTTCGCCGCCGCAGGTCGGGCAGTTGACGTGCTTCCACGTCGCATGACGGTCCAGCGGGTTGCCGGGCACGTCGAAGGTTACATCCTTGGGCAGTTCGACCGGCAATTGCTCGGCCGGCACCGCCACCGGGCCGCAGGTCTCGCAGTGGATGATGGGGATGGGGCAGCCCCAGTAGCGCTGGCGGCTGACGCCCCAGTCGCGCAGGCGATAGATAGTCTTGGCCTCGCCGACGGCCGCCGCCTCGATGCGGGCGATGGCCTCGGCCTTGGCGGCCTCGATGTCCAGGCCGTTCAGGAAGTCCGAATGGAAGATCGAACCGAGGCCGGTATAGGCCTCGTCACCCACGGCGAAGTCGTCGCCGGCGCCCTCGGGGCGGACGACCGGGATCACCGGCAGGCCGTACTTGCGGGCGAAGTCCAGGTCGCGCTGGTCATGGGCCGGGCAGGCGAAGATGGCGCCCGTGCCGTATTCCGACAGGATGAAGTTGGCGATCCAGACCGGAACCTCGGCGCCGGTGAAGGGATGGACGACCTTCAGGCCCGTGTCCCAGCCGATCTTCTCGGCCTGTTCGATCTCGGCCTGCGAGGCGCCGCCCTTGCGGCATTCGGCGACGAAGGCGGCGATCTCGGGATTGGAGTCGGCCAGCTGTTTCGAGATGGGGTGATCGGGGGCCAGGCCGACGAAGCTGGCGCCGAACAGGGTGTCGGGACGGGTCGTATAGACCTCGACCGCCTCATGACCGGCGGGCGCCGCGCCGGGCGCGAAGGCCCACTTCATCTGCAGGCCCCTGGAGCGGCCGATCCAGTTTTCCTGCATCAGGCGGACCTTGTCGGGCCAGCGGCCTTCCAGCGTCTTCAGGCCGTCGATCAGATCGTCCGCATACTGAGTAATCCGCAGAAACCACTGGTTCAGCTTGCGCTTCTCAACCAGGGCGCCCGAGCGCCAGCCGCGGCCGTCGATGACCTGCTCGTTGGCCAGGACCGTGTTGTCGACCGGATCCCAGTTGACCACGCCGTCCTTGCGATAGACCAGACCGCGTTTGTACAGCTCCAGGAACCAGGCCTGCTGCTTGCCGTAGTACTCGGGGTCGCAGGTGGCGAACTCGCGGCTCCAGTCCAGCGACAGGCCCAGCAGCTTCAGCTGGTCGCGCATGGTGGCGATGTTGGACCAGGTCCAGTCGCCGGGGTGGACGCCGCGCTCCATGGCCGCGTTCTCGGCCGGCATGCCGAAGGCGTCCCAGCCCATCGGGTGCAGGACGTCGAAGCCCTGCGCCCGCTTGTGACGCGCCACCACGTCGCCCATCACATAGTTGCGGGCGTGGCCCATGTGGATGTTGCCCGACGGATAGGGGAACATCTCGAGCACGTAGTACTTCGGACGGCCGGTGTCGTCGTTGGACACGGAGAAGGCGTCAGCGGCCGCCCAGCGGGCCTGCTGGCGGGGTTCGGCGGTCTTGGGCTCGTAACGAGTGGCCACGGCGTATCCTGAGGTATCGCCTCAGGCGCGAAGCTTGAGGCGGCCCTGAGGTCT
>Ga0247827_10001034_pt1 | contig 12096 bp, 12 predicted proteins | sample 12C_Control_Day2_FD_194414 | JGI IMG/M metagenome (GOLD analysis project Ga0247827, IMG submission 194414) | Soil microbial communities from agricultural site in Penn Yan, New York, United States - 12C_Control_Day2 | ecosystem: Environmental > Terrestrial > Soil > Agricultural land | place... | reverse complement strand
GCGCGCCGGGCGAGCCGTCGGGCAGCGTGTCGCGGAACTCCACCAGCCGCGAGTTCACCCGGCTTTGCAGCAGGAACTGGGTGTACTGGTCGATGCTGTCGTGGTCCATGCCGCCGCCGGCGTGGCGGCCGCTCTGGTAGCGCAGGTACAGCTGGTAGTGTTCCGGCACGAAGCACAGCTTGAGCACGCGCGCCTGCAGGTTGGCGTGGCGCGCCCACGCGCGGCGCTGGCTGCGGTCCGGCTGGAAGCGGTCGGCCAGCACGCGCAGCGGCACGCACGCGCGGCAGCCGTCGCAATAGGGCCGATAGGTGAACATGCCGCTGCGGCGGAAGCCGCTGGTCACCAGGTCGGAATAGGCGTCGTTGTGGATCAGGTGGCTCGGCGTCGCCACCTGCGATCGGGCCTGCTTGCCCGGCAGGTAGCTGCACGGGTACGGCGCGGTCGCGTAGAACTGCAGTGTCTGGAGCGGAAGGTCCTTGAGGTGCGTCACGCGGCAGGCTTCGGCGACAGGAGTTCGCTCCAGTATACGGGCTCGAATTTCCACGCGGGACCGCGTTGCCGGATGCGGCGTGCGACAGCCGCCACAAATTCCTGGCGATCGATTTCGCGCGCGCCCAGCGACGCCAGGTGTTGCGTGTTCTGCTGGCAGTCGATGGCCGCGATGCCGTGCCGCCGGCAGAAAGCCACGAGCGCGGCCAGCGCGATCTTCGAAGCGTCGGGCACGCGCGTGAACATCGACTCGCCGAACACGGCCTGGCCGATGCCCACGCAGTACAGCCCGCCGGCCAGCTTGCCGTCGATCCAGGTCTCCACGCTGTGGGCGTAGCCGGCCGCGTGGAAGTCCTCGTAGGCCTGCACCATCTGCGGAACGATCCAGGTGCCTGACTGGCCTTCGCGCGGACTGGCCGAGCAGGCGCGTATCACCTCGCCGAAAGCGCCGTCGAACCGCACCTCGCAGCGCGGGTCCGCCACGAACTTCTGCAGCGTCTTGCGCAGCGAGCGGTGCAGCCGGAACTCATCGGTGAACAGCACCATGCGCGGGTCGGTGCTCCACCACAGGATGGGCTGGCCTTCGCTGAACCAGGGGAAGATGCCGCCCGAGTAAGCGCGCCGGAGCGTGGCCACGTCGAGCGAGCCGCCGGCGGCCAGCAGGCCGGGCGCGGGCTGCTCGGCATCCCAGGCCTCGCTCGCATCGGGGAAGGGGTCGCCGGGATCCAGCCAGGGAAGCTTCATGCGCAATGGAAAAGGCCTGCGGCGTTTACCGCAGGCCTGCATTGTGGAGTCTTCGCGATGCGCGCTCCAGCGAAGTGGCAATCAGCGCGCGAGCGAACGGGCCAGCGCGTCGATGTCGGGGAGGCGCCCGATGCCCGGCGCGTCGCCCAGCCGGCAGCGGCCTTCCACCGGTGCGCTGAATACCGGCGCGAGCTCGGTGCGAAGCGGGTTGGGATTGGCGTCGACTTCGAGCATGCCTTCGCCGCCGTGCGCGGCCAGCATGTGGGCCGAGGCGAGCAGGCCGATGCCACCGCCGAGGTAGTGCGGGCAGTAGTGCAGCCCGGCCGCGCGGGCCCAGTCGACCACCGGCCAGCAGGCGGAGATTCCGCCCCACTTGGCCAGGTCGGGCTGCAGCACGCGCAGCGCGCCGCTGCCGATCGCCAGCGCGAAGGACTCCGGACCCATCACGTTCTCGCCGCCGGCCAGCGGCACCGGACTCGCGGCCGCGAGCTGCTGCCATTCGTTCCAGGGCCGGTCGCAGCGCAGCGGCTCCTCCAGCCAGCCCAGGCCGAAGGGCGCCAGCAGCGGCGCCATGCGCCGGGCTTGCTCCAGGTCCCAGGCCTGGTTGGCATCGACCATCAAAGGCGCATCGGGCCCGAGCACCTGCCGCAGCGTGGAGAGGTTGCCGAGATCGCGGTCCTCGCCGAAGCCGATCTTGAGCTTGAAGGCGCGATAGCCCTCGCTCCGTCGCTGCTCGACCACGCGCTCCGGCGCCGTAGGGTTCAGGCCGCTGGCGTAGACCTCGACCTCGTCGCTGATGCCGCCGAGGTAGCGCCAGAGCGGCAGGCCCGCGCGGCGCGCGCACAGGTCCCACAGCGCGAGGTCCAGTCCCGCGATGCACTGCGCGAACGGGCCGAGCTCGCCGGACTGCAGCGCCAGCACGGCCGTGCGCTGCGTCAGATGGTCGAAGGCCTCCTTCGGACTGCTGAAGGCCTGCGCGGTGAGCAGCGGCGCGAGCACCGTGTCGATCAGCCGCGCGCGGTGCTCGGCGCCGCACGAAGGGAAGTTGCACCACACCTCGCCCCAGCCGTGGGCGCCGTCGTCGTCCTCGACGCGAACGAACAGCGCGGGGCGGTCGTACATGATGCCGAACGAGGTCTGCACCGGTGTCTCGATCGGGCTGCGCAGCACGTAGGCCTGCACGCGGACGGGCCGCACGGGCGCGGCGGGAAGAGGGCGGGTGGCCGTCATGGCTTGAGGTCCATTTCGAGGCGGATGGCGTCACCGCGGTAGGTGACGTCCGCGAGGTAGATCACGGTGCCGGCGCGGTCCTTGAAGATGCGGCGCACCTCGGCCACCGGTGCGTTGACGGCGATCTCCAGCTGGCGCGCGACCTCCAGGTCCGCGGTGGCGATGGTGAGCACCTGGTGCGCGGTGTGGATGTGCACCGTGGGCATGGTGGTGAGCAGCGGGATCACCGTGCTGGCGCGGAACTTCGCCGGCGCCTGCCGGAAGATGCGCTCGTCCAGGTAGATGTCGATCACGCAGTAGGGCCGGCCCTCGCGCAGGTGCACCCGGCGCATGTAGCTGTAGCTCTCGGCCGGCGCGCCCTCGGCCAGCGACAGCGGCGGCGGCGTGACCGACTCTTCGATGTTGACGATGCGCGGCTGGGTGTCCTCGTACACGCGCGAAAGCTCGTCGAGCGTGGTGACCACGTTGATGATGCGCTTCTTCTCCGGCTCGCCGGTGACGAACGTGCCGCGGCCGCGCTGGGGCGACAGCAGGCCGTCGCGGGCCAGCAAATCGATGGCCTGGCGCACGGTGACGCGGGCGACGCCGAACTCCCCCATCAGCGCCTCCAGCGAGGGCAGGCGGTGCCCCTGGGGCCACTGGCCGCGCTCGATCCTCGCCCGCATCAAATCGGCCAGCTGCAGGTACATGGGCACCGGGCTGTCCTGGAAGCGCGGGGTCAGGGATAACGGGGTTGTTGCGCGCACGGTCAAATAGTACTATTGATAGGATGTTAGGTAAACATGTGCTCTGGCTGCTGGCGCCCTGGCTGCTGATCCTCGCGATCTGGTACGCCATCCGCGCCAGCGGCTTCATCAATCCCGCGCTGGTGCCCGCGCCGCACCAGGTCGCCGCCAAGTTCATGGAGCTGTCGCAGGGCCGCCTGTGGATGGACGTGCTGATGTCCACCCAGCGCGTGTTCTTCGGCGTCGCGCTCGGCGTGCTGCTGGCGGTGCCGGTGGGCTTCTGCCTCGGCTGGTACCGCGGCGTGCGCCGGTTCATGGACCCGGTCATCAACTTCTTCCGCGCGCTGCCGCCCATCGCGCTCATCCCGCTGGTCATCGTGTATTTCGGCATCGGCGAGTCGGCCAAGATCGCCATCCTGTTCTACGCCTCGTTCTTCGCCGGCGTGATCGTGATGTACGAGGGCATCGCGCAGATCAGTCCCATCTTCATCAAGGTGGCGCGCACGCTGGGCGCCAGCGACACGGAGATCTTCCGCAAGGTGATCGTGCCGCTGACGGTGCCGCACATCCTCACCGCCGTGCGCGTGGCGCTGGGCGTGGCGTGGGCCACGCTGGTGGCCTCGGAGCTGATCGCCGCGCAGCAGGGCCTGGGCGCGCTGATCCAGAACGCCTCCTCCTTCTTCCAGCTGGACATCATCTACGTGGGCATCATCTGCATCGGCCTGATCGCCCTGGTGATGGACCTTCTGCTGCGCCTGGCCACGCGCCGGCTGGTGGCCTGGCAGGACCGCATCGCATGAAAAGCGCTCCCCAAGCTCCCGTGCCGCGCATCCGCTTCGAGGATGTGTCGGTCGACTTTCCCACCGCGCAGGGCCCCATGCGCGTGCTCGACGGCGTCAGCTTCGACATCGCCAACGGCGAGTTCGTCTCGGTCATCGGCCCGTCGGGCTGCGGCAAGACCACGATGATGAACATCCTGGGCGGCTTTGTGCAGCCGACCCAGGGCCGCGTGCTGCTGGACGGCCAGCCGGTGCCCGGTCCCGGCCCGGACCGCGGCGTCATCTTCCAGGAGTACGGCGTGTTCCCCTGGCTCACGGTGCGGCAGAACATCGAGTTCGGCCTGCGGCTGAAGGCCAGCAAGGCCGACGCGCGCACGCGCGCCGAGACCACCGAGCGCTACATGCGCCTGATGGGCCTGTCCGATTTCGCCGACCACTTCCCCAAGCACCTTTCGGGCGGCATGCGCCAGCGCCTGGCGATCGCGCGCGCCTACGCCGTGCGGCCGCAGTTCCTGCTGATGGACGAGCCCTTCGGCGCGCTGGACGCGCAGACCCGATCGGCCATGCAGGACCTGCTGCTCGAAGTGCTGCAGACCGAAGGCAAGACGGTGATGCTGATCACCCACTCGGTCGAGGAGGCGATCTACCTCTCCTCGCGCATCGTCGTGGTCACGGCCCGGCCGGCGCGCATCCGCACCATCATCGACGTCCCGTTCGGCTATCCCCGCGCCGAGGACGTGCACGAGGATCCCCGTTTCGGCGAGCTGCGCGCGCAGATCCGCGAGCTCGTGATGCAGGAGTACGCCGCGCAGGCGCGGCAGCAGGCGGTCCGTTTGTCGGACTGAACCACAAGAGCGTTTCTTCGTTCCACCCATCAGGAGACATCCATGGCCATCCAACGCAGGCAACTCATTCGCGCGGCCGCCGCCGCCACCGCGGCCGCGGCCGCATTCCCTTCCTTCGCGCAGGCGCGAGCCAAGGTCAAGGTCGGCTACCTGCACACGCCGGCGGTGGACGGCCACATCTGGATCGGCCAGCAGAACGGCAGCTTCGCCAAGCACGGGCTCGACCTGGAGCTGGTTCAGTTCACCACCGGCCTGGAGCTGTTCCAGGCCATGATCGGCGGCAGCCTGGACATGCTGGCCACCGGCGCCGTGCTGTCGAACTTCCCGGCGCGCGGGCAGGGCAAGGTGTTCCTGATGAACAACATCGAGTACGCCACCGCCCAGCTGTGGGTGCGCGAGGACATCAAGACGCTGGCCGACCTGAAGGGCAAGCAGATCTCCACGACCACCGGCACCACGGCCCACGTGTTCCTGGACCGCGCGCTGCGCTCGGCCAACGTCGATCCGGTGAAGGACGTGCAGCTGGTCAACCAGCGCATGACCGAGGCGGTGACGTCCTTCATCTCCGGCGCGGTGCCCGCGGTGGCGCTCTGGGTTCCGTTCGACACCACCGTCAAGCAGAAGATGCCCAACGCGCGCAAGCTGTCCGACGCCTCGGCCTTCTTCCCGCAGGCGGCCATCATGGGCGGCTGGGCGGCCCGCAACGACTACTACGAGAAGAACCGTCCGACCATCAGCAAGCTGATCGCCGGCTGGGCCGAGGCCAACGACCTGATCACCTCCAAGCCCGACGCGGCCGCCGAGATCCTGCAGAAGTCGCAGTACAAGGAAGTGGCGCTGCCGGACTTCAAGGAGCAGTTCAAGGCGTCCAAGTACTACACCAACGCCGAGTGGCGCACCCGCTACCAGGACGGCACGGTCACCAAGTGGCTGCAGCAGGTGACGGACTTCTTCGTCTCCAACGCCAACATCCAGGGCGCGCTCAAGGCCGAGCAGTACTTCGATCCCAAGCCCTTCCTGGAGTCGATCAAGGCATGACGAAGGCAGCCGCCGCGGGCGGCTACGACTACATCATCGTTGGGGCGGGTTCGGCCGGCTGCGTGCTGGCCAACCGCCTCACCGCGGATCCTGCGTGCCGCGTGCTGCTGCTGGAAGCCGGCGGCAAGGGCGGCCACTTCTGGCTGCGCATGCCGATCGGCTACTTCCGCAGCATCTACGACCCGCGATTCACCTGGCAATTCCCGCTGGAGCCGCAAGAGGCGACGGGCAACCGCAGCATCGTCTGGCCGCGCGGCAAGGTGCTGGGCGGCTCCAGCGCGATCAACGGCCTCCTGTACATCCGCGGCCAGCACGCCGACTTCGACGACTGGGCCCGCGCCGGTGCCACCGGCTGGAGCTACCGCGAGCTGCTGCCGTTCTTCAAGCGATCCGAGCGCTACCAGGGCGGCGAGAGCGAATACCACGGCGGCGGCGGCGAGCTGTGCGTTTCCGACCTGCGCAACGAGCATCCTTATTGCGACGCCTGGATCGAGGCGGGCGTCGAAGCCGGCTTCGGCCGCAACCCGGACTTCAACGGCGCGCGCACCGAAGGCCTGGGCGCCTACCAGCTCACGCTCCGCGGCCACTGGCGCTGCGACGCGGCCACGGCCTTCCTCGCGCCTGCGCTCGCGCGGCCCAACCTCACGGTGCTTACCGGCGTTCACGTCACGCGCGTGCTGCTCGAAGGCGGCCAGGCCCGCGGCGTCGAGTGGGTGGAGCAGGGCGAGCGGCGAGCCGCCAGGGCGGACGCCGAAGTGCTGCTGGCGGCGGGCGCGCTGCAGTCGCCGCACCTGCTGCAGCTGTCGGGCGTCGGCCCGGCCGCGCTCCTGGCGCGGCACGGCGTGCCGGTGCAGGTCGACGCGCCCGAGGTCGGCGCGAACCTGCAGGACCACTACCAGGCTCGCGTCATCGTCAAGCTGAAGAAGCGCATGTCGCTCAACGACCAGGTGCGCAACCCGTTCGCGCTGGCCGCCATGGGCTGGCAGTGGCTGTCGTCGCAGCGCGGCCCGCTCACCGTGGGCGCCGGCCAGGTCGGCGGCATGGTGTGCAGCGAGTACGCCCAGGATGGCCGGCCGGACATCCTTCTCAACGTCATGCCGCTTTCGGTGGACAAGCCGGGCGATCCGCTGCACCGCTTCTCGGGGTTCTCGGCCTCGGCCGCGCAGTGCCGGCCGCTCTCGCGCGGCACGGTGCACCTGGCCTCGGCCGATCCGCTGCAGCGGCCGCGCATCGTCTCCAACTACCTCACCGACCCGCACGACGCGCGGGTGCTGGTGGCGGGCCTGAAGCAGTTGCGCGAGATCTATCGTCAGCCATCGTTCCGCGACCTGGTCACGGGTGAGGAGTACCTGCCCGGCAACGACCTGCGCACCGACGCCCAGCTGGAAGCCTTCGCGCGCACCAAGGGCGGCACGGTCTTCCACCCGACCAGCACCTGCCGCATGGGCGGCGACGACCGCTCGGTGGTCGACGCGCAACTTCGGGTTCGCGGCGTGGAGCGCCTGCGCGTCATCGACGCGTCGGTCATGCCGGCCATGGTCTCCACCAACACCAACGCGGCCGCGATCATGATCGGCGAGAAGGGCGCGGACCTCGTGATTTCGGGCCGACAGGGTCGTGTCAGCGAAGTCTCGCCGCAGAGGTCGAAAGAGGCCTCCGAAATCGGTCTATAATCTGAGGCTCGATTCCCCGATAGCTCAGTCGGTAGAGCGCCGGACTGTTAATCCGTAGGTCCCTGGTTCGAGCCCAGGTCGGGGAGCCAAAAAATCGAATGAAATCAGCCACTTGGCCGCAAGGTCCGGTGGCTTTTTTCTTTTCTTTCCGGACGCTTTCCAGTGCACCCGGCCGCGCCAGGGCCTGCACACCGATTGTTTCCTCTACCTGCCTTGCGCGTTCCGATGCCGGTCCCAGATTCGGTACTCGCCTGCCAATCCCGGCTCCGACCATCGAACAAACATGCACCCCAATTTCCAGCATCTCCTCCAGCAGGCGACTCAGCTCACCCGTCAGGGTGAGCTACAGGCCGCCACCCGTGCCATCCAGGAGGCCCTGCGCCATCCGGGTGGCCCTGACATCGATGACGATGTGATCGACGTGGTCGCGCGCGAGGTGCCCGATGCCGGACTCCGCGCCCTGCCGGGCCTGGACCCCGCGCAGCGGCCCCAGGCGAGGGATCGACGCGCCGAGCCCGACCGGCCGGCGCCGGGGCTTGATGCGGACGGGCGCGCGCCGGGCGCCTTCGTGCGGGGCCGGCACGGTGGCGCAGGTCTCGCGGGTCGCGACTACAAGCTGTTCGTTCCGCCGGGTGCCGGCAGCCGGCCGATGCCTCTGGTACTGATGCTTCACGGCTGCACACAAGAGCCGGACGACTTCGCCGCCGGCACGCGCATGAATGAACTGGCCGAGGCCCACGGCTTCTTCGTGCTCTATGCAGCTCAGTCGCAGCGGGCGAATCCGCAGCGGTGCTGGAACTGGTTCAAGTCCAGCCACCAGGTCCGCGGGCGCGGGGAGCCGGAGCTGCTCGCCGGCATGGTGCGCGACGTCATGGCACGCCATTCGATCGATCCGGCCCGGGTGTACGTGGCGGGCCTGTCGGCGGGAGGGGCGATGGCTGCGATCGTGGCGGCGGCGTACCCGGACTTGTTCGCCGCTGTCGGAGTCCATTCCGGACTTGCGCCCGGAGCCGCGCAGGACCTCCCATCGGCCCTTGAGGCGATGAAGAAGGGTGCGGGGGGCAAGCCGCGCGCGCTTACCCTGCCGACGATCGTGTTTCATGGCGATGCCGATCCGACCGTGCATCCGGCCAATGCTCTGCACCTGATCGAGGCGGCCCGACAACCGGGAGTCGGCAGCACGGAGTCGGACGAATTGCGCGCCAACGGTCGGCGCAAGACGACGCGAAAGGTGCACCGCGATACGGCGGGCGCCGTCATCATGGAGCACTGGTTGGTCCACGGCTCGGCACACGCGTGGTCGGGCGGCAGTGCGCGAGGCAGCTACACGGACCCTCAGGGGCCGGATGCCAGTGCCGAGATGCTGCGCTTCTTCCTGGAACACGCGAAAGACATCACCCGCGGCGGACTTTGAGAGCAAGTGCGGCACCGACGCGAGTCAAAGGCGCATCATCGTCTGGCCAAGGAGACCGCTGATGGACACTCAGGAATCGAAGGCAGCGAACGAACTGTGGCAGCAGCACAGCCAGGACGAAGCCGTTGCCAGACAGGTGCAGCAGGAGCGCGCCGGCGACACGCATCGCCCGGTGGCGGGTCCTCCTCCCTACGGAAGTGAACAGATCAACCTGCTGGCCGCAGAGATCCTCAGGGAGGAGCGCGAGCGCTGCGCCGGCGTGGTTGAGAAGTGGCCGGGGGTCGACCCGGGCACGGCCGAGCTGCTGGCGCGAGTGGCTGCTGAACTGCGACGAGGCACCTGATGGGTGCTTCCCTCGCCGCTAGCTGGGCAGCTGCTTGGCGACCGCAGCGGCGAACACCGCCCCGAACTCCGCACAACCGGAATCGGGAACAGGCTGCGGTTCCACGGTCGACAGCGCCTCGCGACGATGCCGGGGGACCGTGAAGCCGGGAGCGCCTGAAGCCTGCGCACGCACGATCGGGGCCTTCGATTCCACTGTGCCGAAGATCGTGGCGTACGCGACATCCGCCGCGTCGCGGCCGGTGCCGATTCGCACGAAGCCCATCGGAATGCCGCTCCCCGACGGGTCGAACAGGTACCAGCGGTCGCTGAGGTAAACCTCCACGTAGGCGTGGAAGTCGGGCGGGCCCAGCGCTTCGGACGCACCATAGTCGGTGCCTGTGGCGATGCGGGCGGGGATGTTCAGCGCCCGGCACAAGGCGATCATGAGGTGCGCGAAGTCCCTGCAGACGCCGACCTGGTCGAGGACGGTGTCCAGGGCGGAAGTCGTCGAAGTACTCGTGTTGGACACGAAGCTCACCCGCCTCTGCACCCAGTGCTGGATCGCCAGCACGCGGCTATAGCCGGGCCATAGCCCGCCGAACTCGCTGAAGGCGAGTTTGAGCAGCCGATCCGATTCACAGTAGCGGCTGGGGTAGACGTACGGCATCACCTCCAGGGGCAGGCATCTCACCGGCACCTCTTCCAGGATGTCGGGCTCCGCCAGGTGGTGATCGATCGTGACGGTAGCCGCGTAGCGGACGATCAGAGGGCCGGCGTTCGCGTGCAGCCGCATGAAGCGCGAGCCGGTTCCGTGTTCCACGGCGATCTGCGGAACGACGGCCTGGCTGATGTGCAGGTGCTCGTCGGCGACATCCTGGTGGACGTTGATCGCCGGATGAATGTTGAACACGAAATCCGCACCGTCAGGATGCTTGACTTCGTACTCGAGCTTGAGCTCCAAGGCGATCTGGACCGGCATCGTCGCATTCTGCGGCCACTCGCGGCGCGGGAACAGCCGGCGGCGGACGTCAAGGCAGCGGAACTGCTTCGCCGAGCGGCGTTGCAGCTTCGGCGCCATCCCTGACCGGTTCGGGCCCTTCGCGGTCCTCGCCGCTCGTCAGTGCCATCAGGATGTCGGCGTACCAGGCGCAGTTCAGGCCGAGGGATTCGTCCTGCACGGCGTCGCGACCGCCGATGTCCATGCGCGAGGAATGCACGCCCAGCAGCTTCCAGGGCATCTCGTCATCGTCGGCCGAGACCTTCATCAGCACCGGGCTTCCGCTCGAGCCGCGGTGGGTGCGTCCATCCGTCAGGAAGTAGCCCTGCCGTTGGAAGCGGATGCCGAATGCCGAGGAGATGATCGCGTGCCTCGCCACGGGAAGATGGTGGATGGTGTCATGGAAACCGAGCGGATAACCGAGCAGCACCAGCGGGGCTCCGATCTCGGCGAGGTGGAGGTCTTTCAGCAGGTGACCGGGCGTCAGGCACCGCAGGAGGGCGCCCTTCGGCAGGACCGACTGGTCGATCCTGAGCACGGCGACGTCGATGCCGCCGGCCGCGTCGCGTGCCTGGCGCCAGGCGGCCTTGCCGTTCTCGAAGAGAAGGCACGAGAGGACGATGTGCCTGGACAGGTCTTGCGGATCGGTGTGAACGAGCAGCTCGATGCGATCCGGCGCATGACCGTTCGGCTCGTCCGACAGGACGTGCCGGCTCGTCACCAGATGCAGGGCTTCATCCCTCCTGAAGAAGAATCCGCTCGCGCGGGTCAGGAGAATCCGGCCGGCGAACGTGGAAACCGGCGTGGTCACCAGCGCCACGGCTTCGACAGCGTCCGGCGTCCTGTGCAGATCGCGCTCATTGCAAGTCATGGCAAGAGCATGCTCTCTCGGGCCACGCCCGACGGCAAAGCCATAAACACTTACAGCCGCGGGTGCTGGATGAGCTCCCAGTGGAAATGCTCAGGTGGCGCCGCGGCACACCACCTCGAATCGGGAAGGGCTACGACTTCTTCAGGCACTCGCTCATCGCCTGCTTGCGCTCGTCGCCCTTCTTTCCCTTGTTCTCCGCGTTGCAGACCTTCATCTGCGACTGCTGGCGCTTGCGGGCGTCGCCCAGGCATTCCTTCATGAACGCGCTGCGCTCGTCGCCTTTCTTGCCCTTGGCTTCCGCGTTGCAGGTCTTCATCAGTTCCTGTTGAGCGGTGTTGGCCGCGTGGCCGGCGGTGGACAGGGAGAGGAGCAGGACGGCGGTGAGGGCTGCGAGATTCTTCATGGGAACTCCTGGCAAGTGCCGAAGGTAAGGTCTTGGCATTCAATCACAGCAGCCTGTCGGGCGTCATGACGGCGTGCGCCAGGGTGCATCCGGGTTTTCCCCTCTCCAGCGATCCCGAAAACGGGATCGGATCATCGCAATTGATGATTGGACCGGGATCGGCCGCGTTCCTACGCTTGCGCCTGACTTCGAACACTGGACAGGAGACAGGCGATGGTGGCAAGCGCAGCAAAGCCGCGGCTCGGGTTCGTCGGGCTGGGCCTGATGGGCACCGCCATGACGCAGCGCCTGCTGGAGCAGGGCTGGCAGGTCACCGTATGGAACCTCGAGCCGGAGCGCGTGCCGCCCCTGGTGGCCGAAGGCGCGATCGCCGCCGCATCGCCCGCGGCGGTGACGGCCGCCAGCGACATCGTGATCCTGTGCGTGTTGCACACGGATGCGGTGCAGGACGTGGTGTTCGGCCCGGAGGGCGTGGCCAAGGCCGGCGCCGCGGGCAAGGTACTCATCGACCACTCGACGATCGACCCGGCGCGCACGCGATCGATGGCCGCGCAGCTGCGCGAT
>Ga0247827_10001032_pt1 | contig 12109 bp, 10 predicted proteins | sample 12C_Control_Day2_FD_194414 | JGI IMG/M metagenome (GOLD analysis project Ga0247827, IMG submission 194414) | Soil microbial communities from agricultural site in Penn Yan, New York, United States - 12C_Control_Day2 | ecosystem: Environmental > Terrestrial > Soil > Agricultural land | place... | reverse complement strand
GCTCGACGTCGCCGTCGTAGAGAGGAATGTCCCGGATCGAGCCCTCGATCAGTTCCACGCCTTCGGGCGTCATGCCCTGGGCCGCGCGCATCAGGGCGCTGTTGTAGGAGGCGGCCCGCAGGCTGCCCGATACTCCGACCAGACGCATCAGTCGTTCGTCTCCGCAAAGGCATAGGGGGTCGCGCGCGGCGACGAAGGCGTTTCACCGTGAATCTGCTGCTCGGCGCAACCCTCGGCCAGAAAGTCGAGCAGCAGCCGCACCGAGGGCAGCAGGCCGCGCCGCGACGGGAAGACCGCGTGGACGATCCACTTCTTCGGCCGCCAGTCCGGCAGGATATCGATCAGCCGCCCCGCCGCCAGGTCGTTCGCCACCGCCACCGTCGGCAGCAGGGCGACCCCCAGCCCCTGAAGCGCGCCCTCGTGCAGCATGTGCAGGTCATCGGTCACCAGTCGCGGCGCATGACGCACCGAGGCGGTCATGCCGTCCCTGTGGTGCAGGGCCCAGACGTGGTCGCGATGGGCCGGGCCGAAGTCCAGACTGGGCCAATCGGCCAGGTCCGCCGGACCGGACGGCGCCGAAAACCGCGCGATCAGGTCGGGCGCGGCGACCAGACGGTGCACGCTCTCATCCAGCTTGCGCATGACCAGATCGGTCTGCTCCAGCGGCGGCTCGCGCACGCGAATGGCCAGGTCGAAGCCCTCGCCGATCAGGTCGACCCGGCGGCTGGTGCTGTCCAGATGCACCTGAACCTCGGGATAACGGGCCATGAAGCGGGCGATCAGCCCGCCCATCTGATAGGTCAGCAGCCCCGGCGCGCAGGCCACGCGGACGGTGCCGCACGGTTCGGACCGGGCCCCGTCGATCACCGCCTGGGCCGCCTCGGCCTCGACCAGCATGGCCAGGCAATGACGGTAGTATTCCTGCCCGACCTCGGTGACCGAGAACTTGCGCGACGACCGCTGGATCAGGCGTGTGCCCAGCCGGTCCTCCAGAAATGCGATGCGTCGGCTCAGCTTGGACTTCTGCATCCCCAGCGCCCGCGCCGCCGGAGCGAAGCCGCCGTGGTCCACCACCTGGACGAAATAATAGAGGTCGTTGAGGTCTCTCATCGTTCTATTGATAGGACGCAGCGAGGCGATTTCGCAATCTTCTGCGGTCGGCGTCCCAGCGTCATAAAGCCTCCAACGCGATCGGCAGGGTCCGGTCGCCCCGAAGGAGACACATCATGAAGAAGGTTCTGGGACGTTACGGCAATGATCGCGGCCACTGGGTCGGCGACGGCTTCCCGGTGCGCTCGTTGTTTTCCTATGACAGCGTCGGCAAGCACGTCAGCCCCTTCCTGCTGCTCGACTACGCCGGTCCGCACAATTTCGAGCCGACCGACAAGCGACGCGGCGTCGGCCAGCACCCGCACCGCGGCTTCGAAACCGTGACCATCGTCTATGACGGCGAGGTCGAGCACCGCGACTCGACCGGTCAGGGCGGCATCATCGGCCCCGGCGACGTCCAGTGGATGACGGCGGGCGGCGGCATCCTGCACGAAGAGTTCCACTCGCCCGCCTTTGCGCGGACCGGCGGCCCCTTCCGCATGGTGCAGCTGTGGGTCAACCTGCCCGCCAGGGACAAGATGACCCGCCCCGGTTACCAGTCGATCCTGAACGCCGACATTCCGACCGTCGCCCTGCCTGACAACGCAGGCACGGCCCGGATCATCGCCGGCGCCATGGACGGCGCAAAGGGCCCGGCCAGCACCTTCACGCCTGTAAACGTGTGGGATGTGCGGCTGAATCGGGACGCCGGGACCACGCTGGACCTGCCGGAAGGCCACACCGCCATCCTGGTCGTCCTGTCCGGCCATGTCACCGTCAACGGCGATCAGCTGGCCGGGTCCGCCGAAGCCCTGCTGCTGGATCGTCAGGGCGACAGCGTCACCGTGCACGCCGATGCGGACTCGACCATCCTGATCCTGACCGGCGAGCCAATCGACGAACCCATCGTCGGCTACGGCCCGTTCGTGATGAACAGCGAGGACGAGATCCGCACCGCGATCACGGACTTCAACAGCGGCCGCTTCGGCGACATCCCCGCCGCCTGATCCGCCGCACGACAACCCGGGCCCGGTCTTCGGACCGGGCCGCAACCCTCGACCTGAACGGAGCCGCCCTCATGGCCGTCGCCCACGCCCACATCGGAACCGACCGTTACCGGACCTCGATCCGCACCGGCAGCGACCTCAAGCACGCCCTGACCGCCGACGAGCCGGAACGCCTTGGCGGCGCCGACCTTGGCCCCGCCCCCTTCGACCTGCTGGTCTCGGCGCTCGGCGCCTGCACCGCCATCACCCTGACCATGTACGCCCAGAAGAAGGGCTGGCCGCTGGAAGGACTGGACGTGCATCTTGAATATCTGGGCGGCGAGACCCCGCCGCGCATCGAGCGTGTGCTGACCCCCGCCGGGCCGCTCGACGATGCCCAGCGCGCCCGTCTGGCGGATGTAGCCGAGCGCACCCCCGTCACCCTGGCCGTCAAGAACGGCGTGCCGGTTCACACCACCCTGGCCTGACCCCCGCGCCGCTGGCGAGCGTGAGGACGGAAAAGGCGCACACCTCTTTGATTTGCCACGGGACGCCCCGAGCCAAATCACGCTCCCTGTCGGCCATAGCTAGGTTTTCAGATCCAGTTCTGAAGCCATGAAATCGACGAATGCCCGCACTTTCGGCGTCGTATGGCGGCTCGAGGGCCAGACCACGCGGAACTTGCCCGTGCTCTTCATGAAAGAAGTCAGGGTCGACACCAGGGCGCCGGACGCCAGCTGATCCCGTACCGTGAAAACCGGCACACAGGCGAGACCCTGCCCCTGCTCCGCCAGATAGATGAGCGGCTCCAGGGTGCTGGCGGTCAGGGCGGCGGGAAGGTCGCCTCCCACGAAGGTCTGGCCACGATAAAGTGGCCAGCGCTCGAACTTCCCTGTCGAGGGAAACCTGTGCTGGAAGCAGGCGTGGCGCAAAAGTTCCTCTGGCGACCCGGGATGCCCCATGCGCTCGAAATAGTCAGGCGAGCCGACGACGCGATGCTCGAAGGCGCCCAGCATGCGCGTCATCAACCGGGAATCAGAGACTTCGCCCGTGCGCACTACGGCGTCGAACCCTTCTTCGATCACATCGACAACCCGGTCCGTGAAATCGAGGTCGAGCGTGATGTCGGGATAGCGTCGCATGAAGGCGGACAATGTGGGCATCAGCAACATACCCGCCAGCGGCAGGCTGATCCGCAGGCGGCCGCGCGGCGCCTCCTGCGCCAGCGACATCTCCTGCGTCGCCGCCTCGACCTCGGCGAAAATCCTGCGGCAACGCTCCAGAAGGAGAACGCCTTCCGCTGTCAGCGCCAGGCTGCGCGTGCTGCGATGAAAGAGTCGAGCGCCGAACCGGCCTTCAAGCCGCGCTATCGCCTTGCCGACTGCGGATGAAGATACGCCGAGGCGTTGCGACGCCCCGACAAAACTACCCGCTTCGGCTGCGTTCACGAAGACATTGAGCGCACCGAGGCTATCCATGGTCAGGGATTCCATTGCGGACACATAGGTCCGAAGTGATGGGATTTACAGCCTGTGTTTCGCGAAACAGTCGCGATCTATCTGGATCGTGCGGCCGGGTTGAGCCGCGCATCCATGAAGGTCCCGTCCATGCCCTCGCCTGCCCATTTCACCGGAGGCGCCGCCCCCACTGTCTTCATCGTCAACGTCATCCACGTCCATCCGGGCCGGCAGGACGAGGCCTTCGCGATCATCCAGGATGTCGTGCGCTATGTCGCCGAACGAAAGCCCGGCTTCCTGTGGAGCAATCTGGCCAAGAGCACCGACGGCCTGACCGTCGTGAACATCGAAGCCATCGCCGACGAGAACAATGTCGGCGAGTTCTTCTCCGACCCTGTCTTCGTTGAGAAGTTCAAACGGCTCGACACCGTCTCCACCAGCGAGTTCCACACCTACCGGGTGACCGATCTGGTGCTGCCGCTCTTCGAAGGAAGCCCGGCGTGAACAGGACTGGCGCGCCCTCGAACGGCCTTCCTGTCTTCGGCCTTCTGGCGCTCGCTGCAGCTGGCTTTCTGACCATCCTGACCGAGGCCCTGCCCGCCGGTCTGTTACCGGTCATCAGCCCCGACCTCGGCGTATCTGAAAGCATGGCGGGGCAGTTGATCACCGCCTACGCCGCCGGATCCCTGGCGGCGGCCATTCCGCTGACAGCCGCAACGCGCAGTTGGCGGCGGCGTCCACTGCTGTTGGCGGCCGTCGGCGGCTTCCTCTTCGCCAACGCCGTCACCGCCCTGTCCGCCAGCTATGTGCTGACGTTGGGCGCGCGCTTCATGGCCGGCGTCTTTGCGGGCCTCGTCTGGGCTCTGCTCGCCGGCTACGCCAGTCGTATGGCGCCCGCTCCTCTCAAGGGCCGCGCCATCGCCCTGGCCATGGCAGGTACGCCCCTGGCCCTGTCGATCGGCATACCCGCCGGAACCATGATGAGCGACCTCATCGGCTGGCGAGCCGTCTTTTTGATGATGAGCGGCCTGAGCCTTCTGCTGATCGTCTGGATCGCCTGTCAGGTTCCCGACTTCGAAGGCGAACCCTCAGCCCGGAGAACCCCACTGCTGAAGGTCCTGCAAATCCGGGGGCTGAGGCCCGTGCTCGTCGCGACCTTCGGCTTCGTGCTCGCACACAATATCCTCTACACCTACATCGCGCCTGTCCTGCGCCAGGCAGGTCTGATCGACCGCGCCGATGCTGTCCTGCTTCTGTTCGGCGTCGCGGCCCTTGTGGGCATCTGGGTCGTGGCCGTCCGGATCGACAGTCGGCTCATGGCCCTGACTATGGCGAGCACAGGCCTGTTCCTCATGGCGGGACTATTGCTGGCGGCCTTCGGGCAAGTCACCGGCGTGGTGGTTCTGGCGATCGCAGTCTGGGGACTCGCCTTTGGCGGCGCAGCTTCGCTCTTCCAGACGGCGTCGGCGCGGGTTGCGGGACCTGACACGGATCTGGCCCAGTCGATGATCGTCACCGTCTGGAACCTCGCCATCGCCGGCGGCGGTCTCCTGGGCGGGTTGATCGTCCAGTTCGCAGGCACAGCCGCCCTGTCCTGCTGCACCGCAGCCCTGCTTGCAATGACCGGCGGCGTGATCTTCCGAAGTCGCCAAAGGAGTTTCCGCTGAACGCAAACCACGCCAGTAAGGCCTCGCACGCGCCATAAGCCGTCATTGGCGCTCCACCGAAGGCACGACATTCCGACGCAGCCCGCTCGCAGACGAGCGCCCTCATGTTACTTCCCCGATGTCACGAGGCGCGCTGCGATTTCAGCCGCATCGACGTCATCATCTCCAGGACCAACGCCGCAGGGCTCGCACGACGATGATTGCTACATCTCGCACTATAGCCGCGGATCGGATCGTCGCAGCGGCGATGACGCTCGTCGCCGAGCTTGGCCTGAGCGGCCTGACCATGCGCGATCTGGCGCAGTCCGTCGGCAAGAGCACCACCGTCATCGTCAACCTGTTCGGGTCCAAGTCAGGCCTGATCGAGGCGATGGCGTTCGCGGCGCTGGAACAGGACGAGGCCTATCATGAGACCTTCTTCTCGAGCCTCGACGGCCTGGCCTTCGGACGTGACGCCCTGTTCGCTCTGACCGGACGCTATCTGCGCGAACGCGCTCTCGCCTCGGCGAGTTTCGTCCGGGTCTGGGAAGAATTGCTGGTCACGCCGGACCCCGGGGCCTTCTTGCCGCCATTGCTGACGCGCTGGGAGACCATGCGGAGAGAAGCCTGGACGGCCTTTCTTGCCCGAACCCCCGGTCTGGCGCCCTATGGCGAAGTCATCTCCACCTATCTGATCATCGAACAGTTCTACGTCGGCGCACTGGGCGGGCGAGCGGACTATGAGATGATCGCCGCCGAAGGGCTCGGCGGGCTGATCGATCACGCCTTTGGTCGCGCCGATGATCCCGCGCCGACCAGTGAAAGCTATGTCGAGCACCTGACGATTCCACAGGCGCCGGCCGAGGGCCTGGAGGCTGGTTCTCTGAAACTCCGGCTTCTGGACATCGCGGCGGACCAGATTCTGACCCGCGGCGTAGCGGTCGTCACCAATCGCTCGGTCAGCACGGCGGTCGGGACATCGACTTCCACTATTGCCTACCACTGGGCCGACATGCGGCGCTTCATCATCGACGCCGTCTGGCACGCCGTGTTCCGCGAAATGCCTGGCTATCTCGACTACCGACACCCGGTCCGCGGCGGGCCGCCCGATCTTGACCGGTGGAGAGAGCTGATGGCGCGGACGCTCGAAATAAACGGGAGCGCTGGGCACGGATTCTACGTCAAATACGCCCTGCTGATCGCCCAGGTGTGTCTGGAAGCGCGCCGAGACCCTTCGTTCCAGGAATTGGCCATGATCCTGCGCGGGCCCGAAGGCGGCGGCACCTACGTCAACCGCGCCGAGCTCTGGCCGGCACAGTTCGACCTGACGCGACGGGCTGCAACCCGTTTCGCCTTGTGGATCAAGGGCGCCGCCCTCATGGCCGTCGCCACCGGAGAGGCGCCGGACGCCGCCCGACTGCAAGCCGCTGCCGCGACACTGGTTGCCGAACGCCCTTAATCGAACAGCCGTTCCTGGCATCCCTCGACCAATGACAGGAACACTTCAGATAAGCGTCACGAAAGCATTGCAGGGCAGCCCTACAGCGGCACCGTTGTCGAACAGATGTTTTTTCTGAGGCTGCGAAAGGCGACGTCCGTCGTCCTCCCCGCTTCTGGCCCGCCATTGCGTCGCCCGGAAACGACTTCTGTTCGACACTTCCGCTGCATGCGGGAGCGCGGCTGCTGCGCCGTGTCAGCCTACCCATTCTTTCGGCCCGTACGAGAGGGGTGCTCGTTCGCGTCGCCACCACGGATTGACACATGAATCATCTGCTTCTTGGCGTCTCGAGCGCCGTCCTGTCGCTGGCGGCGGCCCTGCCCGCCCTCGCCCAGACCAACACGGAAATCCAGGCTACGACGGTGCAGGACATCGTCGTCACGGCCCAGCGTCGCGAGCAGGCCAGTCAGGACATCGGCCTCGCCCTAAGCGTCATCGGCGGGGAAAGCCTCGACGAAAAGGGCGTCTCGGTCATCAACGACATCGAGAACGTCGTGCCCAACATGGAGGTCGACAGCCAGTTCGGCAGCGGCCAGCCCCAGTTCCGCATCCGCGGCATCGGCGCCCGCGAATACTCCTCGAACAACGCCTCGACCGTCGGCATCTATGTCGATGAGGTCGCGCACCCCTATACGATCACCACCCAGGGCGCGATGTTCGACATCGCCCGCCTGGAAGTGCTGCGTGGTCCGCAGGGCACGCTTTACGGCCGCAACACCACCGGCGGCGCGGTGAACATTATCACCAACGCTCCGACGGCCGACACCCGCGCCGGTTTCAGCGCCGAGTACGGCTCCTATGACCGCTACAAGGTCGAGGGTTATGTCTCGGGCCAGATCGCGCCGAACCTGCTGGGCCGTCTGGCCGCCGTCACCGAACAGGGCGGCGCCTGGCAGTACCACCGCGACACCCGCCAGAAGCTGGGCGACAAGGACAAGTCGGCCGTGCGCGGCCGCCTGGCCTGGGACGCCTCGCAGGACGTGACGGTCGATCTCGCCGCTACCTATCAGGTCGACAAGTCGGACGGCCTCGGATTCCGCCTGACCGCGCCCTACACGGTCTTCGATGGCAGCGTCACCTATCCGGCTGACACCGCCTGGCGCATCACCGGCTGGGAGCTGTCGCCAGAGATGGCGGCGGTCTCGGGCCGCGCACTCGGGTCGAAGCCGGGCCGCGACAATGAAGGTCTGGACCTGAACGCCCGCGTCCGCGCCGATCTGGGCTGGGCGCAGCTGAACTCGATCACCGCCTATCAGTCGTTCACGCGGTCGGAATACAACGACTGGGACGGCACCCGCTTCAACGAATCCGACGTCTATTTCTATAACGACATCGACGCCTTCTCGCAGGAACTGCGCCTGTCCTCGACCGACGATGGCCGGCTGAACTGGATGGTCGGTGCCTATTACGCCGACGAGAGCAACGACGGCGGCTTCTACACCCAGTTCCGCGGCGCCGACCGCACCCTGATCAACACGCCATACCGGCAAAGCGTCGAAGCCTTCGGCGTCTTCACCCACAACAGCTATCAGTTGACCGACCGCCTGAACCTGATCGCGGGCCTGCGCTATGAGAACGAAACCCGCAGCCTGACCACCTCAGGCACACGCCGCCTCAGCGCTCCGGTCGGCCCCGAGACAACCCATGACACCGATCTCTCGGAAGTCAGCGGCCGCGTCGGCGCGGAGTATGATCTGGCTGAAAACGCCATGCTCTACGCCAGCATCGCCCGCGGCGTGAAGTCGGGCGGTTTCACCACCTACAACGCCACCTCGGCGACCCCCTTCAAGCCGGAAATCGTCATCGCCTACGAGGCCGGGATCAAGTCGGACCTGTTCGACAACCGCCTGCGGCTGAACGGCGCCGTCTTCTTCTATGACTATAAGGACCAGCAGGTTCAGGGTCTGGAATACGACCGCGAAGCCGGTCGCCTGGGCAAGATCACCAACGTGCCGAAATCCGAAATCTATGGCGGCGAGATCGAACTGCTATGGGTCCCGATCGACGGCCTGACGATCAGTCAGAACTTCGGGTACAAGAAGGGCAAGTACACGGAATACTTCGCTATCGACGGCGCCAAGACCGACGCCGCCAATCCGGTGGACGGTCCGTGGGACGTCATCATCACCAACGACCGTTCGGGCGAACCTCTCCAGTTTCCGAAGTTCAACTACGGCGGGTCCATCGCCTATGACTGGCAGATGGCGGGCTTCGACCTGCGGGCCGAGACCAACTACAACCAGCGGGACGCCATCTACAACGCCTCGTCCAGCTCGGTCCTGCCAGGCTACTGGCTGTGGAACGCCAACCTCAGCATGGGACCGTCGGGCTCCAACTGGCGCGTGGGACTGTGGGCCCGCAACCTCTTCAACACCTATTACGAAGAGACCCGCAACGGCTTCAACGGTTCCGCCCGTCCGACCACCTCGCCCAGCCAAGGGCGCACGGTCGGCGTCAACCTGAAGATGGACTTCTAGGTCCAGCCGTCACCAGCATCTTCGGGCCGGCCGCACCGGCCCCATTCTTTCCGTAGCCTTATGGTCTGCCCGATGATCCTGACCGCCCCCCGCATCCATCGCCGCGCCTTGCTGGGCGGTCTGGTCGCAGCCCCCGCCGTCCTGCGATTCGGCACGGCCCGGGCTGGCGGCGCCTATGTCTTCCCGCTCGGCGTCGCCAGCGGGGACCCCGCGCCGGACGGGTTCGTCATCTGGACGCGTCTGGCGGCTGATCCCGTCGCGCCAGACGGTCTCGGCGGCCTCGGCGCGCCGGTTGTCGTCCAGTGGGATGTCTCAACCGACGGGAACTTCCGCTCCATCGCCGCTTCCGGCCGCACGGTCGCCGAGCCCGCAGCGGCCCACAGCGTCCACGTCGAGGTCGAGGGCCTGATCCCCGGCCGCCCCTACTGGTACCGCTTCACCGCCATGGGCCAGCAAAGCCCCGTCGGGCGGGCCCGCACCACGCCCGCGCCGAATGCCTCGGTCGACGCCCTGCGCATTGCGGTCGCCTCCTGCTCGAACTGGGAGTCGGGCTATTTCAGCGCCTATGGCCATATGGCGGATGAAGAACCGGACCTGACCCTTTTCCTTGGCGACTACATCTACGAATACTCGCGCGGACCGGATAGCGCGGCGGACGTGGTGCGTCCCTACGGACTGGAGGAGGCGACGACCCTTGCCGGCTATCGCAACCGCTATGCCCTGCATCGCACGGACGCCGAGTTGCAGCGCCTGCACGCCGCCGCCCCCTGCCTGGCGGTCTGGGACGACCACGAGATCCAGGACGACTACTCTGGCGTCTGGTCCAAGACTCCGGGCGTGACCCCGACCGACTTCCTGCGTCGCCGCGCCGCCGGGTATCAGGCCTTCTATGAGGCCATGCCCATACGCCGCACACGGCTCGACGCCCGCCTGCAGATGCCGATCCATCGCCGCGTGCGTTACGGGAGGCTGGCCGAGTTCTTCATGCTGGACGGTCGCCAGTATCGTTCAAAACAGGCCTGCAGCGACGGCCCCAACGGCGGCAAGGGTCAGATCGTGACCGACGCCGCCTGTCCGGACCGCCTCGATCCCGCACGCACCTTCCTGGGCTTTGAACAGGAGCGCTGGCTGTATGACGGCCTGGCGAGCGCGGAGGCTCGCTGGAACATCCTCGGTCAGGACCTGGTGATGGCGGGCCTTCGCTTTGGCGACGGCGGTCCGGACACCCGCTACTGGACCGACACCTGGGACGGCTATCCGGTCGCTCGCGATCGCCTGACCCAGGCGCTGGCGACGCTGAAGCCGCGCAACCCGGTCGTCCTCAGCGGCGACTACCATTCCTTCTGGACCAACGACGTGAAGCTGGACAGCAGCGACCCTTCCTCGGCCACCGTCGCGACCGAGTTCGTCGGCACCTCCATCACCTCGGGCGGCCCCAGTTACGACGGCCTGATGTCCGCCATGCCGAACAATCCGCACATCAGGTTCTTCGACAGTCGCCAACGCGGCTATATGGCCATCGACATCACGCCGGGTCGGATGACGACCCGCTATCAGGCCATCAGCGACGTGCGCGACCCGCAGGCTGCGCTGTCCACGCTCAACACCTGGGTCGTCGAGGACGGCCGTCCCGGCGCACAACTCGTTTGAGCCGCGCCGTACCGGAGTATTCATGCACAAGCCTGCCCAAGCGATCGCCGCCGCCGCCGTCCTGATCGGTCTTTCCGCCTGCGCCACCGCGCCGGCCCCCGTCTTCTGGGAAGGCTTCCGGGACCATCCACATGGCTATCTGACCAAAGAAACTGCGCCCGACGCCTCGGCCTTCCTGCCGCCGCCGCCCGAGGCCGGCTCACTGCGTCAGCAGGCGGACGTGGAGACCTATCGCGCCACCCGCGCCCTGGAGGGCGGCGACCGCTGGCGTCGGGCGGCGGCGGACAACGAGATCGAAACGCCTGCCGCCCCGCGCGTCTTCGACGAAGCCCTGGGCATCCGCTTCTCCCCGGAGCAAATGCCGGCCCTGACCCTGTTGCTCGGCAAGATGCTCGGCGATCTGGAGACCATCCAGACCCCGGCCAAGCAGGGCTATTTTCGTCCGCGCCCCTTCGTCGCCGAACCCGCAGCAACCTGCATCACGCCCGAGCCATGGCTGGGGCGCAGTGGTTCCTATCCGTCCGGTCACGCCGCGATGGGGTGGAGCTGGGCCCTGATCCTGTCCGAGCTGGCCCCTGACCGCGCCGACGCCATCCTCTCGCGCGGCCTGGCCTATGGTGAAAGCCGCGTCATCTGCGGTGTTCACTATGCCAGCGACGTCGAGGCCGGCCGGCTGGTTGGCGCCGCCATGGTCGCTCGACTGAAAGCCGATCCGGCCTTTCAACGTGACCTGACGGCGGCGCGTCTGGAGATCGACCGCGCGCGCCGGCAGGCACGATAAGGTGGCCATGATTGTCGCAGCCATGTCGTTTGTGCGCCAGACACGGTCATCGATAGCCGAAATCAGGGCGTCCTCGCCTGGAGCGTGGACGCCCGTCCTCTGCTGTCGACGGAGATTCCCTGGTCAGAACTCTCCGCTCAGCCCCACGCGATAGGCGCTCTCGCCACCCGAGTGGGAGAAACCCGCCGAAATAGCCAGCGGCCGGTCACCGCCGCCGATGCGATGAGCAAGCGAGCCGCCCAGCGCAGCCTCGCCATTGAACTCGGCGGCGTTCAGGGTCCAGCTGGTTCGGCCCGGCGCGGAGGGCATGGGCGCGGCCGACATCGCCATAGCGGCAGCGATCCCCCTGCGGGCCTCGAGGCGAGAGTCCGACACGAAGCTCGACAAGCCCACCAGAGCCGAGCCTACATTGTCGAACGTACCCATATGGAGAGCATAGCGCGGCGAACTGATCGTGCCGGCCGGGTCCACCGTCGCACCGCCGCCGAGAGCCGCGGCTATGGAAGCGTTCGAAGCAGCAAGTTG
>Ga0247827_10001030_pt1 | contig 12121 bp, 10 predicted proteins | sample 12C_Control_Day2_FD_194414 | JGI IMG/M metagenome (GOLD analysis project Ga0247827, IMG submission 194414) | Soil microbial communities from agricultural site in Penn Yan, New York, United States - 12C_Control_Day2 | ecosystem: Environmental > Terrestrial > Soil > Agricultural land | place... | reverse complement strand
AACAGCAACGCGAGCAATCCCAAGCTGCGGATCAATCCGTTCACAGGGCTTTCCACTCCAGCGGCAGCCACTGCCAGTGGCCGTCGGGCTCGCTGCCTTCAGGCAAGGTCAGGGCGTACTTGCCGTAGCCGCCGAGCTTGCGCAGTTTCGGGATCAGGTAGGTTTGCGCGGCGTTGTAAAACACCGGTTCCATGTCTTGGGGCAGGCTGTCGAGGGTTTCCTGTTGCATCAGTTGCGCCATGGAATCCGGCCCGAAATACACCGGCATCAACAGATCTTTTGGCACCACATCGGCCATCGGCGGGAAGCGTTTATCGAGGGTGCCAAGGGCCTTGTCCACGAGTTTGTCGTCGAGGGAAAACACCAGCGTCGAACCATGCCGCGCGAGGCTGACGCGCATGAACGCCTTGCCGCTGATTGCATCCGGATTCTCGGCGTCCCTGGCTTTGTAGGGGCCAAAGTTGGAGCTGACCTGGCGCTGCCATTGATGGCTGTTGTCTTGCTGTTTCTCCACCACCGGAAATGCGTGCTCGTCGACATTGCCCTCGTAAGCACCGACCATCGAACCGAACAACTGGCCCAAATCACCATCGAGGCCGGCGCTGTCGTCGTCCTTGAGGCTGGCCACCAGCAGCGGCGTGTATAGCCGCGAATCGGCATACCAGCAAAGCCCCGCCGCACCGGCCATCCGCTCGGTCAATGCTTGAGCCGCGCGCTCTTCGGCACCGAGTTTTACCAGTAATGGTTTCTGCTGTTCGGCGGCCAGCGGCAGGGCTACGCAAGCGCTGGCACCCATCGGCATGGCTTGCCAGACCGGTTTGAAATCGAAGTCCGGCTGGTTCTCCAGTTCATCCATGGCGAGGAAGCTGTGCCAGCCTTTATCGTCCATGTCGAAACGCAGGCCGGCGAAGTTCGGAATGAAGCGCTGATACCCCATGGCCAGCACACTGGCGTTGACCGACAGGCGTTGCTTTACCTCGGGAGCACGGGGCTGCAGACCGAAGGCTTCAGGGAACAGTTTTTCGCCGTTGAGCAAGGCTGCGATGGACCGCGTTGAAACGCTGCCAGTTTCCTGCGCTACCCCACTTTCCGGGTCGTACAGTTTGCTGGGGTTCGACAGCACCACCAGTTTGTCGCCGTGGGAGGCGAACACCAGCGCCTTGCTGGCGTTGTAGGTGAGCTGATAAAGCGCAACGTCGTCACCGCCGACTTTCACGTCCGCGATTTTACTCAACTGAGAATCGTCCAGTGCCACTTTCGCCAGTGGTTCCAGCACCGTGGCCAGGCCACCGCGATCCATCACCAGCAGGAAATCCTTGAGCCGCCCATCCGCCCCGCGCCACAGCGCGACATCCGCCGGTTGATCGAAGAGCTGCTCGATCAGCGCGTCCTGCAACTTCAGGTCATGCTCGTAAATGATCCGGCGCAAGCTGCCGATCAAACCGAGGCGATCGGCGTGGGTTTCGTAATAGAAGACGAAATCTTCGGTCAGGGTTTCCTTGAGGAACGGCACTGCCAACAAGTCCCTGGGCAATTGGCTCAAGGAGTGGGTTTCCAGCAAGCCATCGGGGCGGCTCATACCGAGCTTTTCCGCCGCCAGTTGCGGTGCCGGCGCTGTGCTTTTTTTCATCAGCCAGCCCATGCCGGCGGCCACGCCCACGACCAGGCACAGCCCGCCCACGATGACCGGCCAACGCCGGGACGGCTTGACGCTGGGTGATTCGGCGGCCGCAGAAACAGTGTTATCGCTCATGTTCACAAAACCCGATGTCATCCGTGGTGCGGGATGCTTAATAGTTGAAAGTCTTGACCAGCAGCAGGTCACCGATGGCCCGCAGGGGCACGATGAAGGTCTCGCGTTTTTCGTCGACGGTGTTTTCGTTGAGCACCAGGTTGATCTGAGAAGTGATCACCTCGTTCTGGTTACCGGCCTCATCGAAGTTATAGCCGCCGCTGCCGAAGTTGCCCCAATAGTTGACGTAAACCAGATAGGTGCCATGCAGCGGCGCGGTCATGGTGAACATTTCCGGGCCGGGACCATCCACACCGTCCGGGTCCAGGCCGCCGCCATTGGTCAACGCCGAATGCGCCCAGAAGGCGTGCTGGCCGTCAGGCGTGATGATGTGCAGATCGAGTTCGGCCTTGGGATCATCCCAACCCAACACCACGCGAATCCGCGCGGGCGTGCGCAGGTTATTGGCTTCATAGAACTGAACGCGCTTGAGCGACTGGCCTTCGACGCTGCGCACTTCGACGCTGTTGGAACCAGCACCGAACGCGTATGGCCGGGCAAAACGCCCCTGGTCGTCGGTGTACAGATTCAAGGGATTGCCGTTGACCGCCAGCGTGTGAGGACCGCGCTGGGTGCCGATGGCCTTGAGCTGGCCTTCGATCATCGTGCGATTACGCTGCACGCCACGGTCGATGGGTGGCGTGGGATAGGCCACTTGCGGATTTTCGGTGCGGTCGAGCAAACCGTTAAAGCGCCAGCCGCCCACCGGCTCCGAAAGCTCGGCACTCGGCGCAGCCAGAGCCGACGCGCAGGCCAGCCCGATCAGCAGCAAAAGAATTGAGCGCATGTGACGCCTCCTGCCATGCATGACGAAACCTTGCGCCTGATCCTCGGCGCGTTACAGATGGGGATACTGCGTTTCGTCTGAAAGACCCGTGACGGTTGGGTCGTCGATGGCGCGAAGGTTAGCCAGTTGGGTGTTTTTTAACAATCGCGGGCGTCTCAAAGTGCGTAGGGTTTCACGACGCGTGGTGGACGGTGAGCCGAATAAGCGTCATATTCGGCTCACTAAATGAGCCGAATAGCCTTTCCAATCGGCTCAACCCTTAAGAGCATTCCGTTCATGACACCTCAATGGATATGGCAGCAGCCTGACTGGCCGGACTTCACCTGGAATGCCGAGCGCTTGGCACCCTTGCTGCGCGAGTGCATCCAAGCGCAAGGGCGATTAATGGGTATGGCCCGTTCCGTGGGCAGTTCGCTGAGCGCGCAAAGTGAACTGGATGCGTTATTGCAAAATATCGTCACTTCGTCCGCGATCGAAGGTGAACAGCTGAATGTCAGTTCGGTTCGCTCTTCATTGGCTCGGCGATTGGGGCTTGAACTCAACGAGGCAGACAACGTCAGCCAACGCAGCGAAGGCCTCGCGCAACTGATGCTCGATGCCACGCAGCATTTCGCCGCCCCGCTGACGCTTGACCGATTACTGGACTGGCATGAGTGGCTGTTCCCAGAACAAAATTCCGATCTCGCTGCGCGAAGCATCCGTGTTGGTGCTTTGCGTGGCGAAGAGCCGATGCAAGTGGTCTCCGGCCGTCTCGACAGGCCGACCGTGCACTTCGAAGCGCCGCCTCGTCAGGGCCTTGAGCGACAACTCGTTACCTTTCTCACCTGGTTCGAGAACAGTCGCAATGCGACAGGACTCGATCCCCTGCTACGCGCGGGTATCGCGCATTTCTGGTTCGTTACGCTGCACCCCTTCGATGATGGCAACGGACGCCTGACGCGCACCATCACCGATCTTGCGTTGGCTCAGGGAGAGGCCCAGGCGATTCGCTTCTACGCCATGTCCGCGAGCATCCTCGACGATCGGTCGGGCTATTACCGCGTACTCGAAAGCAGCCAGAAAGCCGCTCTGGACATCACGCAATGGCTGGATTGGTTTCTGCAAACCTTGCTGCGCAGCCTGCAGCAGGCAATGGCACGGATCGAGTTCGTACTAACCAAAGCGCGATTCTGGCAGGCGCACCGGGAAACCGGACTATCGACCGAGCAGACCAAGGTACTGAATCGTTTACTTGATGGTGGGGAGCGTGGATTTGAGCACGGGATCAGCGCGGCGCAGTATCAAGCTGTGGCGAAGGTGTCCAAAGCCACAGCGACTCGTCATCTCGCTGTATTGCTGGAAAAAGGCTGTGTGAAACGACTGCCAGGTGGTGGGCGCAGTACTCGATACCAGATCAATTATCCGAATGGCTCGCCACTGTAGGAGCTGCCGAAGGCTGCGATCCTTTGATCTGCTTCCTTGAAACAAAGATCAAGAGATCGCAGCCTTCGGCAGCTCCTACAGGAGTGTACGTCGCCGGTGAGTTTGCCCATAAACCCCCTATCTGCTAGTGTCGCGCCGGTTTAACGTCAACCGGAAATCGCCGCCATGGCCCGCAAAAAAGCTGCACTGGATTTCGAACAATCCCTCGCCGACCTGCAAACGCTGGTCGAGCGTCTGGAGAATGGCGAATTGTCGCTGGAAGATTCGCTGACCGCTTTCGAACAAGGCATCGGTCTGACCCGCGATTGCCAGGCAGCGCTGGCCCAAGCCGAGCAAAAGGTTCAGGTGCTGCTTGAGCGTGATGGCGAGTTGGCCGAGGAACCCTTCGACGCGGACCAGCCAGAATGATTGCAGCGTATTCGGCGACCAGCCAGGCCCGGGTCAATGCGGCGTTGGAAACTCTGTTCACTGCGCCGAGCCCTGAACTGGCGCGGTTGTATGAGGCCATGCGCTACAGCGTGATGAACGGCGGCAAGCGCGTGCGTCCATTGTTGGCCTACGCGGCCTGCGAAGCACTGGGTGGCAAGGCCGAGCAAGCCAACGGCGCGGCCTGCGCGGTGGAATTGATCCACGCTTACTCACTGGTCCATGACGATTTGCCGGCCATGGACGATGACGACCTGCGTCGCGGCCAGCCGACCACCCACAAGAAATTCGATGAAGCCTGCGCGATCCTCGCCGGCGACGGATTGCAGAGCCTGGCCTTCAGCGCCCTGCTCGACCCGCGCCTGAGCCATGTGGACGCGGAGATTCGCCTGCAAATGGTCAGCGCATTGGCGCAAGCCGCAGGCCCGGCGGGCATGGTCGGCGGTCAAGCCATAGACCTCGGCTCCGTCGGCCTGAAACTCGATCAGAAAGCGCTGGAGTACATGCATCGGCACAAGACCGGCGCGCTGATTGAAGCCAGCGTCAAGCTCGGCGCCCTGGCCAGCGGCCGTGCCGAGAGAGACGAACTGAAATCCTTGCAGACTTATGCACAGGCCATCGGCCTGGCGTTCCAGGTCCAGGACGACATTCTTGACGTCGAAAGCGATACCGAAACCCTCGGCAAACGCCAGGGCGCCGACATTGCTCGCGACAAGCCTACCTACCCGGCCCTGCTCGGCCTCGACGCGGCCAAGGCCTATGCGCTGGAACTGCGCGATCTGGCCTTGCACGCGCTGCGACCGTTTGACGCGGCGGCCGAGCCGTTGCGCGACCTGGCCCGGTATATCGTTGAGCGCCGCAACTGACGGCGTATCCGCCAAAAAAGCTCAACGCGTGGGCAGGGGGCGATGCATCAGGTAAACTGCCGCATCTTTTATACCTATAACGATTCGCCTGATGCCCACGACGTTTCAAGTGCTGCCCCGCTAGCTCCCGACCACCCCCCTGCTCGACCGCGCGAACACGCCGGACGGCCTGCGCCGGTTAGGCGAAGCCGAGCTGGAAACCCTGGCCGATGAGTTGCGCCTGGAATTGCTCTACACGGTCGGCCAGACCGGTGGGCATTTCGGTGCCGGCCTGGGCGTGATCGAGCTGACCATCGCGTTGCATTACGTTTTCGACACCCCGGACGACCGGCTGGTGTGGGACGTCGGTCATCAGGCTTATCCGCACAAGATTCTCACCGGTCGTCGTGAGCGCATGGGCACTTTGCGCCAGAAGGACGGCGTTGCCGCCTTCCCGCGCCGCTCCGAGAGCGAGTACGACACCTTTGGCGTTGGTCACTCCAGCACCTCGATCAGTGCCGCGTTGGGCATGGCCATTGCCGCGCGTCTGCAAAACAGTGATCGCAAGGCCATCGCCGTGATCGGCGACGGTGCCCTGACGGCAGGTATGGCGTTCGAAGCGCTGAACCACGCGCCGGAAGTGGACGCCAACATGCTGGTGATCCTCAACGACAACGACATGTCGATCTCGCGCAACGTCGGCGGTTTGTCGAACTATCTGGCGAAGATTCTTTCCAGCCGCACCTACGCCAGCATGCGCGAAGGCAGCAAGAAAGTGCTGTCGCGTCTGCCCGGTGCCTGGGAAATTGCCCGTCGCACCGAAGAATATGCCAAAGGCATGCTGGTGCCCGGCACGCTGTTCGAAGAATTGGGCTGGAACTACATTGGCCCGATCGATGGCCACGACCTGCCGACCCTGATCGCCACCCTTCGCAACATGCGCGATCTGAAAGGCCCGCAGTTCCTGCACATCGTCACCAAGAAAGGCAAAGGCTTCGCCCCGGCGGAAGTCGACCCGATCGGTTACCACGCCATCACCAAACTCGAACCGCTGGACGCTCCGGCCGCTGCGCCGAAAAAGGCCAGCGGGCCGAAGTATTCCGGTGTGTTCGGCGAATGGCTGTGCGACATGGCGGCGGCTGACCCGCGCCTGGTCGGGATCACCCCGGCGATGAAAGAAGGCTCGGACCTCGTAGCCTTCAGCGAGCGTTTCCCGCTGCGCTATTTCGACGTGGCTATTGCCGAACAACACGCCGTGACTCTCGCTGCCGGTATGGCCTGCGAAGGCGCGAAACCGGTGGTGGCGATCTACTCGACGTTCCTGCAACGCGGCTACGACCAGTTGGTGCATGACGTCGCCGTGCAGAACCTCGACGTGCTGTTCGCCATCGACCGCGCAGGTCTTGTGGGCGAAGATGGCCCGACCCACGCCGGCAGCTTCGATCTGTCGTTCCTGCGCTGCATCCCCGGCATGCTGGTGATGACCCCGAGCGACGAAAACGAGCTGCGCAAAATGCTCACCACCGGTCACCTTTACGAAGGCCCGGCGGCCGTGCGTTACCCACGCGGCAATGGCCCGAACGCGACCATCGAGAAAGACCTCGAACCGATTGAAATCGGCAAGGGTGTGATTCGTCGTCAGGGCAGCAAAGTCGCCCTGCTGGTGTTCGGCGTGCAACTGGCCGAGGCGCTGAAAGTCGCCGAGAAACTCGATGCAACCGTGGTCGACATGCGCTTCGTCAAACCGCTGGATGAAGCACTCGTTCGTGAAATCGCCGCCAGCCATGAGCTGCTGGTGACCATCGAAGAGAACGCGATCATGGGCGGCGCCGGCGGCGCAGTCAGCGAGTTCCTCGCCCGCGAAAACATCCTCAAGTCGATGCTGCACCTGGGCTTGCCGGACGTCTATGTCGAACACGCCAAGCCTGCGCAGATGCTGGCTGAGTGTGGGCTGGACGAGGCAGGCATCGAAGCTTCGATTCGCGAGCGTCTGCAACTGCTCAATATCTGAACGCAACACCCTGTGTAGGAGCTGCCGAAGGCTGCGATCTGTTGATCTTGAACTTCGGCAGCTCCAAATCCGAAAAATCAAAATCAAAAGATCGCAGCCTTCGGCAGCTCCTACAGGGAGTTGTGTCGCATCTGAAATACCGGATCCTCCATGAAACTCTCCCTCCTCGCCTTGACGCTGACCCTTCTGCCGTCCGGCCCACTGCTGGCCGACACCTTTGAACGCGACCAGGCCCTTAAGCTGCCCGACGTGCTGATCAGCGCCAATCGCCAGGTCGAAGCGCGCAATGACAGCAGCGCTGCCAACACCGTGTTCACCCGCGAAGACATCGACCGCCTGCAACCCGACAGCGTCACTGATTTACTGCGTCGCGTGCCGGGGGTGCAAATCGCGCAAACCGGCGGGCGCGGCAGTCTGCCGGGGGTTTACATCCGCGGCACGCAGTCGGCACAAAGCCTGGTGCTGGTGGACGGCCAACGCATCGGCAACTCGACCTCCGGCGACAGCAATCTGCAACACATCAACATCGAACAGGTCGAGCGCGTGGAAGTACTGCGCGGCTCCCGCTCGGTGATTTACGGCAGCGACGCGATCGGCGGAGTGATCCAGATCTTCACTCGACGTGGCAGCGAGCCGGGGTTGCGCCCGCAGGTGCATGTTGGCTTCGGCAGCAACCAGACATGGGAGCGCAGCCTCAATTTGGCTGGCGGCGATGAGCAGACCCGCTTCAATCTCGGCGCCAGCCTCGATGAAACCGCCGGCATCGATCGCACTCATGCATCGTATCCCAGCGACGGTGATCACGACGCGTACCGCAACAAATCATTCAGCCTGAGCCTCAGCCACGCCCTGAGCGATGACATCGAAATCGGCGCCAACGTGCTGGATAACCGCGGTAAAAGTGAATACGACAATCCGTTCGGCCGCTTCGACCTGAATACCTTCGAGTCAGTGCAAGAACAGCCCTACAACGAATTCGATGTAAGCAGCGTCAGCAGCTACGTCGACGCGCGAGTCAATGATGTGTGGAAAACCCGCATCGAATTCGGCCACAGCGAAAACCGCGAGAAAACCTTCGACAAGCTCAGCGATGAACGCAGCGTTTTCAACACCTACCGCGACTCGCTGAACTGGCAGAACGACCTGACTCTCAACGAACGCAACAGCCTGATTCTCGGCGGTGACTGGTACGAAGACCGGGTCAACAGCAGCACCGCGTTTGACGAAGACAGCCGCTGGAACCGTGCGGCGTTTATCCAGCACCGTTTTCAGGCCGACACCTTTTCCACCGAGCTTGGCCTGCGTCGTGACCAGAACCAGCAGTTCGGCGGGCAGAACAGCTGGAGCGGTACCATCACCGTGCCTCTGAACCCGGACAACGATGTGCTGCTGACCTACAGCGAAGGCTTCCGCGCACCGACCTTCAACGACCTGTATTACCCGGATTTCAGCAACCCTGACCTGAAGCCGGAAACCTCGAAAAGCTATGAACTGCAGTGGCGCAGCCAACTCACCGACAGCAGTCGACTGGAAGCGTCGCTGTACCGCACAGACCTCGAAGACGCGATCATTTTCGGCAGCAACTCGCGCCCGGAAAACGTTGCGTCGGCGCGGATCAACGGCTTCGAAGCTGCGCTGAAGCAGGAACTGTTCGGCTGGCAGAGCAACCTCGGTGTGGCGATCATCGACCCACGGGACCGCGAAACCGGCCACACCCTGGCCCGTCGCGCCCGCCGCACGCTAAGCCTGGACCTCGACCGCCAGTTCGACCGGCTGGGCCTTGGCGCCAGTTGGCAAGCGGTCAGCAGCAGTTATGACGACCTTAACAATCAACAGCCGTTAGGGGGTTATGCGTTGCTGGGGTTGCGCAGCAGTTGGGCGCTCAACCGCGAGATCAAGCTTGAGCTGAAGGTCGATAACCTGCTGGACAAGGGTTACACCCGAGCGCTGTACAGCCATGAAGGCAGTCAGTATGGGTATCGCGAAGAAGGTCGGGCGTGGATGTTTGGGGTGACGTGGACGCCGCAAGCCCAATGAAATCACCCGTAGGAGCTGCCGAAGGCTGCGCCTACAGAAGAAGCGTTTGCAGTCTCAGCGATCGGGCGCAATCAACTGGCAAAGCTTGGCCGTCGCCTCGACCATTTGCCCACTCGGTCGCTCAAGGCCCTTGTCCGTCACTAAACGCAATTGCTGTTGCTTCACCGCCGCTACCTGCGGCCAGGCTTTCCACGCATCGAGCTGCGCCTGATCACTGGCCAGAATGACCTCGGGATTACGCTGTAACACGCCTTCCACGCTGACCTGCGGTGCCGGCAACTTCAGATCGGCGAACACGTTTTTGGCTCCGCAAACCTCCAGCGCGTCACTGATGATCTGCTCGCCGCCCACGGTGTATAGCGGTTTATCCCAGACTTGGTAGAACACGCTCAAAGGCGTATCCCGCCGATAGCGCTGACGCAGTTCAGCCAGTCGACGGCGTAAATCCGAGGCCAATGAAACACCCCGCTCCGGCCGACCCAACTGCGCGGCAATCCCCTCGATCTGTGTGGTGAGCTGTTCGAAATTGTGCGGTTCGGCGACGTAGGTCGGGATGTTCAAGCGCTTGAGTTGTTCACGCTGGGCCGGGCCGACGCTGCCGGGCCAGAGCAGCAGCAAATCGGGCTGCAGGCTGAGCAATCGCTCCATGTCCAACTGACCGTAGCGCCCAACGGAAGGCAAGCTGACAAGTTCGGCCGGGCGCTCTCCAGCATCCAGCACGCCTACCAGCAGATCGGCCGAACCCAATTCGACAACGATTTCAGTCAGAGAAGGTGCGAGGCTGACCACTCGCTCGACGGCGGTTGCCGAGCCTACGAAGGCCAACAGCAAACCCGCCAGCCACGCCGCGCGCATCAACCGAGTTGACGCGGAATACGGTAGAGATAGAACAGCACGGTGGTCGACAGCGCCAGCAACATCAGCGGCACCGCTTCGAGGCCGACGAACACGGCCAGCGCACCAATCCACGCCGGCAGGCCGGCGGCGAGAAATGCCGTGCGGCGCTTGGCTGCCAGGCTGATCCACGCGGCGGGTTCTTCAGGGGTATCGAGGGCTTTCTGGGTGGCGATCAACGCGTGTTTGTAACCGCCGAAAAACTTCAGGCTGACAAACATCGAGGCGACCCCGGCAATGAACAACGGCATCGCCAGCACCGGCAAGATAGCTTCGGTCTGGCCGAACACACCGTTGATCACGAACAGCGGCAACAAGGCCAGCGCCAGGTATTGCCACCAGCTGACGGACAGTCGCCGCCGCACCTGACCGCGGGTCACGCCCGGTCTACCTCGCCCTGATGTTCATTGCCCATCATGTGGTCGAGTTTGCTGGCCTTGGTAGCCAGGTAGAGTTTGTTGTGCGGGTTGTGGCCGGTGTGCAGCGGCACGCGCTCGGCAACCACAATGCCCATGTCGGTCATGGCTTTGACCTTGCGAGGGTTGTTGGTCATCAGGCGCAGAGACTTGACGCCCAGGTGCTCCAGCATCGGCAGGCACATGGCGTAGTCACGCTGGTCGGCAGCAAAGCCCAGGCGTTCGTTGGCTTCAACGGTGTCGGCACCGCCGTCCTGCAATTCGTAGGCGCGGATTTTGTTCAGCAGGCCAATGCCACGGCCTTCCTGACGCAAGTACAGCAACACGCCACGGCCTTCACGGGCGATGGCTTGCAGCGCGGCCTCAAGTTGCGAACCGCAGTCGCAACGCTGGCTGAACAAGGCGTCGCCAGTCAGGCATTCGGAGTGCAACCGGCCGAGTACCGGGGCACCGTCGGCGATCTCACCCAGGCTCAGCACAACGTGCTCGCGGCCCGTAGCTTCGTCGAGAAAGCCGTGCATGGTGAATTGCGCAAAAGGCGTTGGCAGCTTGGAAGCGGCGACAAAAACGACAGGCACCGGTGTGCTCCTGATCTATAGAGACTGAAAATTCGCAGGCCGGCATTGTAACAGCAGCTTCCGACGGGCGCTTAGGCTGAATTATCGGCGATAACTATCAAAAAGTTTGATATCAGGCGGCCCAACGCCAGTCTGCACTGTACTGGTAGCAGCTGGCGAAGCCTGCGTTCGGCTGCGCAGCAGTCGTAAATACTGACGAATCGGTCAACCTGATGCTCCACAGCGCATGGATTTACGACGACTGCGTCGCCGAACGCAGGCTTCGCCAGCGGCTACAAAGTCCGGCTTCATTCCATGTCAAACGGATACGGCTGCTTCCAGCGTTCGAAAATCGGCTTGAGCTCGCCGCTTTTCACCAACACCTCCATTCGCTGGTCGAACAACGCCATCAGCGTGCGGGCTTTGTCGGTCTTGGCGAAACACAGATACAGCGGCAGTTCGGCAATATGCGTGCGGCGCAACTGCGATGGATCTTTGGCCCGATTGAGGACGTCATCGACTTCAGTCAGTGCGTCGATGTAAAAATCGGCACGATTTTGAGTCAGCATCGAGACAATGCCCGTACGCCGCAGCACTTCGTTATAGCGGCGAACATTGGGCAAGTAATCCTGGTAGTCGTAGCCGCGTACCCACGCCAGTCGATAGTTACCCAGGGTTTCCAGGGTCGGCACCGGACTGCTGGCTAGCCCCAGGGCATAGATGTGATCGGTGTCGAAATTCCAGCGTGGATACAACAGCGATTGCGATTCATCACGATAGGAGCCGACACAGGCGTCGACTTCACCACGCTCGGCCAGGCCCATCGAGCGCACGTAAGGTTCGGTGCGGATGTCGAGCTTGACGCCTGCGGGCTCAAAGACCTTGCGCAGCACGTCCCAGCCGAGGCCGTGGCCGTCGGCGGCGGTGTAGTCTT
>Ga0247827_10001029_pt1 | contig 12129 bp, 10 predicted proteins | sample 12C_Control_Day2_FD_194414 | JGI IMG/M metagenome (GOLD analysis project Ga0247827, IMG submission 194414) | Soil microbial communities from agricultural site in Penn Yan, New York, United States - 12C_Control_Day2 | ecosystem: Environmental > Terrestrial > Soil > Agricultural land | place... | reverse complement strand
GAATAAGACGGCTGCGTGACAGTTCTGTTACGCAGCCGTCTTATTCCGCTCGCCAATCACAGGCAGTTTCCCGGCCGAAACGCGCCGGACCCGGCACGTTAATGATTCACGCGTGCACGGACCCGGATGATCTGGATTTTCCTGTTACTGCTGATCGCCTTCTCGGGGCTGGCCTATCTGGGCGGGCGCCGGCTGGCGACGCGCCGCAGCGCGGGCGTTAGAGCCCACTCGCGACCGGGCCAACACGGCCTCTACGCCCTGATCTGGGTCGGCATGCCGGCTCTGGTCGTGCTGATCGCCGCCTCGATCTTTTCGGCCCCGCTGGAGCGCCAGATGTTGGCTGCCGGCGCGCCTGACAGCATCACCCAACTGGAGCCCTTCCGTCGCGAGGCCTTCTTCTCGGACGCGCGCCGCATCGGCGCCGGGCTTGAAGCCCAGCAGATCTGGCCTGCCCCCTATGCCGAGGAACTGCCGGCCGAGGGCCGCCGCGCCCACCGCATTTCGTCGGCCCTTAACTGGGGCGGCGGCGTCGCGGCCCTGATCGCGGCCGTCCTGGGCGGGGTCTTCGTCTTCGTCCGCATTCGCCCCGACCTGCGCGCGCGCAATCGGGTGGAAGGCTGGATCAGCATCCTGCTGTTCGCCTGTTCGGCGGTGGCCGTGCTGACGACCGTGGGCATCATCTTCTCGCTGGTGTGGGACAGCCTGCGCTTCTTCGCCTCCGTGCCGGTCACCGAGTTCCTCTTCGGAACCAAGTGGAGCCCGCAGATGGCGATCCGTGCCGACCAGATCGGCTCCTCGGGCGCCTTCGGGGCCGTGCCCCTGTTCGCCGGCACCTTCCTGATCATGCTGATCGCCATGCTGGTGGCGGGGCCGATCGGCCTGTTCTCGGCTATCTATCTGTCGGAATACGCCGGTCGCCGCACCCGCGCCGTGGTCAAGCCGCTGCTTGAGGTCCTGGCGGGCGTGCCGACCGTGGTTTACGGCTTCTTCGCCGCCCTGACGGTGGGGCCGGCCTTCCGCGTCTTCTTCAACACCCTGGGCGGCTGGCTGGTCGGCGGGCCGCTGGACGGCATGGGCCAATACCTGCTGCTGGTGCAGAACCAGATGGCCCTGGTGGCCGGCGCGGTCATGGGCATTATGCTGATCCCCTTCGTCAGCTCTCTGTCCGACGACATCATGAACGCCGTGCCGCAGTCGCTGCGCGACGGCTCTTACGCCATGGGCGCGACCAAGTCCGAGACGGTCAAGAAGGTGCTGTTGCCGGCCGCCCTGCCGGGCATCGCCGGGGCCTTCCTGCTGGCCGTGTCTCGCGCCATCGGTGAGACCATGATCGTGACCATGGCCGCGGGTCTGGCCGCCAAGCTGACGCTGAACCCGCTGGACACGGTCACGACCGTCACGGTGCAGATCGTTACCCTGCTGACCGGGGACCAGGAGTTCAACAGTCCCAAGACCCTGGCCGCCTTCGGCCTGGGCCTGACCCTGTTCGTGGTCACCCTGCTGCTCAACATCGTCGCCATGCGCATCGTGCAAGCTTATCGGGAACAGTATGACTGACGCCGCCCAGAACGTGACCGGCGTCAGCCCGCGCACCCAGCGCCTGCAGGCCCGTCTGCGCGGTCGCTACGCCCGCGAGACCCGCTTCAAATGGTATGGCCGCGCGGCCATCGGCTTCGCCCTGGTCTTCCTGGTGATCCTGCTGGGTAGCATCATCATGCAGGGCCGCACCGCCTTCTACAGCCACAGCGTCACCCTGCCGGTCCATATGGACGCGTCGCGCATCGACCGGTCCTATCCGCAGGGCGCGAACTTCGAGCAGATCGTCGCCGAGCAGCAACTGCGCCGCCTGGGCATCCAGGACGACGCCCAGGGCTCCAAGGCCGCGGCCATGAAGGCCCTGTTCTCCTCGGAGTTGAAGTTCCAGGCGGCGGGCATGATCGCGCGCCAGCCCAGCCTGCTGGGCCAGACCGTGCCGGTCACGGCGCCTTTGTCTGACAACGCCGACCTCTATCTGAAGGGCGAGATTTCCAAGGCCACGCCCGAGGATCAGCGTCGCATCAGCAATGAGCAGATGGCCTGGCTTGACCGGATGAAGGCCTCGGGTTCCGTGCGCGCCCACTTCAACACCGCCCTGTTCACCAAGGGCGACTCGACCCAGCCGGAATTGGCGGGCCTGCTGGGCGCCGTGGTCGGTTCGGCCCTGATGTTGCTGGTTACGGCCCTGATCGCCATTCCGGTCGGCGTCGGCGCCGCTGTCTGGCTTGAGGAGTATTCGCCGCGTAACCGCATCACGGCGATCATCGAGGTCAACATCAACAACCTCGCCGCCGTGCCGTCGATCGTCTACGGCCTGCTGGGTCTGGCCCTGTTCATCAACTTCATGCACCTGCCGCGCGCTAGCCCGCTGGTCGGCGGCGTGGTCCTGGCGCTGATGGCCCTGCCGACGGTGATCATCGCCACGCGCTCGTCGCTGAAGGCCGTGCCGCCCTCGATCCGCGAAGCGGCGCTGGCCATGGGCGCCAGCCGCACCCAGACGGTGTTCGGCCACGTTCTGCCCCTGGCCATGCCGGGCGTCATGACCGGTTCGATTATCGCCATGGCCCATGCCCTGGGGGAGACTGCGCCGCTGCTGCTGATCGGCATGATCAGCTTCGTCCCCGGCGTGCCCCACGCCATCGACGAGCCGGTCGGCGCCCTGCCTTCGCTGATCTACATCTGGGAGAACGCCTCGGAGCGCGCGTTCCACGAGCGGACCGCCGCCGCCATCCTTGTGCTCCTCGCTTTCATGATCGTCATGAACGCCGCCGCGATCCTGCTGCGTCGGCGCTTCGAACGTCGGTGGTAGTCTTATGATGTCCAAAATCTTCCGCGCCCCCGAGGGTCTGGCCGACGGCGGTTCCGCCGGGGCCGCGACCCTGACGACCGCCCCGGCCGTGGGCGCCCACGCCTCGGCCCCGCTCGGCCCGATCAAGATCGCCGCGCGCGACGTTTCCGTCTTCTATGGCGAGAAACAGGCCCTGTTCGGCGTCTCGCTGGACATCCCGGACAAGACCGTCACGGCCCTGATCGGCCCGTCGGGCTGCGGTAAGTCGACCTTCCTGCGGACCATGAACCGCATGAACGACACCATTCCGGGCTGCCGCGTCACCGGCGAAATCCAGATGGACGGCGGCGACATCAACGACCGCAAGATCGACCCCGTGCTGCTGCGCGCCCAGGTCGGCATGGTGTTCCAGAAGCCCAACCCCTTCCCCAAGACGATCTATGAGAACGTCGCCTATGGGCCGAAGATTCACGGCCTGGCCTCGTCCAAGGGCGAGCTGGACGACATCGTCCAGAAGGCGCTGAAGCGGGCCGGCCTGTGGGACGAGGTGGCCGACCGCCTGCACTCGCCGGGCACGGGCCTGTCGGGCGGCCAGCAGCAGCGTCTGGTCATCGCCCGCGCCATCGCAGTCGAACCCGAAGTCATTTTGATGGACGAGCCCTGCTCGGCGCTGGACCCGATCGCCACGGCCAAGATCGAGGAGCTGATCGACGAACTGCGCGAGCGCTACTGCATCGTCATCGTCACCCACTCCATGGCCCAGGCGGCCCGTGTGTCGCAGCGCACGGCCTTCTTCCACATGGGCAAGCTGGTCGAGACCGGCGACACCGAAGAGATCTTCACCAACCCGCGCGAGCGCCGCACGCTCGACTACATCACCGGCCGCTTCGGCTAAGGGCGCGAGCATGAACCAGCATACGGTCAAGGCTTACGGCGACGAACTGAACCAGCTGACGGCGGAAGTCGTCCGCATGGGCGGTCTGGCCGAGGCCCAGGTGGCGGACGCCATCGAATCCGTCGCCCGCCGCGACGTGGCCTTGGCGAAGGCGGTGGTCGAGCGCGACAACCGCCTGGACGCCCTGCACCGCGACATCGAGAAGAAGTCGATCCGCCTGATCGCCCTGCGCCAGCCGGTGGCCTCGGACCTGCGCCGGACGCTGGGCGCCATGAAGCTGGCCTCGGATCTGGAGCGGACCGGCGATCTGGCCAAGAACATCGCCAAGCGGGCGCTGATCCTGGCCGAGGGCGAGCCGATGCAGCCCCTGACCCGTTCGATCGAGCGGATGGGCCGTCTGGTGTCGACCCGCCTGCGCGACGTGCTGGACGCCTATACGGCCTCAGAGCTGGAACGCGCCCTGTCGGTGTGGAGCACCGACGACGAGGTGGACGAGCACTACAACGCCCTGTTCCGCGAGCTGCTGACCTACATGATGGGCGATCCGCGCACGATCACGGCCTGCACCCATCTGCTGTTCATGGCCAAGAACCTGGAGCGGATCGGCGACCACGCGACCAACATCGCCGAGACCGTCCACTATGAGATCACCGGCGAGGAAATGCTGGGTGAACGACCCAAGGCCGTCCCCGGTCCGGGTGAGGAACAGACGCCCACGCCGCATATCTCGACCCCGTCGTCCGATCTGACGGACGACTGACTTCCCCTTCCTGCTGACGACTTCGACCGACCGGAGAGCCTGACGTGCAACCCTATATTCTGGTGATGGAAGACGAGGACGCCCTGGCCACCCTGCTTCAGTACAATCTGGAGAAGGAAGGCTATGACGTCACCGTGGCGGCGGACGGGGAGGAGGGGCTGTTGCAGGTCGACGAGCGCCTGCCGGACCTGGTGCTGCTGGACTGGATGCTGCCCAAGCTGTCGGGCATCGAGGTCTGCCGCCGCCTGCGCGGCCGGGCCGAGACCCGCAACCTGCCGATCATCATGCTGACCGCGCGCGGCGAGGAATCCGACCGCGTGCGCGGCCTCGACACCGGCGCCGACGACTACATGACCAAGCCTTTCTCGATGACCGAGCTGACGGCCCGCATCCGCGCGGTGCTGCGTCGCATCCGTCCGGGCTTGGCCGACGACCGGATCAACCACGCCGACATCGTCATCGACCGCGTCGCCCACCGCGTGCGCCGCGCGGGCAAGGAAGTCCACCTGGGTCCGACCGAGTTCCGCCTGCTGGATCACCTGATGAAGCACCCCGGCCGGGTGTTCAGCCGCGAACAACTGCTGGACGCGGTCTGGGGCTCGGACGTCTATGTCGAGGCGCGCACCGTGGACGTCCACGTGGGCCGCCTGCGCAAGGCCCTGAACGTCGAAGGCACGGTCAACCCGATCCGCACCGTGCGCTCGGCGGGCTATTCGCTGGACCTGAACAGCTAATCGTCGCCGTCGTCGGCTAAATCCGCGCGTTAAATTTCGGTCATCCGCATCCGCTGACGGCGTCGCTCGCCTCATGACGACAGGTCATGGGGAGAGGCGGCATGCCGGACGCGATCATTGCAATGCTGGGCTGGGTCGGCGCCGTCGCTCTGGGCGGGCTATTGGTGGCGGTCCTGATGAAGGGCCGCGTGCAATGGGGCTGGCTGATCGCCGCCCTGCTGTTGATGGTGGTCTATGACGCCCTGCTGACGCGCGGCTACGGCCATATCCCGCTGTCGTTCGGTGCGTCGAACTGGAACTGGGAGGGCAAGGCCATGGCCGTCCTCCTGTCTTTGGCGGTGGCCAGTCTGCCGATGATCGGTTGGCGTCGAGCAGGCCTGACGCTGAAGCAGGATCGCCGCGGTCTGCCGGGCGCGATGGTCCTGTCCGGCTTGCTCGTGGCCCTGTTCCTCGGGCTGGCCCTGTATTTCCCCGGGCAAGGGTTCGACCTCGACAGCCTGGCCTTCCAACTGACCATGCCGGGGCTGGACGAGGAGCTCTTCTATCGCTGCGTGCTCCTGCTGATGCTGAACGAGGCCTTCGGCAAGCCGGTTCGCATTCTGGGCGCGTCGATGGGCTGGGGCGCGGTGCTGTCGTCGCTGGCCTTCGGTCTGACCCATGCGCTGGGCTATGCGGACGGCGGCTTCACCTTCGAGCCGCTGCTGATGGCGACGACCGGCGTTTCAGCCCTGCTGCTCGTCTGGCTGCGCGAGAAGACCGGCAGCGTGCTGCTGCCGATCCTCCTGCACAACTATGGCAATGTGATCTTTATGCTGGTCTAGGGTCTGGACCCATAAATGGGTCTAGGGGACCGGCTGTTCGATCTCTTCCGGGGCGATCTTGTAGACGGTCGAGCAGTATTCGCACGTGGCGTGGATCATGCCGTCGTCTTCGACCATGTCGGCGCGGTCTTCCGGCGGGAAGGACTGCATCACCGTGACCAGTCGTTCCTTCGAGCAGCGGCAGACGGCGGCCAGGGCCTTGGCGCCTTCCAGCCGCACGCCGTCTTCGTGGAACAGGCGGTACAGAAGGGTCTCGGCGCTGATGGTCGGGTCGATCAGTTCGTCGTCGCCCAGGGTTTGGAACAGGGCGCGGGTGCGGTCCCAGACCTCCTCGGTCGAGCCGCGCGCGCTGTCGCCGGCGATGACCTGGATCATCGCTCCGCCCGCGCGCCAGCCCGTTCCGGTCTCGGTCGTGACCTGACCCACGGCCAGGCGCACCTTGGTCGGCACCTGTTCCGACTGGGTGAAATAGTGCTCGGCGCACAGCGACAGGCTTTCCCCCTCGATCGGGGTGATGCCCTGGGTGCGCTCGAAGTCCTCGCCCCGGTCGATGGTCATGATGAAGACGCCCTGGCCCAGCAGCGTCCGGGCGCCGGGGCGGGTGAAGCCTTCGGACGCCTGGGCCACCTCTTCGGGATCAAAGCGGCAGAAGCCGCGCATCGTCCCCGCCGTGTCGTAGTCGGCGACCACATAGCGCACCGGACCGTCGCCCTGGGCCTGAACGATCAGGCGGCCCTCGAACTTCAGCGCCGAACCGACGATGGCCGCCAGGACGCAGGCCTCGCCCAGCAGAGCGGCGACGGGCTCAGGATAGGCATGGGCCGACAGGATCTTGTCCACGACCTCGCCCAGCCGCACCAGGCGGCCGCGCACGGGCCAGCCTTCGATCTGGAAGGCGGCGGCGAAGTCGTCGGTCGGAGCGGCGAGGGGCTGTGCGGCGGGCGCGTGATCGGTCACGGCGAAGATCCTGAAAAAGGCGAAACTGTTTGGAAGCGGCGCAACATAGGGAGGCGCCGGCGGATTGGTAAGGGGTAGGCGCAATACGCCGCTGCGACTTGCAGCGTGGCCGTTTACAGCGGAACCTCTTTCGGCGCGGTTCGCTCCTGTCCGACGACAGTGTTTCGACAAGAAGAGGTTGAGTGCCCATGGTTCGACAGTTCAACGCCGTGGACGAGGTCCGCAAACATCCCGGGATCACCGCTGGCGTGGTCGCCGTCCTGGCGGGCGTGGGCATCGCGGCCTTGCTGCTGAATCAGCGTTCCGGCCCGACGCGCTACGAGCGAATCCGCGAGCGGGTCGATCCGCGCGGCTGGTTCGACGCCGAGGCCCTGCGGCACCGGTTCGACGATATCGCGCGCGGCGTGCGCCACGGCGCCGACGGCCTGACTCACCGTGCCGCCGACCTGGGCGACTACGCCAGTGATCGCGCGGATCGCTGGCTGCACCGTTCGGGCGGGAAGTCCCGCAAGCCGATGAAGCGCTACGCCAAACAGGCGCGGCGTTACGCCGAGGACGCGGGCGACTTCGCGCGCGATCACGCCAAGGAGGGCGGGGCCCTGCTGGCCGTGGCCACCATCGCGGCCGCCATCGGCGCCGCCGCCCTGGAAAGCCGTCGCAAGGGCGAGGGATCGCGCGGTTTCGGGAAACTGTGACGCTTTTGGAAAATTCGTGCGGAAAGGGGGGCTTTTGTCCCCCTTTTTATTGCTGCAAGTGCGAAGGTGGGTTAGGTGCGGGGCATGACTTCGCCCGTCTTCATCTTCGACTTCGACTCCACCCTGGTGCGTATCGAGACGCTTGAAGCGCTCGCTGAAATCGCCCTGTCCGATGCGCCCGATGCGGTTGCGAAAAAGGCCGAGATCGCGGCTCTGACCGATCAGGCCATGTCGGGGCAGGTGGACTTCGGCACGGCCCTGCGTCGGCGTCTGGACCTGCTGGCCCTGACCCGCAGCCACGTCGAGGCCCTGACGGACCGCATTCTGGACGAGGCCAGCGCCTCGATCCGCCGCAACGTCGACTTCTTCGAGCGCCACGCCGAGCGGGTCTACATCCTGTCGGGCGGCTTCCGCGAGGTGATCGCGCCGCTGGCCGCCCGTCTGGGCGTCGCCGCCGACCACGTCCTGGCCAATGACCTGATCTACGACGCCGAGGGTCGGGTCACGGGCGTCGATGACGCCAACCCCCTGTCGCGCGACAACGGCAAGCCCGAGGTCATCAAGGCGCTGAACCTGACCGGACCCGTGGTCATGGTCGGCGACGGCTGGACCGACGCCGAGGTCAAGCTGGCCGGCGCCGCCGACCGCTTCTACGCCTTCACCGAGGTCGTCAGCCGCCAGAAGGTGATCGAGGTCGCCGACGCGACCGCCGCTTCGCTGGACGAGGTCCTGTTCGCCGAGGGCGTGGCCGGGCGCTGGTCCTATCCGCGCAACCGCATCAAGATGTTGCTGCTGGAGAACATCCACCCCGCCGCCGTCGAGCGGCTGGAGGAGGCAGGCTATTCCGTTGAGACCATGAAGGGGGCGCTGGACGAGGACGACCTGATCGAGGCGATCAAGGGCGTGCACGTTCTGGGCATCCGTTCCAAGACCAATGTCAGCGCGCGGGTGCTGGAGCAGGCCGACCGCCTGCTGGCTATCGCCGCCTTTTGCATCGGCACCAACCAGATCGATCTGGAAGCCGCAGCCGCGCACGGCGTGGCCGTGTTCAATGCCCCCTATTCCAACACCCGTTCGGTGGTCGAACTGGCCATCGGCCTGACCATCGTCCTGATGCGTGACGTGGCCGACAAGTCGGCGGCCATGCACCAGGGCCAGTGGAACAAGTCGGCCACCGGTTCGCGCGAGCTGCGCGGCAAGACCCTGGGCATCGTTGGCTACGGCGCCATCGGCTCGCAGCTGTCGGTCCTGGCCGAGGGGCTGGGGATGCGGGTCATCTTCCACGACTTGTCGGAACGTCTGGCCCTCGGCAACGCCCGCCGGATGCGCTCGCTGGACGCTCTGCTGGCCGAGGCCGACGTGGTCAGCCTGCACGTCGACGGGCGCAAGGAGAACGCCGACGTCATCGGCGCGGCCCAGTTCGCGAAGATGAAGCCCGGGGTCCTGTTCCTGAACCTGTCGCGCGGCCACGTCGTCGATGTCGACGCCCTGGCCGAGGCGGTGAAGTCGGGCCGGGTCGCAGGCGCAGCGGTCGACGTCTTCCCCGAAGAGCCGCGCACCAACGCCGACCCCTTCGCCAGCCCGCTTCAGGGCCTCAAGAACGTCATCCTGTCGCCCCACATCGGCGGCTCGACCGAGGAGGCGCAGGAAGCCATCGCCGAGTTCGCGGCCGAGCGTCTGCTGGGCTATCTGAACCGGGGTGACACCACCTTCTGCGTCAACCTGCCGAACGTGCAGTTGGCCGAGGTGTCGCGCGCCCACCGTCTGCTGCACATCCACAAGAATCAGCCCGGCGTCCTGGCCGAACTGAACCGAGCCCTGTCGGCGGCGGGTCTCAACATCCTGGGGCAGCACCTGAAGACGGACGAGCGGACCGGCTACGTCATCACCGACGTGGACCGCGACTATGATCCCGAGGTGCTGAAGGTCCTGCGTGACCTGCCGGGCACACTTCGCTTCCGCATGCTTCACTGATCGCTGTTCAGTTTCCCTGAGGGCATCTTGCGCTGGCGGCAAAGCTGCGCATCCTCCCCATAACGACCGCACACTGACGGTCGAGGAGGGAACAGATGTCTCGTCTTCTTCGTGGAGCGGCCCTGGCCGCGCTGACCCTGGCGGCTGTCTCGACGGCAAGCGCTGCGGGGGCCCAGAGCTACAACCGGCTGGTCGTCTTCGGCGACAGTCTGTCCGACAACGGCAACCTCTATGCCGCGACCGGCAACACGACGCCGACCTCGCCGCCCTACTATCAGGGCCGGTTCTCCAACGGGCCGGTGTTCACCGAACTGCTGGGCTTCAACGCCGGGCGTTATGCCGCCGGCGCGCCGGTGACGGGCAGCATCAACCTCGCCTTTGGCGGCGCGCGCACCGACAGTTCCGCCTCGCCGCCCGGAATGCGCAACCAACTGCTGGCCTACACCGGCGCGGGCGGCAAGTTCGGCGCGGGCGATCTGGTCAGCATTCTGGGCGGCGCCAACAACATCTTCCAGGGCATCCCGGCGGCCGCTGTGTCGCCCAATCCGCAGGCCAGCATCGCCGCAGTGTCCCAGGGCGCGGCCACGGACATCAACTTCATCGTCAACAGCGTCGCCTCCGCCGGTGCGGGCACCATTCTGGTGACCAACCTGCCGCGACTGGGCACCACGCCGCAGTTCAATCAGGGACCGGGGCTGCCAGCCAAGCCTCTGGCCGATTTCGCGGGCACGACCTTCAACAGCGCCCTGCAGGCGGGACTGATGACCGTGGCGGCGGGCCAGCCCAACAGCAACATCATCCTGATGGATATCTACAAGATCAGCGACACCCTGTCGGGCAGCCCGGGTCTGTTTGGTCTGACAAACGCCAAGGACTCGTGCTTCAACGGGGCGACCGTCTGCGCAACGCCTGACACCTATCTCTACTGGGACGGCGTTCACCCCACGGCGGCGGGCCACCGGCTGATCGCGCGCCTGGCCAACGACTACCTCTACTACGGCGACCTCGGCACGCAGAGCGCGGTGCTGGGCGAGACGGCTTGGCGGCACCGCGAGGATGCGCTGGACGGCTCGACCGCCAGCCTCTCAGGCCGCGACGCCTGGACGGCGGGGACATCGATCTCGGTCGCGGCTCTGGCGGACCGGACCAAGACCGACGCGCGCGGCGCCATCGGCGAGGCGACCTCGGACGGCTATGGCGTGCGGATCGCGCTGGAGTCGGGCACCGAGACGATGAAGTTTGGCCTGGCCGGCAGCTATCGCAACGCGAGCGTGGACGCCGGCAATCTGAACATCGATCTGGATAGCTTCGGCCTCGACCTCTACGGCGGCTGGCGCTCGGGCGACCTGTTCGTCAACGCGGCGGCGGGCGTGGCTCAGGACGACTTCAACGACATCAAGCGTCTGACCTCGCTGGCCCCGGTCGTTCACACAGGCTCGACGCGCGGCGTCTCGACCGGCGCGCGTCTGCAGGGCGGGATGTGGTTCGACATGGGCGGGATCGCCCTGTCGCCGCGCGCCGCCGTGGCCTGGATCAACAGCGACGTGGACGGTTTCGTCGAACAGGGCGTCGCGGCCCAGTACGCCTACCAGGACCGCTCGGTTCAGGGCACGACGGCCGAGATCGCCCTGCGCGCCGAGGGCGGGATCGACCGTTTCCACTTCTACGCCGAGGGCGGTTATCGCGACACGCTCAGCGACGACAGCGACGCGGTTCGCACCGGCATTTCCGGCAATCCGGCGCAGGTTCTGGCGCGCGAGGTCGAACTGCCCTGGGGCGGCCAGTTCCTGGCCTCGGCGGGCATAGAGGGCACGGTGATGGACCGGCTCAAGGTCTCCATCGGCTACAAGGGCCGCTTCGGCGATCAGGCCGACAGCCACATGGGCGGGGTGCAACTGACCCTGCCGCTGTAAGGCGTCCGACAGGACGGGAAGGGGGCCGCGCGGCATAGGTCGCGCGGCTTCTTCTTTTTGGCCCAGGGCTTCGGTTCCACGGCTGCGACCTCGTGTCGCCCCCGCGGCGCCCCATTCAGGTCCCGGTGTGATGCCAGAAAAGGACAACCCCGGCCGTCGGCGAGTGTTCTTCCGCCACCCGCGCATTGCGCGACCACGACGGCCCTCCCGCTGAAAGAGCGCCAGGAGCTGTTGTTTTAGTATGCGTTTCGTACCCCCGGCCGCCCGGCCGTTCGTGCTTCATGTCGGTCAGATCACCATGCTGGCCGGCGCCGCTGTTCTCGCCATGGCCGCCGCCCCGCTGAGCGGCGCCAATCCCGCTCCCGACAAGGTCGAGGATCTGTCCGCCCCCGCCGCCCCGCCGGTCACCGCCGTGGCCAAGCCTGCCGGGCCGCTGATGCGCAAGGTCGTGTTCGAGGCCCCGGTGAAGGGCTATCGCATCAACTCGGCCTTTGGTCTGCGCAAGCTGGCCATTGAAGCCAAGGCCCGCGCCCACAAGGGCGTCGACATCGCCGCG
>Ga0247827_10001028_pt1 | contig 12129 bp, 8 predicted proteins | sample 12C_Control_Day2_FD_194414 | JGI IMG/M metagenome (GOLD analysis project Ga0247827, IMG submission 194414) | Soil microbial communities from agricultural site in Penn Yan, New York, United States - 12C_Control_Day2 | ecosystem: Environmental > Terrestrial > Soil > Agricultural land | place: USA... | reverse complement strand
GGCCAAGCGGCTGGAGGAGGTGTGGCTGCCGGGGGAGGAGGACCCGGTGATCATGGCCCGCACCAGCGAGGGCCTCTACCTCCTGCAGCGGATCCGCGACGAGGCCCACCGCTTCGCCATCACCCACCACCGCAGCCGGCGCTCCAAGTCGATGGTCGAGAGCACCCTCGACGACGTCCCGGGCCTCGGCGAGGTGCGCCGCAAGACCCTGCTGAAGCACTTCGGGTCGCTCAAGAAGCTGCGGCAGGCCGACGTCGAGCAGATCGCGCTCGTCCCGGGCATCGGGCCGCGCACGGCCACGGCCATCAAGGACGCCGTCGCCAAGGCCGACGCGACCCGCAAGACTGCTCCGAGGGAGCCGACCATCAACACCGCCACCGGCGAGATCTTGGAGGACTGACACGTGGAGCCCACGCCCGGCGAGCTCGTGATCGTCACCGGCATGACCGGTGCCGGTCGCAGCACTGCGGCCAAGGAGCTCGAGGACCTCGGCTACTTCGTGGTCGACAACCTCCCGCCGACGCTCGTGCGCGACGTCGTACGACTCGTCGACGACAGTCGTGGCATCGACCAGCCCATCGCGGTGGTCGTCGACGTCCGGTCGGGCTCGTTCTTCGACTCGCTCCAGGCCAACCGCCACCAGCAGGTGACCGGCCGCCCCACGACGCTGCTCTTCCTCGAGGCCACCGACGAGGTGCTGGTGCGCCGCCAGGAGGCCGCGCGCCGGCCCCACCCGCTCCAGGGTGGCGGCCGGCTCCTCCACGGCCTGCAGCGGGAGCGCGGCGTGATGGCCGACATCCGCGGCGACGCCGACGTGCTGCTCGACACGACGAACTTCAACGTCCACCAGCTGCAGGACCGGATCACCGAGCTCTTCGGCACGGCCGCCACGACGCGACTCAAGGTGACGGTGATCAGCTTCGGCTTCAAGTACGGCATCCCGGTCGACGCCGACTGGGTGGCCGACATGCGCTTTCTCCCCAACCCCCACTGGGTGCCCGAGCTGCGGCCCCAGAACGGGCGCGACCCCGACGTGTCGGACTACGTGCTCTCCCAGCCCGGTGCCGGTCGGTTCCTCCAGCAGTACCTCCCGGTCCTCGAGACCGTCGCGGAGGGCTACCTCGCCGAGGGCAAGCGGATCATGCAGGTCGCCGTCGGCTGCACGGGCGGCAAGCACCGCAGCGTCGCCATGACCGAGCAGATCGCAGGGCTGCTCCGCGAGTCCGGCTACGACGTCAGCACCGCCCACCGCGACCTCGGCAGGGAGTGACGTGGCCCGCGACACCGCGCAGGCCGCGGTGGCCCTCGGTGGCGGACATGGGCTGTTCGCGACCCTCTCCGCCCTGCGCCGCCTCCACGACGACCTCACCATCGACGAGCTGACCGCGGTCGTGACCGTCGCCGACAACGGCGGCTCGTCCGGCCGGCTGCGGGGCGAGTTCGGCGTCCTGCCGCCGGGCGACCTGCGGATGGCGCTGGCCGCGCTCTGCGGCGACGACGAGTGGGGACGCACGTGGGCCGACGTCCTGCAGCACCGCTTCGCCGGCGAGGGTGAGATGAACGGCCACGTCGTCGGCAACCTGCTCATCGTCGGCCTCTGGGAGCTCATGGGCGAGCCCGTCCGCGCGCTCGACTGGGTCGGGCGGCTGTTGGGCGCGCACGGTCGCGTGCTGCCGATGGCGACCACCCCGATGGACATCACCGCCCGGGTGCGGGGCGCCGACGGGGCCGACCCCGAGGCCGTCAGCGTCGTACGCGGACAGGTCGAGGTCGCCACCACCGCCGGCACCATCGAGTCCGTCGCCCTCGTCCCCGACGACCCCCAGGCCTGCGCGGAGGCGGTCGACGCGATCATGGCCGCCGAGTGGGTCGTGCTCGGCCTGGGGTCGTGGTTCAGCTCGGTGATCCCGCACCTGATGGTCCCCGGACTCCGCCGCGCCCTCGCCGAGACCGCGGGACGGCTCGTCGTCGTGCTCAACCTCGAGCCGCAGGCGGGGGAGACGACGGGCTTCGGTCCGGCCGACCACCTCGCCGTGCTGTTCGAGCACGCCCCCGACCTCACGGTCCACGCAGTGCTCGTCGACACGTCGGCCCTCGCCGACGACCACGGCCGGCTGGAGAAGGACGTCGCCGACCGCGGAGCGCGCCTGGTGGTCGCCGACATCGCCGTCCCGGGAGAGCCGCGTCACGACCCCGACCGGCTCGCGGAAGCGTTCCGCAGGGTCGTGGACGAGGCCTGAGTCACGCCTGCGCGGGCGGCTCGACCGTTCACGCCGAGGGTCGTTGACCCACGTGGCAGGATGCGCCCCATGGCTATGACGGCACAGGTGAAGGCAGAGCTCGCCTCCACCCAGATCACCAAGACCTGCTGCCGCAAGGCCGAGGTCGCCTCGATGCTGCGCTTCGCGGGCGGACTCCACATCGTGAGCGGCCGGATCGTCGTGGAGGCCGAGCTCGACACCGGCGCGGCGGCGCGTCGGCTGCGCAAGGACATCGCTGACGTCTACGGCCACCCGTCCGACGTGGTGATGGTGCAGGGCAACGGCATCCGCAAGGGCAGCCGCTACATCGTGCGCGTCACCAAGGACGGCGAGGCGCTCGCCCGCCAGACCGGCCTCCTCGACCAGCGGGGCCGCCCGGTCCGCGGCCTGCCGCCCGCGGTCGTCAGCGGTGGCGGGTGCGACGCCGTCGCCGCCTGGCGCGGGGCCTTCCTCGCCCACGGCTCCCTCACCGAGCCGGGACGCTCGTCCTCGCTGGAGATCACCTGCCCGGGCCCCGAGGCTGCCCTCGCCATCGTCGGTGTCGCCCGCCGCCTCGGCATCTCGGCCAAGGCGCGCGAGGTGCGCGGCGTGGACCGGGTGGTGATCCGTGACGGCGACGCGATCGGCGCGCTGCTCACCCGGCTCGGCGCCCACGAGTCGCTGATGGCCTGGGAGGAGCGCCGGATGCGGCGCGAGGTCCGCGCCACCGCCAACCGCCTCGCCAACTTCGACGACGCCAACCTGCGCCGCTCGGCCCGCGCCGCCGTGGCCGCAGGGGCGCGCGTCGAGCGAGCCCTGGAGATCCTCGGCGAGGAGATCCCCGACCACCTCCGCCAGGCCGGCCACCTGCGCCTGGAGCACAAGCAGGCCTCGCTCGAGGAGCTCGGCCAGCTGCACGAGCCCGTGCTCACCAAGGACGCGATCGCCGGCCGCATCCGGCGACTGCTGGCGATGGCCGACAAGCGCGCCGAGGAGCTCGGCATCCCCGACACGGAGTCCTCGCTGACCCCGGAGATGCTGGCCGACGAGGGCTGACGCGGCCCCACCCTGGCTGGTCCGCGCTAGCGCGCCTTCTCCCGCAGCGAGGCCCCGCGCGCCCGTCGTACGGTCGCCCAGGCGCTCAGCAGTGCCACGGTGCCCAGCAGGACGGCCACCACGAGCGCGGTGCCGCTCAGCAGTGCGGGGTCGATCCGCGCGACCACCCGCGGCCACGAGGCCTCCTCGACCCGGCCGAGCGTGATGCGACCCAGCACGATGAGCTGGGCGGCAGCACCCGCGAGGAGCCCGGCGATGCCGGCGGCGCCGAGCACCACCACCTGCTCCACCGCCACCGAGGACAGCACGGAGCGCCGGCGGACCCCGACGACGCTGAGCGCCGCGGCGTCCATCCGGCGTCCCGGCAGCTGGATCGCCGTGGTGACCACCAGCCCGGCCACCGCCATCAGCAGCACGAGCACCGAGGCGACGAGGTAGAGGCGCAGGGCGAGGGCGTACGCCGTGCCGTCGAGGCGCTCGCGCTCCTGCTGGAAGAGCCGCTCCACGGTCAGACCACGCCTGGCCAGCTCCTCCGTGACCTGCTCGGGGGTGTCGGCCGACGCGAGCACGCGGACCTCGAACTCCTCCTCGAAGACGGTCCGGTTGGTGGTCAGGACGGCGTAGTCGATCAGCACGCCCTGAGGCCCGAGGAAAGGCAGGCTCTCCGCGACGACCACGGCCTCGGACGGCGGGGGACCGCCGACGGTGGAGGTCGCGGCGCCCGCGGCGACGCGGCCGAGCCGGTCGACGGCCTCCCGGCCCGCGACCACGGGCCGCAGCCCTCCGCTCCCCGACGTCAGGGCGGCCTTGCCGGTCCCGTCCGCGGTGACGACGAGGCCGTCGCCCTCGACGCGCACGTCCTGTGCGGCCTGGGTGACGCCCTCGTCGACGAGGTGCCAGTCCCCGCCGGTGAGCACCTCGGACGCGTCGGCGCCGTCGGCCGCGAGCGGGCCGACGACGTAGTCGCCGGCGAGGTCGGTCGGAAGCCCGGCCGGACCGGCGAGGGCCAGCCCCTCGACCGTGCAGCCGCGGCCGCACGGGACCCGCTCGGTGGCCGTCGAGGTGCCCGGTGCGAAGGGCCCGACGTAGGCGTTGAACGTGTCACCGCCGGCTGTGCGGAGCCGCATCTCGACGGTGACGTCCTTCACGCCCCGGGGGACGGTCATGCCGAGGCGCAGGCGCGCGCCGGTCAGCGGCGGCGTGGTGGGCCGGGTGATGAGGTCGACGATGTCGTCCACGCTGCGTCCAGGTGTCCACGACGGGTCCCACAGCGACGCGGCGGGCAGCCGGGGCACGTCGGCGACGACGTAGACGCCGTCCTGGGCGTTCCAGGTGCCGGTCGCCATCAGGTAGCGGCTGTCGGGGTCGAGGCGGCGCGTGAGTGCCACGGCCTCCCTCATCGGCAGCTCGCTCGACCACACGGTGCTGGCCGGAGCCTGGGTGGCGGCGACGCTGGCCCGCCAGGCGCCGGCCGCGTCGAAGGTGCCGGCACCGAAGGTGACGACCGCGATCGCGATGGTCAGCGGGAGCACGACGAGCGTGCCGACCGAACGCCGCGCGACGGCCCGGACGGCCAGGAAGCCCGCCACGCCGCGCGCGGGCCGGCGCGCCAGGGAGCGTGCGGCCGCGCGGGCACCGCCGGCGGCCGCGAGCCCGAGCACGGCGGCGATCAGGAGGGGCAGCACGAGGTCGGCCGCGTCGGTGGCGCCACCGGCGGGCCGGGTCAGCGCGGCGCCCACGAGGACGAGGGTCAGTGCCACCAGGACGATGGCGCCCAGCACGGCGAGTCGTCCCACCGGGCGGGGCCGGGCCTGGCCGCTGAGCTGGTCGGCGAGGCTCCGCGCGAGGACAGCGCGCGTCGACAGGACGCACACGGCGACCGCGCACGCGACGACAGCCACGCACGCGAGGACGGCGTACGCCGGTACCGGGACCGGCACCCCTGCGGGCAGCCACGCGCGCACGAGAGCCCAGGTGAGGGCCGCGCCACCCGCGAGACCGACCGGGACGGCGAGGGCGACGAGGAGGATCGGCTCGCTCAACGCCAGCAGCCAGGTACGGCGGCGGTCGGCGCCGCGCAGCGAGGCCAGCGCCAGGTCGGGGACCCTCAGCTCGCCGGCCGCCGAGGTGAGGCGGCTCAGCAGGGCGAGGGCGACGAGCACGAGCGAGACGACGGCCGGGGTGACCGCGAGGAGCGCGGACCGCCGCTCGCGCTCGACGTCGGTGACGATGCCGTCGAGGTCGTTGTTCGAGATCTCGGCGGCGGTGCCCACCGCGAGCTGCTGCGGTGCGGGGTCGGCGGCGGCGCGGCGGGCGAGCGCCGGCAGGTCGGCGGCGTCCAGGTCCGCCGGCACCTCGATGCGGCTGTCGACCCGGACCAGCAGCAGGCTCGGCGAGAGCCCGGAGAGCTGGTCGGGCGCGACGAGGTACGGCGCCGGTTGCCGGGCGATCTCGGTGAGCTGGCGTCCCGGCCGCACCGTGGCCGGCACCGACGCGAGCCGGGCCGGCTCGAACCAGTAGTCCGCCAGCTCTTCCCGTCGCTCCGACGGGACAGAAGGACCCGACGGGTAGGCGTAGGTGCCGACGAGGGTGAGCGTGCCGAACGGCGGGCCGAGCTCGATCCGGTCGCCGATCTCGTAGCCGTCCTCCTCCGCGTCGCCGGCCAGCACGGCCACCTCGCCAGGCGCCTCCGGGCACCGGCCCTCGACGTCGAGGTGGGCGCAGGCGTCCGGCTTCGCCATCAGCATCACCTCGCCGAGGGCGCCCGGTGCGAGCTCGCGGCTGGTCTCGAGCTGGGCGCTGGCAGCGTGCTGGTCGTCCGGCAGGACGAGCTGGTCCAGCGTGTCGTCGAGGAGCGCACCGGGGTCGTCGACGGCGCCGCTCGGTCGGACCTCCCACGTGCGCCCGGTGAGGACGTTGCGCTCCTCCTCGAGGCGGGTCACGGCGTACGCGTTGCCCACGGCAGCGGCGAAGGCGGGGCCCAGCACGGCCGAGCCCAGCGCCACCACCAGCAGGAGCAGGGTGCCGAGCGAGAGCAGGGAGCGCGACCGCAGGCCGTCGAGCGCCACCCGGATCACGTGGTCACCTCCTCGCGCAGCCGCGCCGGGAGGCTGGCGCGGTCGGGGACGTGGCCGGTCCACCAGGTGGTGACGCCGGCGAGCACCGTGGCGACGGTGCCGGCGAGGAGGATCGCGAGGACGCGGGGGCCCGTGTCGAGGGGCAGCTGTCCCGGCCCGGCGGCCAGGACGGGCAGGGCGTCGGACAGCGTCCCCACCACCAGCAGCGTCGCCGCCACGCTCGCCAGGCCGGCCGCGAGCGCCATCACGACCACCTGGAGGCGGCCCGCGGCGCGCTGCTCGGAGCGTCGTACGCCGACGAGGCGCAGCACCGCGCGCTCGTGGGTGCGCTCGCGACGCAGCCTCGCGGCCGGGATCACGACGGCCAGCAGGCCGAGCAGTGCTCCGCCGGCGGCGAGGAGGACGAACCGGCCCGCCGCGCCGTCGTCGGCCGCGTCGACGACCTCACGCGAGAGCTCGGAGCCGGGGCGGGCCGTTCCGAGCCCGGCCAGCACGCTGTCCGGGGTGTCGGCGCGCGCGAGCACCAGCGGCTCGGCGCGGGCGACGGCGCCGGTGCCGGGGATCACCGACGTCGACAGGTCGAGCACCGTCCCGGCCGCGCCGACGACCGGCAGGGCCTCGGCGGTCGCCAGGACGCGAGCAGGACGCGCCATGCCGCCGGTCGTCGGTGCCTCCGGCTCGTCGGGCCACTCCACGCTCGTCGTGGCGAGGACCGGGGTGGCCCACGGCGACCGGTCGGTGTCGAGGTAGCTGGTGCCGGCGCTGCTCGGCCGGACCCGGAGACGTCCCGGCGTCGCCACGACCTCGCCCGGGGGCCTCTCGTCGGGCTCGGCCAGCACCCAGGGGCGGGCCAGCACGTCGAGCCCGCCGAGGTCGAGCTCGCTGATCGTGAGGGCCGGGCGCCGGCAGCGGGGCTGGGCCCACGTGTCGGAGCCGCACGGGACGCCGATCGCGACCTCCATGCCGGTCACCCGGCAGCCGGACTCGCACCGGGTCAGGTCGGTCGAGACGACCGTGGGCGTCCCGGGCGTGGGGCGGGCGAAGACGGTCTGCCGACCCGCCCCGGACGGGCTGACGGTCAGCACGTCCAGGCGCAGCGGGCGGGGACGGGGGCCGTCGAGGCTGAGGCGGGCGGTCATGCGCTGGCCGGTGGTGACGGGCTCGGGGTCGGTGTCGGCAGCGGCGGCGCCGAGGTCGGACAGCCGTGCGGAGCCGTCGGACGCGGCGGTCCCGTCCAGGCGGTCGCCGACCACCCGGTCGTAGCGAGTCGTGTCGAGGTAGACCCGGCGCGAGACCGGCCGGTCGTCCTCCAGCACGCGGATGGCTGCCATCAGCCACCGGCCCTCCGGGTCGGCCTCGCGGGTCGCCTCGAGGAGCTCGTCGGCAGGTCCGTCGTACGACACCACCAGGGGCGTCGCCGACGTCACGCGCGCCGTGTCGCCCCTCCAGTCGTGGACGGCCAGGGCGGTGTTGGCTGCGCAGCCCAGGAGCACCGCCGACCCGACCAGGACGGGGAGGCCGGTCGCCGCCCGTGGCAGCGCGAGGCGGTGGCCGGCGAGCGACGGGCCGAGGCCGGGGCGCCGGGCGAGCCGGCTGGCGACGAGCCGCACGACCGCGGTGGCCAGGAGCCCAGCGGCGAGGCCCACCACCACGGGGGCGGTGAAGGCCCAGGCATCGGGGGCGGACGAGGACCGGCGTAGCAGCGCAACGACCGCGGCCACCGCGACGACCACCGGCACGAGGGCCGCGAGGGCGCTCGTACGCCGTACGCGTTCGGCCTCGGAGGGCCGTAGCAGCTCGGTCAGCGGTCCGCGCAGCGCGACCACCATGGCGACCACGACCGTCGCGGTGGCCAGGAGCCAGACCGTGCCGACCATCACCGCGGAGACGGTCCCGGTACCGAGGACGAGCGCCAGCCCGACACCCGCAGCGCCGCCGAGGACGGCGGTCAGCACCGGCTCGGCAGTGAGCGCGGTCACCCAGCGCACGCCCCGGCGCCCGTGCAGCCGCAGCAGCGCTGCCTCCTGCCGCCGGGCAACGCCGAGGACCAGGCCGCCGCCCGGGAGCACCCCGGCGGCCAGCACGACCAGGGGAGCGAGCAGCGCGGGCCGGCCGCCCCCGTCGGCGAGGACGGTGGCAGCGGTGACCACGGCGATCGCGGCGGCGACGGGCAGGTGCGTGCCGCGCCGGGCCCACCAGCCCGCCACCAGGCGCAAGGTCATGCGATCCGGCCCTCGTCGATCGCGACGTGGAGGTCGGCGAGCTCGACGATGGCCGGGTCGTGGGTGGCGATGACGACCACGCACCCGCGGTCGGCCTCCGCCCGCAGAGCGTCCAGCACGACCGCGACGTTGCCCTGGTCGAGCTCGCTGGTGGGCTCGTCGGCGAGCAGCACCGGGGCGCCCACGACCAGGCCGCGGGCACAGGCCACGCGCTGGAGCTGCCCGCCGGAGAGCTCCTCCACCTGCCGGTCGCCGAGGTCGGCGATGTCGAAGCGGGCCAGTGCGGCCTCGGCGCGGTCGGAGGCGTCGGTCCACGGGACCCCGCGGGCACGCAGGGCGATGGCCACGTTCTCGCGGGCGGACAGGATCGGCACCAGGCCGTAGACCTGCAGCACGAAGGCGATCTCGGGCGGCGGGTCCCCGTCGCCCTGCCACGTCTCCCTGCCGTCGTACGTCGCGGAGCCCGCGCTGGGCGCGACCAGGCCCCCCGCGATCGAGAGCAGCGTCGTCTTGCCCGACCCGCTCGGCCCGGACAGGGCCGTCACCCGGCCGGCCGGGAAGGTCACCGAGACGTCGTCGAGCAGGAGCGGCCCGGGCTGGTAGCTGACGTGGTCGAGGACCAGGTCGCCGTCGGCGTTCGTCCGGGCGGTCATCGCACACCGTCCCGCGGGATGCCGGTCTCGTCGGCCGGGTGGGAGATGACGATCCGCCGCGGCTCGGCGTCGACGCGGACGAGGGTGCCGGGCGGCCACTGGGTGGTCAGGTGCGACGGCAGGTGCAGCACGCCCTCGTTGCCGATGACGGCGTACTCGGCGCCGTGGTGCCCCTCGGAACCGACCCGCCCGCCCTTCATGGTCACGGTGCGGGGGAAGGTCGCGGCGACCTCCGGCTGGTGGGTCACCACCACGACGGTGGTGCCGAAGTCGCGGTTGAGGTCGTGGAGCAGGCCGACGACCGCGTCGCGGTCCACGTGGGAGAGCTGGCTGGTCGGCTCGTCGGCGAGGAGGAGGCCCGGGGTGGTGGCGACGGCGCAGGCGAGGGCCAGGCGCTGGCGCTGGCCGCCCGACATCGTGCTCACCACCTGGTCGGCCTGGTCGGTCAGGCCCACCCGGTCGAGCAGGTCGGCGACGCTCGGGGCCCGGTCGGCCTCCTCGGCGGTCATGCCGATGCGGGCGAACTCCACGTTGCGCCGCGCGGTCGTGTAGGGGAGGAGGTTGCGGGTGGACCCCTGCAGCATGGTGGCGACCCGGCGGGCGCGCAGCCGCGAGAGATGGCGCTCGCTCATCCGGGAGATGTCGTCGTCGCCGAGCAGGATCCGGCCGGCGCTGGGCCGCTGGATGCCGCCCAGGAGGGCGAGGAGCGTCGACTTGCCCGACCCGCTCGGGCCGAGGAACGCGACCCGTTCGCCTGGCGCGATCTCGAGGTCGACACCCTGCAGCGCCACCACGTCGTGGCCCTCGAAGGTGCGGTAGAGGTGCACCACGCCCGAGCACCGGACGCCGATGCCACCCCCGTCCTGCACCTGAAGTCCTCCTGGAGCCGCGTCGTCCGTCCACCCGGCCGTCCCGGAGTGCGGGGACATCATGCACCGGCAGCGCCCGGCGGGGGAGCGACGACCCGGTTGGATCGATCCAAAGTTACCGGTCCGTACCGCGGGAGACCGCGCGCCGCGGTGGACCCGACGACCGCTAGGGTCGGAGGTGGTCACCGAAGGCCGCAGTGTCGACGGGGTCACCGAAGGCCCCACCAAGGAGGCAAGGATCATGACTGTCCGCGTAGGTATCAACGGGTTCGGTCGCATCGGCCGCAACTTCTTCCGCGCCGTGCGCGCCTCGGGCGCCGACATCGAGATCGTCGGTGTCAACGACCTGACCGACAACGCCTCGCTGGCGAACCTGCTCAAGTTCGACTCCATCCTGGGCCGGCTCGACGCCGACGTGTCCAGCGACGACACGTCGATCAAGGTGGGCGACCAGACCATCGCCGCGTTCGCCGAGCGCGACCCGTCCGCCCTCAAGTGGGGCGACATCGGCGCGGACGTCGTCGTCGAGTCCACCGGCTTCTTCACCGACGCCACCAAGGCCAAGGCCCACGTCGACGGCGGCGCCAAGAAGGTCATCATCTCCGCCCCCGCCTCCAACGAGGACATCACCATCGTGATGGGCGTCAACCACGAGCTCTACGACCCGTCGGCCCACACGGTCATCTCCAACGCCTCGTGCACCACCAACTGCCTCGCCCCGATGGCCAAGGCGCTCAACGACGGTCTCGGCATCACCAAGGGCCTGATGACCACGATCCACGCCTACACCGCCGACCAGAACCTCCAGGACAACATCCACAAGGACCCGCGCCGCGCCCGTGCCGCCGCGCTCAACCTGGTGCCGACCTCGACCGGTGCGGCGAAGGCCATCGGCCTGGTGCTGCCCGAGCTCAAGGGCAAGCTCGACGGCTACGCCATGCGCGTCCCGGTCCCCACCGGCTCCGCCACCGACCTCACCTTCGAGGCCGGCCGCGAGACGACCGTCGACGAGGTCAACGAGATCGTCAAGGCCGCCTCCGACGGGCGCTTCCTCAAGTACTCCACCGACCCGCTGGTCTCGACCGACATCGTGACCGACCCGGCGTCCTGCATCTTCGACGCGCCGCTCACCAAGGTGATCGGCAACCAGGTCAAGGTGCTCGGCTGGTACGACAACGAGTGGGGCTACTCCAACCGCCTCGCCGACCTGATCACCCACGTCGGCACGTCGCTCTGACCGATGGCCGAGTCCACCGCTGGCATCGAGTCCCTCGGTGACCTGAGGGGCAAGCGCGTCCTGGTCCGCTCGGACCTGAACGTGCCCCTCGACGGCACCACCATCACCGACGACGGCCGGATCCGCGCGAGCGTGCCGACCATCACGCAGCTGTCCGACGCGGGCGCCCGGGTGGTCGTGACCGCCCACCTGGGTCGGCCCAAGGGCGCGCCCGACCCGACGTACTCCCTGGAGCCGGTCGCCGGCCGCCTCGCCGAGCTCCTCGGGCGGCCCGTGGCGTTCGCGACCGACACTGTCGGCGCGAGCGCGTCGGAGACCGTCGCCGGGCTGGAGGACGGTGACGTCGCCGTGCTGGAGAACGTCCGCTTCAACGACGGTGAGACCAGCAAGGACGACGAGGTGCGCGGCGCGTTCGCCGACCAGCTCGCGCAGCTGGCCGACGCGTTCGTCTCCGACGGCTTCGGCGTCGTCCACCGCAAGCAGGCGAGCGTGTACGACGTCGCGCTGCGGCTGCCGTCCGCCATGGGCGGCCTGGTGGCGGCCGAGGTGGACGTGCTCCGGCGGCTCACCGAGGAGCCCGAGCGGCCCTACGTCGTGGTGCTGGGCGGGTCGAAGGTCTCCGACAAGCTTGGGGTGATCGACAACCTCATCGACAAGGCCGACAAGCTGCTCATCGGCGGTGGCATGGTCTTCACCTTCCTCAAGGCCCAGGGCCACGAGGTCGGCAAGAGCCTCCTCGAGGCCGACCAGCTCGACACCTGCACCCGCTACCTCG
>Ga0247827_10001022_pt1 | contig 12168 bp, 9 predicted proteins | sample 12C_Control_Day2_FD_194414 | JGI IMG/M metagenome (GOLD analysis project Ga0247827, IMG submission 194414) | Soil microbial communities from agricultural site in Penn Yan, New York, United States - 12C_Control_Day2 | ecosystem: Environmental > Terrestrial > Soil > Agricultural land | place: USA... | reverse complement strand
CCCTACGGCCACCCCGCCCAGCAGAACCCCCACTGGCAGCCCCCGCAGCGCTGAGGCCGCGCGGCCGCCGGACCTCTCACCCCGGGCCGGCCCGAGGTGAGAGCAACGTTCCCTGCCGGTCACCGCGTGCCACAGACCGGAAACTCTCCCTCCCTACCTTCGGGACCAGCCCCTCGCGGCACCGTCCGCGCCCCGGAGAGCAGTGGAGGCCCCATGACAGCCCGCAGCGGCCGCTGGATCCAGCAGTGGGACCCGGAGGACGAGACCTTCTGGAAGCGCACCGGAGAGAGGACCGCACGCCGCAATCTCCTCTTCTCCGTGCTGTCCGAGCACATCGGGTTCTCCGTCTGGACCATGTGGTCCGTACTGGTGCTCTTCATGGGCCCCGAGTACGGGCTCACCCCGGCCGACAAGTTCCTGCTGACGTCCCTGGTCACACTGGTCGGCGCCGTGGTCAGGGTGCCGTACACCTTCGCCGTCGCCGTCTTCGGCGGGCGGAACTGGACGATCGTCTCCGCCGGGCTGCTGCTCGTGCCCACCGTCGCCGCGTTCACCGTGATGGAGCCGGGGACGTCCTTCTCCACCTTCCTCCTCGTCGGCCTGCTGGCGGGGATCGGCGGCGGCAACTTCGCCTCCTCCATGACCAACATCAACGCCTTCTTCCCGCTCCGGAAGAAGGGCTGGGCACTCGGGCTCAACGCCGGCGGCGGCAACATCGGCGTCCCGGTGATCCAGCTCGCCGCCCTCGCGATCATCGGCGCGAACGGCGGGCCGCGGGTGCTGCTCGGCATCTACATCCCGCTGATCGTCGTCGCCGCCGTGCTCGCCGCGCTGTACATGGACAACCTGGCCTCGGTGAAGAACGACACCGGCGCCGCCAAGGACGCCGCGCGGGACCCGCACACCTGGATCATGTCGTTCCTCTACATCGGCACCTTCGGCTCGTTCATCGGGTACAGCTTCGCCTTCGGGCAGGTGCTGCAGAACCAGTTCGACCGCACGCCCCTGGAGGCCGCCTACGTCACCTTCATCGGCCCGCTGCTCGGCTCGCTGATCCGCCCGGTGGGCGGCTCGCTCGCCGACCGGTACGGCGGCGCGCGGATCACGCTGTGGAACTTCGTCGCCATGGGCGCGGCGACCGCGGTACTGATCGTCGCCTCGATGCAGAAGTCGCTGGCGCTGTTCACCGGCGCCTTCGTGGTGCTGTTCGTGCTGACCGGCCTCGGCAACGGGTCCACGTACAAGATGATCCCCGGCATCTTCCAGGCGAAGGCGCGGGCCAGGGGACTCACGGGCGAGGCGGCCGCCGCGTACGGGCGGCGGCTCTCGGGGGCGTCGATGGGGCTGATCGGCGCGGTGGGCGCGCTCGGCGGGGTCGGCATCAACCTGGCGTTCCGCCAGTCCTTCCTCTCCTACGGCTCCGGCACCGGCGCGTTCGTCGCCTTCCTCGCCTGCTACGCGGTCTGCTTCGCCGTCACCTGGGCGGTATACCTTCGCCGCCCGGCGGCCGGCGCGGACGCCCCGAACCCGGCCGCGGAGGAGAAGCCGCAGCTCAGCTACGCCGAAGTGTGACGCGGGATGACGTAACACTGGTGACATGAAGCCGAACCGAGCCTGTCATGGACCGTTGACAGGCTCGCTCGGCACGGAGGTGGAGCCGCACCTTCGCGCAGGGACGCCGACTCGAGCCGGGACGAGAGCCATGTACGAGGAACAAGAGCAGCCACCGGAGCACGGGCCCCTCGCCGGGTTCACCGTGGGCGTGACCGCGGCACGCCGGGCCGACGAGCTGGGCGCGCTGCTGGAGCGGCGCGGGGCCGTGGTGCTGCACGCCCCGGCGCTGCGGATCGTGCCGCTCGCCGACGACAGCGAACTGCTGGCCGCCACCAAGGACATCATCGGGCAGGTCCCGGACATCGCGGTCGCCACCACCGCCATCGGGTTCCGGGGCTGGGTGGAGGCCGCCGACGGCTGGGGCCTGGGCGAGGACCTGCTGGCGCGGCTGCGCGAGGTGCGGATCCTGGCCCGCGGGCCCAAGGTGAAGGGCGCGATCCGGGCCGCCGGGCTGACCGAGGAGTGGTCGTCGGCGTCGGAGTCCATGGCCGAGGTGCTCGACCGGCTCCTGGAGGAGGGCGTCGACGGACTGCGCGTCGCCGTGCAGTTGCACGGGGAGCCGCTGCCCGGGTTCGTGGAGTCGCTGCGGGCCGGGGGAGCGGAGGTGGTGGGGGTGCCGGTGTACCGGTGGCTGCCGCCGGAGGACCTCGGCCCGGTGGACCGGCTGATCGACGCGACCGTCGCCCGCGCCCTGGACACCGTCACCTTCACCAGCGCGCCCGCCGCCGCGTCCCTCCTCTCCCGCGCCGGGGAGCGGGGACTGCTCGACGAGCTGGTCGCCGCCCTCGGCCACGACGTGCTGCCCGCCTGCGTCGGCCCGGTGACCGCGCTGCCGTTGCAGGCCCGCGGCATCGACACCGTCCAGCCCGAACGCTTCCGGCTGGGCCCGCTGGTCCAGCTGCTCTGCCGGGAACTGCCCTCCCGCGCACGCTCGTTGCCCGTCGCCGGGCACCGGCTGGAGATCCGGGGGCACGCGGTGGTGGTGGACGGCGCGCTGCGGCCCGTACCGCCCGCCGGGATGTCCCTGCTGCGGGCGCTGTCGCGGCGGCCCGGCTGGGTGGTCCCGCGTGCGGAGCTGCTGCGCGCCCTTCCGGGGGCGGGCCGCGACGAGCACGCGGTGGAGACCGCCATGGCCCGCCTCCGCTCGGCCCTCGGCGCCCCCAAGCTGATCCAGACGGTCGTCAAACGCGGCTACCGCCTCGCCGTGGACCCGGCGGCGGAGTCGAAGTACGCCGGCACCTGAGCGCGGCGCGACAGGACCGAGGGGTTCCGGGGCCCGGTGCGGGCAGGCACTGTGGGAGGCGAACGGTTTCCCGGATCGCGCACCGGCCCCCACGCGCGGGGGCCAACCTAGGCGGTGGCAGGAACATGGCACTGGGTACGGTCACGGCGCCCCACGAGCTGCGGTTCGACACCGGGCGGGTCTGCCTGGATCTGCTCGCGACCACCCATCCCGAGGAACGGCTCGGCTCGGTGGAGGTGCTGCGCGTCTGGATCACCGGTTCCGGACTCGTGCCCCCGGGCACCGGGCTCGCCCACGCCGAGGCCTCCTGGCTGCCGGACTTCCGCGAACTGCGCGCACTGCTCGCCCCGTTGATGCGCGGCCGGCCGGCGCCCGGCGTGCCCTCGTACGACCTCGCGCTCGCCCGGGTCAACGAGCTCGCCCGCGCCGCGCCCCCGGCGCCCCGCGCGGTGCCCGGCGCGGACGGCGCGCTGGTGCGCCGGCTGGACGGACCGCCGGACCGCGCCGCGCTGCTCGCGGCGGTGGCGCGGGACGCCGTGGACCTGCTCACCGACCCCGCCGCACGGGCGAGCCTGCGGCAGTGCGAGGGCGACAACTGCCCGATCGTGTACCTGGACACCTCCCGCGGGCGCAGGCGGCGCTGGTGCTCCAGCGAGATCTGCGGCAACCGGGAGCGGGTGGCCCGCCACCGCCGGCGCGCGGCACTCGCACGGGCCTGACCAGTGAAGTGACTTCCGTCACAACGCCGTTGACCGTCCCTGCGCTGTGACGACCGTCACATGCCCGTCGTTGTGTCGGAAATGTAAAGAAGTGGCGGGGGGATTGTGGGTTCATGTCCCGGTCGTCGTGTCACCCCGCAGAAAACCGTCACCTCGCTTTGAACACCCAACCTCCCCTGTCCGTACCGGTTGTCGAGCGACCGACGGGGGATTCCCCCGGACACCGGAGGTGGGCGTGCGCAAGGATGCGGCCGTGGCCAATGAACGTGGAGCGAGGGCCCGACATCGCATGTCCTCACAGCCCTCGGAACCCGACGAGGAGCTGATGCGTGCCCTGTACCGCGAGCACGCCGGACCTCTGCTGGCCTACGTCCTGCGGCTGGTCGCCGGAGACCGGCAGCGCGCCGAGGACGTCGTCCAGGAAACGCTCATCCGTGCCTGGAAGAACGCCGGTCAGCTCAATCGGGCGACCGGTTCGGTACGCCCCTGGCTGGTGACGGTCGCCCGGCGCATCGTCATCGACGGCCACCGCAGCCGGCAGGCCCGGCCGCAGGAGGTCGATCCGTCGCCGCTGGAGGTCATCCCCGCGGAGGACGAGATCGACAAGGCGCTGTGGCTGATGACGCTTTCGGACGCGCTCGACGACCTGACCCCGGCCCACCGGGAGGTCCTCGTCGAGACGTACTTCAAGGGGCGTACCGTCAACGAGGCGGCGCAGACACTCGGCATACCCAGCGGCACCGTCCGCTCCCGGGTCTTCTACGCCCTCCGGTCGATGAAGCTGGCTCTGGAGGAGCGGGGGGTGACGGCGTGACGAGTGTCTACGGGGGATACGGAGAGGGCGGTACGGGTATGACTGGTCCCATGCAGGGATCACCGGTGCCGAACGAACACGAGACCGTCGGCGCCTACGCCCTCGGCATTCTCGACGACGCCGAAGCAACCGCTTTCGAGGCGCACCTCGCGAGCTGCGAGTGGTGCGCCCAGCAGCTCGACGAACTCGCCGGCATGGAACCGATGCTGGCCGCGCTCGCGGACCTGCCGGGCACCGGGACACCCGCCCTCGGCGAGTCGCTGTCCGCCAAGCCCTCACCGCGCGTGGTGGAGAAGCTCGTCGACGAGGTCGCCGAGCGCCGCGCCAGGAAGCGCCGCCGCAACTTCTACATGGTGGCCGCCGCCGGCGCGCTGATCGTCAGCGGCCCGTTCGTGGCCGTCGCGGCGAGCGGCGGGGGCGAGGAGGGCGGTGGCGGGAGCGGCACCAACCGGACGCTCGCGGCCAACCCCGCCAAGGAGGCGTTCGACAAGACCTCCGACAAGATCATGGCGACCGACCCCGAGACCCAGGTGACCGCGACCGTGGCCCTGGAGAAGAAGCTCTGGGGCACCGAGATCGTCACGGAGCTGAAGAACGTCAAGGGCGAGCAGAAGTGCTCGCTGATCGCCGTCGGCAAGAACGGCGAACGCGAGACGGTCAACTCCTGGTCGGTGCCCGGCGAGGGCTACGGACTGCCGGACGCCACCACGGACAAGGCCAAGCAGCCGCTGTACGTCCAGGGCGGCGCCGCCTTCGCGCCCAACGAGATCGACCACTTCCAGGTCATGACCTTCGACGGCAAGCTGCTCGTCGAGGTCGACGCGTAGCCGACAGGGGCCCCCTTCGCGTACGGTTGACGGCTGCCCAGCACGTCAGAAGGGGGCCCGGTGGCCGCTCAGGCTCAACAGGAAACCGCGGTCGATCCGGTTCACGACTCCGTTCGCGACCGGGAGATCCGAGTCGAACAGGAACACCTCGACCGGGTGTACCGGCGCCTCGAGGAGAAGATCCACGAGGCGGAGTTCCTCATGCGCGACGCCGCCCGGCGCGGCCAGGTCGGCACGCCCGGCGCCCTCGCCGAACGGGACGCCCAGGTCTTCCGGGCCGGCGTCCACCTCAACCGGCTGAACAACGAGTACGAGGACTTCCTCTTCGGCCGTATCGACCTGCTGCTCGGCAAGGACGGCAAGAAGGGCCCGGACGGCGCGTACACCGCGGTCGAGCCCGCCGAGGGCGCCGTCCGCCCCGACAGCACCGCCGACATCGCCGAGACCCTGCACATCGGCCGGATGGGCGTCCTGGACGAGGAGTACGCCCCGCTGGTCATCGACTGGCGGGCCCCCGCGGCCGCGCCCTTCTACCGCTCCACCCCGGTCGACCCCGGCCGGGTCGTGCGGCGGCGCGTCATCCGCTCCAAGGGCCGCCGGGTCCGCAGCGTCGAGGACGACCTGATGCGCCCCGAGCTCACGGCGTCCCTGGACGGCCGCGAGCTGCCCGTGATCGGCGACGGCGCCCTGATGGCCGCGCTCGGCCAGGCCCGTACGCACACCATGCGGGACATCGTGGCGTCCATCCAGGCCGAGCAGGACCTGGTGATCCGCGCCCCCGCCGCCTCCGTGACGTACGTCGAGGGCGGCCCCGGCACCGGCAAGACCGCCGTCGCCCTGCACCGCGCCGCCTACCTCCTCTACCAGGACCGGCGCCGCTACGCGGGCGGCATCCTCATCGTCTCGCCCACCCCCCTCCTCGTCGCCTACACCGAGGGCGTGCTGCCCTCCCTCGGCGAGGAGGGGCAGGTCGCCATCCGCGCCATCGGCTCGCTGGTCGACGGCGCCGAGGCCACGCTGTACGACTCCCCGTCGGTGGCCCGCGCCAAGGGCTCGTACCGCATGCTCAGAGTCCTGCGGAAGGCCGCGCGGGGCGCGCTGGAGGGGGCCGGCGCACCGCAGCGGCTGCGCGTCGTCGCCTTCGGGCGCCGCCTGGAACTGGAGGCGGAGGAGCTGGCGGAGGTCCGCCGCACCGCCCTCGGCGGCACCGCCCCGGTCAACCTGCTGCGCCCCCGCGCCCGCAAGCTGCTCCTGGACGCCCTGTGGGAGCGCTCCGGCGCCGGCGGCCGGCACACCGACCCGGAGCTCGCCGCCGAACTGCGCGCCTCCTTCGACGACGACATCACCTCCGAGGACGACTTCCTCGCCTTCCTCGACGCCTGGTGGCCCGAGCTGACCCCGGCGGCCGTCCTGGACGCCATGGCCGACGAGCGGCGCCTCGGCCGCTGGGCCCGGCGGATCCTCAACCCGGGCGAGGTCCGCAAGGTCGCCCGCGCGCTGAAGCGGGACGGGCGCTCCGTGCACGACATCGCGCTCCTCGACGAGCTGGGGGCCGTCCTCGGCGCCCCCGCCCGCCCCCGGAGGAAGCGCGAGCTCGACCCGCTGGACCAGCTCACCGGCCTGGAGGAGCTGATGCCGGTGCGCGAGGAGAGCCAGCGCGAGCGGGCCGAGCGGCTCGCCCAGGAGCGCGTCGAGTACGCGCACGTCATCGTCGACGAGGCCCAGGACCTCACCCCGATGCAGTGGCGCATGGTGGGCCGCCGCGGACGGCACGCCACCTGGACGATCGTCGGCGACCCGGCCCAGTCCTCCTGGTCCGACCCCGACGAGGCCGCCCAGGCCCGCGACGAGGCCCTCGGCACCCGCCCGCGCCGCCGCTTCGAACTCACCGTGAACTACCGCAACCCGGCGGAGATCGCCGACCTGGCGTCGAAGGTGCTCGCCCTCGCCATGCCCGGCGCCGAGTCCCCGAGGGCGGTCCGCTCCACCGGCGTCGAGCCGCGCTTCGCCGTCGTGGAGGGCTCGCAGGCGGAGACCGTGCGCGCCGAGGCGGCCCGGCTGCTGGACCGCGTGGACGGCACCGTCGGCGTGGTCGTCGCCATGCAGCGCCGAGAGGAGGCCCGGCGCTGGCTCGACGGGCTCGGTGACCGGGTGGTGGCGCTCGGCAGCCTGGAGGCCAAGGGCCTGGAGTACGACGCGACGATCGTCGTCTCGCCCGCGGAGATCGCCGACGAGTCCCCGGCCGGCCTGCGCGTCCTGTACGTCGCGCTGACCCGGGCGACGCAGCAGCTGACGGTGGTCTCGACGGACCGCGACGAGCCGGACGCGGACGGAGTGCCGGATCTGCTGAGGGACTGAGCGATCGAGGGTCGCCGGGGGCGCTCGGAAAATCACTTGCGCCGACGGGAATGGCCTTACGGCATCCGTTTGTTAGCCTTGACGTGGCACCGGCCCGATCCAAGCCCCCGGGCCCAACCTTAGTCGCTGCGAGCGACCACTTGCCGCGAGGCGAGCATGGCGGGTCGGTGTCACTCAGCCGTTCGAAGAGGCCCACGTCACGGGATGTGACGTGGGCCTCTTCTGTTGCCCCCACCGCTCTCGTAGGGTGGAAAACCTCTTCCGGCACACGGTGTGTGCCAGTGAACAAAACGTCCGCAATCCGAGGCGGCTACCGCGTACTCAGGGGTAGGTGCGACGATCGGACGGCACATTTCAGCGACACGGTAAAGCAGAGGAAGTCGGCCATGGCAACGGCGCCCAGCGTCTCCTACTCGATGACGATCCGGCTGGAGGTGCCCGCGAGCGGAACGGCCGTATCGCAGCTCACCACGGCCGTGGAGTCCTCCGGAGGCTCGGTGACCGGCCTCGACGTGACCGCGTCCGGCCACGAGAAGCTCCGCATCGACGTCACCATCGCCGCCTCCTCCACCGCCCACGCCGACGAGATCGTCGAGGAGCTGCGGGGCATCGAGGGCGTCACCCTGGGCAAGGTCTCGGACCGTACGTTCCTGATGCACCTCGGCGGCAAGATCGAGATGGCGTCGAAGCACCCCATCCGCAACCGTGACGACCTGTCCATGGTGTACACGCCGGGCGTGGCGCGGGTGTGCATGGCGATCGCGGAGAACCCCGAGGACGCCCGCCGGCTGACCATCAAGCGGAACTCGGTTGCGGTCGTGACGGACGGCTCGGCCGTGCTGGGCCTGGGCAACATCGGCCCGAAGGCCGCGCTGCCCGTGATGGAGGGCAAGGCGGCCCTGTTCAAGCGGTTCGCCGGCATCGACGCCTGGCCGATCTGCCTGGACACCCAGGACACCGACGCGATCGTCGAGATCGTCAAGGCCATCGCGCCGGGCTTCGCCGGCATCAACCTGGAGGACATCTCCGCGCCCCGCTGCTTCGAGATCGAGGCCCGGCTGCGCGAGGCCCTGGACATCCCGGTCTTCCACGACGACCAGCACGGCACCGCGATCGTCGTCCTGGCGTCCCTCACCAACGCCCTGCGGGTCACCGGCAAGGCGATCGAGAACATCCGCGTGGTCATGTCCGGGGCCGGCGCGGCCGGCACGGCCATCCTGAAGCTGCTGCTCGCCGCCGGGGTGAAGAACGCCGTGGTCGCCGACATCCACGGCGTGGTGCACACCGGGCGCGAGGACCTGCGGGAGGCCGCCCCGGACTCCGCGCTGCGCTGGATCGCCGACAACACCAACCCGGAGAACCTCACCGGCACCCTGAAGGAGGCCGTGCGCGGCGCGGACGTCTTCATCGGCGTCTCCGCCCCGAACGTCCTGGACGGCCCGGACGTGGCCGCGATGGCGGACGGCGCGATCGTGTTCGCGCTCGCGAACCCCGACCCCGAGGTGGACCCGGCGATCGCCCGTGAGACGGCGGCCGTGGTGGCCACGGGGCGTTCCGACTTCCCCAACCAGATCAACAACGTGCTGGTGTTCCCGGGCGTGTTCCGCGGTCTGCTGGACGCCCAGTCCCGCACCGTCAACACCGAGATGATGCTGGCCGCCGCGCAGGCGCTCGCGGACGTGGTCACCGAGGACGAGCTGAACCCGAACTACATCATCCCCAGCGTCTTCAACGACAAGGTGGCCGGCGCCGTCGCGGGCGCCGTGCGGGACGCGGCGAAGGCCGCGGGGGCGACCGCCCTGTAGGAGCGGGCCGGGGCTGTGAGGATCGCCACGGCGGGTTTGAACCGGCGCGTCGGGGCACTCGGTGGTCCCGGCGGCCCTTAAGGTGGGCGGCCGGGCTGTGGCGCTCTTCGTGTGACTCCCTCGGGTGTTCCCACGATTCCTGCGGGTGCCGGATTGGCATTACCGCCGCAGGTAGAGGCAGGATGCGTCCCTGGGCGCGATGCACGCCTCAACGGCAAGAAGAACACGGGAGTAACAACATGAACCGCAGTGAGCTGGTGGCCGCGCTGGCCGACCGCGCCGAGGTGACTCGCAAGGACGCCGACGCCGTGCTGGCCGCGTTCGCCGAGGTCGTCGGCGACATCGTCTCCAAGGGCGACGAGAAGGTCACCATCCCCGGCTTCCTGACCTTCGAGCGCACCCACCGGGCCGCGCGCACCGCGCGCAACCCGCAGACGGGTGAGCCGATCCAGATCCCCGCGGGGTACAGCGTGAAGGTGTCGGCGGGCTCGAAGCTCAAGGAAGCCGCCAAGGGCAAGTAGCCAGACCTGGAGGAGCGCCGTGGGCGACCGCGGGCGCGTCGCGGCCGGCCCCGCCCAAGCGGCGGAGCCGCGGACCGACGCAGGCCCGCGTTCTTGACGGGCGCTTCCGACAACGCCGATGGGGCGGTCACCCGGTATTCGGGTGACCGCCCCATCGGCGTACGCGGGGCAGGACCTCCGGTTACCCGAGTGCCTTGCCCGGGAGTTCCACCTTCGCGCCGAGTTCCTGGAGCTTCTCCATGAAGTTCTCGTAGCCGCGGTTGATCAGGCCGATGCCGTGCACGCGGGAGGTGCCCTGGGCGGCGAGCGCCGCGATCAGGTAGGAGAAGCCGCCGCGCAGGTCGGGGATGACGAGGTCCGCGCCCTGGAGCTTCGTCGGGCCCGACACGACCGCCGAGTGGAGGAAGTTGCGCTGGCCGAAGCGGCAGTCGGAGCCGCCCAGGCACTCGCGGTACAGCTGGATGTGCGCACCCATCTGGTTGAGCGCGGAGGTGAATCCGAGCCGGGACTCGTAGACCGTCTCGTGGACGATGGACAGGCCCGTCGCCTGGGTCAGGGCCACCACCAGCGGCTGCTGCCAGTCCGTCTGGAAGCCCGGGTGCACGTCCGTCTCCAGCGCGATGGACTTCAACTGCCCGCCGGGGTGCCAGAAGCGGATGCCCTCGTCGTCGATCTCGAAGGCGCCGCCCACCTTCCGGAAGGTGTTCAGGAACGTCATCATCGAGCGCTGCTGCGCGCCGCGGACGTAGACGTTCCCCTCCGTCGCCAGCGCGGCCGACGCCCAGGAGGCGGCCTCCAGACGGTCGGAGAGGGCGCGGTGGGTGTAACCGCCGAGCTTGTCCACACCGGTGATGCGGATCGTCCGGTCGGTGTCCATCGCGATGATGGCGCCCATCTTCTGCAGAACGCAGATCAGGTCCTCGATCTCCGGCTCCACCGCCGCGTTGGACAGTACGGTGACGCCCTCCGCGAGGACCGCGGTCAGCAGCACCTGCTCGGTCGCGCCGACGGACGGGTACGGCAGCCGGATCTTGGTGCCGCGCAGCCGCTGCGGGGCCTCCAGGTACTGGCCGTCCGCCCGCTTCTCGATGGTCGCGCCGAACTGCCGCAGCACGTCGAAGTGGAAGTCGATGGGCCGGCCGCCGATGTCGCAGCCGCCCAGACCCGGGATGAACGCGTGCCCGAGCCGGTGCAGCAGCGGGCCGCAGAACAGGATCGGGATGCGCGAGGAGCCGGCGTGGGCATCGATGTCAGCGACGTTGGCGCTCTCCACGTGCGTGGGGTCGAGCACGAGTTCGCCGGGCTCCTCGCCCGGACGGACCGTCACACCGTGCAGTTGCAGCAGGCCCCGTACGACGCGGACGTCACGGATGTCCGGGACGTTGCGCAGGCGGCTCGGACCGCTGCCCAGCAGCGCGGCGACCATGGCCTTCGGTACCAGGTTCTTCGCACCGCGGACACGGATCTCCCCCTCCAGCGGGGTCCCGCCGTGGACAAGCAGTACGTCATCAGCGCCGTTGACGGTCATGAATCTCGCGTTCCGTGGGGAAGGGGGCAGGGGCCAGAAGGGAAAGCGTAGTCGCCCCGGACCCCCCTTCCGTAAGCCCGAGGGGGGTCCGGGACCGTCATGGGTCTGTCACAACACGAACGGTTCCGGCCCGGGCACGCGGGGTCACCGCCGCCGTCGTGCGCCGGGCATGCTCCTCTCCGCCCTGAGCTGCATTCACTCCCGTACCCGCATTGCCTCCCCACTCGGGAGCGGGATGCGGGATCATGTCTGGCATGACCGAGGTGTCCTCGCTCACAGGGCGGCTGCTCGTGGCCACTCCCGCTCTGGCGGACCCGAACTTCGACCGCGCGGTGGTGCTCCTCCTCGACCACGACGAGGAGGGCTCGCTCGGCGTCGTCCTCAACCGTCCGACGCCGGTGGACGTGGGCGACATCCTCGAGGGCTGGGCGGACCTCACCGGCGAGCCCGGCGTCGTCTTCCAGGGCGGCCCGGTGTCGCTGGACTCCGCCCTCGGTGTCGCCGTCGTCCCCGGCGGCACGACCGCGGAGGCCGCCCCGCCGGGCTGGCGCCCGGTGCACGGCGCGATCGGCCTCGTCGACCTGGAGGCACCGCCCGAGCTGCTCGCCTCGGCGCTCGGTTCGCTGCGGATCTTCGCCGGATACGCCGGCTGGGGCCCCGGCCAGCTGGAGGACGAGCTGGTGGACGGCGCCTGGTACGTGGTGGAGTCCGAGCCCGGCGACGTGTCGTCCCCCTCACC
>Ga0247827_10001017_pt1 | contig 12201 bp, 13 predicted proteins | sample 12C_Control_Day2_FD_194414 | JGI IMG/M metagenome (GOLD analysis project Ga0247827, IMG submission 194414) | Soil microbial communities from agricultural site in Penn Yan, New York, United States - 12C_Control_Day2 | ecosystem: Environmental > Terrestrial > Soil > Agricultural land | place... | reverse complement strand
GTCGTCGCACAGCCCGCCACAAGCGCCGTCGCCAGAAGCCCGGGAATCAGGACGTGGGGAAGCCTCGCCTTGAAACGCGAAATACTGGCCGACGAACGTGACATGGGCTCTCCCTGATCCAGGAACGAAAAGCCCCTGCCCGCCTAGGAAGCCCTACAGGCGCGTCGCGTCAACCCCGGCTTGCCCCACCGCAGTCGCCCGGACGGCGCTCATCAGCCCAAAGCGGCGTCGGCCGCGACAGTCGTCGACGCGGCGTTCGGCGTCAGCGTACGCGACAGGGCCTCGATAAGGGCGGGGATCTGCAGCGGCTTGGTCAGGTACTCGGCAAAGCCCGCCTCACGTCCGCGCCGGATGTCGGCGAAGGCCGCGCGAGCCGACAGGGCCAGGACCGGCACGTCGCGCGTCAAGGCGCTCTCGTCCAGCCGCGCCTTGACCTCGAACCCGTCCATTCCGGGCAGGTTGATGTCGAGAATGATGACGTCGGGGCGCAGGTCGCGGGCCAGATTCAGCCCCTCGGGTCCTGTCTCGGCGACATGCAGCCGGAGGCCGCCCAGAGCCGTGATCACATGGCGCATGAGGACGATGTTGGAGGGGTTGTCCTCGACATACAGGAGGGTGGCCTCGGGCAGGGCCGTATTCGGCACCGACGAAGCTGTGACAGCGCGCGGCGCCTCAGTGGCGATCGGCAGGCGGACGGTGAAGACGGCGCCCTCGCCTTCCTCGCTTTCGACGCCGAGCGTCCCGCCCATGGCCTCGATCAGACGCCGGGCCACCGCCAGACCCAGACCCGCGCCCGGCACGTCGGAGGCCTCGCGGCCCAGCCGATTGAAAGGCTGGAACAGACCCGCCATGCTCGCGGCGGACAGGCCCGGCCCGGTGTCACGGACTCCGAGGCTGACGCCTTCCGCCGACTGGCGCGCCTCGATAAGGACCGCCCCGCCAGCGTGGTTGTACTTGATGGCGTTGGCGATCAGGGCGGTCAGCACCTGACGCAGGCGCTCGCGGTCGGCGCGAGCGGCCAGACCGGCGACAGGCGGCGGCTCGCGCAGGACGATCCCCGCCGCTTCAGCCATGGGGTGGAGATCCTCGCAGACCTGACGCGCGACCAGCAGGGGATCGACCCGTTCGACGTTGAGAGCCAGACGCCCGCCCTCGATGTCGGCGAGATCAAGGACCTCGTCCACCAGGGTCAGCAGCCGGCCGCCGGCGGCGCGGATCTGTTCGACGGCCTGATGCTGACGGTGGCTCAGCGGCTCCTGCGCTTCGTTGAGGCGCAGGAGGTCGGCGAAACCGATGACCGCGTTCAGCGGAGTACGCAGTTCATGGCTCATGCTGGCCAGGAATTCGCTTTTGGCGCGGTGCGCCGCCTCGACCTGGGCCGCCTGGTCTTCAGCGGCGGACAGGGCGATCTTCAACTCTCGGGCGCGCTGTTCGGCACGAGCCTCAAGCGTGGCGTTGAGACGTCGCAACGTCCTCGCCTCGCCCTTGGCCCGGATCGCCAGTCGCAATCCCGCCCAGCACCCCGACAAGGCAAGGGCGATCACCACCAGAACGAGTTGCATCCCACGTCCTCCCTATGCCGGGAGAGTGGCACCTATAGATTTCAGGTATGTAAATATGCGCGCCAGGGTTGTGCGCTATCGATCAGCCTTCGTCAGCGGCGGGTTCGACCTTGCGGCGCGGAGCGCGACGCTTGGGCGCAGGGGCCTCTTCGGTCGTTTCCGCTTCTCCCGAAGACGTCGTCGAACGGGTCAGAAAGCCGGGCAGGCCCATCCCGTCGCTGACTTCCCCTTCTGCGGGAGCGTCGACCGCAGCCCGTGGACGACGCGGGGCGCGAGCCGGGCGGGCCGGTTCGGCTTCCGCCACCGGAGCGACGACCGCCTCTTCCGGAGCGGCTTCAGGAACATATTCAGCCTCGGCTGCGGCGCGGGCTTCGTCCTCGGGCGTGGCCTCGCCGTTCTCGAAGCGGCGGTTGCGTTCCTCGCGACGACGTTCCCAGCGTTCACGGCGGGTCTCGCGGCGGCCGCCTTCACGGTCGCCCTCGGCGCGGGGTTCACGGTCGTCAGCCCGCGGCTCGCGCGGTTCGCGATCCCGGTCCCGGTCCCGGTTGTTGTCGCGATCACGATTGTAGTCGCGGTCACGTTCACGGGCAGCGTCACGCTCGGCGCGTTCGGCCTGGCGGCGCGCTTCGTCCTCGGCCTTCTGCTGCTCGGCCTGGGCGGCGGCGATGATAGCGGCGGCCTGTGCGCCCGACTCGTCTTCGAAGTCGATGTCGAAGCCCTGACCGGCCAGCTCGCGCTGGGCGATCTCGCTGACCGGACGCTGCGGCTGCAGGGCGCGCAAGACGCGGAAATAGTGTTCGGCGTGCTGGGTGTAGTTCTCCGCCAGCACCCGGTCGCCTGCGGCGGAAGCGTCGCGCGCCAGCTGCATGTAGCGTTCATAAACGGTCTGGGCGTTGCCGCGGACCTTGATGTTTTCAGGGCCTTGCGAATCCCACGACCGGTTCGGATTGGTAGCGTTGGCGTTGTTGCCGCCGCCGCTGCCGGGCTTCCGGTTGCGTCCGCGCTGACGCTTCATGCCCTTGACATCTCTCATCGGAGCTTACCGTGCTGGTGCGGGCCGCCGTCGGTTCAGGACGGGCAGGACCCAGTTCGTCGTTCCGTTCGGTCGGGGCCAATCCCCGTATCGATGTGCTCGGAAAACAGTTCGCCGCCCTGTGGTCCGCCAGGCTGACCAGCCCGACCGTCACTGGCCCAGACGCGCTTGAGCGAGCAAAACTGCCCGAAAAGGATGCGTATGAGTGGGAGACAAGAAACGCCTTAGCGCGCGGCGAAGCGGTTTCCAAGGATTTTTATTGCTGGATCGCGTCGCCCCGGTCACGCTTCCGGGATGGGGTCGACGCGCGGGTCGGGGCCGTTGGTGACGACGCGATCACGGTCGCCTAGGTCCTTGACCACCTTGACCCCCGCGAAGCCGGCGGCCTCGAACAGGGCCTTGACCGCCGCACCCTGATCCCAGCCGATCTCGACGGCGAAGACGCCTTCCGGGCGCAGGATGCGGGCGATCTCGGGGGCCAGATCACGATAGGGCTGAAGCCCGTCGGGGCCGCCGTCCAGGGCCAGATGCGGATCATGCTCGCGCACCTCCGGGTCCAGGCCAGGGATGTCGCCGGTCGGGATGTAAGGCGGGTTGGACACCACCAGGTCGAAGCTGTCGTCGGCGAAGCCGGTGGCCCAGTCGGTGCGGATGAAGGTGCAGCGACCGTCCAGGTCCAGATTGGCGGCGTTCTCGCGCGCCACGGCGACGGCCTCGGTCGAGATGTCGGTGCCGACGCCGCGCGCCCCGGCCCGCTCGACCAGGGCGGCCAGCAGGATGGCCCCGGAGCCCGTGCCCAGATCGATGATGTCGCTGGCGCGATGCGGCGGAAAGGCGCGGACGATGACGTCCAGCAGGGTCTCGGTGTCCGGACGCGGGCTGAGCACGTCAGGCGTGACGTTCAGCATGATCTTCCAGAAGCCCTTCTTGCCGAGGATGCGCGACACGGGTTCGCGCTTCAGCCGACGCGCGACCATGGCCTCGAAAGCGGCGAATTTTTCGGCGTCGAGCACGCGATAGGGATCATTCAGAATGTCGACGCGCCCCACCCCGGTCGACGCCTCCAGCAGCAGGCGGGCGTCGATCGACGGGCTGTCGACGCCGGCGGCTTTCAACTGGGCTTGCGCGCCCTTCCAGGCGGAGAGCAGGGTCGGGGCGGCGGGAGCGTTTTCGGACATGAGCGCTGATTGGCGCGGACTGCGGGCGATTTCAAGACGGAACGCAGCGGCAGCGTAGCCGTTGGGGGCGGATGGGGATGAAGAACCTTTGGAAACCGGCGCCCGGTCGGCGCGGACGCGGCGGCGCCCTCTGGCGCTATCTGGGCGCGGCGGCGGGCGGTCTGGCGGCCGGGGCCACGGCCGCTCACCTTCTCTACACGCAAGGCCACAAGTACGGCGTCGAGTTGCGACCCAGACGCCCCGCGCCGCTGGAACCGCGCGATCCCACGCCTGAAGACTATGACGCCGAGGAGCCCGGTCGCGGGCGCCTGGCCCGGCACCCGGTCCATATCCCCCGCAAGGGCTGGATCGACATCGCCTGGCGCGTCGGCATGGGTTATTTCGGCGACCGGGTCGGCTTTGTCGCCGGCGGCGTGACGTTTTTCATGCTGCTGGCTCTGTTTCCGACGCTGGGCGCCTTCGTGACCATCTATGGCCTGTTCGCCGATCCGACAGACGCCTGGAGCCAGCTGAGCTTCCTCTACGACGTCCTGCCGTCGAACGTGGCCCAATTCCTCGGGGCCGAGATGACGCGGCTGGCGGGGGGCTCTACCGGGCAACTGACCTTCACCCTGGCCTGGACCCTGGCCCTGTCGCTGATGGCGGCCAACGGCGGGGTGAAGACCCTCTTCTACGGCCTGAACCTCGCCTACCACGAGGTCGAGCGGCGCAACATCATCACCTACAACCTGATGTGCATGGGCTTCACCGTCTCCGGTCTGCTGGCGGTGCTGCTCAGTTCAGCTCTCGTGGTCGGCGTGCCGGTCGTCCTGTCCCTGTTCGGACTGGAGGAAGAGTGGTCGCATCTGGCGCCCCTGCGCTGGCCCCTGCTCTACCTCGGCTATGTCGGGGCGCTCGCCCTGATCTATCGCATGGGGCCGTGCCGGGCGCGGGCCCGTTGGCGCTGGCTGACGCCGGGAGCCCTGTTCGCGGCGGCGCTGAGCCTGCTGGTGTCCTTCCTGTTCAGCTGGTTCCTGACCACCTTCGTGCGCACCGATTCCTATGGTCCTCTGGCGGCGGCCATGGGCTTCCTGCTGTGGACCTGGTTCTCGGTTCAGGTGATCCTGATGGGCGCCCGGCTGAACGCCGAGATCGAGCACCAGACGGCGCTGGACACCACCACCGGCGCCCCCCTGCCCATCGGCGAACGCGGAGCGGTCATGGCGGATTCCGTCGGCCCCCGTCGCGGCAATCCGGCAGCCCTCGTCTTTACGCTGAAATACGCCGAGGCCCTGGGAGACCGGGTGCTGAAACGGCGCATCAAACGTCGCTGAAGCGGAATCGGTCCAGACGCGATCGCGCTGTGGTGATGTTCAGCCGAACTCGGCTTCCAGGTCAGCCAGACGTGCGGCCTGGTCCTCGGCGATCAGGGCGTTCAGCAGGGGGTCGATGTCGCCTTCCAGAATTTGCGGCAGGCTGTGCAGGGTCAGACCGATGCGGTGATCGGTCACGCGGCCTTGGGGGAAGTTGTAGGTGCGGATGCGTTCGGACCGGTCGCCCGAGCCGACCTGCGACTTGCGCGCGTCCGAGCGGGCGGCGTCCTTGGCCTGACGTTGCATGTCGTAGAGGCGCACGCGCAGGTTCTTCATCGCCTTGTCGCGGTTGACGTGCTGCGACTTCTCGGACGAGGTCACCACGATGCCGGTGGGCAGGTGGGTGATGCGCACGGCGGAATCAGTCTTGTTGACGTGCTGGCCGCCCGCGCCGGAAGAGCGGAAGGTGTCGATGCGGATGTCCTGATCGCGGATCTCGATCTCCACGTCCTCAACCTCGGGCAGAACAGCGACGGTGGCCGCCGAGGTGTGGATGCGGCCTTGCGCCTCAGTCGCCGGGACGCGCTGGACGCGGTGGACGCCGGATTCGAACTTCAGGCGGCCGAACACCCCCTCGCCCGTCACCGTGGCGACGATTTCCTTGTAACCTCCGGCGTCACCCTCGGCGATGCTGTCGACCTCGACGCGCCAGCCCCGCGACTGGGCGTAACGCGAATACATACGGAACAGGTCGCCCGCGAACAGGGCCGCCTCGTCGCCGCCGGTGCCGGCGCGCACTTCCAGCACGGCCGAGGCGTTTTCATCGGCGTCGCGCGGCGCCAGCAACAGGGCGACCTCGCGCTCAAGCTCGGGCAGGCGCACGTTCAGAGCCGTCAGTTCCTCAGCGGCCATGGCGGCCATTTCGGGGTCCGAGGCCATGGCCTGCAGGTCCTCGACCTCGGCGCGGGCGCGGGCCAGGGTCTGAACCGCGTCCGCCACCGGCTTCAGCTCGGCATGCTCTTTCGACAGGCGCACGATCTCGGCGCCGTCCGAAGCCGCGCCCATGCGCGCCTCCACCTGGTGGAAGCGGTCGAGCACCTGATCGAGCCGGGCCTGAGGCAGTCGCAAGGGAGCGTCCTTCGAAGGAAAAATCGAGCGCGGAGCCTTACCCGCCAGACCGCCCCCTGTCGATGAAAAGGCCGGAACACGCGTCGATGGAGCGATTGTGAACAGCCGTCACAAGCCCGTCAGGGCGGTTCCTTCGCAGGTGCAAAACCCCTAGCTCCACAGTGCTGAAACAAAAACGGAGACAGGCATGTTCGATGGAAACGCGGACTCGACCGCCGGCGCGGACGCCAATGTGGCGCGGCTTTGCGCCCTCTACGACGGCTTGCTGGAGCGTTCGGACGCCACGGTTTCCTCGGAGGCCGAAACCGAGCTGAAGGCCCTGGCCAAGATTTTTGATCTGGACGCGGACCGTCCCGTGGCGGAGCTGTGGCCCGCTGTACGCGCCGTCCTGGTGCGCCAGGCGCCAGCGGATATGCCCGACACCGCCCCCGAGGTCGCGCCCCTGACTGTTCTGCTGGTCGAGGACGACGCCGAGGCGGCCGCGGCCCTGACCGAGGCGCTCGACGCCGCCGGACACCGGATCGTCGGCCCCTTCCACAGCGCCGAGGCCGCCGAGGCGGCGACCGCGCTCCACCCCATCGACGTGGCCTTGCTGGACATCAACCTTTCGGGCGAGGCTACCGGCGTCGACCTGGCCCGCAGTCTCAAGGCGCGCTGGGGCGTGCCGGTCATCTTCCTGTCCGGCGACGTCAGCGCCGCCGCCGCCAACGCCGAACTGGCGGCGGCCATGGTCATCAAGCCCTACACCGGCCGCGACGTGCTGGACGCCATCTCGCGCCTGGAACCCGCCGCCTGATCGGTCACAGGCGCGGCAACCAAAAGCGATTGGAGGCCATTGCCAAGTCGGGCGCGCGATGCGCCTGATATGGCCAGGGGGCTGAATGGACACCTTTTTCCTGTTTCTGTTGGTGGGCGTTCTGGCCCAGGCGGTCGATGGCGCCCTGGGCATGGCCTATGGCGTGATCTCGTCCTCGGTGCTGCTGGCGCTCGGCGTGCCGCCGGCCACCGCCTCGGCCAGCGTTCACGCCGCCGAGGTCTTCACCACCGCCGCTTCGGCGGGCAGCCACGCCTGGCACCGGAATGTCGAGTGGCGATTGTTTCTGCCTCTGGCCATAGCGGGCGTCATCGGGGGGGTGTTGGGCGCCTATGTCCTGACCGGGATCGATCCCGCTGTCATCAAGCCCTTCATCATCGGCTATCTGGCTCTGATCGGGGTCTGGATCCTGTGGCGGGCGGGGCATGACGTGCCGCACCGCCGCCTGCCTGCCTGGATCACCGGCCCCATCGGCGTGGTCGGCGGCTTCCTCGACGCCATCGGCGGCGGCGGATGGGGGCCGACGGTGTCCTCGACCATGGTCGGGGCCGGGCATGATCCGCGCAAGGCCATCGGCACGGTCAACACCGCCGAGTTCTTCCTGACGGTCGCCATCTCCGCCACCTTCGTCTGGGCCCTGGTGACAGGTCATTGGGAAGAGGCGGGCGCGCTCGAGAACCACGCAGCCGCTGTAGCCGGTCTGGTGGTCGGCGGCCTGATCGCCGCGCCCTTCGCCGGACTGATCGTCAAGAAGGTCCCGCGCAAGGCACTGACCTATGCGGTCGGCGGCCTGCTCCTTTTCCTCGCCGCCTTCCAGGCCGCCCAGCTGGCCGGGTTGATCGGGCGATAGAAAAGGGCGGGACAGGCCCTGCGCCCGTCCCGCCCCCTCATGCCTCTCGCCCGGGTCAGCGCGCGGTGTGCGTGCGGAAGCGTTCGATAAAGGCCTTGATGTTCTCGCGGATGGCGTACTCATTCGCCAGACGCAGACGTTCCGTTCCGATCAGGGCCTCGCCCATCTTCGCCGTGCCGGTGGCGGCGACCGTGTCGTCGAAGACCATACGGCCAGAGGCGTCCACCACCGTGTAGCGAACACGGCTGGTCACCGACATGTCGAGACCCGCCATCGGCTGCTTCAGTTCCAGCATGGCCGCCGTCAGCGACAAGGGGGCGGTGTCGGTCGCCCCCAGATAGCCGGTCGCCTTGAGCGAGCTTTCCAGAGCCTCGCGGAAGTCGCCGCTGGCGACTTCGGACCACAACAGGGGATTGGTTTCCGTGCCGCCCGAAACATTGACGATCCTGACCGCCTGATAGCCGACGTCGCCGGACCTGGCGGCCGTGACGGTCGAGGGCAGGACCGTCATGGCTTCCGGACGGGCAGCCGAGGCGCAGGCGCCCAGCGACAACAGGCCCAGGGAAACGGCGACGACAGCGGCGCGACGGAGCATGACGGCGCGGCTCACGGTTGGGCCTGCGAAGCAGCGGCGGCGGGCCTGGCTTCAGCCCCGGCAGGTTCGAGCGTGACCACGAGAGGGTTGGGCGTAAGGTCGTTCAGGGCGCCCGAGGTGGCGTCCACGCCGGCGCCGATCAGACCGCCGACCAGGACGTTGCCGGCCAGGGCCGCGCCGCCGCCGCCCGACATCTTGCTCTCGATCGAATGGGTCTGCTCGACATAGCCTTCGCGCGCGATGGTCACGGTGAAGGCGTCCTTGCGCGGCATGCGGAAGGTGCAGGGCGTGGCCTCGCACGAGAAGCCGTTCGAGGTCGAGGCGCGTGCGCCGGGCGGGCTGCTCTCGATGACGAACTCCTGGGTGGTGCCCCGCGTGATGGTGGCGCAGGCCGGCAGGCTGACGCCCAGCCCGGCGAGCGTCAGGGCTTGCACGGCGAAGCGTGCATGACGTTTGGAAATCATAATGATCCCTGGAAGAAACACGGCCCGCCCCCCCGGCGGACCTGCGATCAGGCTCGCATCACGATGTTCACCCGTCAATCACAAAACCGTGACCCATGAAACAAGGTTCAGCGGCGGTCAGGCCGGGACGGTCGCCTGGAAGCTGGGACGCCTTTCCAGCGCGGCCTGAAGCGCGACCAGTCGGGGACGGCCGGATTTCCAGTCATAGTCGGGGTGGCGGAAGCTGATCCAGCTGACCGCGATCCCGGCGCTGAGAACACCCATGTTGAAATCGTCGGCGTTCGGCGCGGCGGCCTCAAGCGCATCCAGCGCCCGCCCCATGTTGAAGGTCCAGCGATCCATCCATGACGGCGACCGCTCGGCCTCGGGGCGGCGTTTCTCGAGCACCAGCTTGACGCCCATCTCCAGCGTGGCGTTGGCCAGGGTCTCCAGACGCTTGACGCGGAGGCGTTCCGCCCCCTCGACAGGCAACAGGCGCGGGCCGGAGCCGAGAGCGTCCAGATACTCGGCGATGACCGGGCTGTCGGTCAGCGGCAGGCCGTCTTCGGCGATCAGGGTCGGCACCTGGACCACCGGGTTGGTCTCGAGAAGCTCCGGCGCATTGGCGTAGGGATCGGCCGCGATCTCCTCGATGCGCCCGGAAAGGCCCTTCTCTCGGGCGACGATGCGAACCTTCCGCGCAAAAGGCGACGGGCTGGTGATGTAGAGCTTCATGACTACTCGGCCGCGTTGAGGGCGGCGGTCGCGGCGATCGCGCGCGCGGCGTCCAGTTCAGCGGCCTTCTGTTCGACCAGTTCGACGATATGGTCGATCATGCCCTCGTTGGCCTGCTTGCCGGCGATCTTGCCGTTCAGATAGACCATGCCCGCCCCCTTGCCGCCGCCGGTGAAGCCGACATCGGTGTAGAGAGCCTCGCCCGGGCCGTTGACGACACAGCCGATGATGGACAGCGACATGGCCGTCGAGACGTGGGCCAGCTTCTCTTCGAGAATGGCCACTGTCTCGATGACGTTAAAGCCCTGACGCGCACAGGACGGGCAGGCGATGATGTTCACGCCCCGGTGACGCAGGCCCAGCGACTTCAGGATGTCGAAGCCGACCCTGATCTCCTCCACCGGGTCAGCGGCCAGAGAAACGCGGATGGTGTCGCCGATGCCGGCCCACAGCATGTTCCCCATGCCGATGGCCGACTTGATGGTGCCCGTACGCAAGGGTCCGGCCTCGGTCACGCCGAGGTGCAGGGGGCAGTCGATGGCGTCGGCCAGCTGCTGATAGGCGGCGACCGTGAGGAAGGGGTCGGACGCCTTCACCGAGATCTTGAACTCGTGGAAGTCGAGGTCCTGCAGGATGCGGGCGTGGTTCAGCGCGCTCTCGACCATGGCGTCGGGACAGGGCTCGCCGTACTTCTCGAGCAACTCCTTTTCCAGCGATCCGGCGTTGACGCCGATACGCATGGAGCAGCCGTGGTCGCGGGCGGCCTGGACCACCTCCTTGACCCGGTCGGTGGAGCCGATGTTGCCGGGGTTGATACGCAGGCAGGCGGCGCCCGCCTGGGCCGCCTCGATGCCGCGTCTGTAATGGAAGTGGATGTCGGCCACGAGCGGCACGCGAGCTTCGCGCGCGATGGTCCTGAAGGCCGCCGTCGACTCCTCGTCCGGGCAGGAGACGCGGACGATGTCGGCCCCGGCTTCTTCCAGCTGGCGAATCTGGGTCAGGGTCGCCGCCGCGTCGGTCGTGGGCGTATTGGTCATCGACTGGACGCTGATCGGAGCGTCGCCGCCGACCGCGACGGAGCCCACCATGATCTGGCGGCTCTTGCGACGCTCGATGTGGCGCCAGGGACGGATGTGGCCGAGTTCGGAATGGTCGCTCATGTCGCGCGGAACATAGGCGAGGAACGACGGCAAAACCACGACATCAGTCGCGGACCGCGACGATTCATCCGGCCGGAGCGGGCGCCGGGGCGACCGGGGGCGGCGCGGCCGCCAGTGCAGCGGCGGCCTGGGCGGCGCGGGCGCGGGCCTGGGCCTCGGCGGCCGCGGCGGCGCGGGCCTCGGACTGACGGGCGTCGGCCTGGGCGCGATTGTTCAGCGTCCCGAGCGGCGACTGGGGCGCCGGCAGCGCTCCGCTATGTTCGCCATTCAGATAGACGTCAAAGGCCGCAGGGTCGGACACGTCCACCGTGGCCGAGACATCCGGCGGCGCGCGCCAGGCTTCGCCGGCCGCCAGCTGGCGCGCGAACAGGATGCGACCGTCGCCCTGACGCACGACCAGGGTCGCGGGCTTTTTTGCTTGCAGGATGACCCGGGAGGTCGTGGCCGAGGCGCCATAGACGGCGCCGCGCGGGTTGAAGGCGGCCTGCACCGGCGGCGCGGGGGCCACGGCGGCGTTGGGATCGTCGGGATCAATCCCCGTCAGTTGGGCCTCAAGGCCGGGCGTGATGTAAAGGGCCGGGGTGGTCTGGTCCGGCGGCGCGGCGCGCGGCGCGCCCAGATAAAGGGCCCGGTCCGCCTCGGAGTCGGCTTCTGAGGCCCAGTTTTCGGGCACAGCGACCAGATCGGACGGATGCGGCGGCTCGATGCGGACAACGCGCTGGAACACGTTCCAGCCGACCACCGCCACGATCAGCACGCCCAGCGCGGCCAGAACCTTGGGCGATGTGCCGCGCACCTGTTGCAGGGCGGCGCCGGTCGGGGCCTGAAGCGGCACGGCGGCTTCGGGGAACTCGCGCTTGAAGCGTTCGACCGCAGTCAGTTCGTCCAGTCCCAGGGCGCCGGCGTAGGCCCGCACATAGCCCATGGAGAAGATACGCGACGGCAGGACCGAGAACTCGTTCTGCTCCAGCGCGGTCAGATAGCGCGGATGCACCCGCGTCATGGTCGACAATTGAGCCATGGAGCGGCCCGAGGCGAGACGGGCCGCACGCAGGGCCTCGCCCAGCGTCTCGGCGTCCTCGAGGGACGGCGCGTCCTGCCGATCCTGATCCATGCGGGGTTCCGTGCGTGCGGACGCGGAGGCGCCCTCCCCTTCGCTTAGACGAGGCGCTTGATGCGGGCAACGCGGGAAAGCGGCGCCGCTTCCAGTCTATGGCTCAGACGATGACGTTGAGCTTGCGCGCCAGGGACTCGATCTCGCCGCGCACCGAACCGGCCGAGGAACCGAGCAGGACGGCCATGCCGCGCCGCGCCGCCGGCAGATCGGCCGACAGGATCATCCGCTTGACCGGTCCCACTCCGCCCGCCGGAGCGGACAGACGGGTGTAGCCCAGGGTGATCAGGGCGAAAG
>Ga0247827_10001012_pt1 | contig 12233 bp, 13 predicted proteins | sample 12C_Control_Day2_FD_194414 | JGI IMG/M metagenome (GOLD analysis project Ga0247827, IMG submission 194414) | Soil microbial communities from agricultural site in Penn Yan, New York, United States - 12C_Control_Day2 | ecosystem: Environmental > Terrestrial > Soil > Agricultural land | place... | reverse complement strand
AGCCAGCGCCCGCCGCGTCAGAGCGAGTGCAGCGGGCGCTGGCTCGCAGGCAGGGAGTCGGTGCGCACGATCTGCTTGCCGTACGGCACCAGCGAGATCGGCACCATCTTCAGGTTCGCGATGGCCAGCGGGATGCCGATGATCGTGATCGCCTGGACGACCGCCGTCGCCACGTGCACGAGGGCCAGCCACCAGCCCGCGAGCAGGATCCAGACGACGTTGAGCACCACGGCACCGGCACCGGCGCCCTCCTTGGGCACGACGGCCCGCCCGAAGGGCCACAGCGCGTAGTTCGCCATCCGGAACGACGCGACCCCGAGGGGGATGGTCAGGATGAGGATGCAGAAGACCACACCGGCGATGGCGTACCCCAGGGCCAGCCAGAGGCCGGCGACAACGAACCAGATGATGTTGAGCAGGGTGCGCACTGCGGGTCCTCTCGGGGTGCGGACGGCGTCGGCACCAGCCTGCCACGCCACCCCGACCGTGCCGTCGTCATGCGGGAGACCGCCGGGCGACGGCCTCGTCATCGACGACCTCGCCGGTCTCGACGAACCCCAGGCTCGCGTAGAGACCCTTCGCGACGAGGTTCTCGGGGTGGTAGGACAGCGCGAACCCCGCACTGCCGGCCCGCGTGCCCAAGGTCCGCAAGGCCTCGACGACGGCCGCGCGTCCCACCCCACGGCCCTGCTGCGCCACGTCGACGAGGACGCCGCCGAGCCAGCAGCTGCCGTCCTCCTCGTCGATGCCCCACATGAGGAACCCGACGACCCGGTCGTCGACGTCGTGCATCGACATCGGCCGCCACACCTCGCCATAGGCGCACAGTGCGAGGTAGTAGGTGGGCGCGGCGACGAAGCGCTCCTGGCCGGGCGCCACGGTGAGGGCCGCCACGTCGCGCCAGCTCCCGGCATCCACGGGGCGCAGCCTCACCACGGGGGTCCGGTCGTCCACGCGGCCATGGTAGGCGTCCACCACGTGGACGGGCCGGCCCCGAAACCTGCCGGTGACACGGGCGTGATGACAGGTTCACGCCGTGGCCATAGGTTCGTCACGTGAGCGAGGAGACCGGACCCGACGCCGCGGGCAGCCTGTTCGACCACTACGCGCTCGGTGCCGCCTGGGACGAGATGCTGGCCGAGCCCGGGGGCCCGCGCACCGCCTACAAGCCGGTCTTCCACACCCTGCGTGGGATGAACGCCGGCACGCTCAAGGAGCGCGCCGACACCCTGGCCCGCTCCTACCTCGACCAGGGCGTCACCTTCGACTACGCGGGGGAGGAGCGGCCCTTCCCGCTCGACGCCGTGCCCCGGGTCATCTCGGCTCACGAGTGGCAGGTCATCGAGTCCGGTGTCGTGCAGCGCGTCACCGCCCTGGAGTCCTTCCTCGACGACATCTACTCGCGCGAGGGTGAGATCCCGCGTGCAGTGCACGAGGGCATCATCCCGTGGCGGCTGATCGCCAGCTCCAAGCACTACCACCGCGCGGTCATGGGCATCCGCCCCACCAACGGGGTGCGGGTGCATGTCGCCGGGGTCGACCTGATCCGCGACGAGGAGGGCACCTTCCGCGTGCTCGAGGACAACGTGCGGGTGCCGAGCGGGGTCAGCTACGTCATCGCCAACCGTCGGGCGATGGCCAACGTCTTCCCCGAGGCCTTCGCCACGATGCGGATCCGCCCGGTGCACGACTACCCGCGGATGCTGCTCGCCGCGCTGCGCGCCTCCGCCCCCGACGGCGCGAGCGACCCGACCGTCGTCGTGCTCACCCCCGGCGTCTTCAACTCCGCGTACTTCGAGCACGCCCTCCTCGCCCGGATGATGGGGGTCGAGCTGGTCGAGGGCCGCGACCTGGTCTGCGTCGGCGGGCAGGTGCGGATGCGCACCACGACCGGCGACAGACCGGTCGACGTCATCTACCGCCGGGTCGACGACGAGTTCCTCGACCCGGTGCACTTCCGCGGCGACTCGGTGCTCGGCGTCGCCGGCCTGGTCTCGGCCATGCGCAGCGGCCGCGTCACCGTCGCCAACGCGGTCGGGAACGGCGTGGCCGACGACAAGCTGATCTACTCCTACCTGCCCGAGCTGATCCGGTTCTACCTCGACGAGGACCCCATCCTCGGCAACGTCGACACCTTCCGGTGCGACGAGGCGGCCGCCCTGCGGCACGTCCTCGACCACCTGGAGGAGATGGTCGTCAAGCCGGTCGACGGCTCGGGCGGCAAGGGACTGGTGGTCTGCGCGAGGGCCGACGGTCCCACCCTCGACAAGGTGCGCACACAGCTCGTCGCCGACCCCCGTGGCTGGATCGCCCAGCCGATCGTGCAGCTCTCGACCGTGCCGACCTTCATCGACGGCAGGCTCGCCCCGCGCCACGTCGACCTGCGTCCGTTCGCGGTCAACGACGGCGAGCGGGTGCGGGTGCTGCCCGGTGGGCTGACCCGGGTGGCCCTGCCCGAGGGCGAGCTGGTCGTCAACTCCAGCCAGGGCGGCGGGTCCAAGGACACCTGGGTGCTCTCCGACCGGCGCCCGGCCGGCAACGCCCCGAGCCGACCCCCCGACAACCGCGAGGTGGTCGTCATGAGCGCCCCCACGGCATCCCACGAGGACAGCATGCGCGAGCAGCAGCAACAGCAGCAGCAGACCACCGGGGCGCGGCGGAGCGACCCGTGCTGAGCCGGATCGCCGAGTCGCTGTTCTGGATCGGCCGCTACACCGAGCGCGCCGACGGCACCGCCCGCATCGTCGACGTGCTGCGCCTGCAGCTGCTCGAGGACCCCGGCGCCGACGAGGCCATCGCGGCGCGCACCGTGCTCTCGGTGATCATGGGGATGCCGTTCGAGGGCGAGGTCGGGTTCGCCGACGTCAGCGCGGCGCTCGTCTTCGACCGCTCCAACGCGAGCTCGATCACCGGCGCGTGGTTCGCCGCCCGCGAGAACGCCCGCCGCGCCCGCGAGACGCTGTCGACCGAGCTGTGGGAGGGCATCAACACCACGTGGCACCGTTGGCACGGCTTCGGTCGCGGCATCGCCACCGAGCGGCACCTGTCGTGGGTGCGCGAACGCGCCGCCCTGGTGTCCGGCATCGCCGACTCGACGATGTCGCACGACGAGGCCTGGGACTTCCTGGTGCTGGGCCGCAGCCTCGAGCGCGCCGACATGACCGCGCGGCTGGTCGCCACCGGGGGCCTGCCTCGCGGCGGGGCGCCGTGGTCGGTCGTGCTGTCGAGCTGCGGTGCGCAACAGGCGTTCATGCGCAGCCAGCGCGGCCTGCTCAGCGATGACCGGGCCGCCGCCTTCCTCGTGCTCGACCGTGAGTTCCCCCGCTCGGTGTTCTTCGCGCTGTCCGAGGCCGAACGCCGGCTCGACGCCCTCGCGCCGCAGCAGGACCGGATCGGCGTCCCCGACGAGGCCCGCCGCCAGCTGGGCCGCATCCGCACCTCGCTCGAGTTCCGGGCCACCTCCGACGTCATCGCCGACCTCCCGGCGCAGATGCTGCGGGTGCAGGGGGCCGTCATGAACAGCTCGCAGGCCATCGCCAAGCGCTACTTCCAGTCCGGCCCGCTGCAGACCTGGACCAAGGACGGGGTGTTCTGACGTGCGGCGCTGGCGCATCGTGCACACGACCTCCCTGGCCTATGACGGCCGGGTGCGGGCGGCCCACAACGAGCTGCGGATGACGCCGCTCAACGAGGTCGGCCAGACCACGCTCGAGAACCGGATCCGGATCCGGCCGATGACGTGGAGCCACGTCTACCGCGACCACTGGGGCACCCACGTGATGGCCATGGAGAGCCTGGCGGAGCACCAGCGGCTCGACATCGAGGCGATCTCCACGGTCGAGCGCACCCCGGTCGAGCGGCACGAGCCGTCGCTGGACTGGAAGGCCGTGCGCGACCCCGCCGTGCAGGACCGCAGCTACGAGTGGCTGATGCTCTCGGCCCGCACCCGACCCGGCCGTGGCATCGCAGAGCTCGCGGATGCGGTGCGCGGTCTGCCGACACCACGCGCCGCCGCCGAGGAGCTGTCCGGCCTGGTCCGCGCCGAGATGCAGTACCGGCCGGGGACGACCGGGGTGCACAGCCGCGGTGAGGACGCCTGGGCCGAGCGGTCAGGGGTCTGCCAGGACTTCGCACACATCACGGTCGGGGCGCTGCGCACCCTCGGCGTGCCGGCCCGCTACGTCTCCGGCTACCTGGTGCCCAAGAAGGACTCCGCGGTCGGCGAGACCAGCAAGGGCGAGAGCCACGCGTGGGTCGAGTTCTGGGACGACGGCTGGATCGGCTGCGACCCCACCAACGGAGCCGAGGTCGGCTCCGACCACGTCGTCGTCGCCCGCGGGCGCGACTACGAGGACGTGCCGCCGTTCAAGGGCATCTACTCGGGGCGCGCCAAGGCCTCCCTCGAGGTCGTCGTCGCGATCACTCGGCTGGCCTGACGTCCATCGCGTGGTGGTCGTCGCGGGCGACGTGCCGCCGCGCGTGCGCGATGGCGTCGGGGGTGTGCTCGAACACGTGGTTCAGCGCGGTGAGGTGCCGGTGGATGCCGGTCGCCGCCAGCCGTGGCACGAACCGCGCCGGCACCCCGGACAACAGCACCGTGACACCGCGTGACTCAAGGGACCGGACGGTGTCGGCCAGGACCGCCGCGCCCGTGGCGTCGAGCGTCGTCACGTGCGACATCCGCAGGATCGCCACGCGCACGTCACTGACCTCGGTGAGCTCGAGCAGGGCCGAGTGGGCCCCACCGAAGAACAGCGGGCCCTCGAGCCGGTAGGCCACGATGCGCTCGTCGAGCAGGGCCCGTTCCTCGACGCCGTGGTCGTCCCGGTCCTCCTGGTCCTCCTGGTCCTCCTGGTCGTCCTGGTCGTCAAGGGTGCGGGGCACGTCGACGTCGGCGAGGCTCTCCTCGCGCAGTGCCGTGGTGTTCGCCAGCTGGCGCAGGGCCAGTGCGCCGGCGGTCACGATGCCGAGCACGACGGCGGTCGCGAGGTCGAGCACCACGGTGGCGAGGAAAGTCAGGGCGAGCACGAAAGCGTCGCTGCGTGAGACCCGCACCAGGGCCCGCAGGCTCGACACCTCGACCATGCGCACCGCGGTGGCGATGAGCACCCCGGCGAGCGCGGCGAGTGGGATCCAGCCGACGACGGGCGCGAGGGCGAGCACCACCACGAGCAGCACCACCGAGTGGACGACCGCGGCCAGGCGCGACCGTGCCCCGGACCGGACGTTGACCGCCGTGCGGGCGATCGCGGCCGTTGCCGGGATGCCGCCCAGGAGCGGGGAGGCGAGGTTCGCCAGGCCCTGCCCGAACAGCTCGCGGTCGGGGTCGTGGCGGGTGGAGACGCTCATCGCGTCGGCGACAGTGGCCGACAGCAGGCTCTCCAGCGCCGCCAGGGCCGCCACGGCGGCGGCCGGCACCACGAGCACGCGCAGCTCGCTCCAGCTGACGGAGGGCACGCCGAGGCTGAACAGGCGCGACGGCAGCGCACCGATCGTCGCCACGGGGAGGTCGGCCAGCCGCGTCACCACCGTGGCCGCCACGACGGCCAACAGGGCGACCGGAACGGCGGGACGCAGCCGGGACCCCAGCAGGATCACCAGGGCCACGCCGGCACTCAGCGCCAGTGCGGCGAGGTCCGGGGCGACGAACCAGTCGAGCACGGCGCCGACCGCGGAGACGACGACGTGCTCGTGCGCGCTGGTGGTGCCGAGGGCAGCAGGCACCTGCTGGAGTGCGATCAGTGCCGCGATGCCGAGCGTGAACCCCTCGATGACCGGCAGCGGGATGAAGCGCACGTAGCGCCCGGCCCCCACGAGGCCCATCGCGACGAGCAACAGCCCGGCCAGCAGCCCCACGACGGCAACACCCTCGGCACCGTGCTGGGCCACGATCGGCACCAGGACCACCGTCATCGCGCCTGTCGGGCCGGACACCTGCACGTGACTGCCCCCGAAGAGCGCTGCCACCGTGCCCGCCACGACGGCCGTCACCAGGCCGGCGGTGGCGCCGAGCCCCGACGCGATGCCGAACGCCAGGGCGAGGGGCAGCGCCACCACCCCCACCGTGACGCCGGCGACCACGTCGCCCCGGGGGGTGCGCAACATCGCGCGCAGGTCACGGCGGCGCGGCCGCACGGCGTCGAGCCGGGCGCGCAGCAGGTGGAGCGCCTCGGTGCGGGTGGGTGTCGTGCTCACTGCAGCGCGGCGGGGGTGATGTCGTCGACGAGGCCCCCCTGGTCGGCGGTCTTGGTCTCGAGGATGGCGCGGGCGCTCGCGAGCAGGTCCCGCACGGCGGGCAGCGCGAGGGAGTAGATGACCTCGCCACCGCTGCGGCGCTGCGTCACCAGTCCGGCGCGTCGCAGCACAGCCAGCTGGTGGGAGAGGTTGGGTGCCTCGACGTCGATCGCCGAGCGCAGCTCGTGCACCGGGTGGTCGCGCTCGGCGAGCAGCTCGAGCACCCGGATGCGCGCTGGGTGGCCCAGGGTGCGGAAGAACTCCGCCTTGGCCTGGTAGAGCGGCACGGGCATGGCTGGGGCTCCTGGCACTAGTTGCATACTTGCAGAACTCTGCAAGTATGCACGAGGATGTGGCGGCGCCGCTAATCCCGAGATTCCCGGGGAGGCGCGTGCCCGGCATACCCTTGTGCAGCCATGAGTGAACCGAAGACCTACGACGTGCGCACCCACGGGTGCCAGATGAACGTGCACGACTCCGAGCGCCTCGCCGGGCTCCTCGAGACCGCCGGCTACGTCGACCTCGCGAGCGTTCCCGCCGCGCAGCGTCCCGACGTCGCCGACGTCGTCGTCTTCAACACCTGCGCCGTGCGCGAGAACGCCGACAACAAGCTGTACGGCAACCTCGGCCAGCTGCGCCCGGCCAAGACCGCGAACCCCGACCTGCAGATCGCCGTCGGCGGCTGCATGGCCCAGAAGGACCGCGAGACGATCGTCAAGCGCGCCCCGTGGGTCGACGTCGTCTTCGGCACCCACAACATCGGCAGCCTGCCGGCGCTGCTCGACCGAGCCCGGCACAACAAGCGCGCCGAGGTCGAGATCCTCGAGTCGCTCGAGACCTTCCCGTCGACCCTGCCGACCCGCCGCGACTCCGCCTTTGCCGGCTGGGTGTCGATCTCGGTGGGTTGCAACAACACCTGCACCTTCTGCATCGTGCCGAGCCTGCGCGGCAAGGAGCAGGACCGCCGGCCCGGCGAGATCCTCGCCGAGGTCGAGGCGCTCGTCGCGCAGGGCGTCGTCGAGATCACCCTGCTCGGCCAGAACGTCAACACCTTCGGCGTCGAGTTCGGCGACAAGCTCGCCTTCGGCAAGCTGCTGCGTGCCTGCGGTGAGGTCGAGGGCCTGGAGCGGGTGCGCTTCACCAGCCCGCACCCGGCGGCCTTCACCGACGACGTCATCGCGGCGATGGCCGAGACCCCCAACGTCATGCCCAGCCTGCACATGCCCCTGCAGTCGGGCTCGGACCGGGTGCTCAAGGCGATGCGGCGGTCCTACCGCAGTGAGCGGTTCCTCGGCATCATCGACAAGGTGCGCGCCGCCATCCCGGACGCCGCGATCACCACTGACCTCATCGTCGGCTTCCCGGGGGAGACCGAGGAGGACTTCGCGCAGACCCTGCGGGTCGTCGAGGCCTCACGCTTCTCGAGCGCCTTCACCTTCCAGTACTCCATCCGCGCCGGCACGCCCGCTGCGACGATGGCCGACCAGGTGCCCAAGGCCGTGGTCCAGGAGCGCTTCGAACGGCTCATCGAGCTGCAGGAGAGGGTGTCCTGGGCCGAGAACCGCACCGTCGAGGGTCGCGAGGTCGAGGTGCTGGTCGCGCCGGGCGAAGGTCGCAAGGACGGTGCCACCGCGCGCCTGTCGGGTCGGGCCCGCGACAACCGGCTGGTGCACTTCGCGGTGCCGGAGGGCGCCGAGCGCCCGCGCCCGGGTGACGTGGTCACCGTCGGTGTCACCTACGGCGCGCCGCACCACCTGGTGGCCGACAGCGGGGTGAACGGTGGCGTCTATGCCGTGCGCCGCACCCCGGGCGGGGACGCGTGGGCGGCGTTGCAGGATGCCGCGGTGCCGGGGAAGCCGGCCGTGTCGCTCGGGATGCCGTCGATCGGTCGGCCGCTGCAGGCGCAAGCCGCAGCCCCCGCCTGCTCGGCCTGAGTCAGATCAGGAAGAACGCGGCGGCCGTACCGAGCGCGATCAGCACCGTGACGGCGACCCCGGTGAGCAGGGGGCGACGGGCCTCCTTGCGGGTCGGCTGGTGCTCGTCCCGACGGGGGGAGCGGGCCGCGTCGTACAGCGGGGTGGGGTCGAACGGCTCGAGGTTGAGCGGTGGGAGTCCGGAGCGTGCGTGGGACACGGGTCTTCCCTTTCGGAAGGGGCGAGATGTTGCCTCAAACCTAAGGAGCCCCGGTGTCCGATTCAGCCGAACCGGACAACGCTGGCCGAACGGCCGAGGCCCCCGACCGATCGGTCGAGGGCCTCGGTTGCGTCGTCAGAGGTTCAGGGCCGGCCGATGGCCCCGTCGGCCTTCACCTGTGCCTGGTCGACCTGCTCGGCGTACGTGCCACCAGTGGCGCTGTCGACGGCGTCGCCGCCGCGCTCGATGGCCTGGTCGCTGAGCTGCTCGACCTGGTCGGGGTGGTCTCCGGCCAGCTCCTGAAGCTTCTCCTTGGCGCTGTCAAGAAAACTCACGCGGCCTCCTCTCGCTCGGGGACAGGGCTCCCCCGCGGGGGAGTACCTACCAGTGAACGCCACGATCGGCCGCACCGCCACCCCTGACCGGCCGTGGGCCCCGGCTCAGCTCGTCGGGTCGAGCCAGGCGTGCACGAGGGGCACGACCGAGGCGCCCTCGCCGCTGGCCGAGGCAACCCGCTTCATCGACCCGGCCCGGATGTCCCCGGCGGCGAACACACCCGGCACGGTCGTCTCGAGGTTCGCCGGCGGCAGGCCGTCGACCCACCAGCGGGTCGGGATGTCGCGCCCGGTGAGCACGAAGCCACGCTCGTCGCGCGCCAGCGACGGCGGCAGCCAGTCGCAGTGCGGCTCGGCCCCGAGCAGCAGGAACAGCCCCCGGCACGCACGGGTGGTCTCCGCGCCGGTGCTGGTGTCGCGGACCCGGATCCACTCCAGGCGCCCGTCGCCCCCACCGTCGAGCACCTCTGAGCAGGGCAGCACCGTGATCCGCGGGTTGTACGCGATCTCGCCGATCAGGTACGACGACATCGTGGCCTCGAGCCCCTCGCGCCGAACCAGGATGGTCACCGAGTCCGCGAACCTCGCCAGGTGGATGGCGGCCTGGCCGGCGGAGTTGCCACCACCCACGACCACCACGTCGTAGCCCTCCATCTCGCGGGCCGCGGTCATCGCGCTGCCGTAGAACACGCCCAGGCCGACGAACGCCTCGACCGAGGGCACGCCCAGCTTGCGGTAGGTGACGCCGGCCGAGACCACCACGGCGCGGGCGCGCACGTCCCCACCGTCGGTGCGCAGCACGAACGGTTCACCGTCCGCGCCCGGCTCCAGCGCGGTGACCGACCACCCGGTGAAGAAGCGGGTGCCGAAGCGGATCGCCTGGTTCCGGGCCCGCTGGGCCAGCCGCATCCCGGAGATGCCCCGGGGGAAGCCGAGGTAGTTGCGGATCATCGACGACGTGCCCGCCTGTCCTCCGACCGCCTCCGACTCAAGCACCACCGTCGACAGGCCCTCCGACGAGGCGTACACCGCGGCGGCGAGCCCCGCCGGGCCGGCGCCCACGACGGCGACGTCGACCACGGCATCCAGCTCGATGTCGGTGGAGGTGCCGAAGGCCCGCACTGCGACGTCACGCACGCTCGTGGGGGAGAAGATCTCGCGGTCGATGGCCTCGACGAGCGGGAAGGTCGGCGTGCCCCCGGCGCGGGCGATGACGTCGCGCCCCTGCTCGCTGTCCGCCGGGTAGGTGCGGTTCGGCATCCCCATCCGGTCGAGGAAGTCGCGGATCGCCAGGGTGAGGGCGTCGGGGGCCGGAGTGACGATGCGCACCGTCTCGACCTCGGGAGTCGCCACCGTGGAGCCCCAGTCGGAGAGCATCTCGCACACCGCGGTGTGGAACTCCTCGTCGCGCACGCCGCGCGGCATGAGCAGGAACGCGTCGTACTTGCCCTTGGCCAGGCCGCCGCGCAGCGCCGGTGCGTCCGCGAGGAAGTGCGACCAGTGGGCGGCGACCAGCCGCCGGGCGGTCGGCACCACCGTGCGCCAGAGCGCGAACGCCTCGAGCACGTGGTAGCCGGGCAGCTGTGACTCGGCGACGAACATCACCACCTGGCCACCCTGCCCGACGACCCGACGGGCGACCTGCGCGGCCTCCTCGACCGAGGTGGTGGTCAGCACGTCGTAGTCGCGCTGGTAGCGCCCGAACTCGTCGGTGAGGCCGGCGGCGTGCTCGGGGGCGACGAGGACGATGGCGGGGTTCATCGCACGATCGTAGGAGTGGTGGCCCCCGGGCGTCGCGGTCCGGTGCCCGCGCAGGCTCTGCCAGAATCTCACGCATGGCCATCCGCCCAGTCGTCATCACCGGGGAACCCGTCCTCCACCAGCGAGCCCAGTCCGTCGAGGTCATCGACGACGGCATCCGCGAGCTCGTCGCCGACATGTTCGAGACGATGGATGCCGCGCGCGGCGTCGGCCTCGCCGCCCCCCAGGTCGGGGTCGGCCTGCGGATCTTCACCTGGCAGCTGACCAACGACGACGGCATCCCGCCGCGTGGCGTCGTGATCAACCCCTACCTCACCTCGGCCAAGCCGGTCGTCGGCGACCCCGACCCGCACGAGGAGGTCGAGGGGTGCCTGTCGGTGCCCGGGGAGTCGTTCCCCTTGCGCCGTGGCGAGACGGCCACCCTCACCGGGCTGGCGTTGGACGGCACCGAGATCCGCTACGAGGCGACCGGCTGGTTCGCCCGGATGCTGCAGCACGAGTACGACCACCTCAACGGCTTCCTCTACGTCGACCGGCTCACCGGCAAGTGGTCGCGCAAGGCGCGCAAGGCCGTCAAGGGCTACGGCTGGGGTGTGCCCGGCCTGTCGTGGATGCCGGGTGAGGACCGCGACCCCTTCGGCCACGACGACGAGACGCCCGAGGACGAGCGCAGCGACTGACGTGGAGCGTCTCGTCGTCGGCGTCGTCGGCCCGACCGCCACCGGCAAGTCGGACCTCGCCATCGCCCTGGCGCAGCGGCTGCGCGGCGAGGTCGTCGGCGCCGACGCCTCGCAGCTCTACCGGGGGATGGACATCGGCACCGCCAAGGTGCCGCTCGAGGGTCGGCACGGCATCCCGCACCACCAGCTCGACGTGCTCGACGTGACCCAGGAGGCCAGCGTCGCCGCGTACCAGCGGCACGCGCGTGACGACATCGAGGCGGTGCTGGGCCGCGGCGCGCTGCCGGTGGTCGCGGGCGGGTCGGGTCTCTACGTGCGCGCGGCGCTCGACCGGCTCGACATCCCGCCGACCGACCCCGAGGTGCGCGCGGGCCTGCAGGAACGCCTCGACCGCGAAGGCGTTGCTGCCCTGCTCGCCGAGCTGCGGGTGGCCGACCCCGGTGCCGCCGAGGCGATCCAGCCGAACAACGGCCGACGCGTGGTGCGGGCGCTCGAGGTGATCGCCCTGACCGGGCGCCCGTTCAGCGCGACGATGCCCACCCGCGAGTTCGTGCGGCCGACCGTGCTCGTCGGCCTGCGCACCGACCGCGAGGCGCTCGATGCCCGCATCGACCGCCGGGCCAGTGGGATGTTCGACGCCGGGCTGGTCGACGAGACCCGCGGGCTCGTGGCGCTCGGCCTGCGCGAGGGACGCACGGCGAGCCGGGCGGTCGGCTACGCCCAGGCGCTCGCCGTCATCGACGGCACGGCCACGCTCGAGGATGCCGTCGCCGACACCGCGCTGCGCACCCGGCGGCTGGTGCGCCGCCAGGAGTCGTGGTTCGGGGCCGACCCGCGAATCGGCTGGTTCGACCCCTTCGCAGGTCCCTGGGACTCCCTCGTCGACCGGGTCGTCGAGCACGTGACCCACAATGGTGCGCATGGCTGATCGGCTGACCTTCACCAAGGGGCACGGCACCGAGAACGACTTCGTGCTCGTTCCCGACCTCGATGGCATCCTCGGCCTGACCGCCGCCCGAGCAGCCGCCCTGGCCGACCGGCGGGCCGGTGTCGGCCAGGGCGGCTGCTCGGGCGGCGGTCAGGCCGAGGA
>Ga0247827_10001009_pt1 | contig 12253 bp, 17 predicted proteins | sample 12C_Control_Day2_FD_194414 | JGI IMG/M metagenome (GOLD analysis project Ga0247827, IMG submission 194414) | Soil microbial communities from agricultural site in Penn Yan, New York, United States - 12C_Control_Day2 | ecosystem: Environmental > Terrestrial > Soil > Agricultural land | place... | reverse complement strand
GGGAACCGCTGCGCGTACAGCTGCTCGCGCGGCTGGATCATCCGGTAGTGGCAGTCCTCGAGCACCGGAACACCCGCGGTCGGCCCGTCGGCGTCCCCGGTGTACGGCATGACGAGCCCGTGGTGGTTGCCCTTCGCCGTGACCGTCGCCAGCGGGCGGGTGGCCGGCTCGGCGCCGCCGTTGCGCCGGTACTCGACGACGAACGCGTCCCGGGCCGCGGGCGGGGTGAGGACCGCATCACCGATCTTCACCGTGCGCGCGGCGAGCGGACGCCCGTCGGACGGGAACGCACGCCCGTCGTGCCCGCCGTGGTTCACGGTGAGGACCATCGGCTTCTCACCACCGAGCCGGTCCAGGCCGGCCTGGATCCGCTTCTGCGTGTTCGCCACCAGCGGGCGCAGGCCATGCTGTGCCCGGTCGCCGATCCGCACGCCGAGGTTCGACCAGTCGATGATCGACGCGGCGGGCCGGATGTACGGCTCCACGATCGAGTGCCTGCACTGGCTGCGAGGACACCGATAGTCGTACTGCTGCTTGTACTTCCCGATCCGCCGGCCGTTCCGCCACGACTGCACCGCGGCGACGTCCTCCCCGCACGTCGCGCACCAGGCCATCGGGGACGGCTTCAAGTCCGGCAGAGGCACACCCTTGCGGGTGAACACGATGTAGATGCGGTCCCGCCACTGCGGTGCCGGATCGTTCCCCACGCCGCCGATGTGCGCCGACGACGCCGACACGATCTGCGAGTTGTAGCCCAGCATCTCCATGCCGGTCCGCCACCAGTCGAACAGCTCCCAGTCGACGGCGAACTCCACGACGTTCTCGCACAGGATCGCCGTGTACCGGTGGACCTCGGTCGCCCGGATCACGTCGTAGGCGGTCGCTCGGGTCCGCTCCCACGCCGCCGCGGGCACGCTGCCGAACTCCTCGAGCTCCAGCGCCATCTGCCCGCGAGTCCGGCGACGGCCGCCCGCCGGGCTCATCTCCGTGCAGATCGGAGACGCCCACAGGATGTCCGTCTTCGGCAGGCGCCGCATGTCGTAGTTGTTGATGTCCGCACACAGGTGGTCGGCGCCGGAGTGGTTCGCGGCGTGCGTCTCAATCGCGCGGGCCCAGTGGTTCGCGGCCAACTTCAGCTCGTACCCGGCGGCGACCAGCCCGGTACTCGAGCCTCCGGCCCCGCAGAAGATGTCGGTGAAGGTCAGGCTCATCAGGCGGCGTCCTCTCGGTGGGTGTGGTTGTTGGGGTTGCCGCCGCAGCGGGCGCACGTGCACCGGTCCGGCGGCGGGGTCGGGCCGGACGCGGCGGTGCCGAGCGGCCAGCCGCCGACGTGCGCGATCCGGTAGCCCGGGTCCGGGACCGCGGCGAGGGCCGGCTTGGCGGGCTTGGCGTCCGGGCGGGGCGCCTGGCTGGTGAGGTACTTGAGGTAGTCCATGAGGCTGCCGTCGTCGCGCATAGCTGCGATGTCCTCGGGGGTGGGGTCGTTCATGTCATGCCTCCGCCATGTCGATCATTCGTGCGTAGTGGAGCTGCGCGGCGACGGTGATCGTCGCGGTGGGTCCCCCGCGGTGCTTGCCGACGATCAGGTCGGCCTCGCCGGCTCGAGGGGATTCCTTCTCGTAGGCGTCCTCGCGGTGCAGGAGGATGACGATGTCGGCGTCCTGCTCGATCGCCCCGGACTCCCGTAGGTCGGACACCATCGGCTTCTTCTCCTGCCGCTGCTCCGGCCCGCGATTGAGCTGGCAAAGGACGACGACGGTGATCCCGAAGTCCTTCGCGATCAGCTTCAGGTTCCGGGAGATCTCCGCGACGGCCTGCTGCCGCGACTCCGCCTTCGGCGCCTGCATCAGCTGCAGGTAGTCGACGATCACCAGGCGGAGGCCCTGGGTGCGGACGAGGTTGCGGACCCGGCCGCGGAGGATCGGCAGCGACAGCAGCGCCCCGTCGTTGATCCACAGGGGTGCGGCAGCGATCTCGGGGGCGTACCGGGCAGCGCGCGCCATGTCCTCGTCGGAGACGATGCCCTGCTTCAGGTGGTGGAGCGGGATGCGGGCTTCGGCGCACAGGATCCGGTCGGACAGTTCGTCCTTGCCCATCTCGAGCGACTCGAACAGGGTGGGGATCTTGTTCTTGATGGCGGCGCCGCGCGCGAAGTCCTGCGCGAGCGTCGACTTGCCCATCGCCGGCCGCGCGCCGATGACGACCATCTGGCCGGGTGCCCACCCGCCGCACAGGAGCGCATCCAGGTCCATGAAGCCGGTGGGGATGCGCTGCTCGTTGGTGGGCGGGGTGGTGGCCCGCTTGAGGCTGTCGAGGAGCAGGTCCCCGATCGGCGCCATGTCGGCGTCGTCGGGCGCGCGGACCACGCCGTCGAGGTCGGCCTGGATCGCGGCGACGTCGATGTCCTCGTCAAAGGCCGGTGAGGAGCCCTTGAGGACGGCGTCGTAGCCCAGGGCGACCACGCGGGCGGCAACAGCCTTCTTCGTGATCCGCTTGGCGTACCAGGCGGCGGCACCAGGGTGGGCCTGGCCGTACAGGTCGAGGAGTTGCTCGGCGGACGGCGGGCGGACGGGCATGCGGCCCTCGGCGTGCCACGCTTCGAGCTGCCGGTGGACGACAAGGTGCTTAAGCTCGCCGGCCTGGAACTGGCCTTGCAGTTCCTCGACGGCCCACCACGCCCACCGGTAGGCGTCGGTGGTGATGTCAGCCGGGTCGAAGCCTTCGGCGCCGAGTTCGTCGACGACGTTCGGCTGCTGCATCGCGGTGGCGACGAGGACACGCTCGGCGTCGACGTCCCGCGGGCGCTCGGGGAGAGCAGGCGCCGCGACGGCCTCGTCGGGCGCCCACATCTCGGTCTCGGTGGTCACGCGGTCTGCTCCTGGGTGAAGAGGTCGAACTGGTCGCCGAGGCGGGTCGTGGACCAGAGGACTTCGGTGCGGTCCTTCGCGGTCTTGGCGTTGCCGGTCATCGACGCGGTCTCATACCGGTGCCAGCCGGCGTACAGCTCGAGGTACAGCTGGCTGTCGTAGCCGGAGAGGACGACGGTCGCCTTGCAGTCGGCGAGCGCGGCCGCCAACTCCCGGTGCTCGGCTTCGGTCTTCATCTCGCAGCGGTAGTTGTTGCCCCACCCGCGCGTCGTACCGAGGTACGGCGGGTCGACGTACAGGAGAACGTTCGGCCGCGCCCCATAGCGGGTGATCACTTCCAGCGCGGGCAGGGCCTCGAGGGAAACGCCGTGGAGGCGTTCCGCGGCGGCGGCGAGCCGAAGTGCGTAGGCCTCGAGGTAGCCGGGCATCGAGGTGGACGAGCCAGCCGGGTCGATGTAGTGCCGCCAGCCGGTGTTCCGCAACGTGCCGGAACGGCCCTGCGCGAGACGGCACCAGATGCGGCGGGCCAACTCGAGGTCGTCCTCGGTCGGGTCCCAGGTGGCTGCGAGCTCGGCGCGGCTATGCGGGGTGAGCATGCACGCGCGCAGCAGCTCCTCGGGCCGCTCGCGCAGCACGCGCCAGAACGTCATGAGTTCGCCGTCGAGGTCGTTAACGGTCTCCATCCGCGAGGGCCGCTTGGCGAGGAGGACGGACAGACCACCGGCGAACGGTTCGACGTAGTGCTCGTGCGGCGGGAGCAGGTCGACGATCCAGTCGGCGATGCGCTGCTTGCTGCCGAAGTACGGGACGGGGCTCTTCACGCGGCGCTCCGGCGGCGGTCGTGGCCCTTCATGGCGATGCGCTGGGACATCTCCCGCAGCCGGGACGTCACCCGGTCACCCAGCCGGCTGCGCAGCGCGTCGGCGTCGGCGTTGGAGGTGAAGAGCGTCGGCAGATGGTGCTCGTACCGCCAGTTGATGAGCCGGAAGTTGACCTCCTCCGTGAACTCGGTCGGCTTCCGCTCCGCCCCCAGGTCGTCGACGAGGAGCAGGCGAGCGTCCCGGTAGCGGCGGAACTCCGCCTCACTGTCGATGCCGTGACGGGGCCGCAGGGCGGCGTACAGGTCCGCGGCCGTGGTCACCTGCCACTGCGCCCGGACGCCGGACACGGCCAGCTCCCGCATCGCCCCGTAGGCCTCGTAGGTCTTACCGACCCCGCACACGCCGAGCAGCAGCAGCGACGGGCCGTGCGTGACCGAGGCGATCGGGCTGTTCCGTTCGGCCTGCGCCTCCCGCGCCCCAGCGACCAGGCCGTCGATCCAGGCCCGCAGCTGCGGCAGCGTCGGCACCGCGGACCGGTAGTGGAACGGCACCAGGTCGGCGACCTCGGCGTAGGTGTAGCGGGCGACGTTCTGCGGGCTGTGCGGGTCGAAGTCGTGCAGCTGGATCCAGTCCGGGGCCAGGCCGCGGGCGGCGAGCAGCGGGGCGAGGTCGTGGCCTCGCAGGTTCGCGGGCGGGATGTACTGCATGTCAGAGGTCCTTGTCGTAGACGGACTGGTCGGTGGGGTCTCGGTACGGCTGGTAGCCGCCGGAGACCGCGCGGAGCGCGGGTGCTGAGTTGGCGGGGGTGTCCGGGAGGCCTCGCCAGCCGGCGAGGAAGTAGCGGGCTGAGTAGGGCGCGCTCTTGGCCGAGTGCCAGACGCGCTCGGCGTGTTCGACGAGGACTGGAACACTGCGGGTCTGGACGAGGTCGACGAGTTCTTTCCAATCGCCGATCTGCATCTGCCAGCTGACGCGCATGCCGCGTCGGGTCATCTCGTCGATGAGGGGCTGGACAGTGCGGAGCGCATCGGCATCTGCTGCTGCGCTCTGGGTGCCGGGCCCCTGCTGTAGATGGACTTCAGTGGACCGCTTAGGTCCGTAGGAACTCTTGGGGGGCTGTGTGCCCCTAGTCATGGGGTTCTCTGCCCCTAGCTCTAGGGGCTGTGTGCCCCTAGCCTGGGGGCCCTGTGCCCCTAGCTCCGTGTCGACTGGGGGCTGTGTGCCCCTAGCTTCGGTGTTCTCTGCCCCTAGCTCATCTCGGTCCGATTCGGGCACCGCTATGCCGTTGGGGATCGTGAGTCGGTACTGCGTCCGAGCTTTCCGGGCGCGTGCCGCTGCGGGGTCGGGGCGGTCTCGGCCGACCCATTCGGCCGACTCCAGCTTGTTGAGGTGTCGGCGGACGGTGGACCTGTCCATGCCGGTCGCCTCTTCGAGTGTGCTGAGTGACGGGGTGAGCCGCGCCGGGATGACACCCGTTTTGACGTCTGCCCAGGTGGCGAGCGTGAGCGCCAGCAGTCGCGACAGCGGCGCTAGGTCGCTGCTGCGGACTGACCGCTCGTACTCGAACCGGCTTGGCATGAGAACTCTCTTTCGGCCTTCTGAGGGGTTTTGGGCGCACGGAACCAGGGCGCTTAGGGCGGCCTGTTCAACCCCTCCCCGCTGTAGCTATGATAGCTAAGAACGCTACGAAAGCTAAGGGGACTACAGTGACCATGACGGCCATCAGTTACGCTGTGCCTATGAGTGACCGGCCGACCGTGCACCGCAACCAGATCGCCGAGGCGCGCAACGTCCTCGGAGAGGTGATCGCGCGCGCCCGTTTCGCCGGCGAGCCGACGATCCTCATCAACCGCCGCAAAGAAGCGGCCGTGATCGTCAGCTACGAGGACTACGCAACGCTGCGCGAACTTCGCGACTACGTGGAGGAGCTGGAGGCCGGCACAACGCCGGACCACAAGCACAAGGCGCGCGTCCTTAGTGAGGCCCTGGCCTTGGCCAAGCGCCGTGCTCTCGACGACGACTGACATCGGTCCCTCCTCTCCTCCCAGGCCCCGTGGTTGCGGGGCCCTTTGTCGTGCGGGTCAGCGGCCGTCTTCGAGGGCCCTGCGGTTGATGGCGTCCAGCTCGAGGGCGGTCTGCACTCCGGACTGGGCTTCGGCGAGCCGGTAGAGCTCTTGGGCGACGCGGCCGGCGAGGATCGGCAGGGCGTGCATGTGGATGTCGAAGCGGCGGCCGACGGGCCAGAACAGGTCGCGGTACTCCTTGCGCGGGGTGCCGGTGAGCTTGAGGACTCCGGCGTCGGTGAGGCGCTCGCGCATCTCGATGGCGCTGTCGATGGGGAGCCCGTACCGCTGGCGCAGGTGCGCAGCTGCTGTGTCCCAGGGCAGGACGACGGGCTCCGGGAAGTTGCCGGGGACAGGTGGGCTGTAGTGGCCGTTACGTCGCAGCGAGGGCAGTACCTCGTGGAAGATCCAGCGCTGGAAGCGGTCGACCTGGTCCCGGATGAAGGCGTCCTTGATTCGGGAGATCTGCCGCTGCCCGATGACGCGGTAGAAGCCAGGCTCGGTGACGTGCCAAACCCGCTGGTCACCGCCAGGGGTACGCACCAGTGCGTACCCTTTCTCGCTGTCCGGCGTGGAGCGCAGCATGGTCTGCGCGTCGCGGTAGCCGAGCCCTTTGGCCAGCCCTGGCGCAAGGACAATGAAGGAGTTGTCCCGGGGTAGGACTTCGATGTCGAACTCGGCGTTGGTGAAGCGTTCGATGTTCACAGGGCTGGTCTCCTAGGTGGCTGTGTGCTCCGCCTTGCAGGGGAGTTGTCAGACGGGGCATGCGGGGCCGGACTCGACCGACCCCGCGGTTGATCAGGCGGCTTGCTGCTGCCGTCGTTGTCGTTGGCTGAGTCCGCCCCAGATGCCGCGGATGCTGCCGCCGTCGTGCTGCTCGAGCGCGGCGGCGTGCGCGGCGCACTGCGGTCGGACGGGGCAGCGCTGGCAGATGCGTCGGGCGGTGTGGCTGCCGCCTCCGGCGAGGTTGTCGATCCACTCGTCCGGGTCGACCTGGGCGCAGCTGGCCGAGTCCATCCACGCGTGGCGGCTCATGCGGCGGCCTCGAGTCCGGCCTTGGCTGCTCGTTCCTGTGCGGCGCGCTGGGCGCGTTCGCGGAGGATGGCGCCGAGCTGGTCGTTGATGTACTTCTCGTTGCCGCCGAGCCGTTTGGCGATCTGTTCGCGGGATTCGCCGAGGAGGTAGAGGTGCTCGATCTCCCGCTTCCGGTCCAGGTCCCGGCCGCACTTGTCGGCCGGCTTGTACGGGGCGGACTCCTCGGGCCGGCAGTTGGGGTCGTCGATGTCGTCCCAGGCGAGGGGGCCGTGCCATTCGCGGCGGCGGGCGTTGTGGACGGAGAAGTGGGATGGTCCGGGGCGCCCGCTCAGCTGCTTGTAGAGGGCGGTCATGCCTTGGGCGACGGCGACGCTGACGGTGGCCGGCTGGCGCTCGAGAAGGCGGCCGAGGTGGTTGGTCGCCATGGGCACCCCAGTGGCGATCATGTAGATGGGGTAGCCGATGGCGTGGAGGGCTCGGCCGCGGCGGATGGTGCCGGTGGCGTCGACTCGGGCGTTCGCGGGCGTGCCGGTCGGACCCGGGGAGCGGAGGATACGGGCGGCGACGCGGGGTGCGATGGTGCGCTGGCCGTTAAGCAGTTTGGAGATGTCGCCGGACTTTTTGCCGGTGGCGTCGCCGATCTGGGTTTGGCTGTAGCCCTGGTTGATCCATTCCTGCAATCGCTGGCGGACGGGGGTGGCGTCGATGCGGACGGGCTGGTGGACGGTCTTGACGCGGTACTGCTTGCAGTAGCGCTTGTTGGCGTCGCGGCATGGGAGGCAGCGGCAGCCGCGCAGGTAGCGGGGGCGTTCTCCGTGTGGCGGCAGGGGCTTGGCGGCGGTGGTCACGACTGCTCCTTCCGGGGTTCGGTGTTCCAGGCGTCCCAGTGGGCGTAGAGCTCGTCGTCGACCTCCGGCTCGTCGCCGGCCTCGGGCTCGGGTGCGGGCGGTGCGGGGCAGATGCGGTCGGCGATGCGGCGTCCGGCCCAGATGGCGAACACGCCGGTCCAGTAGCCGGCGGCGATGATGAGGAAGGCGGTGAGGGCGGCGACGATGCCGAAGGAGATCACCGCACCCCAGATGACGATCTCGACTGCTTCGATGGCTTCGGAGATCACTGCTGCCTCCCGCGTGCCGGGCGGGTGATGAGGGCGAAGGCGACCGCGGCGATGCCGGTCATGGCGACCAGGCAGGCAAGGAACAGGGCGGCGGTCATGCGGCCCGCCTTTCGGCTGCGCGGGCGGCGCGTCGTGCGGCGCGGTCTTCGCGTCGTCGTCGTGCGACGGCTTCGCGGTGTGCGGCGGGGACGCCGATCCACACGTGGACGAGGCTGCGGCGGCAGCGGGCGGACTGCCCGTAGTCGTGGTGGCGGATGATCCCTGCGTCGAGGAGCCGGCCGGGGAGGCTGCCCCACTGGCTCTTGGGCGAGGGCGGGTCGGGGAGGTTGTTCTCCCGCGCCACCGCGTCGACCATGAACGGCTGGCCGGTGTCGGCAGCGGCGACGAACGCGGGCCACACCTCGTCGACCCACGCCTCGTAGTCGTCGACTATTCGGCGGGACTTCGCGGGGGCCGGGGCCTCGAGGTGCATGCCGTCGAAGGCAGGCTGGATGTGGCTCATGACGCGTTCTCCTCGTCGGCGAAGAGGCTGGGCTGCGGGGTGCTGCCGCCGCGGGCTTCCCACTGGCTGCGGTAGCGCTCGACTTCTCCGGAGCACTCCTGCCGGGCGTGGAAGACGGCGGAGTGGTCGGGCATGTCGGGGCGCCACAGGTTCGGGCCGGGGAACCGGGCGGCCTTCTGGCGCGGGTTGACGTACTCGCCGCAGCCGAGGCAGTGGCCGGGCGGGATGTCCATGAGGACGTCGGCGCGGGCGGCCTGCTGGTCGGCTTCGCGTTCGGCGAGTTCGTGGGAGCAGGGCGGGAGTTCGCCGCAGGCGGAGCAGATCGCGTAGTGCTCGGGCAGGACGTCCCACGAGTGGTTCGCCGGGCCGATGAGGTGGATCGGCTTCTCGTGCGGCTTGCCGTCGGGCTGGAGGACGAACACGTAGGGCCGCTCGCGCCAGGTGGCTTTCTCTGGGCGTTCGCCGCGGCCGTACTTTTCCCAGGCTTCCAACGCGGCGGCGTACCGCTTCTCGTGCTTTTCGCCCCACAGGTCGAGGGGCCGCTCGGCGAGTTCGACGATCCGGTGGGGCTGCCGGTCCCAGACGACGAGGACGCCGGGCTTGAGCTGGACGTAGTCGGCGAGGATCTCCTTGTCGTGGATGCGCTGTTCCTGCCGTCGCATCGCGGATGAGAACTCGCCGATGCGGTTGATGGAGGTGCGGGGCGGGTGGATACCGCCGCGCTTCGTGTGCTGACGCACGTACCAACGGGTCATGGCTGTGATTCCCTTGGGGTGAGGGGCCGGCCCGCATAGCCCGCGGGCCGGCCCGTTCGCGTGTGCGGGCTAGAAGGGCTGGTCTTCGCTGAGGCGGTCGAGGGCGATCTCGGTGAAGCGGGCGCTGATGGCTTCGCGAAGGTCGATGCCTTCGCGGCGCAGCTCGTGGGCGAGGCTGCGGGCCCAGGTGCGGACCTCTTCGGACTTGCCGTCGAGGAGCGCTTCCGCGAGGTGGCCGACGAGGATCTGCTCGGCTGCGGCGAGACGGCGCTCGACCGAGGACGGCGCCTGCGTGGTCTCGGTCTGGTCGGTGGTCATGCTTCGTGGTCTCCTTGGGGTGAGCCGGGCTCCCGCCCGATTTGGGCGGGCGGGAGCCCGGCGCGGGTGTGGGCTACTGGGCGGGAGTGGTGGCCGGCTTGTCGGCCTTGCCGCCGGTCAGCTCGTCGGCGGTCACGCGGGGGGCCGGGAACTCGTCCTCGGCCGTGACCTCACCGCGCTGGATCGACTTGTAGACGACGATCAGCTGGGCGACGTCGTGCTCGGTCCACTTCCCGGACGGCCGGTCCAGCCGGTTCTCGATCCGGTCCGCGGTGATGCCGATGCCCTCGAACGTCCTGATGGCGTCAGCGACGCGCTGGGCGAGCGGCTTGCCGCCGCCGTCCCGCAGCGTCTGGTTGCACAGCTCCTTCGCCTCCTCGACGAACCAGGGCGGGAGGATCGCGAAGATCGCCTCACGGACACGGCGGGCACCGTTGTTGGCGTTCGTCTCATAGATGTCACGCATGTCGGTGAGCTGCTTCGGCCCGTTCTTCGTGTCGCGGCGGTGCGGGACGATGAACGTCGAGGAGTTGCGGGAGTTGGTCTGGACGTCCCAGGCGAAGGCCTGCATCTCGGACTGGCCGTACTCGTCGTCGCGGCGCATCTCGACGAGGCCGTACTGGACGTTGCCCCAGACGCGGGCCAGCTCGCGGGCGAGGTGGACGGAGGCGCCGGTGATGGTCTGCCCACCGCGGCTGTAGCGGAAGAAGGCGCGCTCGGCGAGGCCCTGCTGCTTGCAGGACTCGCGCATCTCGGCGACGGCGGCCTGGATGTTGCGGGGGCACTGCTGGGCGACGACGACGGCGGCCTGGACTTCGGCGGCGGCGCGGGACTGCTCGACTGCGGTGCCCTGACCGATGCGGGCCGGCGTGTTGTTGGACGGGATGTTGACGGGCTGGTTCACAGGTACTCCTGTTCGTCGCGCTTCTCCGCGTAGGGCGGGAGGGGCAGGTAGGTGATGGCGTCGTTGAAGCCGGGCCAGGTGTCGGTGCGCTGGCATTCGGCGTAGATCCGGAGCGCCCGGTCATTGCGGGCGGCGCCGAGGGTGAGGGCGGGGAAGTCGAGCTCGACCAGGTGCACCAGGTAGGGCGCGGTCTTCGTCTGGAACACGAAGATGAACGCGGGCTCGATGTCGCCGGCCAGGTCGAGGGCCTTGACGGCATCGAGGTACCAGGCGGCTTGGGCGTGGTAGCCGTGCTCGTACACGGCCCGCTGGAGGGCGGTGGGGTCGACGGCGCGGGCGGTCTTGTAGTCGACGACGACGAGCCGGCCGTTCTCTTGGCGGTGGGGTATCCAGTCGGGTCGGGCTCGGCGCCATACGCCGTGGCGGGAGTCCTGCCAGAACATGGACTGTTCGGCGATTCCGGTGTCGGGGGCGAACAGCTTCCCGGCGGTGGGGTGCTGGCGGATCGCGTCGGCCATGGCGGTGACCTGCTCGTACTCCTTGGTGAGCAGCGGCGTCTTGCCTTCGTCGTAGGCGAGGTCGCGCAGTTCCCGGGCGGCGACCTTCTTCCAGTCGGGGAAGTCGATCACTTCGAGTTCCGGGCCGTCGCCGAGGACGAGCATGTGGGCGGCGTGCCCGATGTCGAACTCGCGCTTGTGCGGCTGCTGGTTGTCGCGGTCGTACTTGAACTGGGCGGGGCAGCCGGGGTCGAGGAGTTTGCGGGCGCCGGAGGAGGAGAGGCTTCCGCCGGGCACGGGGTCGGCGTGGTAGACGCCGATCGGCATGTCCGGGTACACGCCCGGCTCCGTGACGACCTGCGCTTCGACCTCGACGGCGGCGGTCACTGCTGGTCTCCGTGCATCCGCGAGAGGGCTTCGCCCGCCATGCGCGCCAGCTGCTCGTCGCTGGCGGCGTAGAAGGCGTCGGGGACGGTGACGGCATCCCACACGTCGCGGGCCCAGCGTGCGTCGCCGAGCGCGGTGTGCGCGACGTCCTTGGCGGGCGGTTCGACCTCGACGTGCCGGGAGACGTCGTAGGACTTCCACGGCCAGCCGACGGCCTTGGCGACCTTGCTGTACCAGGTGGCGTCGCAGTCCTTGCGGGTCCACTCGCTGGCCCGCCCGTACAGGGCGCCGACCGCGAGGGTGGTGATGTCGATCGGTCGGTAGTGCCAGGGGAGCTTTCGGCCGTGGGTCTGCAGCAGCTTCGTCAGAAACGCGATGTCGAAGCCGGGGTTCGAGCCGACGACGACCGCTCCCTTGAGGGCGCCCTGGAGGTCGAACAGCATCTCGGGGAGAGTCGACTTCAGCGGCGGGCCGCCGGCCGGGAAGATCTCGATCGCGTCGCAGCCGTCGGGGACGGCGAACCGCTCCTCGAAGCGGCCGATCTTCAGGGACTCGGGGTCCGCGGTGGTGAGATCGGGCCGGACCTGCCAGACGTACTCGCAGTCGACGCCGTCCTCGCGGCGGCGGATGACGGCGATCTCCCAGACGTCGCCGTGCCGCGGGTCCAGGCCGGTGGTCTCGGTGTCGACGAACACCACAGGCGGTGTGTGGTTTGTGCTGGTTTCGGTGCTCATGTGTCGTGCTCCAGGGTGTGAGGTGGTGGGGCCCGCTCCGCACGGGGCGGGGGGTGCTCCGGCGGAGCGGGCCCTTCGGATGCCGCAGCGCGAGGCGCCAGCGGCCCGGTATGGGTTTGTTGGTCAGGCGGCTACTTGGCCTTGAGGCCGGCCTTCACGGCGGCGGCGATCTGGGCGCTCACCGTGTCGCCGAGTTCGGCGGCGACCATGTCGCGGGCCTGCTTCACGGCGTCGGCGATCTCCGCCTCGAAGG
>Ga0247827_10001008_pt1 | contig 12258 bp, 10 predicted proteins | sample 12C_Control_Day2_FD_194414 | JGI IMG/M metagenome (GOLD analysis project Ga0247827, IMG submission 194414) | Soil microbial communities from agricultural site in Penn Yan, New York, United States - 12C_Control_Day2 | ecosystem: Environmental > Terrestrial > Soil > Agricultural land | place... | reverse complement strand
ACCACCGCCACCGAATCCTGCGCCCGAGCCACCCACTCCTCGAACAACTCCGGAAACGTCAGCCCCTCCACCACCGCAGCCGAGTCATTCCACCCCTCCAACACCAACGACCGCTCAGCCTCGGTAACCACATCCAGCCGGCTTACGGGCTGTCCGGGTCCGGCGGCCAGCAGGCGCTGGAGCAGCGCCGCGAACCGGTCGCGGTGGGCGGTGGTCTCCTGCTGCGTGTAGAGCGCGGGGTTGGTGTCGACGTCGATGCGGACCCCGGAGCCGTCGGAGCGGGCGTACACCGAGAACGCCAGATTCTCGACCGGGCCGTTGGAAACGTTGTGGACCGTCGCCCGGTGACCGTCGAAGCGCAGGTCGTACTCGAAACGCATGATGTTGACGACCGGGCCGTACAGGGCCTGCCGGCCCCTGACGAGGTCGAGGTCGCGGCGGATGTCCTCCACGCGGTAGCGCTGGTGCCGCAGCAGGCCGCGCATGGATCGGGCGACCTGCCCGATGAGTTGCCCCACCGTGGTCCCCGGCCCGAGGGACACCCGCAGCGGCAGCACGTTGGACACCATGCCGGGGGTGTCGCGTTCGTCGGCGGTGACCCGGGCGGCCACGGGGATGCCGAGCGTGAGGTCGTCAGCTCCGGTGAGCGCCTGGGTGTAGACGGCGGCCGCGGCGACGATCGCGTCGGACCAGCTCAGGCCGGCCCCGGAGACAAGTTCGGTGAACCGGTCGACGTACTCGGGCGGCAGCAAGGTCGTGGCGCGCAGGAAGCCGGAGGAGACGGGCGCGTCGGCACCGGACAGCTGGGCCGGCCGCGGGCAGTCCGCGAGGCGCTCCGTCCAGTACGCGCGGTCGCGGGCGAACCCTTCCGAGGCGCGGTAGTGACGGTCCGCGGCAAGCAGCTCGGCGAGGGTCCCGAAGGGGCTCGGCTGGTCCTCGCCGTCGGTGCGGCCGAGCGCCGTGTAGATCTCGGCGACCCTCCTGGTCAACAGGGCGAAGCCGTATCCGTCGACCAGGACGTGGTGGATCCGCTGGTACCAGAAGTGCCGGTCGGGTGCGAGGCGCAGCAGGGCCTCGCACATGAGGGGGTCGCGCGGGTCCTGGCCGGGGGCGTCGTCCGCAGCGGGCGCGTGGGGGCGGTTCAGTTCGGCGTGCATCCAGGCCTGTGCGGCCGCCTCGGGATCCGCTGCGCCGGTCAGGTCGACGAAGGTCACGCCGCACCGGTCGGCGATTTCCCGATCGAGGGTCTGCCGCGGTCCCTCGGCTCCATCTGTGACCCGGGCGTGCAGGGTGTCGGCCTCGGCCACGGTCCGGCGCACCGCGGTCTCGAAGCGGGTGAGGTCCACGGGGCCGTGGATCTCGACGCACTGGGCTCCGCTGTAGGCGGCGCTCTCCGGAGCGAGCTGCTGGGCGAACCACATACCCGACTGGGCGGCTGACAGGGGGCGGCTGGCGCGCTCAGGCTGCTGCGACATGGTTGTTCCAACTCCGATGAAGATCGCGTTCCGTGAGGTGCGGCGGTGGTCGGGCGGTCAGGGAGAGCGGCAGGCGCCGAGTCGGGGACGACGGGGGCGGGCCGTCACCAGTCGAAGTTGCGCACGTCGTGCATGTCGAGCCCGATCGCGGCCTTGCCGAGGTACTCCAGGCATTCGTCGGGCTTTGCGGGCATCACTCGGCAGTACGCGGCCTCTCGCAGCCGTCGTTCGAGTGGGCGTCCGCGGCTGAGCGCTGCGGTGCCGCAGATCCGGACCGCGGCGGAGACGAGATCGGCCAGCAGCTCGCCGACCTTGTACTTGGCCGCGTGCACGGCTTCGGCGGTCTCCACGGTGCCGCGCTGCTCCCCGACGGCCCCGGCCGCGGCGTGTACGAGGGCGCGCACCGCGCGCACCTCCGCGTTCAGCCGGCCGAGTTCGTGGCGTACCACGGGGTCCGTGCTGCGGCGCGGGTCGCGTGCCACGGACTCGATGATCAAGCCGTGGACGGCCGCGGCGAGGCCCAGATAGGCGCCGGTGTAGCCGGAGGTCATCCAGTGGGGTTCCTGGACGAGTTTGAACAGCGACATGCCTTCGACGTTCATCATCAGGCGGGCCCGTCGGACCCGGACGTCGTCGAGCACCATCGACGCGGTGCTGGTGCCGGCCATGGCGTTGCCGGGCCAGACTCCTTCGATGCGGACGCCGGGGTCGTCGCGGGCGACGACGAAGTGGGAGATCTCCCGTTCCGCGTCGTCGTCGGCGTTGCGGGCGGCCACGATGAAGTAGTCGGCGACCCCGGCCAGCGAGACGAAGGCCTTGCGCCCGGACAGGACGTACCCGCCGTCGCATCGGCGGTAAGTCGTACTCAGGCGCTGGAGTTTGGCGCCGCTGCCTGCCTCCGAGGTGGCGGAGGCGAACATCCTGCCGTGGTGAACGACCTGGTCGAAGACCCAGGAGCGGAACTCGCGCGCGGCACCGGTCAGGGGACGGTCGCCGCTCTCGCACAGTGAGCCGATCGCGACGTAGTGCATGTTCAGGCCGAGCGCGGTGGGTGTGTCCGCGGCGCCGATCAGTTCGAGGATCAGCGTGTACTCCAGGAAGGACAGACCCTCCCCGCCCGCGCTGCGGGGCACCAGCAGGCGCAGCAGGTCGGCTTCCCGTACGAGCTTGTAGGCCGCCGCGCTGTCGGTCCGGCCCGAGTCGATGTCGGCGGCGAGGTCGGTGACCTGCTCGCCGAGCAGTGCCGCACGCTCTGGTGCCGTCCGGTGTTCCATGCGTTCCCCCTCGGTGTGTCGGCGTCAGTTCTCGACGGGCAGGCCCAGGTCCCGGGCGACCGCGACGCTCAGCAGGTCGTTGGGGCCGGCGTAGGTCAGGGCGGCCATGGGGTCCGCCAGGGATGCCGTGAGGCCGGAATCCTCGACGAACGCGCGCACACCGGCCAGTGCCGTGGCGTGCCGGGTGAGGGCCACGTAGTCCTCGGACACGGAGATCTTGGTGAGTGCCGCCGCCGAGGACAGCCGCCGGACCGACCCGCCCTGGTCCAACCGTGCGGCCATGGCACGCACCATGGTGCGGGAGCGTTCCAGGCGCAGGGCCATGTCGCTGACCCGGGCGGCGACCTGATGGCTGCTGCCCATCGCGCGGCCGAAGTGGTGCCGGGTGCCGGCCCATGCGACGACACGGTCCAGCAGCAGCTGCATGGGGCCGAGGGCGTAGGCGAGCAGCAGGGCCCGCTCCCAGGTCGTTGTGGCGCCGAGCACGGTCAGTCCGGATCCCTCCGCCCCGACCAGGGCGTCGGCGGGTACGGCCGTCCCTGTGAAGGTGAGAGAGCCCATGGGGGCGTCCTTGAGCGCGGTCTTGGTGACGCGCGCGCCTCGGGTGACCGTGTCGTCCGCGAGGTCGACGAGGAAGGCAGACAGCGCGAAGGGGGACCGGCCTTCGCCGGTGCGGGCGAAGACGAGACCCACGTCGGCGACCGGCGCGGCGGTGATGAACGACTTGGTGCCGTGCAGGCGGTAGCTCCCGTCGGGCTGCCGTTCGGCGCGCACCTCGCCGGACAGCGGGTCGCTGCCGCCGCCGGTCTCGGTGGAGGCGTGGCACAGCAGTGCGGTGCCGTCCTCGACGCCGGCCAGCATGGCGTGCTGTGCTTCGGACAGTAAGCGGAACAGCGGGAGTTGGATGCCGCACAGCTGCGATGCGAAGGCGTAGCACAGGCCGGGCTCCGTGCCGGCCAGTCCGATGCCCTCGATCGCGGCGACGGCGTGGCTGACGGGACCGGTGCCCGGGTCCTTGTCACGATCCCGGTGCTGCCGCTCCCGGGGCGTGCGCAGCAGCCCCGAGGAGGCGAGCCGTCGCCAGCGTGCGCGGAAGTCGCCTTCGGGCGCGCCGGTGAGGAGTTCGGCGGCGAGTGATCGGTAGTGGGCGGCTGTGGCGTCCAGCTGCTCTTCCCGGTGAACCGTGTCCATCGGCCAGTCTTCCCGTTCGTCCGTTCCGTCTTCCGTCGTCAGGAAACCTGTGTCCTCAGGGTGGACACGAACTTCCAAAGGTTCTCCGGGGTACGGAAGTTGGTGGCCACGATCTCCGTCTCGGGGAACTCGAGGTCGAGGGTCTGCTCGATCTCGGAGACGACGCTGAGAACGGCGAGGGAGTCGAGGATGCCGAGGTCGAGGAGGCGGGTGTCGGGTTCGATCGGCACCGACGGCGCGCGTCCGGCGCGGCGGGAGCTGGTCGGCGTCACCGCGCGGGTGATGAGCGAGCAGAGGTCTTCTACGGAGTTCATTCGGTTACCTCGGGGTGGGCGGTGACGAGGAGTCTCTTGCGGTCGACTTTTCCGTGCCGGGTCGTCGGGAGGCTGTCGGCCACGACGACCTCGTCGGGGAGCATGAAGCGGGGCAGCCGCTCCGAGAGGGCGGCGACGAGCGTGTCCGCGTCCAGGCCGGCGCTGCCGGTCACATGGGCGATCAGCCTGACGGCGTCGACGGACCCGGTCTGTGCTGCGGCGGCTTCCGGGTCGGTGCGGGCGACGACGCAGGAGGACTCGACACCGGGCAACTCCGCGAGGGTGCTCTCGATGTCGAGCAGGTCGATGCGGTGGCCGGCGCGCTTGATCTGCAGGTCGCGTCGGCCCAGCAGACGGAGCTTGCCGTCGGGCGTGCGCCGGGCCAGGTCGCCGGTCCGGTAGGCACGGCGCGGCCCGTCCGCGAAGCGCAGCTCGGTGGTGGGGTCGTGGACACGGCCGTCCACCAGGTAGCCGCTCATGACGACGGGCCCGGCGACGCAGATCTCGCCCTCGGAGTCGGTGCGCCGGCCGTGTTCGTCGAAGAGATCGACCGTCACGCCGTCGATGGCGGCACCGATCGTCGACGGGTCCGACGCCCGCCAGCCGGACGGGACGCGTTCATAGGTGCAGACGTTGGTCTCCGTCGGACCGTACAGGTTGTAGAAGGAGGTGTGCGGCAGGACCGTGAGGTACTCCTCCAGTACGGCCGGGGGGAACGGCTCACCCGCGTACGCGGCGATGCGCAGCGCTCCCGGGGGTGAGGCGGCGAGGTTCCCCCGGTGCATCAGCATCTGATACAGCGTCGGCACGGCGTACAGCGCCGTGATCCGTTCGCTGTCGAGCCAGCCGACGACGCTGCGCGGAAAGGCCCGTACCGCTGTCGGCAGCAGGTGGACGGACGCGGCCGCCGCGGCCGTGCTGAAGATGTCGAAGGTGCTGAGGTCGAAGGTGAACGCGGCCTGGGCGCCGATGCGGTCGTCGGGGCCGAGGGCGAACTCGTCCGCGGCCCAGCGGGCGAAGTGCAGCACGTTCTCGTGGCTGAGCAGGACACCCTTGGGCCAGCCGGTGCTGCCCGAGGTGAAGAGCACGTATCCGCCCGACGCCGGTGCGGTGCGGGACTGCTGTTCCGGGGCCGCCGTGGAGGGCGACAGGCAGACCAGGCCGTGGGGAAGTTCCGCGGGCCACCACCCGTCCGGCACGGACTCCCGCGCACCGGTGAGCGTGTCGGGTGCGGCCAGCAGATGGGTCAGTCCGCCGCTGCGCAGGACACGTGCGGTGCGGGCCGGGGGTTCCCCGGCGTCGAGCGGTGCCACCACGGCTCCGGCGCGCAGTGCGCCGTAGATCGCCACGATGGCCTGGTGGCCGCGGTGGAGACGGACACCCACCCGGGTACCGTCCGTCACGCCGTGCTGCCGCAGGGCGTCGGCGGTCTCGGTCACCAGCGCGTCGAGCTGCGCGTAGCCGAGGAGGGTGTCACCGTCCACCACCGCGGTGCGCACCGGGTGGCGACGGGCGGCGTCGGCCAGCAGTCCGTCCAGCCGGCCGGTGCCGCCGCCCCCGGTTCCGGGGGTGTTGCTCATGACCGCCGCTCCTCAGCCCTCGGCCAGGGCACGCTGCTCGAAGTCGTCGCCGTGCCACTTGTCCTCCCAGGGCACCCAGGTGACGATCAGCGTGTCCCGGTGGCCGTAGTCGCCGACCGGCTCGATCTCGGTGACGTTGTGGAACATCTCCCGGTCCGCGAGGAGCGCGCCCTGGCCTGCCGGCACGGTGGCGCGGAAGAAGGGCTCTCCCTCGCCGCCGTGCGGCATGAGGGTCATCTCCGCGCCGGTGATCTGGTGCCGGGAGAACACGGCGATCAGCACGAAGTCACGGCCGTCGGAGTGCGGGCCCTCCGGAACGATCACACCGGAGGTCTCCTGCCGCTTGGCGATGATGCGGAACTGGTGGACGTTGACCTGCCAGTCACGGGCGGTGTCCAGCGGTACGCCCTCGGCGCCGGCGCGGATGTGCGGGGAGAAGTCCGCGAGGATCGGCTCGTAGTGACGCCGGATTCCGCCGGCCACGGGGTTGAACTTGGAGAACGTCACGTAAGGCCGGTGCTCCAGCCGCTCCAGTTCCCAGGACTCCCCCGACCAGTGCATACGGAACTGGGCGAAGCGGCGGTACCGGTTGTCACCCATGTATTCATCGAACTTGAGGTCGCCGAAACTTTCGCGGACCTCCGGAGTGACTTCCGGGAGATCGATGATGGAGTAACCACGGTCGTTGAGCGGCATGCGCGTGACCTCCTCAGGACGTGTGTGCGGCGGAGTCGTGGTGCAGGTGCATCAGCAGAGAGTCGAGGTAACGCTGCGACGAATTCAGTCGAATCAGCGCACCGACGGCGATCTCACGGCCGACGCGGGGGTCCCGGTCGACCGCCGGGGCGATCACGTTCTTGAACCAACCGGAGGCGTGCACCGCGTCAATGCTGATGTGTGCGTCGTGGTAGGCGATGCCCTCGCGCGGAAGTCCGATGTCCGCCCAGCGGTCGACGACCAGCTTGAAGCGCCGCGGCACCAGATACTCGGTGACCCCGAAGAATCCGACGGACTTGTAGTAGTGGCGGCGGGAAATTGCCAGGCAGGAAGCGAGGTTGCCTGATGCCTTGGCTTCCGGGAGGAGATTGCGGCGAATGTAGTCGTCGTTCACATCCAGGGCATCCAGAGCATGGGCGAACATGGCGGTGTGGACTTCGGCCGGCTTTCCATTGCCCATCTCGTCCCAGTAGTTCCCGGCGATCTCCATCTTCTCGTCGGGAGCGGCACCGATCTGCATGAATGCCAGGATGTCGTCGAACTTGGGGTCGAGATTGGTCTCCTGCGCGAGGTAGAAGCGGAAATCACCCTCGGTGGCCCTGGTCGGAACGAAGTCCCGGTAGAAGGGGTGGGCGGCGGCCGGGTGTTCACCGATGATGCGCTTGAGCCAGTGCACGTACTCCTTGCCGCTCCGCGGGTACGCGGAGATCTGCTCCTCGGATATGGAGTCCAGTTCCGCGGCGAGGACGGCGCCTTCCAGGATCGCCGCGATGTCGCGCAGCACCGGCTGGGTCTCGCAGCCCAGCAGCTCCACCGGCGCACCGGAGAAGTCCTGCTGGTAGATGAGGGCCAGTACGTCGTGCAGCTCCTCGAGCGCCGACGGGTCCTCCTCCACGAAGGCGTGGCGGGTCAGCGCCCGGCACGCCTCGCCGATCCTGCGGCGGGCGGTGTAGTCGGCGTTGAGCCGCTCCCAGGCGTCCGGATCCAGTGCCAGGAATTCCTCGACGACAGAGCGGTCGATCTTGAATGACTCAGGAATCATCACGCGTCCAAGATTCTCAGGAGGTTTTTCCTGCAACGGATCCGGTATCACTCGTTCACCAGCGCGTCGGCTTCGATCTCGACGAGTAGCGACGGATCGACGAGTGCGGAGACTTCGACGATCGTCGAGGCGGGACGGATGTGACCGAAGTATTCGCTGTGTACCTGCCCCACCTTCTCCCATTCGCGGATGTCGGTGACGAAAACACGGGTCCGCATCACGTCCTGGAGGGAGGCGCCGGCGTCCTCGAGTGCCGCTTCGATCCGGCGCAGCGCCTCCCGCGTCTGAGCGAGGACGTCGTCTCCGCCGACCGGCCCGGTCGCGGTCATCGCGGTACTTCCCGCGACGGACACGAACGGCCCGACGCGGACGGCTCTGGAATATCCGAAGACTGACTCGAACCGACTGCCGCCCGATACGAGCTTCCGTCCCGAAGAAGTGGTCACCCTGTCCTCCCCAACAAGTGACATTGGCGTCGCAGCGCATGGCGATACTACGTTCAACCGCCATAGAAAAACGGCTCCACGTGCGGGACAGTCGGGCGGCGGCCGTCGGCCTGTCCCGCCGGCGGGACAGGCCGGGCACCGAACGGGACCGCCTCGGATTCACGTTTCACGAGATCCGGGCAAGTGCGCCCCGTCCATGCATACTTGAGCAGCCGCGGCCTCTTGAACGGCCGCCCCGCGCATCCCGGACAATTCTGGATGGTGAAGCTGAGTGAACGCTGGAAGGCCGGAACTGAATGGCACAGTGGGCGCCGTTTCGTCGACGCACTGGCTGGCCTCCGGTACCGCGATGGCGATACTGGAAAAGGGCGGCAACGCCTTCGACGCAGTCACCGCCGCCGGATTTGTCCTCCAGGTCGTCGAACCGCATTACAACGGCCTGGGCGGAGATGTGTCCGTCCTCGCCTACAAGGCGGCCGACAGACGCACCACGGCCGTCTGCGGGCAGGGCCCGATGCCGCGGACCGCCACTCCGGGCCACTTCCACGCACTGGGCCTGCGCCAGATACCCGGTTCCGGACTGCTGCCCGCCGTGGTTCCCGGCGCCATGAGCGCGTGGATGCGGCTCCTCGGGGAGTATGGCAGCCTTCCGCTGCGCGATGTCCTCGACGCCGCCATCGGATACGCCACCGACGGCTTCCCACTGCTTCCCGACACGGCACGGGCCATCCAGGTCCTTGCCCCACTGTTCCGCACCGAATGGGCCGAATCGGGACGTACCTATCTCCAGGGTGGGGAAGCGCCGCGCGCCGGTGCCCGCTTCCGCAACTCCGCGCTGGCCGGCACATACCAGCGCCTGCTGCGGGAGGCCGAGACGGCCTCCTCCGACCGGGAGGCGCAGATCGCCGCGGCCGAGAACGCCTTCTACCAGGGCTTCGTGGCGGAGGCCGTCGACGCCTTCACCTCGGGCGCCGCGGTCCTCGACGCCACCGGACGCAAGCACCACGGACTGCTGACCGGACAGGACATGGCCACCTGGCGGGCCACCATCGACGCCCCCGCCCTCCTGACCTACGGGAACCTCGCGGTCCACAAGCCGGGCCCCTGGTCACAGGGGCCCGTGTTCCTGCAGCAACTCGCCCTCCTCGGCGGCTTCGACCTGCGCGCCATGGGACTGGGGAGCGCCGAGTACATCCACACGGTCGCCGAGTGCGCCAAGCTGGCCTTCGCCGACCGGGAGGCCTGGTACGGCGATCCCGCGCACAGTGACGTGCCGCTGGACACGCTGCTCAGCCCGGCCTACACGGCGGCCCGCCGCGAGCTGGTCGGGAGCAAGGCGGCGATGGACCTGCGGCCCGGGTCACCGGACGGCCGGCAGCCGTGGATCCCGGTGCAGCAGCCGGACGAACTTCCGCCCGCCGACAGCGAGTGGATGGCGCAGATGCACAGTGGCCTGCCGACCATCGTGCAGGCCACCGCCGCGCGTGGCGACACCTGCACCATCGCTGTCGCCGACCGGCACGGCAACCTCGTCGTCGCGGTGCCGAGCGGCGGCTGGCTGAAGAGCTCCCCGGTGGTTCCCGGCCTCGGCTTCTCGCTGGGCACCCGCGGCCAGACCATGTCCCTCGCCGAGGGACATCCCAACTCGCTGGCACCCGGCCGGCGTCCCCGGACCACGCTGAGCCCGACCCTGGTGCTGCGCGACGGTGAGCCGTACCTGGCCTTCGGGACACCCGGCGGCGACCGGCAGGACCAGTGGACGCTCGGCTTCCACCTGGCCGTGACCGAGTTCGGCCTGGACCTGCAGTCGGCCGTCGGGACACTCGCCTTCCACACCGACCACTTTCCCTCGTCCTTCACGCCGCACGAGTCCCGGCCGGGGGTGCTCGTCGTCGAGGAGAACTGCGATCCCTCGACCGTCGACGCGCTGCGGCGCCGGGGTCACGAGGTCGAACTCGCCCCGGCGTTCTCGCTGGGCAAGGTCTGCGCGGTCGGCGTGGATCCGGAGCACCGCTTCCTGCGGGCCGCGGCCAGCCCCCGTGGCTCGCTCGCCTACGCGGTCGGCCGCTGAACCGATCATTCTCTCGCCCAGTTTCCCTATGGGGGTCATACGTCATGCCCGAGAACCTCGTGAGCCCAGACACCGGCGTGGGCCCGGCCACAGCGGCGGCGCCCGGGCCGGCCGGCCTGCCCCGCGGACCGGTCCCTCCGGCATGGCACCACCTCGCCGTGCAGACCGCGGACCTCGACGCCAGCATCTCCTGGTACGAGGACTTCTTCGACGCCAGGACGGCCTGGACTCTGGACACCTTCTCGGAACTCACCCGCCGACGGCTGCCCGGCATCACGCGACTCGCCGAACTGACCGTAGGGGACCTGCGCTTCCACCTGTTCACCCGGGGACCGGAGCACTCCGCCCCGCCACCGGCCGACACGGCGCAGTTCCAGCACGTCTGCCTGGCCGTGCCCTCGCACGAGGCGCTGAAGGACTGGCACGACCGCTGGTCGCACCTGTACTCCTCCGGCCGGTACCGCTTCGCACGAGCGGAACCGGCCACCGAGATCGTGATCGACCCGGACGGCACCTGCAGCTTCTACGCCCACGACGTCAACGGCGTGGAGTTCGAGTTCACCTACCAGCCCGGCGGTGGCGATGAGTCGGCGGGGTGAAGGGCCGGCCCGCGCGGGTGAGCCGCGGTCCACGGGACCGGCCGCTGGACCGGGAGCACGCGCGTACGGGCTCGAACCACTCGTCCTCCCCCCGCGCCCTCTGCCATTTCCGGCCCGCCCGGCCGACGGACCATGGGCGGAGTCCCGGCTGGACACAGCGACCGAGGACGCGGCGTACACCGACGCACTCGACCTCTCCGACCCGGACCACGCCGAGCGGCTCTTCTGGTTCCGGTGGATCACCGGCCACCAGGCCAGCTTCGCCCTGTGGCAGCTCACCGCCGCCGCCCTCGCGCAGGCGTCCGAGTCTTCCGGGAAGCAGCGCCCGGCCGCCGTGGAGCGGGCACTGTCCTTCGTGAGGGGCTACTCCGCACTGCTGCTCTACACGAGTTCCTGCTCGGCGGGTCTCTACCACCGGGTGATCAGGCCGAGCATGGTCCGTCACCATCCGGCCATGAGCGGAAGCTGGGCCTCGGACTACGGGTGGGTGCGGTCGCTGTACTCCGGCCGGGAGCCGCTGCTCAAGGACGAGTGCGCAGCCGGACTGCGCCGCGAGATCGAGCTCAACACCCTGGTGCACGAGGGCGTCGCCGAGACGCTCGTCCCGTCCGGGGCGTCGCTGTTCCAGACGAGCGTGGCACAGGGGGGACCACGTCTGGAGTCCCGGAACACCCTGGTGACCCTCTACGACCTGTACTTCCTCACCCTGCGGGACCCCCACGCCACCTACGAGTCCGTGGTGGCGCAACTCGAGTGGCGGCTGAAGGCGATCTGCGCCGATATCAGCAACAACACGCTGCGCCCGGCGGTCGGCGGTGAGGAGCCGATGACGGCCGCCCGGCTACGGGACCCCGCAGTCGTCGACATCGAATGGTCGGTGCCCACGATCCTGCGGCAGGCGGTCCGCGCCTCGCGTGGTTGCCCGGCAGTGCTGTCCGGCACGCGTGCACCGGGCTCCGAATAGCCGGGGAGCGGGCGGAGGCCGCGGCCGGGCAGTGCCCGGCCGCGGCCTCCGGCGTCGGTTCGCCCGGTCCGGATCAGAGTGCGCGCACCCTCGGCAGCACCTCGCCGGCGACTCGCTCCAGCATCGCCGGGTCGCCGGCGTACACCCCTTCCGCCCGCGGCCAGTGGATCACCAGATGCGTGATGCCCGCCTTGGCGTAGTCCACCGCCATCTCCTCGAAGCTCTCGGGGGAGGCAAGCGGGTCTCCGGCCGCCGGCGTGACGACGAAGATCCGGTCGATCTCGTCGGCGTCGCGGTCCACGGCCTCGCACGCCGCGCGCAGCCGGTCGGTCTGGTCCCGCACCGCCGCCAGGCATGACGCGGGCGTGACACCTTCCGGGAACGCAGGCGGACCGAGGGTGACCCAGCCCTGCCCGTAACGGGCGACGAGCGCGAGGCCCCGGGGCCCGGTCGCGGCGAGCGCGAAGGGAACCCGCGGCCGCTGTACGCACGAGGCGATCACCCGTGCCTCACTGGTCCGGTAGAACCGTCCCTCGTACGACGTCACGGGATCCCGCAGCAGACGGTCCGTCAGCTGCGGGATCC
>Ga0247827_10001004_pt1 | contig 12275 bp, 10 predicted proteins | sample 12C_Control_Day2_FD_194414 | JGI IMG/M metagenome (GOLD analysis project Ga0247827, IMG submission 194414) | Soil microbial communities from agricultural site in Penn Yan, New York, United States - 12C_Control_Day2 | ecosystem: Environmental > Terrestrial > Soil > Agricultural land | place... | reverse complement strand
CGAGATCAGGATCATGGCGACGAGCAAGATGGTCTGGAGCATGGTGTCAATCATGTGGGCGCGCAGATGCGCCGATCAAGCGGCGGCGTCTAACACCGATGCGGGACCGGGGCAAACGCCGAACGAAACAGGGCTGCAAAATCGCGACGACTAGGCGGCGCTGATGATCCCCAGGAAATCCTCGGCCTTCAGCGAGGCGCCGCCGACAAGGGCGCCGCCGACCTCGGCCACAGCCAGGATTTCCGCCGCGTTCGACGGCTTGACCGAACCGCCGTACAGGATCGGCGCGAGGCGACCGCCCTCGCCCAGTTTGGCCACCATGGCGGCGCGCACGGCCGCGTGGACTTCCTCGATCTGCTCCAGCGTCGGCGTCAGACCGGTGCCGATGGCCCAGACCGGCTCATAGGCGACAGCGAAGGCCTTGCCCGCTAGCGACGACGGCAATGACCCGGCCACCTGACGGCTGACCACCTCAACCGCCTGTCCGGCTTCGCGTTCAGCCAGGGTCTCGCCGATGCAGATGACCGGTTCCAGTCCAGTTGCCAGCGCGGCCTCGACCTTGGCGGCGACGTCGGCGTCGGTCTCGCCGAAACCCGCGCGGCGCTCCGAGTGGCCGAGAATCACGAGGGTCGCCCCGGCGTCGGCAAGCATGGGGGCGGACACCGACCCCGTGAAAGCGCCCGCCGCCTCGGCGTGGCAGTCCTGACCGCCCAGTTCAACGGGAGTGTTAGAGAGAACCCGCGCCATCCGTTCCATCAGAGTGGCAGGCGGACACAGTGCCACGCGACAGGCCGCAGCCTGTTCCTGCAAGGCTTTTGCCAGAGCCTCAGCCTCGCCCAGGCTCGCGCCCAGGCCGTTCATTTTCCAATTGCCGGCGACCAGCTTCACAGATTGTTTCATGCGGCCTGTTTAGGCGCCGTTGTCGCGGAAGCCAAGATGTTGAGGCGCGTCCGCTTGCGGCGCCCTAGGGACTGCCCCTATACGCGACCGTGGCGCCCCTTTGACGCCGGCCCTCGTCAGGTTCTCTCTCGATGATCACGCTGTTCCGCAACTTCGCCAAATCGAAATGGGCTGCGGGCCTGTTCGCTCTGCTGATCCTCAGCTTCCTGATTGTGGGCGGCTCGCAGACGGATGTCTTTTCCAGCTTTGGCCCCAAGCACGTCATCGACGCCGGTGAGCGCAGCGTCGACGGCGCGCGGTTCCGCGCTGATTTCGAGCGTGTTCGCGCCAACCTGCAGGAGCAGGCTGGCCGCCCTGTGTCGTTCGACGACATGGTCAAAGAGAACATTCACACCCAGTATCTGGACAGCCAGACCCAGCGTCTGGGCTTCCTGGCCTGGGCCTGGAATGCAGGCATCCGTCCCGGCAAGGAACTGGTGCTGAAGCAGATTCGCCAGATCCCCGCCTTCTTCAACCAGGTGTCGGGCCAGTTCGATCAGGACCGCTATGAGCAGGCCCTGGCCGAGCAAGGCATGACGTCGGAAATGCTGGAACAGGACCTGCGCGACCAATACGTCGCCAGCCAGTTCGGCGGCGCCGTCTTCGCCGGCGCTCGCGTTCCCCGCATCTATGGCGCCCTGCTCGCCGGCCAGGCTCTGGAAACGCGCGATGGCCGCTGGTTCACCGTGACCCAGGCGATGGCCGGTTCCGCGCCAGCGCCCACCGACGCCCAACTGACCGCCTTCCTGAATGAAAACGCCGCTCAGCTGCGCCGCCCTGAATTCCGCATGATCTCGATCGCGCTGTTCAACCCGGCGCCGAACAGCCAGCCGGCGCCGATCACCGAGGAGCGCATTCGCGAACGTTTCGAGTTCCGCAAGGCCGCCCTGACCAATCCCGAGAAGCGCACCTTCGTGACGCTGACCGTCCCGACCAAGGACGCCGCCGACCGCGTCGTGGCGGAACTGCGCGCCGGCAAGAGCCCCGCCGAAGTCGCCGCTGCCAACAAGATCGAAGCCGCCGCCTATAATGACACCCCGCAAAGCGCCCTAGGCGACCCGGCCGTCGGCGCCGCCGTCTTCGGCCTGTCCGCCAACCAGGTCTCCAACCCGATCCAGAGCCGCGTCGGCTTTACGGTCGCCAAGGTGACCAGCATCACCGCCGGCGCCCCCGCCACCCTGGAAAGCGTCCGTAGCGCCCTGATCGACGAACTGCGCGCCGAAGACATCAAGGGCGCGACCTACGCCAAGGTCGAGCAGTACGAAAAGGCTCGTCAGGAAGGCAAGAACATGGCCGACGCCGCTCAGGCTATCGGCGCCCGCCTGGTGCAACTGCCGCCCTTCACTGCTGACGGTCGTCTGCCCGATGGTCAGCCGCTGAACGCCCCGCGTCAGATCTTCGAGTCGGCCTACGCCCTATCCAAGGGCGGCGAGAGCGACATCATCGACGCCGGCGAAGGCCAGTATTTCGCGGTCCGCGTCGATGACATTCGTCCGGCGTCGCTGCCGACCCTGGCCGAAGTCCGCGCGCCTCTGGCCCAGCAATGGACCCTGCGTGAAAACGCCCGCCGCCTGTCCGCCAAGGCCGAGGAACTCGCTGGCCGCATTCGCGCCGGCGAGGACATCGCCAAGGTGGCCGCTTCGGCCGGCGCTCAACTGTCGACCCGCGCCGGCGTTCAGCAGAGCCAGGCCAGCCAGACCGAACTGGGCGAAGGCGTCCTGCGCGGCCTGTTCGGCCAGGGCAAGGGTCAGGTCTTCACCGGTGCCCAGTCGGCCAACAGCTTCGTGGTCGGCCATGTCGACGCCATCCACGGCGCCGTCCCGGCTCTGGCCGCCCCGCTGGTCGAACAGGTTCGTCCGCGCCTGACCCAGGCGATGGCCAACGCCATGGTCGAGCAAAGCTTCAACGCCGCCGCTGCGCGCATGAAGGCCAAGAACGACCCCGCCGCCGCCATCACCGCCCTGGGCATCGAAGCCCCGGCCGCCGCTCCCGCGGCTCCGGCCGCCCCTGCGCCCGCCAAGAAATGAGCGCAGGCGTCGGACAGGAAACTGAACGCCCTGCGTTTGTCTCGGGCCTGACCTCAGGTCGCCCCCAGGTCGTCGTTCGCCGCTTGATCGACGACCTGGAGACGCCGGTCTCGGCCTTCCTCAAGGTCGGGCACGGACGGCCCTACGCCAGCCTTTTCGAGTCTGTCGAAGGCGGCGCGGTTAACGGCCGCTATTCCTTTGTCACCCTGGCTCCTGACGTCGTCTGGCGCTGCCGCGACGGCAAGGCCGAAATGGCGCGAGGCGAGGCCGTCCTCGCCGACCGGTTCACGCCCGAGGATCGCCCTGCGCTGGAGTCCCTGCGCGCCCTGATCGCCGCCACCCGTTTTGAGCTGCCCGACGATCTGCCGCCCATGGCCGCCGGCCTGTTCGGCGTCTTCGGTTACGACATGGTGCGTCTGCTGGAGCCGCTCGGCCCGGCAAACCCCGACCCGCTGAACCTGCCCGACGCCGTCATGGCGCGCCCGTCGCTGGTGGCCATCTTCGATTCGGTGAAGCACGAGATCGTCCTGATCGCCGCCGCCTATCCCGACAGCGGCGCGGATGCGGACACGGCCTTCAGCGCCGCCATCGCCCGCCTCGACGACTTCGAGGACCGCCTGCGCGGCCCTCTGCCGATCCAGCGCGAGGCCGAGCCCGTTCCGGCGCCTGACTTCCGCTCGCCCGTCGACACCGCCGGTTTCGACGCCATGGTCGCCAGGGCCAAGAACTACATCGCCGCCGGCGACATCTTCCAGGTCGTTCTGGCCCACCGCTTCTCGGCGCCCTGGAGCCAGGACCCCTTCGCCTTCTATCGCTCGCTGCGTCGCGGCAACCCATCGCCCTATCTCTTCTTCCTCGACTATGTGGATTTCCAGTTGGCCGGGTCCAGCCCGGAAATCCTGGTCCGGCTGAAGGACGGCCGCGTCACCATCCGCCCGCTGGCGGGCACGCGTCCGCGCGGCGCCACGCCAGAACTGGACAAGGCGCTGGAAGCTGAGCTTCTGGCCGACCCCAAGGAACGCGCCGAACACCTGATGCTGCTCGATCTAGGCCGCAACGATGTGGGCCGCGTCTCATCGCCCGGCTCGGTCGAGGTGACGGAAAGCTTCGTCGTCGAACGCTACAGCCAGGTCATGCACATCGTCTCCAACGTGAACGGCGCGGCTGATCCCAAACTGGATGCGGTGGACACGCTTCTGGCCGCCCTGCCCGCCGGCACCCTGTCCGGCGCGCCCAAGGTCCGGGCCATGGAGATCATCGACGAACTGGAGACCGAAAAGCGCGGCGTCGGCTACGGCGGCGGCGTGGGCTATATCTCTGCCAACGGCGAAGCGGACATCTGCATCGTCCTGCGCACCGCCATGTTCGCTAAAGACAAGATCTTCGTTCAGGCCGGCGCCGGCGTCGTCGCCGACAGCGATCCCGCCGCCGAATACGCCGAAACCCTGGCCAAGGCTCGCGCTCCGATGAAGGCGGCCGAGGATGCGTGGCGATTCACCGCGACCACTCGCGGCCAGGGCGCCGACGGCAAGATCTAAGGATTGGAAACCGTGGAACCCTGGTCGAACGACACGCCGGGGCCCATGACCATGGTCCCCGCCAGCAACACCGCCGCTGTCGCGGCGAAGGCCGCGGCCGCCAGCAGGCGCAGCGGCTTGGGTTGTTCTGTAGCCGGCTCGTCGAGCAGGGCCTGGGCGTCGCGGATGGCTTCTAAGCGGGTCAAGACGGATTTCTTCCGATGGCGATGCTCCTTGTATCGCGCGGACAGCTTAACGTCCGCTTTCAGTCCGCCTTCGCTTGGCGCGTCTTCCCTCCCGTCCTAAGAACCCTGCCATGATCCTCGTCGTCGATAACTACGACAGCTTTACCTACAACCTCGTCCACTACCTCGCGGAGCTGGGCGCCCAAACGCACGTCGTCCGCAATGACGACCTGACGGTGGATGAAGCCTGGGCCTTGAAGCCCGAGGCCGTGCTGCTGTCGCCGGGCCCCTGCGATCCCGATCAGGCCGGCATCTGCCTGCCTATTCTGAAGACCGCGCCGCTCGACATGCCGATCTTCGGCGTCTGCCTGGGTCATCAGGCCATCGGGCAAGCCTTCGGCGGCGAGGTGATCCGCGCCAAAACCCTGATGCACGGCAAGACCTCGCCGATCGAACATGAGGGCCGCAGCCTGTTCAAGGGCCTGCCCTCGCCCTTCACCGCGACCCGCTACCACTCTCTGGCCGTGCGCCGCGAGACCTTGCCGGATGAGCTGGAAGTCACCGCCTGGACCGCCGACGGCGAGATCATGGGCCTGGCCCACCGCACTCGACCGATCCACGGCGTCCAGTTCCACCCGGAATCCATCGCCACCGAGCATGGCCACGAGATGATCGCCAACTTCCTCGATCTGGCGGGCGTCAAGCGACTGGCGACGGTCTGAGGCCATGGACGGTTTCAAGCCTCTGCTGGGCAAGCTGGTCGACGGACGCGTCCTGACGCCGGATGAAGCCCACGCCTTCTTCTCCGCCTGCCTGCGCGGCGAGCCCACCCCCTCACAAGTCGCCGCCGCCGTCACCGCCCTGCGCATCCGGGGCGAGACGGTGGACGAGATCGTCGCCTTCGCCACCGCCATGCGCGAGGCCGCCCTGTCGCTGAACCATCCGTTCGACGAGGTGATCGACACCTGCGGCACCGGCGGCGACGGCCAGCACACCTATAATGTCTCGACGGCGGCCGCCTTTGTTCTGGCGGGCGCGGGGCTCGTGGTCGCCAAGCATGGCAACCGCGCCATCAGCTCGAAATCCGGCTCCTCCGACGTTCTGGCTGCCCTGGGCGTCAACCTCGACGCCACCATCCCGCAACAGGCCCGCGCCCTGGATCAGGCGGGCATCGCCTTCTTGTTCGCCCCCACCTATCACGGAGCCATGCGCCACGTGGGGCCGGTGCGGGCCGAGATCGGTTTCCGTACGGTTTTCAATCTTCTGGGGCCGCTTTGTAATCCAGCCCATGCAAATCGTCAGGTCATGGGCGTCTATGATCCCGCCCTGCTGGAGCCTCTGGCCGAGGTGCTTGGCCGCCTCGGCACGCGGCGCGCCTGGACCGTCCACGGTCAGGGTCTGGACGAGTTGACTACGACCGGTCCGACCGAGGTGGCGGAATGGAAGGACGGCGCCGTCCGCCGCTTCACCGTCACCCCCGCCGACGCCGGCCTGCCGCTGGCGACGATCGAAGACCTGCGCGGCGGCGACGCCGAGCACAACGCCGCGGCGCTGAAGGCCCTCCTGGCGGGCGAACGCAGCCCCTATCGCGACATCGTCGTGCTGAACGCCGCCGCCGCCCTGGTCGTGGCCGACCGCGCCGCCGACTTGCGCCAAGGCGCCGAACTGGCCGCCGCCGCCATCGACGACGGTCGCGCCGCCGCTGCGCTGGAAACCCTGGCGCGCGTCACCAACACCCCTATCGATCCTGACGAGGCCGCATGACCGACGTTCTGGCGAAGATCGCCGCCTACAAGCGCGACGACGTTGCCGCCCGCAAGCTTGCCACCTCACAGTCCGCCATCGAGGCCGTCGCCACCCAGGCCTCGGCCCCGCGCGGCTTCCGCGCCGCCCTGGAACGCGTCGCCGAGGAAACGGGCCGCCCCGCCCTGATCGCCGAGATCAAGAAGGCCAGCCCCTCCAAGGGTCTGATCCGCGCCGACTTCGCCCCTCCTGCCCTGGCCAAAGCCTATGAGCGCGGCGGCGCGACCTGCCTGTCCATCCTGACCGACGGCCCCAGCTTCCAGGGCGACGACGCCTTTCTGGCCGCCGCCCGCGACGCGGTCGCCCTGCCCTGCCTGCGCAAGGACTTCCTGGTCGATCCCTGGCAGGTGGCCGAGAGCCGAGCCCTGGGCGCCGACTGCATCCTCATCATCCTGGCCATGGTGGACGACGCCCTGGCCGCCGACCTGCTAGCCGAGGCCGAGCGCTTCGGCATGGACGCCCTGATCGAGACCCACGACGAAGCCGAAATGGCTCGCGCCTGCAAGCTGGGCGGCGACCTCGTCGGCGTCAACAACCGCAGCCTTCGCACCTTCGAGGTCGACCTCGACGCCACCGAGCGCCTGTCGATGCTCAGCCCCGTGAAAGCACTGCTGGTCGCCGAAAGCGGCATCTTCACCCCCGACGACGTCGCCCGCGTCGCCGACGCCCACGCCCAGGCCATCCTCGTCGGCGAAAGCCTGATGCGTCAGGAGGATGTGGAAGCGGCGACGAAGACCCTGCTGTCACTGAGCTAGTGTCGGATATCGGCTTGGCAGGAAATGTCCGCAGTCGACCCGTTGCGGACATTGGGTCTGGGCGTAATCATCGCCTAATGAACAGAACGCACATAGCACTGCTTGCGATGGTCAGCCTTACCGTCGCGAAGTTATCTGACACCATCTGAAGCCCTCGCTCGTGCCGACACGCTCGATGGAACGCGGGTGACGGTGGGCGGCGTTGTTCATTTGGGGACAAATTCTCGCTGTCTGTATGACTCGGTGGAGGCGGTCCGGGCTGCCAACGGCGACCGATCAAGAGTTCTAACCCTGCCCGAAGGCGATCACCTTCTTGAGCGTAGAGCGGACCTGAATCATCGCTTCGTCATCGTAACAGGCACCTTCAAGCGCGAGTTTAATGAGCCAGACGTGTTGGACCTCTATCAGTGCAACAATGCCGGGATTGAACAGGATTCTATCCGGAGAGCGCGACGTTAACGAGCGTCTGCTTCCCACCTTAGACGACATCCCGAGGGACTGCTTTGAATGGCAAAACCTCCCTGCCGATGGAAATCCCGCTGTCATTGGGGTTTGACGACGTCCCCCGAAACTCGTCGAGTTGACATTCAGCAAGAACACTTACAGAACATCGTCAACGGTTCACGCCTTGTTCTGGAAGCCCTGCGCCCATGCTCACCAAGAAGCAGCACGAACTCCTGATGTTCATCCATGAACGGATTCAGGAAACGGGCGTCTCGCCCTCCTTCGACGAGATGAAGGAGGCGCTGGATCTGGCGTCCAAGTCGGGCATCCACCGCCTGATCACGGCGCTGGAGGAGCGCGGCTTCATCCGCCGCCTGGCCCACCGCGCCCGCGCGCTGGAGGTCGTCAAGCTGCCGGAACAGGCCACGGCGGGCGCGCCGCGCGGCCATGCGGGCTTCAAGCCCGGCGTGATCGAGGGCGGCGGTCGCCCCAAGGCGGCCGAACCGGCCAACGACACGCGCGAACTGGCCCTGATGGGCAAGATCGCGGCTGGCACGCCCATCGACGCCATCGAGCATGAAACCGCCCGCTATCCGGTGCCCGAAACCATGCTGGGCGCGGGCGAACACTATCTGCTCGAGATCGAGGGCGACTCGATGATCGAGGCGGGCATCCTCAACGGCGACATGGTCATCATCAAATCGACCGCTGACGCCTCGTCCGGCGAGATCGTGGTGGCCCTGGTCGAGGGCGAACAGGCCACGCTGAAGCGCCTGCGCAAGAAGGGCGCCTCCATCGCGCTGGAGCCCGCCAACCGCAACTACGAAACCAAGATCTACGGCTCGGATCAGGTCGCGGTTCAGGGCAAGCTGGTCGGCCTTATCCGCCGCTATCACTGAAGTCGGGATCGGCCTGTCGGGTCCAGGGCCTCTGCCCCCTGACGTCCGCCGCCCACACCGCCTTCCAGCCCGCACCGACGCGCCACAGCTCGACCGAGCCGCCGCGCCCATAGTCTACGCCGTCCAGCACCAGCCTTTCGGCGCATGACGCCGGCAAGCTCAACAGCTCGGCGCGACTACTGACGACCTGCGACGAGCGGCACATCGCGTCCAACTGCTCGACCGAAGGCGGCTTCTTGCCCCACCACAGGGCGACCGGCCCGGCCTTGCTGGTTTCCGGCGCGCAGAAGGATCGCTTGCAGGACCAGCCTTCTTCCGGTCTCGGCGTCAGTTCCAGCCCACGCCGTCGCGACCACAGGTCCGCCGCGAACTGCCTTACGCCGGGCCGCACCACGACAGCCGCCTCTGCCTGACGCCAAGCCGCATTGGTCCCGCCGTCGCCGATCCACAGATCAGGCGCCGCCGGTCGCGGCCAGATCAGCACCGCCGCCGCCAAGGGCAGGCCCAGCCACCTCAACCGCCCGCGCCACAGGCAGATGAACAGGATGCCGAGGAAGGCGATCGGCAGGGCCGCCGCCGGTGCGCTGGCGATGGTCTGGACCGCCCCCGGCAGGCCCGCCGTCCAGTGACCGATGGCCAGCATCAGATCGACGCCCTTGCCCGCCAGCCACAGGAAGGGCGCGCCCAATCCCAAAGGCTCCAGCGCCGCGCCCAGCGCCAGGGCCGGCATCAGGATGAAGTCCGCGATCGGCGCCGTTCCCAGATTGGCCACCAGCCCATAGATGGCGGTGCGGTTGAAATGCTGCATGGCGAACGGACCCGTCGCCATGCCGGCCACCAGACTGGCGGTGCAGGCGACCAGCAGCCAACTGCCCAGCCGCTGCGCCGCCACGATGGGCCAGGGCGCGGAAATCTCCTTGATCCGGCGCGGCCAGACCTCGACCAGAGCGACCAGGGCCGCCGTCGCCGCGAACGACATCTGGAACCCCGGTGTGACGATGGCCTCGGGCTGCAACAACAGGACGACGAAGGCCGCCACCGCCAGGGCGTGCATGGTCACCGCCTGACGATCCAGCAGGATAGCGACGAAGGCGATGGAGGCGGTGATCGCCGCCCGCTCGGCCGGCGGCGGCGCCCCCGACACCGCCAGATAGGTCCCGACCGCGATCAGGCCCGCGACCGCCGCCACCTTCTTGCCCGACACCCTCAGCGCCAGCCACGGCCAGGCCGCAACGCCCAACCTCACAGCGAAGAAGACGAAGCCCCCGACAATGGCCATGTGAAGGCCCGAGATCGACAGGATGTGCGCCAGCCCGGAATCGCGCATGGCGTCCAGATCCTCGAGCCCGATCCAGGTCTCGTGCCCCGTGGTCATGGCGGCGGCGATCCCGCCGGTGCGCTCACCCAGCCGCGCCACGATCCGCTGCGCCAGAGCATAGCGCGCCGCATTGATCTTCATCGCCATACGCACCCGCCACGGCGGCTCAGGCAGGACCGTCGGTCGCGTTTCGCCGAGCGCGAACAGAGTCCCGCCCATGCCCTGAAAGAAAGCGTTGCGACCGAAATCATAGGCCCCCGGACTGGCCGGCGCCGGCGGCGGGTTCAGAATGCCATAGAGCCGCACCGCCGTCCCCGGCGCCGGGGGCTCGCCCCGCACCGTGGCCCGCAGCCGCACCGGCGTGGCCTCGGGCGTCAGCCCCCTGATCCGCACCGGCGCCACGACGATTCGCGCCCCGCGCTCGCCGGGGCTGTCGACATCCATGACCCAGGCCTCGACCACGGTCGGCTCTGCCAGGGCTGGCGCGATCGGCCCGCTGACCGCCTCGGTCCGCAGCTTGGCGACCGCCGCCCCGCCGCACAGGCAGGTCAGCATCAAAAGCAGCAGGGTCCAGCGCCGCGCCAGGCCGAACCGCCGCGCCATCAGCCACGCCGCGCTGCTCAGCACGGCCGCAAGCATCAACGGCCACCCCGCCGGTTCGCTCTTCAAGGTGAAATAGATCGCGCATCCACCGCCGAGAAAGACCGGCGTCCACAGCCTCCAGCGATCCACCTGGTCCGCAACCTCGGCGCGCGCCCCCTCAAGAACCCTTAAGGCAAGGCTTCGCTTTGGCGCGCGCGGGCGTATAAGGGCCTCCGCAACGGACCCTTCCTGAATGACCTCCCCCTCCTCGACTGTCGTCACCCGCTTCGCCCCCTCGCCTACAGGCTACCTGCATATCGGCGGGGCGAGAACCGCGTTATTCAATTGGCTCTACGCCCGGAGCCGGGGCGGCAAGTTCCTGATCCGCGTCGAGGACACCGACCGCGAGCGTTCGACCGACGACGCCGTCAAGGCCATCTTCGACGGCCTGTCCTGGCTGGAGCTCTTCGGCGACGAGGAGCCCGTCTTCCAGTTCGCCCGCGCCGACCGCCACCGCGAGGTGGCCGAGCAACTGCTGGCCTCGGGCCACGCCTATCGCGACTTCCTGACCGCTGACGAAACCAACGCCCTGCGCGATCAAGCCAAGGCCGAGGGTCGCGACTTCGTCTCGCCCTGGCGCGATCGCGAACCGAGCGTCGACGACCTGGCCAAGCCGTCCACCATCCGTTTCCGTCGTCCGCTGGATCAGGCGGTGACCGTCGATGACGCAGTGCAAGGCAGCGTGCGCTGGGAATCCTCGTCCCTGGATGATCTGGTCATCGTCCGCTCCGACGGAGCCCCGACCTACAACCTCGCCGTGGTCGTGGACGACCACGACATGGGCGTGACCCACGTCATTCGCGGCGACGACCACCTGAACAACGCCGCCCGCCAGAGCCTGATCTACGACGCCCTGGGCTGGACCCGGCCGACCTTCGCCCACATCCCGCTGATTCACGGCCCGGACGGCGCCAAGCTGTCGAAGCGTCACGGCGCCCAGGCGGTGCATGAATATGCCGAGATGGGCTATCTGCCCGAGGCCATGCGCAACTATCTGGCGCGCCTGGGCTGGGCTCACGGCGACCATGAGCTGTTCAGCGACGAACAGGCCATCGCGTGGTTCGACCTGCCCGGAATCGGCAAGGCGCCCGCCCGCCTCGACTTCGACAAGCTGGCCCACGTCAACGCCCACTGGATCCGTCTGGCCGAGGACGACCGGCTGGCCAAGCTGACCCTGGACGCCCACCTTACCGCCGGTCGCGCCCTGCAACCCGACGACGAGGCCCGCCTGTTGCGCGCCATGCCCTTCGTCAAGGACCGCGCCAAGACCATCCTGGAGTTGGCCACCCAGACCGAGTTCGTGCTGAAGGCGCGCCCGCTCACTCTGGACGAGAAAACCCGCGGTCTGCTGAGCGGTGAAGGCGGTGAAAGAATTTCACGACTCCGTGAACGGCTCCGTCTTTTCCAGAGCTGGGACGTTTTCGCCCTCGAAGCCGAGCTTAAGGCGTTCGCCGAGGAAGAAGGCGTAGGCTTCGGAAAAATTGGACCTTCCATGCGCGGCGCCCTGACCGGTGGCGCCGTGTCGCCTGACATTGCGAGAATTCTCGCCGCCCTGGGACGCGACGAAGGTCTGGGGCGCTTGGATGATGCGCTGCAACAGACTAAGTGAACACCCATAACCACGCAGGCTGGACGCCTCCCCGCGCCCGGCCCGAAGAAAAATAAGGGGCCTAGATGACTGAACAAGCGAAACCCGCCGGCACGGCGACCTTCACCTACGGCGACAAGAACGTCGAACTTCCTGTC
>Ga0247827_10001002_pt1 | contig 12292 bp, 8 predicted proteins | sample 12C_Control_Day2_FD_194414 | JGI IMG/M metagenome (GOLD analysis project Ga0247827, IMG submission 194414) | Soil microbial communities from agricultural site in Penn Yan, New York, United States - 12C_Control_Day2 | ecosystem: Environmental > Terrestrial > Soil > Agricultural land | place: USA... | reverse complement strand
GGGTCAGTAGTGCCCGGAGCGTGATGCTGGCGTCGATTTGCATGTCGGCACTTGCGATTTCCGGTAAGGCGTTTGCTCAGGATGCGCCTCCGCCGGCGGACCCGGCTTCAGGAGCGGAGGTTCCGACTGCAGAGTCAGCTCCTCCCGCGAGCGTCGAGACGCAGGACACGGCTTCACAGAGCAGCGACCAGGACATCGTCGTCACGGCCCGCCGCCGCAACGAAGTCCTGCAGGACGTGCCGATCGCGGTTACCGCTTATTCGGGCGAGCAGCTCGATCGACAGGGTGCGCTCGATATCACGGATGTCTCCGACACGACTCCCAACGTGAACCTCGAAACGTCGCGCGGCACCAACACGACCCTGACCGCCTTTATCCGCGGTGTCGGCCAGCAGGACCCGGTCGCCGGCTTCGAGCAGGGTGTCGGCATCTATCTTGACGACGTCTATCTCAACCGTCCGCAGGGCGCTTTGCTCGACATTTACGACGTCGAGCGGATCGAGATCCTGCGCGGTCCGCAGGGTACGCTCTACGGCCGCAACACGATCGGAGGCGCGGTCAAATATGTGACGCGCCGCCTGGCGGAAGCGCCGGAAGCCGGCATTCGCGTGAACCTTGGCACCTACAATCAGCTCGACATCGTCATGAGCGCTTCGACGCCGCTGACCGAGGGATTGAAGGTCGGCGCCGCGGTCGCACGGCTTGGTCGTGACGGGTTCGGCAAGAACCTCACGACGGACGAGGAAAACTACAACAAGGACATCATTGCGGGCCGCGGAACGATTGAGTTCGAGCCCAGCGACAACGTCTTCTTCCGGCTTTCGGGCGACTATACGTACGACGCCAGCAATCCTCGCGGCGGCCACCGGCTCATCCCCGGCCTGCAAAGCGGCGCGCCCGTGCTTGATGATGAATTCGACTCGCGCGGCGGGCTGACCGATCCGCGGCAACGGGTGAAGGGCGGCGGCCTCGCTCTCCATGGGGAGATCGGGGTGAACGACTGGCTGAAGCTTCGGTCGATCACGTCCTACCGGAAAGACAAGACTCATACGCCGATCGATTTCGACGCGCTTCCTGCTGTCGATGTCGATGTCCCGGCGATCTACAAGAACAAGCAGTTCAGCCAGGAAGTGCAGGCCGTCATCGAGCGCGGACCGCTCGCGGGAGTCGTCGGCGCCTACTATCTGGACGCGAACGCCTTCAACGTTTTCGACGTTCGTCTCTACACGACGGTTCCGGGCCTCGGCTTCACCGCCGCAACGCGCGGCGACGTCGACACGAAGACGTGGGCCGTCTTCGGTGATTTCTCGTACGACATAACTAGCCAGATCAGCCTTTCCGCGGGCATCCGATACACCAGCGACAAGCGGCATGCGGACGTCTTCCGCCAGAGCCTTATCCTCGGCGGCTCGCCCGAACTCGGCGGAGCACCGCCGTTCGACCAGACCGGCGTGCCTTTCGGAACGCTCGCCTCGTCGATTACGTCGGACTTCGAAGATAGCCGCAAGGACACGGCTTGGACTCCGCGTTTCTCGATCAGTTACAAGCCGAATGACGATCACAACATCTACGCGAGCTACTCGCGCGGCTTCAAAGGCGGCGGCTTCGATCCTCGCGGCCAGTCCAAGTCGGCCCCGGATCTCGACGGCAACGGAGTCGTCTCACCGGATGAGGTTTACGACTTCATGGGTTTCGACCCCGAAACCGTGACAAGCTACGAAGTGGGCTGGAAGGGCTCGGCGATGAACCGGAGGCTGCGCTGGGCGCTCGCGGCGTTCCGTGCCGACTACGAGGACGTCCAGGTTCCTGGTTCGGAAGGTCGTGTGATCAACGGCATTCCGACATTCATCGGCGTGACGACGAATGCCGGCAAGGCGCGCTTCCAGGGCGTCGAGCTCGAAACCAACATGGCTCTTGCGGAAGACTTGGCAACTTCTGGCGATCGGCTGAACTTCGCGGGTTCGGTGGGCTATCTAGATGCCAAGTACCGCGAATTCCTTGCGAACATCGCGTTCGATCCGGTGACCGGGCAGCCTCTTGCGCGCCCCGTTCAGTTCGACGTGGCCGACTTCGCCGCCATCCAGAACACTCCGAAATGGACGCTCAGCGGTTCGCTCGATTACGACGTGCCGGTCGCCAGCGGTCGGTTGAATGTCAACTCAACCTTGTCTTATCGCAGCAAGAGCCAGCAGTTTGAGTTTCCGATCCCCGGACTCGACCAGGAGGGCTTTGCCTTGTGGGACGCCAACATCGTGTGGCGCGCTCCGGGCAACCGCTTCACGGTCGGCCTCCATGGAAAGAATCTGGCAAACAAGAAATATGTCGTGTCGGGCTACAATTTCCTCAGCCAGAACCTGCAGGGTGAGTTCGTGGGAAATCTGACGGCTCCGTTGACCGTGCCGCCCGGGCAGCCCGGCTTCGACCCGACATTGGGCCGCGAGGGCGTGCTGACCGCATTCTACGGCAATCCGCGCCAGGTGTTTCTGTCGTTCGGAGCGAGGTTCTGAGCCAACGGCCGGCGGAAGAAGATCAGGGGGCACGCGCGCTTCGGACGCGCGTGCTCCTTCTCCTTCTCTTCGCCTACATCTTCAACTTCATCGACCGGAACATCATCGGCGTCCTCGCAGTGCCGATCCGCACGGAGTTCGGCCTTTCCGACACGGCCCTGAGCCATCTCGGCGTCGCCTTCGGAATTTTCTACGCGATCATCGCCATCCCCATCGCCTGGGCTGCGGACCGCAGGAGCCGGGTCAAAATCATCGCCGGCGCAGTGGCGCTATGGAGCCTGTTCACGGCCGCCTGCGGTCTCGTGCAGAACTATTCGCAACTGGTAATCGCGCGCATGGGCGTGGCGGTCGGCGAGGCGGGCGGAATCGCTCCGTCATATTCACTCATTTCCGACTATTTCCCGCGCGAGAAGCGCTCGCGGGCGCTGGCCTTCTATTCGCTCGGAATCCCCATTGGCTCGGCGCTCGGCGTCTTCTTCGGAGGCTGGCTGGCGGCGAACCTGTCCTGGCGCAGCGCCTTCGTCATCGTCGGCCTGCTCGGACTGCCGGCGGCCTTGCTGATCAGGCTGCTAATCCCCGAGCCCGAGCGCGGCCGCTTCGACGCCAGGCCTGCGAGCGCTAGCGCGCCGCCGGCCGGTGAGGTTGCGCGGGCGCTGTTCGGCACGCCCAGTTTCTGGCTGCTGTCGTTCGGCGCTGCGTCGGGCTCAATCCTGGGTTACGGCCTCATCTTCTGGCTTCCAAGCTTCTTCAACCGCAGTTTTGGCCTCGAGGTCGCGGACGTGGGCTGGTTCTAGGGGTCGATCGTCCTGGTCGGAGGCGCACTCGGCACCTGGCTGGGCGGCTGGGTGGGGGATCGCATTGGATCGACCCGGCCGGGCGGCTACGCGCTGATTCCGGCCGTCTGCTTCATCATCACCGCGCCGACCTTCGCGCTCGGGCTTTTTGCGCCGAACCTCTGGGTGGCCTGGCTGCTGTTCACGGTCGGCCAGATGCTGGCGCTCGCCTGGCTGGGACCGGTCATCACCGCAGTCCAGCACATCGTTCTTCCGTCCATGCGAGCGACCGCTTCGGCGAGTTTTCTGTTCATCAACAACCTCATCGGGATTGCCTTCGGGATATATTTCCTCGGCTGGATGTCGGACGCGATGAAGGCTGCACGCGGCGAGGATTCGCTCAAATATTCGATCCTCTACGGCCTCGCATTCTATCTGCTCGCCGCCGTCTTCTACCTGTTCGCCGCAGCGCGCCTGAAGCGGGACATCAAGTCCTAACCTAACCTGCAGACGGCTGAAATCTGGGGTTCAGCCGAGTGCGGTAGACCGCTCCCAAAGGGTCATCACAGGCGGAACGGCACTGTAACCAAGCCGTTCTTGCAGGGAACCAAGAGGAGATTCGAGATGAGGAAGCTCATTCTCGCAGCCGGCGTCGCGGCACTTGCAATTACCGCGCCGGCATCAGCGAAGCCCGACAAGGGCGGTGGAGAGGGCGGCGGCCATGGGGGCCAAGCCCAAGGCCAGCGCGGTGGCGGTGGAGGCGGCCAGAAGGCCGAACGCCATGGCGGCGGTGGCGGCCAGCAAGCACAGCGCGCCGAACGTCGTGGCGGCGGCGGTGACCGTCAGGCCCAGCGCATGGAGCGTCGCGGCGGCGGTGGTGAGCGCCAGGCGCAGCGCATGGAGCGTCGCGGCCCCGATCGTCAGGCCCAGCGCGTCGATCGGCGCGGCGGCGGCGATCACCGCTTCGCCAACTTCCAGTCCGACCGTAACGAGCGCAAGGCCCAGCAACGCGTAGAGAAGCAGTCGCGCGGCAATCGCGATTTCGCTCGCGTAGAGAACGCTCGCGTAGAGAATCGTGGGCATGGCGGCGATCGGCATGAGGTCCGCAATGTCCAGCGGCGCTTCGCCAGCGACGAGCAGTTCCGCAGGCGCAACAACGACCGCGTCCGCAACTTCGAGGACGTGCGCCAGTTCGCTGTGCGCGATCGCGACGATTTCCGCCGCGTTGCGGAATGGCGCGACTGGAACGACGGCGATTGGGATCGGCATTTCGCCAACCGCGGAATCCCGGCCTCGTTCGTCGGCTGTCCTCCGGGCTTGGCCAAGAAGTCGCCGGCCTGCGTCCCGCCGGGGCTGGCTCGAAACGCTTTCGTCGGTGCAGCGCTGCCGAACTATTATGCGTCGAATTCCTTCCCCGTCGGACTGCGCGACATCTATTACGACACGGACGACTATTATTACCGATGGGGCGATGGCTACGCCTATCGCGTGGACCGTGGCGACCAGCTGATCTCGGCTCTCCTGCCGCTGGTGGGCGCTGGCCTCGGCGTCGGCATGCCCTTCCCCTATCAGGGATCGAACTACTACGTCCCGTCATCCTATCAGTCGTTCTACCCGGATTACGGCTATGACGACGATTATTACCGCTATGCGAACGGCTATGTGTACGAGATCGATGGCGACAGCGGCTACATCGAGGACGTGATCCCGCTGCTGGATCGCGGCTACGGCGTCGGCCAGATGCTGCCTGCCGGGTACAGCTACTACAACGTGCCGTACCAGTATCGCGATGCCTATTACGACACGGACGATTATTCGTACCGCTATGCGCCGGGCGCGATTTACCAGGTCGACCGCGATTCTCAGCTGATCACGGGGATCGCTTCGCTGCTTACGGGTGGCCTGTCGGTCGGTCAGCCGCTTCCACCGGCCTACGGCGTGTACAACGTCCCGATCAGCTATCGCGACACCTACTACGACACGCCGGACAACTGGTACCGGTATAGCAATGGCTACATCTACCAGGTCGATCCGACGACCCAACTGATCACCGCGATCGTTCGCGCGATCGTCTGATTCATCGGTACGGATCGCTTACGGCCCCGCATGCGTTGCGGGGCCGTTTCGCACACAGAATGATAAAGGAAGATGCGATGAGCTTCAGACTGCTTGCCGTGGCCGCGGCGCCCCTGGCGCTGCTGGCCGCAGGCTGCAACCAGAGCGACGGCGGAAATGGCGCGACGCCCGGGCAGCCCGCAGAAGCCGGAAAGGATGCGGGCAATCAGACGATTGCGGCCGCGCTCGACAAGAACAGCCGTTTTGCCCAGGCGGCCAAAGCCGCGGGCCTGGATTCGACGCTTGCAGGGTCCGATCCCTACACGGTCCTCGTCCCGCGCGACGAAGCATTCGCGAAGGTCGAAGGGGCGCTCAAGGATCCTGCCAATCCGCAGAATCGCGCGGAACTGACTCGTATTCTCACACTGCACATCCTGCCGGGCACGGTCCTGATCGAGGACCTCGGCAAAGCCGTCGACAACGGAAAGGGCAAGGCGCTCGTGCAGACGATGAACGGCCAGACGCTCACCGCGACGAAAGACGGCGGGAAGGTCGTCCTGACCGACGCCGCGGGCAATAAGGCCACAATCGTAGAGGGCGACCAGAAGCGTTCGAACGGTGTCGTCCAATATGTCGACACCATCCTGACGCCGTCCGCCGGGGCCCCGCCGGCTCGTCAGCAGTAGAAGGCCCGCCTTTCCTGCTTCCAAGCAGCCGAACGCTCGCTATAAACGGGGTGAAATCGGCATGTTTGGGGGCAGGGGCGACGCATGAAGGCGACGATTGAACGGGCGACACTCCTCAAGAGCCTGAGCCACGTCCAGTCGGTCGTGGAGCGCCGAAACACCATTCCTATCCTGTCGAACGTGTTGATCGAGGCGCGCGACGACGGATCGATCCGCCTGATGGCGACCGACCTCGACCTGCAGGTCGACGAGAGCATCCAGGCGAACGTGGCGACGGCTGGCGCGACGACCGTGTCGGCGCACACCTTGTTCGACATCGTCCGCAAGCTGCCCGACGGAAGCCAGGTCGAGATCAACGCCGCCGAAGGGAAGATGCAGCTTTCCGCCGGCCGTGCGCGCTTCAACCTGTCGACGCTTCCGCGCGACGACTTCCCGGTGATTGCGGAGGGGGACCTTCCGACCCGCTTCGAGCTTCCGGCCGCGACGCTTCGCCAGATCATCGACAAGACGCGCTTTGCCATCTCGACCGAAGAGACGCGCTACTATCTGATGGGCATCTTCCTTCATGTCGCGGACGACGCGCTGAAGGCGGCCGCGACCGACGGTCACCGTCTGGCGCGTGTCACCGTCGCCAAGCCCGACGGCGCCGACGGAATGCCGGACGTCATCGTCCCGCGGAAGTGCGTGGCGGAGTTGCGCAAGCTGCTGGATGAGCTGGAAGGCACGGTCGAAGTGTCCATGTCGCCGACCAAGATTCGTTTCGGTCTTGGCAGCGCGGTCCTCACCAGCAAGCTGATCGACGGCACGTTCCCGGATTACAATCGCGTCATCCCGACCGGGAACGACAAGCTGCTTAAGCTCGACCCGAAGAGCTTCGCTCAGGGCGTCGACCGCGTCTCGACCATCGCGAGCGAGAAGACGCGGGCGGTGAAGATGAACGTCGACCGCGACAAGGTGACCCTGTCGGTGACCTCGCCCGAAAGCGGCACGGCGACGGAAGAGATCGCCGCCGACTACGGATCAGACGGCATCGAGATCGGATTCAACGCGCGCTATCTGCTCGACATTCTTAGCGAGATCGACGGCGACACGGTCGAGGTCCATCTCGCCGACGCGGCGGCTCCGACCCTCCTTCGCGAGAACGACAAGAGCCCGGCGCTTTATGTCCTCATGCCGATGCGGGTGTGACGGTCTGTCGGTTGTGGCGCGGGTGGACGACACCCGAAAATGCTGAAATTTATGAGCGCGTCGTCCGGAATGAGGTGATCCCGGGTATTGAGGCGCGCGCAATTCCAGGCTTTCGCCACATCGATTTGATGAAGCGCGACCTCGGCAATGAGGTCGAGTTCATGACCTGCATGTGGTTCGACAGCATCGAATCCATCAAGGCGTTCACGGGCGAGGACTACAGCGTCAGCCACGTGCCTGCGGCCGCCCAGGCCGTGCTCTCGCGATTTGATGCGCGAGCGGCCCATTTCGAGGTTCTCGACCGTCGCGCGCAATAACGGCTAAGCCGCAAAAGTGCCGGTCAGCCGTCTCGCCCTCACCGATTTCCGCTCTTACGAAGCGGCGCTGATTGAGCCCGGCCGGGGCTTCGTCCTGCTGTCCGGAGAGAATGGGGCCGGCAAGACCAACCTGCTTGAGGCCGTTTCGCTTCTCAGTCCAGGTCGTGGCCTCCGGGGAGCGGCCCTGTCGGAGATGGCTCGGATCCGCGGCGGAGGCGGGTTCGCCGTCGCGGCGAGGCTCGGCGATGTCGAGATCGGCACCGGTACGCAGCCGCTCGCCCCGGAGCGCCGACAGGTCCGGATCAATGCCGCGCCGGCTTCGGTGAATTCCTTGAGCGAGTGGCTTTCCGTACTTTGGCTGACACCCGCCATGGATAGGTTGTTCGTCGGCTCGGCCGGCGACCGCCGTCGCTTCCTCGATCGGCTGGTGCTCGCGCTGGAGCCGAGCCATGCGCACCATAGCTCCCGATATGAAGCGGCGATGCGCGCGCGGAACAAGCTGCTGTCCGATGACGTGCCGGCCGACCCGTCCTGGCTCGCCGCGCTTGAAGAGCAAATGGCAGAGCATGGTACGGCAATCGCAGGCGCCAGGTCGCGGACCGTCGCCGAGCTTGGCCAGCGCTTGGAGAGCGCCCCCGAAGACGAATTCGCGCGCGCGACGATCCAAATCGTGGGCTGGGATCAGGCGGACCTCGCGGCCCAGCTTCGGGACACTCGGTCTCGCGACGCTGCTGCCGCCAGAGCAACGGTCGGTCCGCACCGGCAGGATCTCATCGTCACCCATCGCGCCAAGCAAATGGCTGCCGGCCGGTCTTCCACCGGGGAGCAGAAAGCGCTGCTGCTCGGCCTCGTGCTTGCGCATGCGGAGCTGGTCTCCCAGCGTCGTGGCGAGCCTCCGATCCTGCTTCTCGACGAAGTGGCCGCCCATCTCGATCCGAAACGCCGCGCCGCGCTCTTCGCTCGCCTCGAGGGGCGCGGGCAGGTGTGGATGACCGCCACCGAAGCCGAGCTGTTCGACGGCATCCGGGATGCCAGCCGTTTCCGCGTCGAAGGCGGCACCATCCGGCAAACCTAGACTTTCTTTACGTTCTCTCTATATTGCACTGCAGCACGAGGCGCTTTCCAAGCGGCGTGAACGGTCTCGATCATTCGAGGACCCGGCCCGCGTCTCGATCGATTTTGCTCTCCAATTCACGCGGGGCGCTTTTTTGACCCCTTCGGACCGCGCGATTTGCGCGGCCGTTTCATATTGGATTTTCCATGTCTTTTCATAATCTTGGGCTGTCCAAGCCCCTTCTCGACGCGCTCGCGGCGAAAAATTATTCGCAGGCGACGCCGATTCAGCACCAGGCGATCCCGACGGTCCTAACCGGTCGCGATCTGCTGGGCATTGCGCAGACCGGCACCGGCAAGACGGCGGCGTTCATGCTGCCTTCGCTCGATCGCCTGGCCGCTAACCGCAACATCCCGCGACCCGGGCAGATCCGGATGCTGGTGCTTGCGCCGACCCGCGAACTCGCATCGCAAATTGCGGCGAGCGCTGAAACCTATGGGCGCTTCATGCGCCTTTCCGTCGGAGTCATCTTCGGCGGCGTTCCGAATTCCAAGAGCGTGCGTACCGTTGCACGCGGGCTCGATGTGCTCGTCGCGACCCCCGGCCGCCTGCTCGACCTGATCGATCAGCGCGCGCTGAGCCTCCGCGATCTCGAGATCCTTGTTCTCGACGAGGCCGACCAGATGCTCGATCTCGGTTTCATTCATGCACTCAAGCGGATCGTTGCCCTGGTTCCTTCCAAGCGTCAGACCCTGTTCTTCTCGGCGACGATGCCGAAGGCGATCAAGGAGTTGGCCGACAAATATCTGACCAACCCCGCCGAGGTTGCGGTTACGCCGGTAGCCAAGACTGCTGACCGCGTTCAGCAGAAGGTCGTGCTCGTCAACCAGCCGGAAAAGACGGCGCTGCTCACCATGTTCCTTCAGTCGGAGCAGACTGAGCGGACCCTCGTCTTCAGTCGCACCAAGCATGGCGCGGACAAGATCGTGCGGATGCTCGGCGCGGCGGGAGTCCAGGCCAGCGCCATCCACGGCAACAAGAGCCAGGCCCAGCGCGAGCGGGCGCTCGCCCAGTTCCGTTCTGGCGAAGTGCCGGTGCTCATTGCGACCGACATTGCGGCGCGCGGGATCGACATCCCCGGCGTCAGCCATGTGATCAACTACGATCTTCCCGAAGTGCCAGAGCAGTATGTCCACCGCATCGGCCGCACGGCGCGCGCCGGGGCCGAGGGCCAGGCCCTTGCCTTCTGCTCGCATGATGAGCGCGGCCTTCTGCGCGATATCGAGCGGCTGACCCGCCAGAAGATCGACGTTGCTCCGCTTCCGGACAATTTCGTCCAGACGGCGGAAGCATTGAAGCGTCTCAAGCCGGCCCCTGCAAAGCAGGAGCAGCCGCGCCGGCAGCCGTCGCGCGCGTTCAAGTCGGACCGCCGCTTCGAAGGTCAGCGCCGCGAGAACCGCAATGACCGATCGTCGCAGGGCCAGCAGCGCACTGACCGGGGGCAGCAGCAGCGCCATCCGCATCGTGCGGATGGCCATGCCGCCCATCGTCCCGAAGGCGGCCAGCCGAAGCGTCCGTTCCGCGGTCGCCGCGGAGGCCGTCCGGGCGGTCCCCGGCGCGCTGAGGGCTAGTCCGGCCAAACCATCGTGACTCACGCGTGCGCACGCGCGCGCACGCGTGACTTTCCCTTCGGAAACCCTATATCTCGACTATGGCAACCGACCCCAATCAGAACTCGTATGGCGCCGACAGCATCAAGGTCCTGAAGGGCCTCGACGCGGTGCGCAAGCGTCCTGGCATGTACATCGGCGATACGGACGACGGTTCCGGTCTCCACCACATGGTGTTCGAAGTCAGCGACAATGCGATCGACGAGGCGCTTGCCGGGCATTGCGACAAGGTCCTGATCACTCTGAACCCGGACGGCTCGGTATCGGTGGAAGACAATGGGCGCGGGATTCCGACCGGCATTCATGCGGAAGAAGGTGTCTCCGCCGCGGAGGTCATCATGACCCAGTTGCACGCGGGCGGTAAGTTCGAGAACACGTCGGACGACAATGCCTACAAGGTGTCGGGCGGTCTCCACGGCGTCGGCGTTTCGGTCGTGAACGCGCTCAGCGAGTTCCTCGATCTCACCATCTGGCGGGACGGCGAAGAGCACTACATGCGCTTCCGTCACGGCGATGCGGAAGCGCCGCTCAAAGTCGTCGGAAAGACTGAGAAGCGCGGCACCAAGGTCACGTTCCTGCCCAGTCCCGAGACGTTCAAGATAGTGGATTTCGATTTTGAGCGGCTTGAGCATCGCTTCCGGGAGCTCGCCTTCCTAAACTCGGGCGTCCGCCTGGTCCTCCAGGACGCGCGGCATGACGAGCCGAAGGAAGTCGAGATGCATTATGAGGGCGGCATTGCGGCCTTCGTCAAATATCTCGACCGCGCCAAAACGCCGCTCATCCCCGATCCGATCTCGGTCGCCGGGCAGCGCGACGACATCGGCATCGAAGTCGCGCTGGAGTGGAACGACAGCTATTACGAGCAGGTCCTCTGTTTCACCAACAACATCCCGCAGCGCGATGGCGGCACGCACCTTGCGGCGTTCCGCGCGGCGCTGACCCGTACGCTCAACAATTACGCTGAGAAATCGGGCATCCTGAAGAGGGAGAAGATCAACCTCACCGGCGAGGACATGCGCGAAGGATTGAGCGCGATCGTCTCAGTGAAGCTGCCCGATCCGAAGTTCGGCTCCCAGACCAAGGACAAGCTCGTTTCGTCCGAAGTCCGCCAGCCGCTCGAAAGCCTGATGGCGGACAAGCTCGCGGAATGGCTCGAGGAGAATCCGGCTCATGCGCGGACGATCATCCAGAAGATCATCGACGCCGCCGCTGCCCGGGAAGCTGCCCGCAAGGCGCGCGAAGCCAGCCGCAAGTCTGTGATGGGCATCGCATCGCTACCGGGCAAGCTGCATGACTGTTCGGAACGCGATCCGGCCAAATCGGAACTGTTCCTGGTCGAGGGTGACAGCGCCGGCGGCTCCGCCAAACAGGGCCGCGACAGCAAGTTCCAGGCGATTCTTCCGCTGAAAGGCAAGATCCTCAACGTCGAGCGCGCTCGCTTCGACCGGATGCTTTCGTCCAAGGAAATCGGGACGATCATCCAGGCTCTCGGCACCGGGATCGGCCGCGAGGAATTCAACCTCGAGAAGCTGCGCTATCACAAGATTGTGATCATGACCGACGCCGACGTCGACGGGGCGCACATCCGCACGCTCCTGCTGACGCTTTTCTATCGGCAAATGCCTGAGCTGATCGAGGCGGGCCACCTCTACATCGCCCAGCCGCCGCTCTACAAAGTCGCGCGCGGCCGGTCGGAGGTTTATCTGAAGGACGATGCCGCGCTGGACCAGTATCTGGTCGACGCGGGACTCGAGGGCGTCATCCTGGAAACGAAGGACGGTCCGCGTTCGGGCCAGGATTTGCGTAGTCTGGTCGACCATTCGCGGCGCCTGCGGACCCTGATGCGCTATGCGCCGCGCAAATATGATCCGGCGCTGATCGAAGCGCTGGCGATCAACGGCGCGCTTAAGCCCGACCTGAGCGATGGGGCTCGACAGAAAGCGATCGCCGAGGTCGCCGCCTGGCTAGGCCGCGCGGATACGGAAGCGCAATGGTCGGGCGAAATGGGGTCCGAGGGCGCCTATCTCCTCAAGCGCCTGTGG
>Ga0247827_10000999_pt1 | contig 12313 bp, 13 predicted proteins | sample 12C_Control_Day2_FD_194414 | JGI IMG/M metagenome (GOLD analysis project Ga0247827, IMG submission 194414) | Soil microbial communities from agricultural site in Penn Yan, New York, United States - 12C_Control_Day2 | ecosystem: Environmental > Terrestrial > Soil > Agricultural land | place... | reverse complement strand
CAACCGCCTGCGGTCGGCGGCGCAGCGCGTGTGCGGCGACACCAATCTGGTCGCGACGGCGCCTCGAGCTCGCCACTGGTGCGTCAAGGACGCTATGGCGGACGGCTGGGATCAGGTCGCGGCCAGCCGTTCGACCCGGCTGGCTGAGAACCGCACCATCGTGCTCGCAGCCGTCCGAACCCGACCGCAGCCGTAACAAGGTCGCACCGCCCCCCGCTTTCGTCAGCCTCCGCCATCGGCTAGGCAGGAGGAAGTGATGGACGAGACGGGGTTCGACCAATGCGGGTGATCATTCTCGGCGGCGACGGCTTCTGCGGCTGGCCCACGGCCCTGCACCTGTCGGCGCGGGGCTGGGAGGTTCTGATCGTCGACAACCTCAGCCGCCGCAACATCGACAACGAACTGGAGGTCCAGTCCCTGACCCCCATCCGCACCATGGGCGAGCGCATCGCCGCATGGCGCGAAGTCAGCGGCCTGACCATCGACTTCGTCAACATGACGGTGGGCAAGGAGTTCGATCGCCTGGTCGCCCTGATCCGCGACTGGAAACCCGACAGCGTCGTCCACTTCGCCGAGCAGCGGGCGGCCCCCTATTCGATGAAGACGGCGCGGCACAAGCTCTACACCGTCGACAACAATCTGAACGCCACCAACCACCTGCTGGCGGCCATCGTCGAGAGCGGTCTGGACGTGCACCTGGCCCACCTGGGGACCATGGGGGTCTATGGCTACACGACGGCGGGCCTGCGCATCCCCGAGGGCTATCTGAAGGTCACGGTGGACACCGACCACGGCCCGACCGAGCAGGAAATCCTGTTCCCGCCGAACCCGGGGTCGATTTATCACATGACCAAGACCCAGGACGCCCTGCTGTTTCAATTCTACGCCAAGAACGACGGCCTCAGGATCACCGACCTGCACCAGGGCATCGTCTGGGGCGCCCAGACCGAAGAGACGCGTCAAGACGAACGCCTGATCAACCGCTTCGACTACGACGGCGACTACGGCACGGTGCTGAACCGCTTCCTGATGCAGGCGGCGGTCGGCTATCCGCTGACGGTGCACGGATCGGGCGGTCAGACGCGGGCCTTCATCCACATCCAGGACACGGTGCGCTGCGTCGAGCTGGCGCTGAACAACCCGCCCAAGTCCGGCGACCGGGTCAAGATTCTTAACCAGATGACCGAGAGCCGCCGCGTCCGCGACCTGGCCCAGATGGTGGCCGAGATGACCGGCGCCGAGGTCCACAACGTGCCCAATCCGCGTCAGGAGGCCGACGAGAACGAGTTGGTCGTCGCCAACGACCAGTTCCGCGATCTGGGGCTGAAGCCGATCACCCTGGCCGAGGGGCTGCTGGCCGACGTGACCGACATCGCCCGCCGCTACGCCGACCGCGCCGACCGGACCAAGATTCCCTGCGTCTCCAGTTGGAACAGCAAGCGCGCTCAAGCGCTGCAGTCACAGGAGGCGGACGCTCCGCCCGCCGCCGCCAAGATCGCCTGACCGGACCGCCATGACCCAGCTTGCCCCCGCCGCCCTGTCCCTGCTGGTCTTCGGCGGCGGCTATCTGGGGCTTGAGGCGGCGCGAGAGGCGATCCGTCGCGGCGGCCGCGCCTTCGCCACCTCGCGCAATCCGGCTCGTCGGGCCGAACTGACCGCGGCGGGCGTGACCGCCGTCGATCCCGCCGATGTCGAGGCCTTGAAGGCGGCCGTAGCCGAGGCCTCGGCCATCCTGATCACCGCCGCGCCGGACGGCGCCGGCTGTCCGGGGCTGAAGGTCCTGATCCCGGCGATCACAGCCTCGGGCGCCTATCCTGACTGGATCGGCTACGTCTCCTCGACCGCCGTCTATGGCGACCGGGCGGGCGGCTGGGCCTTCGAGGACGACGAACTGAACGCCGCCAGTCTGGAGGGCGCGCGCCGGGTGCGGGTCGAACAGGACTGGCTGGACGCGGGGCGCGGCATGGGGCTGACGGTGCAGATCTTCCGCCTGCCCGCCATCTACGGCCCCGGCCGTTCGCCGCTGGATCGTCTGCGCGACGGGACCGCGCGGCTGGTGACGAAGCCCGGCCAGGTCTTCAACCGCATCCACGTCGAGGACGCTGTGGCCGGCTTCTTCGCCTCAATGGCCCGCCCCCATCCGGGCCGCGCCTACACCCTGGCCGACGATGAACCGGCGGCGGCGGATGCGGTGATGGCGGGGGCTGCAGCGCGGCTGGGCCTGCCCCTGCCGCCCGAGGTGGCGCTGGACGACCCGTCGGTGTCGGACGCCATGCGGCGCTTCTACAATGACTCGAAGCGTCTCTCGAACGCCCGCGCCAAGGCCGAACTGGGCTGGCGGCCCAGATATCCGACCTGGCGCGAGGGGCTGGAGGCCCTGATCGACTAGGCCTGGACCTTCGACAGGATCAGGGTGCCGTTGGTGCCGCCGAAACCGAAGCTGTTGGACATGACGTGCTTCAGTTCGCCGTCGTGGCGTTCGCGCAGGATCGGCATACCCTCGAACTCGGGGTCCAGGTTCTCGATGTGGGCGCTTTCGGCGGCGAAGCCGTGCTTCATCATCAGCAGGCAGTAGATGGCTTCCTGGGCGCCCGCCGCGCCGAGCGAGTGGCCCGTCAGCGACTTGGTCGAGGAGATCATCGGCAGGTCATCGCCGAAGACGTTGCGCACCGCGCCCATTTCCTTGGAGTCCCCGACAGGCGTCGAGGTGCCGTGCGGGTTCAGGTAGTCGATGCGCGGGTTGCCGGCCATCTTGAGGGCCAGCTTCATGCAGCGCTCGGCGCCCTCGCCCGAGGGGGCCACCATGTCGTAGCCGTCCGAGTTGGCGGCGTAGCCCGTGACTTCGGCGTAGATGGTCGCGCCGCGCGCCACGGCGCGCTCGTATTCTTCCAGCACGACGATGCCGGCGCCGCCGGCGATGACGAAGCCGTCGCGGTCCTTGTCATAGGCGCGGCTGGCCTTGGCGGGCGTCTCGTTGAAGTTGGAGGACATGGCGCCCATGGCGTCGAACAGGTTCGACATGGACCAGTCGATGTCCTCGCAGCCTCCAGCGAAGACCACGTCCTGCTTGCCCCAGGCGATCTGCTCGGCGGCCGCGCCGATGCAGTGGGCCGAGGTCGCGCAGGCTGAGGAGATCGAATAGTTGACCCCCTTCAGCTGGAACCAGGTGGCCAGGACGGCCGAGGGACCCGACGCCATGGCCTTGGGCACGGCGAAGGGGCCGACCCGCTTGGGCGAGCCCTTTTCGATGGTCGTCTGGGCCGCCTGCAGGATGACCTGGGTCGATGGGCCGCCTTCGCCGACGATCAAGCCGATGCGCTCGTCCTTGATCTCTTCGGCGGTCAGGCCCGAGTCCTTCAGCGCTTCTTCAAACGCAATGTGGCCCCAGGCCGTGCCGTTGGCCAGGAAGCGGGCGGCGCGGCGGTCCACCAGCGGCGCCCAGTCCTCGGCGGTCACGCCCAGCGACGGCGGGGCCCAGACCTGCGAGCGGAAGCCGTATTTGGCGTGGTCGGCGGCGTGCTGGACGCCCGACTTGGCTTCGCGCAGGGAGGCTGCAACCTCGTCCTGGCCGGTGCCGATGGAGGAGACGATGCCCAATCCGGTGACGACGACACGCCGCATGGTGTTTCCTAACGTTCAGTCTTCAGGCGCCGCGTTGACCGCGGTCTGGATCAAATGGGGTCAGGCGTCCGTGGACGCTACCGTGGCCGCACCGCCGAACAGGCCGACGCGCATATCGGCACAGGTGTAGATGACCTCGCCGTCGGCCTCGAGCACGCCGTCGGCGATGCCCATGACCAGCTTGCGGTTGATGACGCGCTTCAGATGGACCTTGTAGACCACCTTCTTGACGTCCGGCGTCACCTGGCCGGTGAACTTGACCTCGCCGACGCCGAGCGCGCGACCCTTGCCCGGTCCGCCGATCCAGCCGAGGTAGAAGCCGACCAGCTGCCACATGGCGTCCAGGCCCAGGCAGCCCGGCATGACCGGATCGCCGATGAAGTGGCACTGGAAGAACCAGAGGTCCGGATTGATGTCGAGTTCGGCCTCGACATAGCCCTTGCCGTAGTCGCCGCCGTCGGCGGTGATGGTCTTGATGCGGTCGAACATCAGCATCGGCGGGGCCGGCAGCTGGGCGTTGCCCGGACCGAACAGTTCGCCACGGCCCGAGGCCAGCAGGCCTTCATGATCGAACGACGACGGATATTGGGACTGGCTCAAGGCTGACGCTCCGGTAGTGTTGCGGGCGGGTTACACGACCCTGCGCGCCCGCTCAACTGTTGTCAGGTCTAGCTTCGACCGGCGCCGGCCGGACGCGAGGCGTTGCACAGGGCGCGCGACTGGGTTCCGAACACCGCGCGCTCGGGCACCCAGCCCCTGATCTTGCGGGCGCGAACCCGGCACCAGCCCTCTTCGCACTCGTCCAATGAGACGATGGAGCGCGGCGACAGGCGGGCGCGCACCGAGGAGGTGGCGGAACGGCCCGAATGGATCATGATCTCTTCGGCCGAGCGGTTGAAGACGCTGCGGCGGCCCGAGGCCACGGTGCGGTGGATCCAGGCGACCGAGCCGTCAGGATCGCAGATCTTGCGCCACTCCCTGGTCTCGGCGATCACTTGCACGGGCAGGCCCGCGGCGCGGTATTCCCACAGGATCTCGTAGTCGAGGCCCGGCCCCTGGCGGGCGCGAACCTGAGAGGATTTCAGCGTGACCCAGCGCGGCACTTCCAGTCCGGTCGGCGTCGGCCGACCGTCAGGCATGTGGGCGCTGGCGCCCGCGAAGACGCCCGCTCCGAGGACGGCGGCGATGACGGCGATACGCCGGAAACTTTTGAACCTGACCACAGCTTTGCTAGACACCGGATCGACACGTCCCGCACGGGCGCTTCCGCCCGTCGAAACCCAGGCTCCCTATGTCCGCTCGCAAGCTTAAGGTCGTATTAACCAGACGCCTGCCCGACACGGTGGAAACGCGGCTGCGCGAACTGTTCGACGCCGAGCTGAACCTGACCGACCGGCCGATGTCGCGCGAGGATCTGGCCGCCGCCCTGCAGCGCGCCGACGTCCTGATCCCGACCATCACCGATCATCTGGACGCCGACCTCATCAAGGGCGCGGGCGAACAGTTGAAGATGATCGCCAACTTCGGCGCCGGCGTGGACCATATCGATATCGACGCCGCCGTCGGGCGCGGGATCATCGTCACCAATACGCCGGGCGTCCTGACCGAGGACACCGCCGACCTGACCATGAGCCTGATCATGGCCGTCAGCCGCCGCATCGTCGAAGGCGCCAATGTCGTCGCGGCCGGTCAGTTCGAGGGCTGGAGCCCGACCTGGATGTGCGGCCGCAAGCTGTGGGGCAAGCGTCTGGGCATCGTCGGCATGGGCCGCATCGGCCAAGCCCTGGCCCGCCGGGCCAAGGCCTTTGGCATGCAGGTCCACTATCACAACCGCAAACCCGTCTCGGACATGATCGCCGAGGAGCTGGGCGCGACCTGGTGGGACGATCTGGATCAGATGCTGGCGCGGATGGACGTCATCTCGCTGAACTGCCCGGCGACGAAAGACACCCACCACCTGTTGTCGGCCGAACGCATCGCCCGGCTGCAGCCGCACGCCATCGTGGTCAACACCGCGCGCGGCGAACTGATCGACGAGGCGGCCTTGGTGGAGGCCTTGGACCGCCGCGCCCTGTTTGGCGTCGGTCTGGACGTGTTCGAGCACGAACCGGCGGTGCATCCGGGCCTGGTCGGCCGCGCCAACGTCGTGCTGCTGCCCCACCTCGGCTCGGCCACGATCGAGGCCCGTCAGGACATGGGCGACCGCGTCATCGCTAACATCATGACCTACCAGAACGGCCACCGCCCGCCGGACCGGGTCATTCCGGCCATGCTCTAGGCGTGCGCTGATCCGCAGACCGGACAGGCCGGATCGGCGGCCATTTTCACGACCCGGCTGGTTCCGGCCAGGCCGTCGTAGAGCATCAGACGACCGGTGAGCGGCTCGCCCGCCCCGGTGATCAGCTTGATCGCCTCCAGCGCCGCCATGGCGCCGATGACGCCGGCCAGGGCGCCGACGACGCCGACGCGGGCGCAGGTCTCGGCGTCGGGCGGGGTCTCGGCCACCAGGCATTGATAGCAGGGTCGGCCGGTGAAAACTCCGACCTGGCCGTTCCAGCGGCCCAGGGCGCCGGACACCAGAGGCTTGCCTGCCGCGACGCAGGCGGCGTTGACGGCGAACCGCGTCTCGAAGTCGTCCGTGCCGTCCAGCACCACGTCGAAGCGCTCGATGACGCTGCGAGCGTTGTCGGGGGTCAGCCGCTCGACCAAGGGCTCGACAGCGACGTGCGGGTTGAGGGCGGCCAGATGCTCGGCGCCCGCCTCGACCTTGGGGCGTTCGGCGTCGGCGGTGGTGAAGATGATCTGGCGCTGCAGGTTCGACAGGGCGACCGCGTCATGGTCGATCAGGCCGAGCGTCCCGACCCCGGCGGCGGCCAGATAGAGGGCGGCGGGCGCGCCGACGCCGCCCAGGCCGACGATCAGGACGCGGGCGCGCTTCAGGGCCTGCTGGCCCGGCCCGCCGATCTCGGACAGCACCAGCTGACGAGCGTAGCGGTCGACCTCCTCGTCGGAGAAGCGAACGGGCGCGGCGGGAGCAGAAGACTGGGTCACGACACCCTGTCTAGCGCAGTCAGGCGAAGCCGTCAGGCCGGAACCGGCAGGGCCCCCGCCGCCGTGGCCAGAAGCGCTTCGGCGCGGCCCGGGCTGAGTTGATCCAGCGTCGTTCCGTTCAGCAGCCGCGCGGCGTCGGGCGTCATCTCGGCCAGGGTCATCGGCCATTCGCGGAACAGGCGGTCGGACACGCCCTGATCCGACAGCAGACGAAGGTTCTCATGACGGGGATCGATGCGCAGTCGGTCCATCAAGCGGTCCACGTCGGCGCGGCGGCCCTCGATGGCCTGCAGGAAGCGCCCGCCGTGGCGCATCAACACGCCGGTCAGGCCTTCCCGCCGGTTGTTGCGATCCGAAGCGCCGAGGATTTCAGCCAGGATCAACAGGCTGGTCGCAGCCTCGCCGACGGCGTCGCTGACATAGATGGCGCGGTGCAGAGGCAAGGCGGGACTCGGACGGAACGCGAAAGCGACGCAACTGGGCTCCCCGTGTCACGGACGCGACCGACAGGCAAGCTGTGCGGCGTTCGTCCTGCGACGCGGGGGTGTCTTGCGAGGGCGCATATTCCTCGCCATCTGATCCGCCATGACCCAGACCTCCAACTTTCCCGACTGGCACGGCACCACCATCCTGGCGGTGCGCAAGAACGGCCGCACTGTCATCGCTGGCGACGGCCAGGTCTCGATGGGGCCGACCATCGTCAAGGGCGCGGCGCGCAAGGTGCGCACCCTGGCGGGCGGCAAGGTTCTGGCCGGATTCGCCGGGGCCACGGCCGACGCCCTGACCCTGATCGAGCGGCTGGAGGCCAAGCTGGAGCAGTACCCGGATCAGTTGGCCCGCGCCTGCGTCGAACTGGCCAAGGACTGGCGCACCGACCGCTATCTGCGCCGGCTGGAGGCCATGCTGCTGGTCGCCGACAAGGACACCATTCTGACCGTCACCGGCGTCGGCGACGTGCTGGAACCCGAATACGGCGTCGCCGCTGTCGGCTCGGGCGGAAACTACGCCCTGGCCGCCGCCCGCGCCCTGATCGACGAGAACAGCGAGATGGACGCCGAACAGATCGCCCGCAAGGCCATGAAGATCGCCGCCGACATCTGCGTCTACACCAACGGCAATCTGACCATCGAGAGTCTTTAAAGGCGCTATCGCTCGCCGCGCGGCGGCTCGCTGCTTGAGCGCGTTCCGCCTGGCTTTCGGCGGTTGGTCGTTCGAGCGTCGGCTTTCGGCGAATTAAGGCGACAGGCGGCGGTTTCAGGCGATCAATGCGCGGCGGAGGATCGCCGCCATGCCGCTTGACGCCCTGATGTTCGCCGCCGCCCTGGTTTCCGCCGAGGGGGCGTCCTGTCCCGCCGCTTCGCCCGCCCCGGTGGTGGCCGCCGAGCGGGCCTTCGCCGCCGACGCGCCCGGTCTGGGCATAGGCGGCAGCTTCAATAAATGGGCCTTGCCCGACGCCGTGGTCATCGCCCAGGGCCGCGCCCAGACGGTGCGCGAGGTTTATCCGCCCGATGCGGCGCGTCCGGCCGATGAGCCCAAGCTGGAATGGTGGCCCAACTGGGCCGGGATCGCCCGCTCCGGCGACCTGGGCTTCACCACCGGCGGGGTGGCGGTGAACGGCGGGCGCACCGGGCATTATTTCACTATCTGGGCCTGCCAGCCCGACGGCCAATGGCGCTGGGTCTATGACGGCGGTTCGGGCGCGACGGCGGCCGAAGTTCCCGGCCCTGACAGCGAGCCCGACCTGATGACGACTGGCGTCGGCGTCTCGGCCTCGCCCGAGGCGGCCATGACTGAGGTGCGGGCCGCCGAGGTGAGGCTGGCCGAGGCCGCGCGCATGGACCAGAAGGCGGCGCATCTGGCGGTGCTGGCCGATGACGGGCGGCTCTATGTCGCGCCTCAGCCGCCAGCCATTGGACGCGCGGCCATGGCGGCGGCGCTGGACGGCTGGCCCGCCCGCTTCGATTTCGGTCCGACCGAGGGCGGCGGGGCCTCGCGGGCGGGCGACCTGGCCTGGACCTGGGGCCCGGCGCGCTGGGCGCGGGATGGGGCCGAGCGGCGCGGCCACTATGTGCGGCTGTGGCGCAAGGGCGCGGACGGGTGGGCCTTGATGTTCGCCCAACTGATTCCGGCGCCTGTCGCCGCACCCCCTCCCGCTGGCGGATAAGGCGCCCTATCTGCGAACCATGACCGACCTATCCCCCCGTGAAATCGTCTCCGAACTGGATCGCTTCATCGTCGGCCAGGACGACGCCAAGCGCGCCGTGGCCGTGGCCCTGAGGAATCGCTGGCGTCGCAAGCGCGTGCCCGAGGATCTGCGCGACGAGGTCACGCCCAAGAACATCCTGATGATCGGCCCGACGGGCGTCGGCAAGACCGAGATCGCCCGGCGTCTGGCCAAGCTGGCGGGCTCGCCCTTCCTCAAGGTCGAGGCGACCAAGTTCACCGAGGTCGGCTACGTCGGCCGCGACGTCGATCAGATCATGCGCGACCTGGTCGAGAGCGCCCTCGTTATGGTGCGCGACAAGCGTCGGGCCGGGGTCAAGGCCCGGGCCGAGGGTCAGGCCGAGGAGCGGATTCTGGACGCCTTGGTGGGGCCGGGCTCGCAAGCCGCGACGCGCGACGCCTTCCGCAAGAAGCTGCGCGCCGGCGAACTGGACGACAAGGAGATCGAGATCGCCCTGGCCGACACGGCCTCGCCGATCCAGGGCCTGGACATGCCGGGCGGCGGCGGCAACGTCGGCCTGCTGAACCTGTCGGACCTGCTGGGCAAGATGGGCGGCGGCCGCACCAAGACGGTGAAGCTGACGGTCGCCGAAGCCATGGCCCCGCTGACCACCGAGGAGAGCGACAAGCTGCTGGATCAGGAAAGCCTGACCAAGGAGGCCCTGCTGCTGGCCGAAAACGAGGGCATCGTCTTCCTCGACGAGATCGACAAGGTAGCGGCCCGTCAGGGCGCCTCCGGGGCCGATGTCTCACGTGAGGGCGTGCAGCGCGACCTGCTGCCCCTGATCGAAGGCACGACGGTGTCGACCAAGTACGGGCCGGTGAAGACCGACCATGTGCTGTTCATCGCCTCGGGCGCCTTCCACGTCGCCAAGCCCTCGGACCTGCTGCCGGAACTGCAAGGCCGCCTGCCGATCCGGGTCGAGCTGAAGGCCCTGACCCGCGACGACTTCAAGCGCATCCTGACCGAGCCCGAGGCCAACCTGATCCGTCAGAACCAGGCCCTGCTGGAGACCGAAGGCGTGACCCTGGTCTTCACCGATGATGCTGTGGAGGCCATGGCCGACGCCGCCGTGGCGGCCAACTCCACCGTTGAGAACATCGGCGCGCGCCGCCTTCAGACGGTGCTGGAGCGGGTGCTGGAGGAGACCAGCTTCAAGGCCTCGGACCTGTCGGGCCAGACCCTGACCTTTGACGGCGACAAGGTGCGCGAAAAGGTCGGCGAACTGGCCAAGAACATCGACCTGAGCCGGTTTATTCTGTGATGGTCGGGCGGTGCGGGGTCAGCCCCGCATCGCCTCCACCGCTTCGACCAGGCGGCCGAGATCGCTCGGCGTCGACAGCCGGTGGTCGCCGCCCTCGATCAGGTCCAGGCGCACGTCGCCGCCGGTCAGGCGCTCTACCAGCTCGACCTGATGGCGCCACGGCACCACGTCGTCGGCGCGGCCTTGCAGGACATGCACCGGCGCGCTGATGGCGATCACGCCGTCCAGCAGCAGCCAGTCGCGCGCCTCTTCGAACATGCGCCGGGTCAGGACGTAGGACCCCAGCCCCTCCTCGGTGATGACCGTCTCGCCCTCGCGCAGGATGGCCTGACGCTCGTGGTCGGCCAGGCCGGGCCACATCAGTTTCTCGGTGAAATCCTGCGCCGGATTGACCAGCACCAGCCCCTTGATCCGCTCCGGCCGCGCCAGGGTCGCCAGCAGCGCCACCCAGCCGCCCATGGATGATCCGACCGGGATGACGGGGCCCTCAAGGCTGTCGATCAGGGCGACGGCGTCCTCGCGCCAGCGGCCGATGGTGGCCTGCTTCCAGTCGCCCGAGGACTGGCCGTGAGCGAAGTGGTCGTAGCGGATGTAGTTCCAGCCGCGCTCGTGCGCCGCCTGTTCCAGGGCGAGCGCCTTGGTCCCCTCCATGTCCGAGCGGAAGCCGCCGATCCAGACGACCGTGGGGCCGTCGCCCGCGACCGCCTTGAAGGCCAGGGTCTCGCCGTCGGGGCGTTTCAGGGTCTGGACGTCGGACATGCGAAACTCCTCGGACTGTCATTCCTCGTGGAATGGCTTTAGCAGAGACCGCGATTGTTCACAGGCCGTGAGGCGTTCCGCTTGTCAGCCCCCAAAGCCCTCTTCGTCAGCTCGAACCGCATCGGCGACTGTGTCATCTCCTCGGGGGTGATCCGCGAGATCGCGCGTCAGTTGCCGGGGGTGCAAATCACTGTCGCCTGCGGCCGCCCGCCCGCCCCCTTCTTCCGCTCGGCGCCGAACGTCGAGCGGGTCATCATCCTCGACAAGAAGAAGGCCGCCGGACACTGGGTCGATCTGTGGACGCAGGTGCGTAGGACAAAGTGGGATCTGGTTGTCGATATCCGCGGCTCGGCTCTGGCCTGGCTGATCCCGGCCAGGCGTCGCATCGTCTACAATCGCCGCTGGGAGACCGGCCTGCGCAAGGTCGAGATGGTGTCGCGTCTGATGGGCTCGGCGGCGCCGCTGGACCCGGAAATCTTCCTCGACGACCAGGCGCGCGCCGAGGCCGCCGCCGTCATCGATCCGCAACTGGCCGCAGGCCCGGGCGCGGGTCCGATCATTGCGCTGGCTCCCATCGCCCATCAGCCGGGCAAGTCCTGGCCAGCCGACCGCTGGGGCGCGCTCGTGGAAAAACTGAAGGCCGAGCCGCGCTTCGACGGCTGGCGTTTCATGCCCGTCGGCGGACCCGGCGACCGGCCGCCTGCGACCCCGGCCCTGCAAGCCGCCGGCGACCGCGCCATCGACTGCGTGGGCAAGGGCGACATCCTGTGTTCGGCCGCCGTCATCGACCGCGCGGCCCTGTTCGTGGGCAATGACTCCGGGCTGATGCACGTCTCGGCGGCGCTCGGCCGCCCGACCCTGGGTCTGTTCGGTCCGACCGAATGGTGGCTCTACGGGCCCTGGGGTCCGAAGACGCGCACCGTCGCCTCCAACGAGACGCGCGGCCAGTTCGCGCCGATCGAGGACCTGACGGTCGATCACGTCTTCGAGGGGGTGTTGGCGCTGCACGACGCCTGCATCGGCGGCGCAAACCCCGACCAGCCTTGAATTACAGGGCTTCTGTCGTCATATTCCCGCCGCCGGGAACGCCGCCCTTCGTCGCGCGCTGAATCCCTGCGAGATTTATCGCCTATCTATCTGACCACATAAGGAAACGACGCCCATTCGCCGTCCCATGCAAGCGCCGCCCGTCAAGGACGGGCCGCCCATCAACCAGGAAATCCGCGCCACCCGCGTTCTGCTGATCGATCAGAACGGCGAGAAACAGGGCGTCATGCCGCTGTCCGCCGCCCTGGAAGCCGCCGAAGAGGCCGGCCTCGATCTGGTTCAGATCGTCGGCAACGCCGAGACGCCGGTCTGCAAGATCCTGGATTACGGCAAGCATCGTTTCCAGG
>Ga0247827_10000998_pt1 | contig 12315 bp, 9 predicted proteins | sample 12C_Control_Day2_FD_194414 | JGI IMG/M metagenome (GOLD analysis project Ga0247827, IMG submission 194414) | Soil microbial communities from agricultural site in Penn Yan, New York, United States - 12C_Control_Day2 | ecosystem: Environmental > Terrestrial > Soil > Agricultural land | place: USA... | reverse complement strand
GCCGGTGCCATGCGCCGTGTTGGATTCTTCGCGGGTAAACCCGCTCCCACAGAGCTCCCCCATCAGCTGAAGGAATGCGCCGTATCTGTGGGAGCGGCTTTAGCCGCGAACACCGGCGCAGCCGGTGTCTACCGCGTCGCCTGCTTCGCGGGCATGCCCGCTCCCACAGAGCTCCCCATCAGCTGAAGGAATGCGCCGTATCTGTGGGAGCGGCTTTAGCCGCGAACACCGGCGCAGCCGGTGCCATCCACCGCGTCGCCTGCTTCGCGGGCATGCCCACTCCCCACAGGGGCCCCGCAGGCCTGTGAATCTGGCGTCAGCCATTCACCAGGTTGGCCGGGCGCTCACCAGCCAGGGCACTGAGCAGGTTGTCCACCGCACAGCGCGCCATGGCCTGGCGGGTTTCTTCGGTCGCAGAGCCGATATGCGGGGTCGCCACCACGTTGTCCAGTTGCAACAACGGCGACTGCGCCGACAACGGCTCCTGCGCGAATACATCCAGGCCGGCGCCGCGTATGCGTCGGGCACGCAACGCTTCGATCAGCGCCGGCTCATCCACCACGCGCCCGCGGGAAATGTTCACCAGGATTGCCTGTGGTTTCATCAGCGCCAGCTCCCGCGCGCCGATCAGGCCTTCGGTGCTGGCACTGAGCGGCACGGTCAGGCAAACGAAATCTGCCTGCTGCAACAGCTCGTCCAGGCTGCACTGACGCGCAGCATGGCGCGCCTCCACCTCAGGCTTGGCACGCTGGCTGTGATACAGCACACGCATGCCGAAGCCAGCCGCGGCGCGCCGGGCCAGGGCCTCGCCGATGCGGCCCATGCCGACGATGCCCAGTGTCTTGCCGTGCACATCGCTACCGAAATGCGCTGGGCCAAGGTTGGCCTGCCAGTGGCCGTCTCGCACCCAGTTCGCCAGTTCCACAACCCGCCTGGCGGTGGCCAGGATCAAGGCAAAGCCCGTATCTGCGGTGGTTTCGGTCAGCACATCCGGCGTGTTGGTCAACATCACGCCGCGCCGGCTGAGTTCGGCGATGTCGTAGTTGTCCACCCCGACCGAAACGCTGGACACCACTTCAAGCTGTGGCGCCAGGTCGAGCAGGCTGGCGTCCAGGCGCAGGCTGGCCCCCAGCAGCCCGTGCGCGCCGGGCAAAGCATCGCGCAGGCGGGCCAGGCCATCGGGCCCGGAGGTATCCACCCAGGTCACCTCGACGCGTTCTTGCAGGCGTGCCATCAAGTCGTCGGACAGGCGTTTGTACAGCACGATTCGCTTCTTCATTGCACAGGCTCCTAATGGTTCATGGCCAGACGCGAGTTGCCGCGCTTGGCCCGGCCAGATGTCTGGGAAGTATTGAGTGCGGCGGTAAGCGCCACTGCGGTCAGCAGCGCACCGCACATGAACAGGTAGGAGGCACCGGGCCCGCCGGTGACGCCATTGAGGTAACCCACCAGCCACGAGCCACCGAACGAGCCCAGCGCCCCCATGCTGTTGATCAGCGCCATGGCACCACCGGCGACGTTGGCCGGCAGGATCTCGGGCACGATCGCGAAGAACGGGCCATAGGGGGCATACATGCAGGCGCCGGCGACTACCAGCAACGCGTACGACAGCCAGAAGTGCTCGCTGCCCAGGGCGTAGGAGCCATAGAACGCAACGGCGGCGATCAGCAGTGGCGGCCAGACGAAGCGCTTGCGCTTCTGCAGTCGGTCAGATGCCCACGACACACCGACCATGCCCAGCACCGCCGCCAGGTAAGGGACCGACGACAGCCAGCCGGCCTGCACGATGTCGAGGTTGGCCGCCTGCTTGAGAATCGACGGCAACCACAGCACGAAGCCATACACACCAATGCTCCAGCAGAAATACTGCAGCGAAAGGATGATCACCTGCGGCGAGCGGAACGCCTCGCGGTAGTTCTTCACTGGCTTTATGCCTTGCTGCTCGGCAGCCAGCGCCTGCTCCAGGGCGGCCTTTTCCTGCTCGCTCAGCCAGTTCACCTGGGCCGGGCGGTCATCCACCAGGCGCCACCAGAAGAACGCCCAGATGACGGCGGGCAGGCCTTCGATGATGAACATCCAGCGCCAGTCGTAATGCTTGACGAGGTAACCCGACACCACCGACATCCACAGGATGGTCACCGGGTTGCCGAGGATCAGGAAGGTATTGGCGCGCGAACGTTCGGCGCGGGTGAACCAGTGGCACAGGTACACCAGCATGGCCGGCATCACCGCCGCCTCCACCACCCCGAGCAGGAAGCGGATGCCGATCAGCATGTAGACGTTGCTGACCACGCCAGTGAGCGTGGCAAGGCCACCCCAGAGGATCAGGCAGACAAAGATCAGCTTCTTCACGCTGCGCTTTTCGGCGTAGATGGCGCCAGGCACCTGGAAGAAGAAGTAACCAAGGAAGAACAGTGCCCCCAGCAGCGAAGACAGTGCGGGGGTGATGTGCAGGTCTTCAGCCATGCCGGAAGCGGCGGCGAACCCGTAGTTGGCGCGGTCCAGGTACGCCAGGCTATAGGTGAAGAACACGATCGGGATGATGTACCACCAGCGGCGAGGTGCCAGGCCTTGGCTTTGCATGGTTCGTTTCTCCTGAGCTTGTTGTTTTTGTTGCAACAGGTGTTTCGGGATCAAGTTTTCACGCGCTTCTGCGCAGGTCGTGGGCTTGCAGCTCATGGCGCAGCGGCAGCCCTTCCATGTCGCCACGCGACTGCACGGCGCGGCTGCCGCACCAGTTGCCACGCGCCACTGCCTCGGCTACCGGGTGGCCCTCCAGCAGCGCACTGAGCACGCCGACGGCAAAGGCATCGCCGGCGCCAACGGTGTCTACTACCCGGCTGACCGGTACTGATGCCACCTGGCCCTCGCCCTTGGCGCTGCGGAAGTAGGCACCGGCGTCGCCCAGCTTGATCACCACCAGTTCCACCCCTTGGTCGAGGTAGAACGCGGCGATGTCTGCCGGGGTGTGCTGGCCGGTCAGCAGGCGGCCCTCTTCCAGGCCTGGCAGCACCCAGTCGGCCTTGGCCGCCAGGGCATTGACTTCGCGCACCATGCTGCTTTGGTCAGGCCACAGCGAGGGGCGCAGGTTGGGGTCGAAGGAGATGCTGCGCCCGGCGGCACGCATTGCATCCATCAACGCATGGGACAGCGCCCGGCAGCCCTCCGACAGCGCCGGCGGGATGCCGGTGGCGTGCAAGTGGCGGGCTTGCACAAAGCCCGGGCGCAGCAGCGCCGGCGACAGCTGGCTGGCTGCCGAACCACGGCGGAAGTACTCCACCGCCGGGTCGCTGCCGTCATCGCAGCGGGCCTTGAGCTGGAAGCCGGTGGGGTAGCTGGCATCCACCTCGACACCGGAGCAGTCCAGGCCTTCGCGGCGCAGGCTATCGAGCACGAAACGGCCCAGCGAATCGTCGCCCACCCGGCTCAGCCAGCGAACCTTGAAGCCCAGCCGCGCCAGGCCGATGGCCACGTTACTGTCGGCGCCGGCAATGCGCTTGCCGAACTGGCCGACACTGGCCAGGTCGCCGGCCTGCTCGGCGACGAACATGGCCATGGTCTCGCCGAAACACAACACGTCATGTTCATGCATGGCTCAGCTCCTCACTCGATACGCCCTGCCCCAGCGCCGCCAGGTCGCGCACCTGGTCACGGGTCAGCGCCAGCAGATCGTCGCTCACCAACGGGTACTCGACAGCACGCGCCACGCCGGGGGTGAACTCGGCCATCAGCTCAGCCCATTCCTGCAGGTCCGCGGTCGCTGGCGGGACGGCTACCAGGCGGCCATCGGGCCGGCGCTGCACGGCCTTGCAGTGCACATAGCGCACCCAGCGGCCAAGCTGGCGTGCGGCGTGCCGGGCAGGCTCGCCCTGCCACTGCCAGTTACCGATGTCGAAGGTCATGCCCAGGGTCAGCCCGAGCTCGTCGGCGCGCTGGAAAAACTGCTGCAGGGGTTCAATTCGCCCACCTTGGGTGGTCTGGTCGTTCTCCACCAGCAGCAACGGCCCGTGCACCGGTAACAGCGTCGCCAAGGCCGCGACGTCACAGCCGGCGTGGTAGTGGCCCAGGGAAACCTTGAGCGCTACCGCGCCAAGGGCTCGGGCGGTTTGCAGTTTGTGCGCCAATTGCGGGTCAGGCACGCCTTGTGCGGTCCACAATTCGAGGGGCGTGGAGTACAGGCACTCCAGTCCCTGTGCGGCAATGGCTGCAGCCAGCACCGCGGTGTCCGGCGCCTGGGTGAACAGCTCTTCGCGCAGTTCCACGCGGGTGACGCCGGCGGCAGCCAGCAGGCCAAGGAAGTGCTCCTGGCCACGCTGCCGGACAAAGTCGGCGCCGTAGCTGGAGAGGCTGATGGAAACGGGGTTCGAGTGCATTGTTGTTGTCCTTTTGAAACCGGTTTCATTTTTGCTGACAACAGGCAGGCAGGGAGGTGCCTGCCTGTGATTACTGTGGCTGGGTTGAACCTCGGATGATCAGCTCGGCCTTGAAGTCGATGCGCCGGGCTGCCCCGCTGTCGCCGCGCAGGCGGCCAAGCAGGCTCTCGAATGCTGCCACGCCGATTCGCTCGGTGGGCTGGGCCAGTGCAGTGATGCCAGTGCCGACCAAGGGGTACCAGTCGAGGTCGTCGAGGGCGATCAGCCCGACGTCCGCGAACAGATTGCACCCTGTCTGGTGCAGGGCCCGGCTCACGGCCAGGGTGGCGACACCGTTGAAGGTGAAGATGGCCTGCGGGCCATGGCCCCTGCCGGCGAGGAACGAAGCCAGCTGGTCATCCAGCCCGGGGCCGACTTCCAGCACCTGCTGGCGCATGCCATGGCGACGGCTGACCGACGTGCCGAACGCCTGTACCCGCTCCAGGCGCGAGCTGGTGCCATCGAGCGGCTCGGTGACCGCCATGATGTCGCGGTAGCCTTGCGCCTGCAGGTGGTCCAGGGCCTGCTCGACCGCGTCGGCATTGTCCAGGCCCACCAGGTCGACATTCAGTTCGGGCAACTGGCGATCGACCAGCACCATGGGAATGTCGCGCTGCAGGTGGAGCAATTCGCCGGGGTGATGGCCAAGCGTGTTCACGATCAGCCCTTCGACGTTGTAGGACTGCAGGGCCACCAGGTGGTGACGCTCCTGCTCGTCGTCGCGGTTGGTGTTGCACACCACCAGGCTGTAGCCGTGCTGGCGGCAGGCAGTTTCCACGCCATGCATCACGGCCACTGAATAGGGGTTGAGGATATCGGCTACCAGCATGCCGATCAGGCGCGTCTGGCCGCGCTTCAGACCACGGGCCATCTGGTTGGGGCGGTAACCGAGGCGCTCGATGACCTCTTCCAGGCGCTTGGCTGTGGCTTCGGCGAGCAACTGGCGATCACCCCCGATGTAACGGGAGACGGTGGCCTTGGAAACGCCAGCGACACGCGCTACTTCGCTGATGGTGACCCGTTCGCGGGCATGGGCAGGCGCGTCGGTCATGGGCTGTCCTTATGATTGTTGTGATAGCGATGAAACCGGTTTCAATACAGCAAAATCACACGCGTTCGTCAACATGCCGTTGGTCGGGAGTGCGATATTCATGCGTAGTAAATGCAGTAAAAATACGCTTTAACTAACTGATAAATATAGAAAGTAAACGAGAAACCCTGTGGGAGCGGGTTCACCCGCGAATGCGATGGCGAATGTGCCGACGCATTCGCGGGTAAACCCGCTCCCACAGTGGATTGGGGGTTGCAGACAGAGGGATGCAGTTAACGGAGGGATTTCACATCATCGGCGGTGACGGCATCCCCTTGGTTACCCCAACTGGTGCGAATGAAGTTCACCACCTCGGCAACCTCTTGGTCACTCAGCCGCCAGCCGAACGCCGGCATGGTGAAGTTCGACGGTGCCGCGTGCGTCGCCGGCACTGTGCCCCCCGCCAATACCACGTGGATAAGCGATGTGGCATTCGTCGTCTGCACCACCGGGTTACCGGCCAGGGCCGGGAACACGCGGGTATAGCCCTGGCCATCGGTACGGTGGCAGGCTGCGCAGTTGTCGATGTACACCGCCGCCCCGGGCTTGCTGTCGTCGCCCTTCCACAGGGCATCCGCCACCTGTTTGTCGTACACGTGCGGCCGGTCGTCAGGGTTGCTTGGCGGCAGCGTCTTCAAATAGCGGGCGATAGCAGTCAGGTCGGCATCGCTCAGGTGTTGCATGCTGTGCTCGACCACGTCGCTCATGCCACCAAACACGGCGCTGCGGTCGCTACGACCAGTCTTCAGAAACTGCACCAGCTGCTCTTCGCTCCAGCTACCGAGGCCGTCCTTGTGGTCACCACGCAGGTTCTTGGCAATCCAGCCTTCCAGCGGTGCACTGCCAGCCAGAAACTGCTCGCCATCCTGTGGGCTCAGTGCCTTTTCCTGCATGGTCAGCGCCCGCGGCGTATGGCACGCACCACAGTGCCCCAGGCCCTCGACCAGGTAGGCACCGCGGTTGACCACCGGGTCGGCCGCCGCCGATGCCTGCCAGGGCTTGGCCTCTGGCGCGAACAACCCGCGCCAGATCGCCAGCGGCCAGCGCATGCTCAATGGCCAGGGGATGTCGCTGGCCTTGTTCGGCTGTTCGACCGGTTCCACGCCCTTCATGAAGTAGGCATACAGCGCCTGCATGTCCTGCTCGCTGACACGCGCATAGGACGGGTATGGCATGGCCGGATACAGGGTGCTGCCGTCCTTGCCGATGCCCTTGCGCACCGCCTGGTCGAAGTCTTCGAAGCTGTACTGGCCGATACCACTGGCCGCCGGCGTAATGTTGGTTGAGTACACCGTGCCGATCGGTGTTTCCATCGGCAGCCCACCGGCGAATGGCTTGCCGCCTTCGGCGGTATGGCAGGCGACGCAGTCGCCGGCGCGGGCCAGGTACTCGCCCTGACGCACCTGCGCATCGTCATTTGGCGCAGCCTGTGCAGCCACGCTGGCACCCAGCAGGGTTGCGATCAACATTGTCTTCATGCGCATCGCTCCTCAAGCCTGAACCAGCGGACCAGGGTTTTTCAGGTATTGCTCGCGGATGGCGCGGGCCGACCAGTAAGTCAGCGCAGCCACCAGCCCGGTCGGGTTGTAACCCAGCCCCTGAGGGAACGCCGAAGCCCCTGGAACGAACACGTTGTGCACGTCCCAGCTCTGCAGATAGCGGTTCAACGCACTGGTTTTCGGGTCGGTGCCCATGATCGCGCCACCGTTCAGGTGGGTGGTCTGGTAGCTGGCAGTGTTGAAGTGGTCCTTGACCTTCTTGCCCAGCACGGCAATAGCCTTGGGGTTCATCGCCTGGGCGATCTTGCTGAGCTTGTCGACCATGAACTGGTTCATCCTGATGTCGTTTTCCTGCCAGTCGAAGGTCATGCGCAACAGCGGCTGGCCGTAGGCGTCGCGGTAGGTCGGGTCGAGGTCCAGGTAGTTGCCGCGGTAGGACTGGTGAGCGCCGTGGGCGTCCATCGACACCTGGTGGGTGTAGTAGTCGGCGGTGGCCTTCTTCCAGGCGCTGCCCCAGGCCGGTGTGCCCGGCGGGGTCGCGCCACCGGCAATCGGCCGCGTGCCGGCCTGGTTCACCCACATCGGCGAACCGCCGACGAAACCGTGCGGGCCATGGTCGAAGTTGTCGGCGTTGAAATCATCGATGGCGATACCGTTGCCACCGGCGCCGATGAAGTTGTTGGTGTAGGTGTCCTTGTCGAAGAACGCCTTGACCGTGCCCATGTTCTGGTAGGCGAAGTTACGCCCGACCACACCTTCGTTCTTGATGGGGTCGTAGGGTTTGCCGATGCCGGACAGCAGCATCAGGCGCACGTTGTTGAACTGGAACGCCGCCAGGATCACCAGGTCCGCCGGCTGCTCCACTTCCCGCCCCTGGGCGTCGATGTAGGTCACCCCGGTGGCCTTGCGCTTGCTGTCATCCAGGTTCACCCGCAGCACATGGGCGTTGGGCCGCAATTCGAAGTTCGGCACCTGGCGCAGCGCCGGCAGGATGTTCACGTTGGGCGAGGCCTTGGAATACATGTAACACACGTAGCCACTGCAGAAGCCGCAGAAGTTGCACGGCCCCATCTGCGCCCCGTAGGGGTTGGTGTAAGAGCCGGAGGTGTTGGCCGAGGGCAAGTTGTAGGGCTTGTAGCCCAGGCTGGCCGCCGCCTTTTCGAACAGCCTGGCCGACACCACGTTTTTCTGCGAAGGCAGCGGGAACGGGCTGGAACGGTCCGGCGCATAGGGGTTGCCGCCCTTCCCTTCGCCAACGACCTGGCCATTGACGGTCCACGCCTGGCCAGAGGTACCAAATACCTTTTCGGCGAAGTCGAAATGCGGTTCCAGTTCTTCGTAGCTGACCCCGAAGTCCTGGATAGTCATGTCTTCAGGGATGAACTTGCGCCCGTAGCGTTCTTCGTAGTGGCTGCGCATGCGCAGCTCCATCGGGTCCACCCGGAAGTGCACGCCAGACCAGTGCAGGCCTGCGCCACCTACACCTTTGCCCGGCAGGAAGGCACCGAGCTGGCGATTGGGCAGTGCCACGTCGTTCATGCCATGGCGGATGGTGACGGTTTCCTTCGACACATCGACGAACAGCTTCTTGCGCACGCTGTAGGTCAGCTCGTCGATCACCTGCGGGTAGCTGCCTTCCGGGTAGGTGTCCTGCATCGGCCCCCGCTCCAGGGCCACTACCTGTAGCCCGGCTTCGGTCAGTTCCTTGGCCATGATCGCCCCGGCCCAGCCAAAGCCCACGATTACCGCGTCCACTTTCTTCATCACGGTCGCCATGCCTCAGGCCCTCTCGCCACGGATCGAAACAGCCGGGAACGGGTAAGGCTCGTTGCGCTCGACCCAATCCATGAAATCGGCGCGGGCGCCGGGGAAGCCGATCTGGGTCCAGCCGACCATGCCTTTGTTGCCGCCATGGATCGGGTCGCAGAAGAACCCTTCACGGGTGTTCTGCACCAGCAAGCTGAAGAACACCTTGGCCGGCACGGTGTCGAAAACCAGCTCTCCAGACTCGACCTTGCTGAGAACGTGGTCCCGGGTAGCGCTATCTTGCGCAGCAAAAACTTGCCCGGAATTGGCCTTGCACCAGCCGTCCACGGCGGCGATGCCCAGGCGGTAGATCTGTTGCGGGCTGAGTTGCAGCTGGTAACCCAGTTCAGGCGCGGCGTCGCCCTTGAACGGGCCTTGCATGTACCACTGCGCGCCGGTTGCGTAGGGGGTATTCATCTGCCGGTCGATGAATTCCGCAGCGCCGGCTTCAAGTGCGCCAGGGCCAAGCTCGTCGGCCGGGATGATGCGCGAGACGGCTGCCTGCACGAAAGCCCACTCCTCGGCAGTGAAGAATGTCGGCTGGTAGTTGCCCGCTGGTGGCGTTGCCGGCACTTTGGGTTCATGTTGCGGGGCCGCAAGCAGCTGACCGGCACCCACGCCAAGCCCCGTGCTGGCCACGGTGACCACGGGGATCAGGGTCAAGGTCTTGCGCAGAAAATCCCTGCGCGGGTTGTCTGGGGCATGCTCAGGCATTGCGAATCCTCATCGGCTGTGTGCGGCCTTGAAAAGCGCCATCTGGTTTTCAATACGGGGGTGGTCTTGATGGGCCATCAAGAAAACAGCCGGATAATCTAGCGTGTTCAGAAATGTTTTGAAACCGGTTTCATGCCGTACTTGCCTGTCATTAAGGATGCCCCTAAGCCTTTGCATCCAGCCAAGGTATTTTTCACACTCAGCACGCCTTGAGCTGCATCTTCAGATTCTAAATGCACAAAAGAAGAAAATTCCTACGATCGCATCGGACGTTTCGGGATTCCCGATAGATTGATTCCTGGTTTAGGTTCGGGCTTCAGCCAAATGCCTGCGACATCCGCATGGATACTTCATGCCACTACGCAGCAATGGCGCGCCGACAAACGAGGATTACGGATGTCCAATGAGCCCGATGTATCTGTAAAAGCAGTACACAGGAAGAAAAAACCGGTCCTGCTGGAGGATATCCAAGGGAGCCAGCAACCTCGCTCCAGCACCGGACCTGGGCACGCTATGGATCTTCCTGGCTACCCGGCCGACCCCGGCTTCCAGCTTCGCGGCGGCTTCGCCAACCTGATGCTTGACGCGGCCAACCCGCTGTTCGGCCTGGCCATTCGCCTGCAAACGCTGGATGACCTACCCAACATCGAACAGGTGCACAAGGCCCTGCAGATCCAGGTCAGCGCCATCCGCGACGAAATACAGCAGCACGGTTACTCCACTGTGCACCTCGAAGCTTATTCCTATGCCTTGTGTCTTTATCTGGACGAGACCGTGATGAGCCGCCCCTGGGGGAACAATTCATGCTGGAGCCACGAACCGCTGCTCAGCATCTTCCATGACGAAACCCAGGGTGGCGAGAAGATCTTCGTGTTGCTGGAGCGCTTGATGCAGTCGCCCAAGGAGTTCCAGGATGTGCTGGAGTTCCTGTACTTCTGCTTTTGCCTGGGCCTGAAGGGCAAGTACGCCCTGGACCCGAAGTGCGATGAAATCATCAATGCCCTGATCTCGCGAATGCACAAGGTCATTCGTGAACTGCGCGGCCCCACGCCGCAATTCGCGGGCGATCCGTATACCAACGTGGTCCACCGTCCCCACCGCATGCTGCGCCGGGAATGGCCCTGGTGGAGCCCGTTGGTGATCTCCGCCATCGCCATGGTCTGCGCCTACTGCTACTACAGCTACCGCCTGAGCTTGATTACCGCCGAAGTGCTGGAGTCGCTCAACGGCATTCTGCAGCAGTAGCAGGGGGGATCCGCATGCCTGGCCAATCCGATTTGCGCTTCACCTTCCAGCCGCTGGCTGGCCAGAGTGACTTCGAAGTGGTTTCGTTCGAACTCGACGAAATGATCAGCTCACCGTTCCAGCTGAAGCTGGAATTGATCAGTTTTGAAGACGAGGTCGACTTCGGCCAGTTGCTCGACAAACCGGTGCTGTTCACGATCTGGCGCGGTGAGCGCCCCCTGCGCTACGTGCATGGCCTGGTCAGCAGCTTCAGCCAGGGCGAGACGGGGTTCTATCGCACCCGTTACCGCGCCCTGGTCGAGCCCGTGCTGGCCCGTGCCGGCTTGCGCTCGAACTGGCGCATCTTCCAGCAGAAAACCGTACCGCAGATTCTCGAACTGATGCTCAGGCGCCAGGGCATTGCCCGTTTCGAAATCAAGAGCATGGGCGAGCACCAGGTGCGCGAGTTCTGCGTACAGGCCGGTGAAACGGACCTCGACTTCATCGCCCGCCTGGCGGGTGAAGAGGGTTTTGTCTATCGCTTCGAGCACACACCGAAACACCACCTGCTGGTCATCACCGACCGGCTGCTGGCGCTGGGGCAGATCAGCCGAGGCGCGATCAAGGCCGACGACGAGGATGAAGACTTCTTCGATGAAGACGACATCGGCCCCGACCAGGTGCTGTACCGCGCCAACAGCGGTGGTGACCAGGCCAGGCCTTGCCTGCGCCGCCTGCGTTACAGCGAACAGGTGCGCACCGCACGCCAGGTGCAGCGGGACTACACCTTCACCAACCCGCAATACCGGCAGGAACACCGCGCAAGTGACAGTGGCATCACCCATCAGTCCCGGGACTATGAGCGCTTCGACTACCCCGGCCGCTACAAGCGCGATGCGGTCGGTGTGCCCTTCACCGCTACCCGCCTGACGGCCCTGCGCCATGACGCCCGTATTGCCGAAGTCGAGGGTGACGATGTACGCCTGCAACCGGGGCTGAGCTTTACCCTCATCGAGCATCCGCGCAAAGACCTAAACGCCCATTGGCGTGTAATGCGTGTTCATCACGAGGGCAGCCAGTTCACCAGCCTGCAAGAAGAAGCTGCCGGGGCCGAACAAGGAACGCGCTACTCACAGGAAGCCGTGCTGGTGCCCGGTCGGATCGAATGGCGTCCGGCGCCATTGCCCAAACCACGCATCGACGGCCCGCACATGGCCACGGTCGTCGGGCCGCCCGGGGAAGAGATCTACTGCGACGAGTGGGGCCGGGTCAAGGTGAGCTTCCCCTGGGACCGGGAGAGCGAGAACAACGAGTTCAGCTCCTGCTGGGTGCGTGTGTCACAGGGCTGGGCCGGCGGTAGCTGGGGCTCGATGGCTATCCCACGCATCGGCCAGGACGTGATCATCCAGTACGTCAACGCCGACCCCGACCAGCCGATGATCACCGGGCGTACCTATTGCGGAAACCAGCTGCCGCCGTACGACCTGCCCGAACACAAGACCCGCATGACCATCAAGAGCCAGACCCACAAGGGCGATGGCTTCAACGAGCTGCGCTTCGAGGACGAACT
>Ga0247827_10000984_pt1 | contig 12378 bp, 12 predicted proteins | sample 12C_Control_Day2_FD_194414 | JGI IMG/M metagenome (GOLD analysis project Ga0247827, IMG submission 194414) | Soil microbial communities from agricultural site in Penn Yan, New York, United States - 12C_Control_Day2 | ecosystem: Environmental > Terrestrial > Soil > Agricultural land | place... | reverse complement strand
AGCCGCGCCCTGTGGCCCGACGAGGCCGAGCGTCGCAAGAAGACGGTGGTGCGCAAGGGCCGTGAAAACTACCTCTGCCTGCTGAACCTGCAGGACATGATGCAGGCGGCCCAGTTGGGGAACGGCGACCTGATCGGCATGGGGCTGGCCAGCCGCTGGGCTGCGCACAGCCGCGACGGCGACATGACCGGCGGGGACTATCCCGGCTGGCTGCCGGGTCTTTATGCGACGGCGCCCAGCCATCAGGCCAGCCCGGCCAATCTGGTCGACCGGCGCGGCGAATGCGTCCACGCCGCCTGTCCGCACTACCGCCTCTGCTTTGTCGAGAAGACGATCCGCGCCAGCCGCCGGGCCGATCTCGTCGTGGCCAACCACGCCCTGGTCATGACCCAGGCGGCCTTCGACGGCGCCCGCTCGGCGCGCGGCCTGAAGCAGGACGGCGAGACGGCGGCGCTGAAGCGCATCGTGTTCGACGAGGGCCACCACCTGTTCGACGCCGCCGACAGCGCCTTCTCCGCCGCCCTTTCGGGTCAGGAAGCCGCCGAGCTGCGTCGCTGGATCAGAGGCCCCGAGGGGCGCGGCCGTCGCGGGCGCGGGCTGGAGCAGAGGCTGGGCGACCTGTGCGCCGACAACGAGGCCGCCGCCAAGGCCCTGAAGGACGCCATGATCGCCGCCGCCGCCCTGCCGGGCGAGGGGGTGTCGGGCCGCATCGCGCCGGCCTCCGGCGAGATCAATCCCATAGGCCCGATCGAGGCCTTCCTCGTCGCCGCCCTGGAGCAGTTGCGCGCACGCAGTCAGGAAGCCGGCGGGACCGAGTTCGGCATGGAATGCGCCCTGCGCCCCGCGACCGAGCCGGTGCTGGAGGCCGCCCGCGCCGCCGCCCGCGCCATCGCCGCCGTCGAGGCGCCGCTTCTGGCCCTGTCGCGTCACCTCGAGGACATCCTCGACGAGGAGGCGGCCGAACTCGACCCGTCCGCCCGCGCCCGTATCGAAGGCGCCCTGCGCGGCATGGATCGGCGCGCGCGCATGACCCTGCCGGGCTGGCGCTCCATGCTGGCGGCGCTCGAGGAGGGCGGCGACGAACCCGATCCCGACTTTGTGGATTGGTTGAGCGCCGAGGCCGCTTTCGGCCGCATCCACGACGTGGCCCTGCGCCGCCACTGGATCGACCCGACCGTGCCGCTGGAAGCCGCCGTCGTCATGCCCGCTCACGGCGTGCTGGTGACCAGCGCCACCCTGTCGGACCCGGCGGCTGAGGACCCGTTCCAGCTGGCCCGGATGCGCACCGGCGCGGCGCGGCTGATCGAGCCGGCGCGGACGCTGAAGGTGGACAGCCCCTTCGACTACGCCGCCAACAGCCGCGTCATCGTCGTCAACGACCTGATGAAGGACGACCCGCGCCAGATCGCGGCGGCCATGCGCGAGCTGTTTCTGGCCGCGGGCGGCGGCGGCCTCGGCCTGTTCACCGCCATCCGCCGGCTGAAGACCGTCTATGAGCGGCTGGGGCCGGATCTGGCCAAAGCGGGCGTCCCCCTCTACGCCCAGCACGTCGATCCGCTGGAGGTCGGGGCTCTGGTGGATGTGTTCCGCGCGGAGCAGGACAGCTGCCTGCTGGGCACCGACGCCGTGCGCGACGGCGTGGACGTACCGGGCCGCAGCTTGCGCGTCCTCGCCTTCGATCGTGTGCCCTGGCCGCGTCCCGACCTGCTGCACAAGGCGCGGCGCGAGCGCTTCGGCGGCAAGACCTATGACGACGCACTGGCGCGCGGCCGCATCGCACAGGCCTTCGGGCGCCTGATCCGCCGCGCCGACGACAGGGGGGTCTTTCTGATGCTGGACGCCGCCTGTCCGACCCGCCTGTTCGCCGGCCTGCCGCCGGGCACTGAGGTCCAGCGCATGGGCCTGGCCGAGGCGGTCGAGCTGACCAAGAGCTTTCTCAATCCTGATATGACGACCTGATGTCCAAGACCACCCCCGCGACTGTGGCCCTCACCAGAGCCGGGGTCGCCTTTGAGCTCTTCCCCTACGACTACGACCCCGACGCGCCGCGCGTGGGGCTGCAGGCGGCCGAGGCTCTGGGCTGGGCGCCGGAGCAGGTATTCAAGACTCTCATGACCCTGGTGGACGCCAAACCCGCCTGCGTCATCGTCCCGTCCGACTGCGAGGTCAGCATGAAGAAGCTGGCGGCCGCCATCGGGGGCAAGTCGGCGCAGATGATGAAGCCCGCCGACGCCGAGCGTCTGACCGGCTACAAGGTCGGGGGCGTCAGCCCCTTTGGTCAGAGGAAGGCCGTGCCGACCGTGATGGACGAGACGGCCATCCTGTTCGACCGCATCCTGATCAACGGCGGCCAGCGCGGCCTGCTGCTGGGCCTGACGCCGGACGAGGCGGCGCGGGCGGCGGGTGCGAAACTGGCCGACCTGACGGCCTGAACCTTACTCCTCGAACGTCACCACCACGCTTTCGGCAGAGCGATCAGCCTCGCCGTGGAAGACCGCCTCGATGTTGTTGCCGTCCGGGTCCAGCAGGAAGGCGGCGTAGTAGCCGGGGTGATAGGGCCGCTCGCCCGGCGTCCCGTTGTCGGTTCCGCCCGCCGCCAGCCCCGCCTTGTGGAAGGCCTCGACCATGGCGCGGTCTTTCGCCTGAAACGCCAGGTGACAGCGCCCGGTTGGACGGCCCGCGGCGGCGATGCTGTCCACCGCCGAGACGAACAGTTCGTCGGCCCAGAAGAAGCGTTCCGCCTCGCCGCCGATCGGCACGCCCAGGGCCTCCAGCACCGCGCCGTAGAACCGGCGGCTGGCCTCAAGGTTGGGGGTCACCAGTTGCAGATGGTCGATCAGTCGGCCGCGATGCAGCTGTTGCGTCTCCATGATCCTCGTCTCCTGTCAGTTTGCGATTCGAACGGAAAACAGGGTGGCCCGTTCCTGCTGACAGGGCGTGTCAGCAGCCGCGCGCCCTGCTAAACCGCGCCCATGACCGACGCCTCCACCGCTCCCGTCCGCCACAGCCGCAAGGGGCTGATCATCCCCTTCGCCATCGTCTTCGTGGGCCTGGCCCTGTGGACCGGCTGGTGGTTCGTCCTGACGCAGCAGATCGAGAAGAGGCTGGAAGGCCGCATCGACCGGCTGGAGCAGTCGGGCTGGACGGTGAAGCATGCGGGTGTCAGCACGACCGGCTGGCCGCTGCGGGCGCGCGTGGCGATGAAGCATGTCGATGTCGTCGCTCCCTCGGGCCATGCGGTCGCCGCGCCCGAGATCGTGGCCGAGGCCAACGCCTATAACCCGACCAGATGGGTCATCGCCGCGCCGGACGGTCTGGTCCTGACGCGCGGCGCAAAGGGCAAGGTGGCGATCCGCGCCGAGACCATCCGCATGAGCCTGCACGGCCTGACGCAGCGCTGGCCCAATGTGGTCGTGGAACTGGCCAGGCCGGTTTTCACCGCCCTGCCGGAGGCCGAACCCTTCCCCCTGGCCAAGGCGGGTCTGGTCCAGTTCTACATGCGCCCGCATCTGGCGGGCTCGAACACGCCGACCGACGACGTCGACGTGCTGTTCCGTCTGGTTGACGGCGAAGGCCGGCCCAACGGCCCGGTCGAGGGTCTGACCCAGTCGGGCAGGCTGAACGCCCAGGTCGAGGCGGTAATCGAGAAGGCCAGCACGTTGAAGGGCGCTGACGCACAGGGCCTCCTGTCCGCCTGGACCGCCGCCGGGGGACGCTTCGTCGCGGTCAAGGGACAACTGGAGGCGGGCGAAAGCCGGACCTTCCTGTCCAGCCCGGCTCTGTCGGCCGACGACAAGGGCCGTCTGGAGGGCGAGGTCTTCCTGCGCGCCGAGAAGCCCCTGGCCGCCATCGTCGGCCTGGCCGGCGCTACTCAGGGCGGGGCGATGGATCGCGCCGCCGCTGCTCGCGCCGCCGCCGCCACGCCGCAAGGCGGGGCCGGCGATCAGGGGCAGGCCGTCGATCTGGTGCTGAACTTCAAGGGCGGGCGCACCTATCTGGGGCCGTTCGGTCTGGCCCCGGCGCCGCAGCTGTTCTGATGCTGGTCGAACCGCCCGAGGACGCGGAACGTCTGGAGCTGGATCGCGCCCTGATCGCAGCCGCGCGAGCCCGTATCACCGCTGGCGCCAGGGGTTCCGCCGATTCTGACGCCATCGCCCTGCGCGAGATTTTGCGCGACATTCCCTTGGCTGAACGTCCCGCCCTGCGCGCGGTCCTGGGGCGGATCGAGGCGGCGACAGGTCCGGCCCTGGCCACCTGCGGGCCGTTGTCGCAAGCCCTCGCCGCCGATCGCTGGGGCCTGATCGGACGCCCGGCGACCGACCCGGATCAGGCGCTGGCCACCGCGCGGCAAGGCGGGCGCGCCCTGATCGATCTCGGCGCCCGGCCCTGGTGGGGCAAGTTGCTGGCCCTGCCCATGCTCAAGGTCATCGCCGCCCTGCCGGACGATGCGGCCGGCGTCCCGCGGGCCCTTCTGGTCTCGACCGAAGCGCCCGGTCCGACCGGCGACGATCGCACCTTCTGGGTCACCGACAGTCCCGCTGCCGACGCCCGCATCGTCGCCGCGCTTGGCGATGCGGGGCTGGTCGCAGCCCCCCTGACGGCGGGCGGCGGCTTGAAGCTGTTTGCGCTGGCAGGCTATGTGCAGGCCGAGGACGGACGGTTGACCAACGCCCCCGGCCAGATGAGCGGCGTCATCGGCGCCGCCCCTGTTTACTGACTACAGACTTCGAGGATGACGCCCATGACCGACGCGCCGAACGCCGCGCCCGCCCCCAAGCCCGGCATCCTCGACATCGCCCCCTATGTGGGCGGCAAGGGCGCTATCGCCGGCTTCGCCGAGCCGATGAAGCTGTCGTCGAACGAGAACGCCCTCGGGGCCGGGGAAAAGGCGCGCGAGGCCTATGCTGCTGCGCTGAAGAACATCCACGTCTATCCCGACGGCCGCGCCGGCAAGCTGCGTGAAGCTGTGGCCGCCCATCACGGTCTGGAGCCCGAGCGTCTGATCTTCGGCAACGGCTCGGACGAGGTCTTCGCCCTGCTGAACCAGACCTATCTGCAGCCCGGCGACAACATCGTCACCGGCCAGTACGGCTTCCTCGCCTACCGCATCTCGGCCAGGGCCTGCAGCGCCGAGGTCAAGCTGGCGCCCGAGCCGAACATGAAGGCTGAAGTCGAGGCCATCCTCGAACAGGTCGATGAGCGGACCCGCATCGTCTATGTCTCAAACCCTTCGAACCCGACGGGGAGCTGGAACTCGGGCGAGGAAATCCGCCGCCTGCACGCCGCCCTGCCGTCGCACATCATCTTGGTGGTGGACGAGGCCTATGCCGAGTTCGTGGTCGAGCCGGAATGGGAGACCGCATTCGGTCTGGCGCGCGAGGCGTCGAACATCGTCGTCACCCGCACCTTCTCCAAGATCCACGGCCTGGGCGGCCTGCGCATCGGCTTCGGCTACGCCCCGTTGGCGATCGAGCAGGCGGTGGACCGCATCCGTCTGCCGTTCAACGTTTCGGTGCCCGGTCTCGACGCCGCCACAGCCGCCCTGTCGGACGAGGCGCACCAGAAGGCCTCGCGCGACCTGGTGCTGGACTGGCGCCCACGCATGACCCAGGCCATCCGGGGCTTCGGCTTCGAGGTCTTCCCCTCGGCGGGCAACTTCATCCTGATCCGGTTCGCGGACGGCAAGCGCAACGCCGCCGCCGCCAACGACTACCTGAATTCGAAGGGCGTCATCGTGCGTCCGGTCGGCGGCTATGGCCTGCCCGACTGCCTGCGCATCACCATCGGCACGGAAGACCAGAACCGTGCCGTGATCGACGCTCTCAGCGAGTTCGCCGCCAGCTGATCGGGTTTACTGGCCGCTGTTGAAACGGACGACCCCGATCAGGCCTGCACGCCAGACGTGGTCGTCCTCAACCAGCGGGCTGTCCTTCAGGTCGCCCAGGCGTTGCTCGTAGTTGATGAAGCCGCCCATGCCGAAGCGGTCGCCGATCGGTACGGCCAGCATGACCACGCCGCCCAGACCTGACAGTCCGCCGGAGGGTTCGAAAGCGGCATAGCCGCTGCCCGGCGCCTCGGCCGCCGTGACGCCGTAATAGCGCCGGGCGCGTTCGTCGTCGCCGCCGCGCACATAGCCCATGGTCTGAAGCAGGCCGACGCGCGTCACGCGCTGGTGGCCGACCGAGGCGTAGTACTCTAGGCCTGCGTCGTCGCCGCTGACGTCATGCTGGATGCGGCCGCCGACGACGATGTTCCCCGGCAGGCGCCTGTAGGCGTAGAGCGCCGCGTCGGCGCCCAGTTCGGGGCGATCCAGACCTTCGATATCCCCGGCGGCGAAGCGCGGGCGCAATTGCACCCCGACGCGCAGGTCATCGCGCTTGACCGCGTTCCAGCCCAGTCCGTCCAGACCGTTGGCGTAAATCACGTCGCGCCAGGAGGCCGAGCCCCAGGCGGTGAAGTTGAACTCGTCGCTGGTGTTGCCCGTGGCGCTGAAGCCGCGCACTACCCCGCCGCCGATATCGACCTTCCACGTCGTCGGCGCCTCGACCGCCTCATAGGGCATGGACTGGGCCCGGACCGGGCCGACGGGAAGACTGAACAGCGCCGCGGCCGCCAGAGGGGCGGTCAGGGCGGCGAAACGCAAGGCGACGCTTGTGGGCATGAGAAATCGCAGGTCAACGGCTGATGATATATCCGTCCTGCAAAGCCGGTGTTTAGGGCCTCAGCAAGGCGGTGGAGGCCGTTTCGATACGGTTTTCCAGTTCAGCCATGAACCCGGCGCGTTTCAGACCGGCCGGAATGGGCGGCAGAAACTCAAAGACGATGGTGCCCGGATAGCGTTTGAAGCCGTGCGCCGGCCAGTGAACGCCCGAGTTGGTTGCGACCGGCCAGCAGGGGCTGTCGAGGTCGCGATACAGGGCTGCGATGCCGGGCTTGTAGTCCGCGGGGGCGCCGATTTCGCCGCGCGTGCCCTCGGGAAAGATCAGGATCTGACGGCCTTCGGCGTGACGGGCGCGGGCCTGACGCACCATGTCCTTCAGCGCTTTGGAATGCGCCGAACGATCCACGGCGATCATCTTCGTCTTCCAGGCGAACCAGCCGAAGAAGGGCAGGGGCATCAGCTCCTTCTTCATGACGAAGCAGGCGTCGTCGAGAAAGGCGAAGGGGGCGATCACGTCCAGCATGCCCTGGTGTTTTGCGGCGATCAGGGCGGCGCCGGTCGGGCGGTGCTCCAGCCCGCGCACCTCGACCTTGACCCCGGCGATCCAGCGCAGGCCGAACAGGACGAATTTCGCCCAGGCCCTGATGACCCGGATGGCGGCGCGGTGCGGCATCAGAAGGGCCGGCGACAGGCCGACGGCGAAGATGACCATCGACAGATAGAGCCAGACGACAAAGAGCAGGGAGCGGATAGTGATCATGGTGTCAGGCGGCCTCGGGCGGGGTCTGGGGCGCCGATCGTTCCGGGTGATGGCCCCTGATGCGGTGCACCCCCTCGCGGCCCAGCACGGCCAAGTATTTCATATATTCCAGCGTCATCCGCCGGGCGGTGACGGCGGCCCGCCACCAGCGCGAATTGTCCAGCGACGGCGTCGAGACGGCGTAGGGCGTCAGCTTCACCCCCGGGGCGGCGCCGCGGATCTCCAGCAGGCTGCGCGGCATGTGATAGTCGGAGGTGACGACGATCAGGTCGTCATAGCCCTTGGAGCGCGCCCAGGCGGCGATCTCCTGGGCGTTGCCGACCGTGTTCTCGGCCTCGAAGCCCAGGTCGACGCAGCAGTTGAACAGTTTGCTGGAGCCGGGCGTCAGGGCCCGCAGTTCCTGGCGGCGCACGTCGCGGTTGACGCCCGAGATGAGGACACGGCGACCCTTGTCCTGTTCCAGAAGGCGGATGGCGGCATTGACGCGCTCGGCCGAGGGGCCGGTCAGGGCGACGATGGCGTCGGCGCGCGCGGGCTCGGGCGGCGGCGTCAGACCGCGCACGCGCTCGGCGAAGGCGAACAGCCCCACCAGCCACATCAGCGCCACCACGGCGATCAGCGTCAGGAACTTCATGATGCCTAACTAGCCACGACCGCCCAGCTTCGCCAGCGCCGTGAAGCGGGCGGCCAGCAGGGCGACGCCGAAGGCCAGCAAGGGGCAGGCGATCAGAATGGCGAGATCGCTGAAGGCCAGGGGCAGCGCCGGGGTCAGGCCGCCTTCGCCGCCGACCAGACGCAGCAGGGCCAGCAGCAGGGCGGCGACCCCTGCGCCCATGGCTCCGGCGGTCGCCGCAAGCCCGCCGAAGCGCCGCTGGAACAGACCGGCGACATAGCCGTCCGAGGCGCCGTTCAGGCTCAGGGTCTCGATCACGCTCGCCTGCGCCGCCATGCCCGCGCGGGTGGCGTAGGCGATCGCCGCCGCCGTGGCCGCCGCGATCAGCAGGAAGGCCGCGCCCGCCAGGGCCGTGATGACGCCTGCCGATCGCTCGACCTCCCCTCGCCACAGGCTGTGGTCGTCGACGCTGGCGTCCAGCCCGGCCTCGGCCAGGGCCCGGCTCAGGGTCGGGGCGCTGGCCGGGGCCTTCGGGTCCAGTCGCACCGTGACCAGATAGGGCAGGGGCAGGTCGGGCAGGGCCGCCTCGCCGACCCAGGGCCGCAGCAGGCTCTCGGCGGCCTTGCGGTCCATGGCTTCGGCCTCGGCCACGCCCTTGACCCCGGCCAGGGTCTCGGCGGCGCGGGCGGCGGCGGTCGGGCCGGTCTCGTCCACGCGCGGGCGGACCTGAACCGTGGCCTCGGCGCGCAGCTGTCGCGCCCACCCGTGCGCGGCGCGATCGGCGGCTACGGCGCCGACCGCGGTGATGGAAGCGAGGAAGCAGAGCACGGCGATGACCACGATCAGCCATCGTTCGCCGCCCGCCTCGCGCGACAGCAGGGCCGGACGGCCTGTGAACAGGGCGCGGATCATGCAGCCTCTCCCGCCGGCGCCGTCTGGCTCAGGCGGCCGTCTTCCAGCCGCAGCACCGAAGCCCCGACGCGTTCGGCCAGGGCCTCGTCGTGGCTGGCGATCAGGATGGTGGCGCCCAGCCTGTTCAGCGACTGGAACAGCCGCATCAGCTTCTCCCCCATGGCGCGATCGACGCTGCCGGTCGGTTCGTCCGCCAGAATCAGGCGGGGTCGGGTGATGACGGCGCGGGCGATGGCCAGCCTCTGTTTCTCGCCGCCGGACAGGGCCGGGGGCAGGGCGTCCATCCGGTCTCCCAGACCGACCCAGCGCAGCATTTCGACCACGTCGCCGGCGTGATCGGCGGTCTTGCCGCCCGCCAGGGTCAGGGGCAGGGCCGCATTTTCAAAGGCGCTCAGATGATCCAGCAGGCGAAAATCCTGAAACACCACCCCCATGCGTCGGCGGAAAGCGGGAACGCCCCCGCGCGGCAAGTCGGTGACCTCGCGCCCGAACAGGCTGATTCGGCCCGTCTGCGGCCTTTCCGCCAGGGTCAGCAGCCGCAAGAGCGAAGACTTGCCCGCGCCCGAAGGTCCGGTAAGGAAGTGGAAAGAGCCCTGCGTCAGACTAAGGTTAACGTCGCGCAGGACGTCGGGCCTGTCCGCATAGCCGAAACCCACGCCCCGCAGGCGGACGGTGTCAGGCGCGGAATCGGGGTCGGCGGCGCGTCGGGTCGAGTGTGGCATCAGATTTTCGTATTGGACCGGGGCGTTGCGGGCGCCTTGACAGGAGGGGGCGTCGAGCCTCGCAGTCAGCCGACATGATACTGACCTGCCCCGCCTGCGCCACCAGCTATTTTGTCTCCGATGACGCGATCGGCCCCAACGGCCGTCGGGTGCGCTGCAAGGCCTGCGGCCACGACTGGCGAGCGATGCCGGAGGACGAGCCTCTGGAACTGTCCGCCGCCGAGGAACCTGCCGTCGAGGCCGGCTTCGGCAAACGCGAGGAAGCGCCCGAAAGCCTGGCCGAAACCCCTGCGCCCGAGTTGCCCCGCGCCTTCCGCGCCAAGGCCGAGCAACAGCGCAAGATGCGCCGCGCGGCCACGCAAGGCGCGGTCTGGGCCGGTCTGGCCGTGGTCGTTCTGGCCCTGATCGGCGCCGCCTTCGCTTTCCGTCTGCCGATCGTTCAGGCCTGGCCCCAGGCCGCCGCCGTTTACAAGCTGGTCGGCGCTCCGGTGAATCTGGCGGGACTGGAGTTCGAGGCGGTCGGCGTCCGTCTGGCGCCTTATGATCCGGGCAAGGTCATCGTCTCCGGCGCCCTGCGCAATATTCGCGACAACGAGGTCGTCGCTCCGCCGGTGCGCGTGGCCGTGGTGAACGCCGCCGGCGTTGAAATCGCGCACCGCATTGTTCGTCTGGAGACTGCTCCGGTCCTGCCCGGAAAGGTTCAGGGTTTCGCCGTCGTCATCCCTGATCCCGAGCGCAAGGTGGCCACCGCCGGGTTCGACTTCGTGCTGGAGCCTGAGGACAGCGCCGCGCCCGCTGCGGCACGTCCGGCCAGACCGGCCACGCGCCGTCCGCCGCCGGCGGTCGAAGAGGGGCTGCGGCGCGATCCCGCCCTGGGACAGGCACCGCGTGAGGCGAGCCCACTCGACAAAGCCCCCGCCAAGGGTCTATCCGCCGGGCATGGCTGATCAAGACCCGGCTCCCGCCCCCACGGTTCTCCTGCCGCAATCCGAGATCGAGGCGATTGTCGCCGGTCTCGCGCGGCGCATCGCCCCCGTCATCGATGATGAAACGGTGGCCGCTGTCCTGCTGACCGGCGGCTTGTGGTTCGGGGCGGACCTGACCCGCGCCCTGTCGGGCGAAGGGCGTCATGTCCGGTTCGACGCCCTGTGGCTGGCCTCCTACGGCGATGAAACGACCAGCCGGGGCAAGATCGACGTCTATGCTCCCTATCAGCGGCCCATCGCGGGCAAGCGGGTGCTGATCCTCGACGACGTCTTCGACACCGGTCTGTCGCTGGCGGAAGCCGTGCGGATCACCAAGGAAGCGGGCGCGTCGGAAGTCCTGACCTGCGTCTTCGCCCGCAAACCCTGGCCCAGACCGCGCGCGCCGGAACCCGACTTCGTCGGCTGGGAGGCTCCCAACCGCTTCCTCGTCGGCTATGGCCTGGACCACAAGGGCGGCCTGCGCGGCCTGCCCGACATCTGCGCCCTGGACTAGGCCTTCAGCCAGTCCGCTATCGGTTCGCGGGCGAACATCTGCTCATAGGTCGGGCGCGGACGGATGACGGCCTGACGCTCGCCGTCAACCAGAACCTCGGCGGCCAGGGGGCGGGTGTTGTATTCCCCGCTCATCACGGCTCCATAGGCGCCGGCGCTCATGAAGACCACCAGATCGCCCGCCTCGAGCGGCGGCAGGTCGCGGTCGCGCGCGAAGGTGTCGCCGGTTTCGCAAACGGGGCCGACCACGTCATAGGGGCGGTCTGCGCCCTCGCGCGGCCGAACCGGTTTCAGGTCATGGAAGGCGTCGTAGAGGGCGGGGCGCATCAGGTCGTTCATCGCCGCATCCAGCACCAGGAAGCGGCGACCGTCGGTGCGCTCATTGACCTGAATCACCCGGCTCAGCAGGACGCCGGCGTTGGCGGCCATCAGGCGGCCGGGCTCGAAGGCCGCCTCGACGTCCAGTCCGTCCAGCACCCGCGCCGCCATGGCCACATAGTCGGCGGGCGAGACGGTTTCGGCGTCGCCGTAGTAGGGCACGCCCAGGCCGCCGCCGAGATCCAGACGGGTGACGCTGTGGCCCTGGGCCCGCAGGGTCCCAGTCATCTGGCGCAGGACGCGGAAGGCGTTTTCCAGAGGCGTGAGGTCGGTGATCTGGCTGCCGATATGGCAGGCTAGACCGACGGGCGTGACATGGGGGGAAGCTGAGGCGCGGGCGTAGAGGCTCAGCGCTTCCTCGATCGGCACGCCGAACTTGTCGCCCGCGCCGCCGGTGGTGATCTTGGCATGACCGCCGGCGCCGATCCTGGGATTGACGCGGATGGCGATGGCGGGGGAGGCGGATTTTTCGGCCGCGACGGCGATCAGCCGATCCAGTTCCGCCGAGGACTCGACGTTGATCTGGCGCACGCCGACGTCGATGGCGAAGGCCAGTTCGGCGTCGGTCTTGCCCACGCCGGAAAAGATGATGCGATCGCCGGGAACGCCCGCCGCCAGGGCGCGACGGATCTCGCCCTCGGACACGGTGTCGGCGCCGCAACCCAGTTTCGCCAGGGTCGCCAGCACGGACAGGTTGGAGTTGGCCTTGACCGCAAAGGCGATCAGGGCTTCGCCCAGCGAACCTTTGTGCGCGTCGCAGGCGTCGCGCAGCAGGCTGTAATGACGGCGCAGGGTGGCCGAGGAATAGACATAGGTCGGGGTGCCGACCTCCGCCGCCAGCGCCTCCAGTGAAA
>Ga0247827_10000983_pt1 | contig 12382 bp, 16 predicted proteins | sample 12C_Control_Day2_FD_194414 | JGI IMG/M metagenome (GOLD analysis project Ga0247827, IMG submission 194414) | Soil microbial communities from agricultural site in Penn Yan, New York, United States - 12C_Control_Day2 | ecosystem: Environmental > Terrestrial > Soil > Agricultural land | place... | reverse complement strand
GTGAAGAACAGCCGCTCGGCAAAGTCGTGATCGAAGGGCAGTTCCAGCGACTCGCCATCGCCCGGCTCCGGATAGACTACGCGGCGGTAGAAATCCTCGGGTGCTTCATCGGTGAGCGGGGGGGCTGGATTGAACCAAGGCAGCAGCCAGGCATACAGACCTCGGCCATCGACTCGCGTCGATTGCACCCCGCATGCTTGCAGCAAGGCACCGATTCGTTCGCAAGCCTGTTGCAGGGATTGCACCGGGGTGAGTCCCGTCGCCTCTGCGTCAGACTCAAGCCAGCGATAGACCACCAGGCGTACCCGGCGGTTATTGCCACGCCAGGGCAGGCGTGTAACCACCTTATCCTCAAACAGACCACCGGGCTTGGCGATGGCCTTCAGATGACGGCGGCTGAGTTCCAAATACGCCTCGGTGAAGATGGTGCCTCGCGCGCTGTCCTGAATATAATCGGTGAGCTGGGTCAGGTAGGGGGTGAAGTCATTGTCGTCCTGGCAGAAAAACTGCGCCACCCAAGGCGCTTGATCCAGCTCGTCAAAGCTGTCCTGCAGGGCATCCTCGAGGGCATCGCGGGCGGCCATCAACCAATCGGGTTCGCGCCCTTCGGTGCCGATGGGCAGTAACTCGAACACCGCACCCACTGAGCGATTGTCATCGAGCAAAAAACACTGCTCGGTGTCGAGGTATTCGACCCACGGCAGGTGATCGGTGAAGCTGGGGTTGTGCGCATAGAGCGCGGCTTCATCGGCCAAGGTGGCGCGAGGGCGCAATGGGTTGCGCCAGGCTTTCCGCGTGGGAGTGCGGTTGCCCGCATCGCTGGTACGCACTACAAGTCTTCCTGACGTTCACCCGGTAACGCGTACTGCACCCGTTGGTAGAACGGAAAGACGGTCGAGTAACCGGGGATCGGTGCCTGCTCGGTACCGCTCAGGTGCGGATACACGTACAGCACCAGATCGGGATTGGGCAGGCGCGGGAACAGGTTGCGGATCTCGTTCGCCGCTGTGCGCGTGTACGGTTCCTGGTGAGCCGCGGAGACATCTGCCTGAGCCAGCGGGCGGCGTAACTGCTGCCGAGCCTCCAGCAGTTGCTGCTGAGTGCCTAGCGAACCACCACCGTTCCAGATGTCCAGCATGGTTTGCTCGCCATGGGGCAGCAGCGTCTCCTTGTCAGTGGAGCATCCGGCCAGGATCAAGCAGAGCAAACTAATCCAGGTCAGGCAGAGAAGCTTGGTCTTTTTCATGGCGAACGCTCCGGCCCTTGGGCTCGTAGTCGATGGTGATCTCATGGTCTAGGTGCAGTGCGACTTGGGCGGCCGGTGGCACGTACACGGCCGCAAAGGCCTCGCCATACAGTTTGTTGATCCACTCGCGGATGTCGCTGACCCCACCGCTGAGAATTGCATTCAGCGCGCTATTGCCATTGCTGCTGGTGACACCGAGCGTACTGCCGCCCGAACTGATCACGCTGCTGTTGCTCTGCTCATCCCCGAGCAAGGCAGCGACACCGGCGCCAGCCGCAGTGACCAGACTCTGGCTACCGAGGTACTGCTGGGCGTTCGAGCGGCGCTCACCGGCAATGCAAGGAATGCCATACGGATCGGACAGATAACCGAGTCCACCACGGATCTTGTCGGTGTTCGAACTCTGGGTAGTGGAGGCATTGCGGCTGGCTACTGCCTTCGGCTGAGGCACTGTACGGATGGTGCCATCGGTAAACACAAAGGTGATTGACTCGACCTGTCCGCGTACGCAAGACAGGGTCCAGTCACCGGACGCCGTGCCGCTCATTACGGCACCCGCAACGTCCGGCAGGTCGATGCCGTTGGCGGTTAGGTTCTCGGGGCCGACCAGCACCTTGAAGGGATAGGGATCATTCACAGTGCCGTCTACCGGGACTCGGCCGATCAACGCGGTCATGGCGACCGAGCCCATCAGCGTGGCGTTTTCGGGAATGGTGTAGACCGGTTTCGCGTCTTCGGAACGATCAACGGATCGCATCAGGTCACGCTCACCCTGGGTGACTGCACGTAGCTGTTTCTGGCTGCGATCAATCGCGTTATCGTTCAAGCCTTCCAGTGAGTTGAAGGCGGTTGGCAGACTCAGTGCGGAAGAGATCTTGGTTTTGCCTCGGGCGTTGGTGGGCGGAGCATCCGAGGGCTCAATCCACTGCAGCGCATCATTGGCAGAATGCTGCCCGTCGAACTGGGCACCGTCGCCCGGCTCAAGCCCCAATCCGATTGGCATGTCCTTGCCTTTGCCAGTCATCCCCGACAGCTGTTCCTGCAATTGCGTCAGCAGACCGCGGGCCTGGCGACTGTCTTGTTCCGCTTTGAGTCGGGCCTCGTTGGCCTGGCGGCGGCCTTCGTCGACTTGCTGGGTCACGCTGCCAAGCGTCGTCTGGATACGCGAATCAACACTGTTTTCCCGCTCGCGCAGGCGGTTGTTTTCCGTCTGCAATGAATCATTGTGTTTCTTCAAACCGAGCATGTCGCTGCGCATGGCCTTTACCTGGCCGACCAGGGTGGCGACCGTGTCGCGCGGGGTATCACCAGCAATGCCGAGCGACTTGGCTTGCTCGGCGGATAACTGAATATTGCCCTGATCAACTGGGCCCTCTGGAGAGGGCGTGCTGCCACCCGCGACCCAGCTTTTCAGGATAATCAGCACCACGGCCAGCAGCGCAGCCGGTACCAGCCATTTGAGCAAGGCGTTAGCTTTCATCGTCAGCCCCTCGCGCAATGGGCGGGAGCAGCACGGCGTGTTCGAGGCCGGCACCGCGGGTGACGAGGTAGGCAATCGTGGTGTCTTCAGCACTGCCGACCGGCCCGAGAAAAGCATGCTGGAAGGCCGCGGCGAACAGCTTGGCCTGAAGCCGACGCGGGTCGAGTTGCACCGTCGCTGAACCACGATTGCGCAACTTCACCGCGGTGACCCAGTAATCACCGAGTCGCCAGGCGGCGATGGGTGTGCTGGACACGTTTTCGGTCGGTAGCAGGGTCGGCAGTTCAGTGCGCAGCTTGAGCGGGGCGCGGCGTACACCGGGCAGGGATTCTACGGTGCGCAGCGGCGCGTACAGGCTTTGTGCGGCGTAGCGCGTCAACGCGACCGGGATTGGTGTGCGTTCTGGAACAGGGACGGTGTTAGATTCAGCCTCGGTAGCTTGCACCTGAGCATTCTTGAGGATACGCACGGGCTCCAGCGGTTGATCACCAGGCGTGGCCGCGATATCCAGCAGGATGATCTCGCCCGTCGCGATCGATTGCAGTTGCAGGCGGGTCGGTGCAATGGCTTCCGACGCGCGCAGGTACAACGTGCCGCCGGTTGACTGCACGCGCAGCTTGTCCGTCAGAGTTGAGGGCACACCGACTCGAACAGCCTCATCGATAAAGACTACCCGCTCCTGATTGATCACCAGTGGGACCGCGAGGGGGAGGCGTTCCCAGTGCATCAGCTCGACGGCCTGCGCAGCAGCTCCCCATAGCATCAGTGCGACGGTGAGCCCCAGGGTAGACATCCGCTTCATGGCTCACCTCCAGGCAAAGCGATTTTTTGCGGCGTGCCCTGATAACAATCCAGTGCCAGCCCCCACTTATTGCGTTCAGGGTCGAGATCAAAGCGCACCACGCGTAATGGATAACGCACCACCACCCGTTTCACCGGTTCGGCGGCGTAATACTCATCAGCGTTGAGGTCGAGCTTGACCAGCCAGCTGTCGCGATCGAGTTGCTTGACCCTGAGTTCCGGATCTTCGCTGTAACCTCGGCCCAGAATTTCGTAGACGCCACGCACTCGCTGGCGCAGTTCGCCAGCGGCCTTGCGGTACTCGTAGTCGCCGTCGAGGAAGGCCTTGCAGGCTGGTGTCAGGTAGGACTGCAAGCCATAGATGGCGCGGTGATAATCCTGCTCGCCATCCGAGGGCCAGCGGTTGAGTTGGCCAAAGATGTACAGGGCAAAGGCATAGACATTCTCTGAGGGGATATCCCACCACTTGCGCGTGCTGCCCGAGCGCAGATCCGGGGGGACATGCACGGTCAGATCGGTCGGTGCCGAGCGCCAGCCGTACCAGAGCCCGGCACAGACCAGGGCAAGGATCATTACCGCCAGACGCAGGCTGAAGATATGGGCCTGTTGGGCATCGACCTTGTTTCGAAAACGACTCATTGTTGCCACCGGGACAGGGCAGGGCGCAGTCGACGCGAACGACGAACCGTCCAGGCGCCGGAGTGGAGGATCAAACGTCCGCGACCCAGGCGCCAACGGCTGGCCAGGACCCATTCGAACTTGCGGTACAACCAGGTCTCGGGGCGGGCCCGTTTGGCCCGACGCAGTAGCGTGCCACCGGCAAATAGCACCAGCGCCATGCCTGCGATCATGCCGGTCGGCGCTACGGCAATGGAAGCGGTGGCAATCGCTAGAGGAACGCCCAGCAGTAGGCCAATGACGGCGCCGGTAACTAAAGCAATCCACATCTCATCATTGGTCAAACCGCGTAACACGGCGGGATCACGATTGAGTCGCTCTGGGAGAAAGACCAAGGTGCCGTCAGCCAAGCGTTCGATAGTGTCGTTCATGCCGACCTCACAGAATCGCGGCAGCCTTGGTCAGGAACCAGATGATGATCACCACCAACAGAGCACCGATACCGACCACCGCACCTAAGTCTTTCCAGGTCTTGCGTTGGTTCTGCACGTCGGCATAGACAGTCAGGGAATGCCAGGCCACACCTAGAAAAGCGAGCAGAGCGATCAACAGACCGAGCAGGATGCCGCCGTCGTAGGCGTAGTTTTTGATCGTCTCGATCAACCCGGAGCCTTCGCCGCGCGAAGGGGCTTCCATGGTGGGGAGTTCGGCAAAAGCCAGGCTTGGACCGAGCACCAGCAGCAGACCGATCAAGCGCTGGCTCGCACGATCACGCAGGTTGTTTTTCAGAGGGCCAAAGTATTTGAGCATGACGGTGATCTCCTGGGTTAGGACAGGGTGAAGAACATCAAAACCAGCAAGGTGAGCAGCACGCGTGCGGCGCTGCCCCCAAACGCGCCGAAGCGGACGCTGCCGGCCGCCCAGCCCCGGTAAGCCGTCCACATCACCCACGCACACCACAGCAAAGCCAGGACCAGAACCAGGGACAGCCAGAGCGTTGAACTGCTCTGCGCCGAGACGCCGGCGGCATTTTTGAACGCAGCGGTCTGGGCGTCGGTCATGCTCATGGCGAGGACTCCGCGGGCGGAGTGTCGAGGCGGTAATCACCGATCAGTTCATTGGGATCGCGGGGTTGAGCGCGGGAAGGGGACAGGTAGCCCTGCACTCCGTGACGGATGCGCTGAATGTCCTGGGTCAGTCGGGGATAGTCGAAGCGATAGCGTTCGTTTGGTTCAGCCGTACTGACTGTCTCAGCTCGCGTCGCAAGTCGTTCGATAGTGTCGAGTTGCTGTTGGATTAGGCTGAGCTGTTCCTGCTCATGAGCAGAGGCGGCATAGCTGCCCCCATGGAACGTCAACAATACGAACAGAGAGCAGATTCGGCAAAATATCGTTGGCATGTGGATAGCCCATTTGGTGATGGGGCCAGCATTCAACTAACGCCTAGGCTCAGCAGTAAGAAATGCGAAATACGCCGCGTCATTTTGTTTCTGTCGCAGTCCCTGACCGTGTAGCGAGCTTGTGCGCAGCATCGGGGCTATGGCGCGCAGTGAAATCATGCGACTGGGTTGTAAGTACTGTCTCGATTTCTCAAGAAAAACGACTAGGAGCCGTTAACATTTGATGCCGTTAGCAACATTGTTAGTGGCTGCAGAGCGGGCGCGGACGAAATCAGCTAACGAAGAGCGGGTGCAGGGAATGAACATTCAACAAGCGATTCAACGCTACCGTATACGTCAGGGAGCAGGGTTCTCCTTGATGGTCCTGGGGGCGTTATTTTATTTGGTTTCATCCTTGATTTTTCTACACCAACAAGCAGAGATGCTTGCTGGCACAAAGATTTTTGGGCATTTGGGTGGGCTGATGCAAAACCTAGTAGCCGACATTTACCAAGTTACATCGCCCTACATCGGTTTTGTATGGAACAACGCGCCTACCCTCAGCCAGGAAAACCCACTCAGCTATGGCAATTTTTGCTGTTTCTCGGTTTGCTGGGTGTGATGATTGTTGGAAAGCAATTGCTCCTTTCTGCTAAACATCTCAAGGGGCGTGTTCAGGTCCAGCTCGAACGTCTTGAGGAAGCCCAGTGGCGCAGCTCGATGCAGAATGGGGTGGCAACCCAAGTCAACGCAAACCAGATCGGTCAAATCAATTTTTACCAGCAATCAATGCCGCCATCTCCTAGCAGTGATTGGTGGCAGCGGCCGTGGGGTATTGTTGGTTTGTCTATCATTGGCGGTTACATCGTCGCGGTGTTGGCTAAATTAACCGGAATGGTTTAACACGCCAGCAATACGTTCTATCAGATGTATTTTTTAAACGTCGCCGCGGTGATAGCTGTCGTTACTCCGAGCATCACCGCACTAGGCAAAAAAACGGCCATGGGATTGAGCGAAAAGGGCAAGGACAGGTAAATGACCCAAGGCACGATCAGCAGAGGTATCACTGCTCGTTTAGCGCGGTGATAAACAAAACTACTTTCTCGCCCAGCTCCAAACTTGCGCAGGTCGCGGCGCATCAAGCCATCGACGAAACCAGTGAACATGGCCAGCAGAAATAAGGGGGTGGCTAGGATCAGAATGGTCATGCGTACCATGAAGGTAAAGGTCACATACACCGCCGCCAGCACGAAATCCTCAATGCTCACGTAGAGCTGGTTGATCCAGCTCCAGAAGCCGTTGCCCTGGCTCGACACCCGCGCCTGCTGGGCAAAACCCGCAAAGCCGGTCTTGACCAACAACCACTGATTGAGGAAATCCAGCCACTGGACAATCGTTTGCCCGGGCTGTTGGATGATGAGTGAAGATTTGAAGTGCTCACTCAGCCAGTCCAATTCGCTGGTAAGCATGGCCTGACTATGCCGCCAGCCCTGATCACCCCAAAACAGCAGCAGGCCAGCGAACTCGATGAGTATCGAGAACAGCAACGAGGCGATCAACAAACCGATGATGCGCAGGACCAGGCTGATCGCCGAGATGATCAATCCCGGACGCTGGATCGGTTGTGGTGGCGTGTTCTGGGCGGAAATCGCCATAGTTCACTCCGTTGTGTTGAGGTGGGCACGACGCCTTTTGGATCGTTTTTCTGCTGAGTCGAAACCTAGGTCAGGGTAGGGCTACCCCACCTGATCCAGATCAAAGTTAATTGTTGGGCCGCCACCGCTTGCGCTCCACCATTGCCCTGCTTGCTCGTTGTAGGTCGCCCGCATCCGTTGAGTGAGTTCCTGCAGATCCTTGGGCATGGCATCGTCGTTGGAGGGTTTTGGCAACGGCATGCGGACTTTCCAGAGCTGGCCACCGGCCTGGAAGGAGAACATGTGCCCTTTGGGCAAACTAACGATGTGAGCAGGCTCGATCAGCGGCACACTGGTGCTGCTGACACGGTCCTGTGAGGACGAGGTGAAGTCGGTGTTGGCCTCAGGATCGGAGGTGTCGGTGGCACCCGACACCAGGGTTTTGGTCAGAACATTGACCTTGGGCAACTGCTGGGTGAGCAGTTCCGCAGTGGCGGTTTCGCGTACGCGGAGCATCTGCAGGGTGTTGAAATTGCCGATCACCTGGCCGGCCTTCGCGCGGTTGCCGATACGTGCTTCGATATCGCTAAGGGTCTGGGTGTAGGCGGTTACCTGGATACCGGCACCGCCGCCCTTATTGATCAGTGGGATGAACTCATCACCCATCAACTCGTTGAACTCATCGGCGTGGAGGTTGATCGGCAACTTGTCACTGTTGTTACCCGATTGGGGCAGGCCATGGTCGATGCCATGTTTGTAGATGTGGCCCGCGACTGAGACCAAGTCGGCGAACATGGAGTTGCCCACAGCGGCGGCCACCTCGGCGTCGGTCAGCGCATCCAGACCGACGTAGACAATGCCGCGTTTTCGGATAATCTGCATCCAGTCGAAGATCGGCCTCGGGTCATCCAGGTCGGTGTAGTTGGGGGCCAGTAACTGGGCGGTCTTGCCGGTGGTGAGTTTCTCCAGCAGCGGCAGTAGCGAGGCAACGATTTTGTCGAAGTAAGTACGGTCGTAGCGCACCGCTGAACGCAGTCCGTCCATTACCGGATCAAATACCCGCTTCACCGCCAGGTATTGCTCGATGGCCACAACCCGCTTTTCGCGTCCCACCATATGCCGGGGAATGTTCTTCTCGGTGAGCTTGCCTTCGAGTTGGACGATCACTTCCCAGGCTTTCGGATCGGTCTTGGCGAAAAACTGCTGGGCGTACTCGATGAACAGTGCGTCGATGTTGACCACATGTCGCTGGATCTGCAGGTAGTCCGGACGCCGACCCAACTCGATCAAAGCCCGGGCGATAATGTTGACGAAACGCCAGGCGAACTCGCGAAAGGCCGCGGAGTTACCTTCACCGCTAAGCTGCCCGGCGATACGTGACGCCACTTCCGAGATACGACCGAAACGTCCCACGGCGTTGTAGCGGGCCGAGATTTCTGGCCACCCCAGATGGAAGACATAGAACTCCTTCTCCCGCCCGGCTCGCTTGGCTTCGACGTACATGCGTTTGAGCAGGTCGGCATCACCCTTCGGATCGAAGACGATCACCACTTCATGTTCGACGCGGTGAATGTCCTGGGTGATGTACACCTCGGCGAGTCGCGTCTTGCCGACACGGGTAGTGCCCAGCACCAGGGTGTGTCCGACCCGTTCGCCCAGTGGCAGACTGACCTCCGTTTCGTTGGGCTCGACCCCATGCAACAGCGGTGAGCCACCTACTGGGGGCAAAGGGCGCAACGGATTGAAGGCACTGTCCCAGGCGGTGACACCGGCCAATGTCGAGAGCGGAAACGGTGCATGTTCCAGGCGGCGTTCGAGTCCGCGTGCCAGACGATAACGGGTCGGTTGGTCGACATAGTGAGCAACAGCCGGATCCTGGGCCTCGACCAAGCGCTGGGTGTGCAGGCGGGTCCAGCGAAAGCCGCGCCCCATAAACAAATAATGCTTACGGCTGACCGGAATCTGCCGACTGGTCAGTTCGTAGCGGGGCAGCCGGCGGATATTGCGCCGATAGCGCAGCACCTCCCAGGCTTGTCGCAGGCGGATAAGGCCGAACAGGGCATAGGCCAGCGCCGCAACCAGCCCGATCTCGGGTGACAGGGCCACGGCCCAGGGCGAGGACATGCACAGCATTGCGGCCGCGATGCAGATCGCTACGGTGTACAACTCCACCGCTGGTCGGAGCTTGGATTCCATCGCATGCTCGGCCATGACCTGGACTCACTGTTCCAGTGAGGTGGCAGTGATCAAGACGGGGTAGTGCTCGATCTGCAAGCGGGTGGCGATGTCGTTGCCGTTGACCGGCAGGATGGTGATGTCCGGAGCGGCTGCTCGAATCCGGGCCAGGGCTTCATTATCGGCCACTTCAACGGCGAGGCCAACCGCACCCATTTCCTGCAGTTCAGTCGCGCGTTGACGCAACCAAGCCAGCGACTGGGGATCCTCACCCACCAGGAAAAATGGCCGTAAGCCCGGCATGTTGAGGGCGCGAGACGTGATTTGGCCGGGGCTCAAGTGAGAGCTGCGGACGGGTAGTATCCAAGCTTCATCGGCAAACGTGGACAGGTCCGCATGCATGGCCCGATCAGGCTGGATCTTGTTGTTTATTAGCGGCCTGGCAACCTGAAAATGGGGGCGGGTGAAGTCGCTAGGCTGATCCCCGGCTAAGGTCAGCTCCGGCTGGGCGAAAGGTGCCAAGAGCAGGATGAAGTAGCGGGTAAGGCGCATTCGCTTCATGGTGGTGTGTCCTGTTTGAAGGCAATCAGCAGTCGTTCGAGTTGCCGGGAAAAACCTGCGCGGTAACGTGCGGCCGGCGCTCCTCCTGCCGGGCGGTGATAGCGTCCGGCAGCTGACGCCCAATCACCGGTGGCGGCGTGATGCTCCTGCAACAGCGCGGCGGTCACGGCGAGATTTCGGTAGGGATCAAGGGCTTCGCAGGGGGTGGAATAACGTTGTCCGTGGTAACCCAGGTTGATTTGGCCGAGTCCGGCATCGACCCGCTTGGCGTCATGTCGGGCGAGGGCCTGAAGCAAAGCGTGACAGGCGGCCTGGCGAGTGGCGAAGCGGTAGGGTGTTCCAGCGATGTTCAGTGTCCAGGGCCAGGGCAGCAGTCGACCACGGACGTGGATACCACTCTCCTGCAGGGCGATCGCGAATAGCACCGTAGAAGGAATGTCGGCGTCATGCGCCGCCAATTGGTAGGCCGGAGGCAGAAGTTCGTCAGCCTGGACTGCGAGCATCGTCAGCAGGATCGCAATACCACTCAGTCGAGGCGTTGCCATTGTCCATTCACCTCTTGAAATGTGGCAGGCAATGGCCCCGGGGCTCCCAGGCTGAACCAGCGACCACGGTCATGGTTCAGGGTGATCTGCCGGCGTTGGACCTTGGCCGGATCAACGTCTGCTTGCCGAGCCCAGCTACGGACGCGTTCATCCAGGCCTTGGCTGCCCACCAGGTAGATATCGAACGCCATGTCACTGCTTTGCAGACGCTGCGCTTCGGCGGTGCACGCTGGGCAGTGGTCCTCCACAAACAAGGCATGACGCGGCATGACCGCTGAGCTGGCAGGGGGCGGGGATGCCATGCTCTGGATCGGCAGCAGCCCGGGAAACAGCTTGGCCCAGGCCGCGGTGTAAGCGTTTTGGTAAGCCAACTCGCGATCGGCGCGTTTGGCTTCCAGCGCTACCTGTAATTCGGCATAGCGCTGGCGTTCTTGGTCGGTCTGCGCCTCGACCCCGAGTGCGGACAACGGATCGAGGTTCGGGCTCCAGAAACCGCGCGGGCCAGCTTGGATCTGTTCGAAGCGCGTCCACTCCTGCTCCGTCAGACCCCAGCTCGCCGCCTGTTCAGAGTCAGAGCGCCCCAGCGGAGCAGACTGCGTGTCCTGGGTCCGTGACTGTGTCGTGACGGGGTTGCCCACCGCAGCGCCCATGGCCAGTAGCGAAGCGAGACAGACAACGGTGGGCAGTAGCGTTCTGTTCATGATTACTTCTCAAGGGAGGTGCACGGTCTGATCTGGCTGAGCGGCCACCGCGAAGATGGCTGAGTTCGGCTCCAGTATTTTCAAGCGCCAAGCCCCTTGCTGCTCACCGCTATGTAGCAGCCGGACATCCGTGAGCGAGCGACTGTCATGAGGTGCGACCGCCAGAAAGCGCTCACCACCGCGGGACTCGACACTCAACACTGAGAACGGTGGCGAGAGCGGGATGGGTTTGGGGCGAGCGGTCTTTTTCGGTTTGGTCGCAGAAGGCGTCGGCGGTGGAGGGAATGGCTTTGTCCTGAGGTCCAGGAGCTGCTGTTCGACCTGTTCAAGGCGTGCGCGCAGCGCTGTCTGGTCTGCCTGGGTGGCCCGGGCTGCGAGACCATCGCGCAGTTCCTGTATCTCTTGCGCCCACTGATCCAACATCGGATCGAGGGTATTGGTCTGTTGCTCACCAGTATCGACCATCTGCTTCAGATCTTTCAGCACGTACTGCAGCTTCTCCTGGGCGTCCTTGAGGGCGCTTGAATCATGTTGCAGGGTGTCCAGGGTTTGTCGGTATTGCGTGTTCGTGCTCTGCAGTTCGGCCACGCGTTGATACTGGTTATACAAACCACCGCTCAGGCCGGCGACCGCCAAGCAAAGCAGCCCAATGATGAGGGTTTGAAACGTCGAGGCTTTCATGGGCGTGCCTCCGACTGATGGGGCGAAACGGGTGTGATTGGCGTGACGCCGGCCTCCGTTTTCAACTGTTCGAAGCAGACCGAACGGCTGACTTCATCAGTTGTGGGTTGCCAGGCGGGGCCAGCGAGCACTTGTAGCGCGCTGCGCAATGGGATTGGGCCAAGCCGGTAATGAGCTGCGGGCAGGGGCCGGGTAAACAGCACCTTCACCGACGCGGTAACGGGACAGAGCGAATACCCCGAGCGCTGCAATACATACTGCAACGCCTCCTGCACCGAAGGGCTCAGGCTGGACGGGATGCTCACGTCAATGATTTGAGCGAGAAGATCGCGTTGTTCCGTGGTGGGCTCGGTGCTGACCAGCGTATAGCGGCCATAGCGGAGTTCTGTCGGATGGTTTCCTTCTGCTGTGCCCCGCGAAAGCTGGGCTCGATTGGAGCCACTGTCGATCGCTGGATCGGTCGGCAGTGTATTGGGGATTTGCGCGGTGCAGGCGCTCAACAAACCCAGCAGGCAGACAGGCGTGAAAAAACGCTCCATGGAAAAAACCTCATGTCAGATTC
>Ga0247827_10000982_pt1 | contig 12401 bp, 9 predicted proteins | sample 12C_Control_Day2_FD_194414 | JGI IMG/M metagenome (GOLD analysis project Ga0247827, IMG submission 194414) | Soil microbial communities from agricultural site in Penn Yan, New York, United States - 12C_Control_Day2 | ecosystem: Environmental > Terrestrial > Soil > Agricultural land | place: USA... | reverse complement strand
GCCGGTGGCTGGCCGATGGTGCCGCTGCTGCTGTTGGGCGTACTGGCTTTGGCGATCGTCCTGGAGCGTTTCTGGTCCTTGCGGCGTAACGAGGTGCTGCCGCCTGGCCTGGGCCAGGAAGTGCGCAACTGGGCCGCGCGCGGCAAGCTCGACCCGGCGCACCTGCAGACCCTGCGGGCCAATTCACCGTTGGGCGCCCTGCTGGCCGCCGCACTGGAAGCGCGCAACCGCCCGCGCGACCAGATCCGCGAGCGCATCGAAGACACCGGTCGCCACCTGGTGCACCGCATGGAGCGTTTCCTCAACGCGCTGGGCACCATCGCTTCGGCCGGCCCGCTGCTGGGCCTTCTCGGCACCGTGGTCGGCATGATCCAGATGTTCCTGGGCATCCTCGACCACGGCGTGGGGGATGTGAACCAGCTTGCCGGCGGTATCGGCAAGGCGCTGGTATGCACCGCCACCGGCATGATCGTGGCGATCCCGGCGCTGATGTTCCACCGCTTCTTCAAGGGCCGCATCCACGGCTACGTGGTGGAGATGGAACAGGAGGCCAGTGCATTGCTGGATACGCTGGATGGTCGCCCCGGGGTGATGACCCCTGCGCCTGCCGCGCGTGCATCCTCCGCCGCCACGGCAAAGGCCTGATCGATGCGTATCGGCAACGACCGGTCCCAGGATGAACCGCATATCGATCTGGTGCCGTTGATCGACGTCATCCTGGTGCTGATCATCTTCTTCGTGGTCACCACCACCTTCGATGCGCGATCAACCCTGCAGGTGCAGCTGCCGACCGCCAGCCAGCAGCAGACCAACGAGCCGCCGCGCTCGCTGAGCGTGCTGATCAATGCGGACGGTCGCTACTTCGTCAACGATCAGGAAGTGCTGCGCAGCGACGTTGAATCGGTCAAGCAGACGATTGCCGCCGTCGCTGGCAGCGACCGCGAACAGACCGTACTGCTGCGTGCCGACGCGCGCACTCCCTACCAGGCCGTGGTCACAGCGCAGGATGCGCTGGGCCAGCTCGGCTTCCGTCGTATCGCCATTGCAACAGCGCCAGAGGTGCGTCCATGAGTTCCCATCACGCGCCAGTGTGGCCGATCTACAAACGTCTGCTGGGCTATACCCGCACCTACTGGGTGTTCATGATCGGCGCGGTCATCGCGATGGTGGTCGAAGCGCTGGCTGGCTATCACTTCACCAAGCTGATGGAGCCGCTGGTCAACCGCGGCTTCGTCAACCCTGAGCCGCGCATGGCGGTGATCCTGCCGCTGACCATCCTCGGCCTGTTCCTGATGCGCAGCGTGGCAACCTGGGTCAGCGATTACACGCTGGCCAAGACCGGCCGCAGCGTGGTCCGCGACCTGCGCGAACAGGTGCTGCAGAAGTACCTGCACCTGCCGTCCTCGCACTTCGACGCCGAGGCGACGCCGGTGATGGTCAGCCGCCTGAACTTCGATACCGAACAGGTCACCCAGGCCAGTGCCGACGCGCTGAAGACCGTGGTCGCCGACACCCTGACCATCATCGCCATGCTGGCGGTGATGCTGCAGATGAGCGTCAAGGTGACCCTGGCGATGCTGGTGGTGGTGCCGCTGATCGGCGTGATCGTCTCCTACGTGGGCAAGCGCTACCGGCGTATCAGCCGCGGCATCCAGGACGGCATGGGCACCATGGCGCAGACCGCCGAGCAGTCGCTGGCCGCGCAGCAGGAAGTGAAGGTGCACGGCACCCAGCAGCACGAGATCTCGCGCTACTCGCGCCTGGCCAATCGCATGCTGGCGTTGAACATGAAGGTGGAAGTGACCCGTGCGGCGGCCTCCAGCGTGGTCCAGTTCCTGGCGGCGCTGGCGCTGGCGGTGATCGTGTGGGTGTCCACCCGCGAAGCGCTGGCCGGCAAGCTCAATGCGGGCCAGTTCATGGGCCTGATGACCTCGATGATGGCCATCATTCCGTCGCTGCGCCGGCTGACCAGCGTGCAGACCTCGATCTCGCGCGGCGTGGCCGCTGCCGAGCGCCTGTTCGGCATCATCGACATGCCGGTCGAGCGCGACGAGGGCAAGCACACGGTGCAGCGCGTGCGTGGCGAACTGGCGTTCGAGCACGTCATGCTGCGTTACCGCGAAGACAGCGGCATCGCCCTGGACGACATCAGCTTTGTTGCCAAGCCGGGTACGGTCACCGCCATCGTCGGTCGTTCCGGCAGCGGCAAGACCAGCCTGATCCGGCTGGTGCCGCGCTTCTACGAACCCAACGGCGGCCGCATCCTGCTCGACGGTGTTGCCCTGGATGACTACCCGTTGGCCGATCTGCGCAGGCAGGTGGCCATCGTCGGCCAGAAGGTGATGCTGTTCGACGACACCATCGCGGCCAACATCGCCTACGGCATGGATGCAACCGACGAGCAGATCCGTGCAGCTGCCGAGGCAGCCAATGCCTGGGAGTTCATCGCACGCATGCCGCAGCAGCTGCAGACGCCGGTAGGCGAGAATGGCGCGCTGCTGTCCGGCGGCCAGCGCCAGCGCCTGGCGATCGCCCGGGCGATCCTGCGTGATGCGCCGATCCTGATCCTGGACGAGGCCACCGCGGCGCTGGACAACGAATCCGAGCGCCTGGTGCAGGATGCGCTGCAGCGTTTGATGCCCGAACGTACCACGCTGGTGATCGCGCACCGCCTGTCGACCATCGAGCATGCCGACCAGGTGCTGGTGATGGACCATGGCCGCATCGTTGAGCGCGGCACCCATCAGGAACTGCTGTCGATGGGTGGCCTGTACCAGCACCTGCACAACATGCAGTTCCGCGAAAGGCAGGACTGATGGCGGGCAAAGGTACCCAGACCCCGCCGTACTGGTATGACGGCAGCCCGGTTCCGTGGCCGATGCGATTGCTGGCACCGCTGTATGCGGGCGTCACCGCGCTGCGCCGGCGCCTGTACCGGCGTGGCTGGCGCAAGCGCCAAGCGCTTGCGGTGCCGGTCATCGTGGTCGGCAACATCACTGCCGGAGGCACCGGCAAGACGCCGCTGACCATCGCCCTGGTCGAGCGCCTGCGCGCAGCGGGCTGGAAGCCCGGCGTGGCCAGTCGCGGCTATGGCCGCGAAGAAGCGGACAAGGCCCGTTGGGTGGAAGCCGATACGCCGACCGCCCTCGGTGGCGACGAACCGGTGCTGATCGCCTGGAAAACCGGCGTGCCGGTACGCGTGGACGGTGATCGCGTGGCGGCGGGCAAGGCGCTGATCGCCGCCGGCTGCGACGTGATCGTCTGCGATGACGGCCTGCAGCACTATCGGCTGGCGCGCGACATCGAGATCGAGGTGGTCGATGCCCAGCGTCGCTATGGCAATGGCCGGATGATCCCGGCCGGCCCGCTGCGTGAGCCGGTCAGCCGCGCCGCCGAATGCGATTTCCGGGTGGTCAACCTCGGCCAGGCGGATGCAGCGACGGCTGCCCAGGCCTGCGGCTTCGGCCAATGGCCGATGGCCCTGCACATCGACAGTGCACAACCGCTGGCTGGTGGACGAGCGCGTCCACTGGCGTACTTCGCGGGACAGCGCGTGCATGCCGTGGCCGGCATCGCCCATCCACAACGCTTTTTCGACATGCTGCGCGCGCGCGCGATCGGCGTGGTGCCGCACGCCTTCGCCGACCATCACGCCTACCAGCCGCAGGATCTGTCCTTTGGCAGCCAGTTGCCGGTGCTGATGACCGAAAAGGATGCCGTGAAGTGCCGCGCGTTCGCCAACGACTGGCAGTACGCCGTGCCGCTGCGTGCCGAGCTGCCCGCTGCTTTCTGGATCGCGTTGACTGATCGCCTGGACAAGCTGCGACCGAACTGAGGAGCCGTGCGGCGCTTGCAAATGCACGCCTCCGGCCGCATTCCTGCTGTATCGCGCCTGCCGAGTACCGCCCGCATGACCGACTTCGTTGTTGCCATCCCCGCCCGCTATGCCGCTTCGCGGCTGCCGGGCAAGCCGCTGCGCCTGCTGGGCGGAGAGCCCATGGTGCTGCATGTGGCCCGCCGCGCGCTGCAGGCCGGCGCGGGTGAGGTATGGGTTGCCACTGACGACCAGCGCATTGCTGACGCCTTGTCCGGCCTGGAAGAAGTGAAGGTGGCGATGACCGCGGCTTCGCATGCCTCCGGCACCGATCGCCTGGCCGAATGCGCGCGCATCGCCGGCTGGGCGGATGACACCGTCGTGGTCAACCTGCAGGGCGATGAGCCGTTCGCACCCGCCGCCGGCATCCGCGCCGTGGCAGCGGCACTGGTGGAAGGCAGCGCGCCGATGTCGACCCTGGCCACGCCGGTCGAGGATGCACACACGCTGTTCGACCCGAACGTGGTCAAGCTGGTGCGCAACGTGCGCAACGAGGCCCTGTACTTCAGCCGTGCGCCCATCGCCTGGCATCGTGATGGCTTCGCCCGCAGCCGCGAGATCCTGCCCGAGGGCCACCAGTGGCTGCGTCACATCGGCATCTATGGCTACCGTGCCGGCTTCCTGCAGCAGTTCGCCTCGATGCCCCCGGGCACGTTGGAACAGGTGGAATCGCTGGAGCAGTTGCGCGTGCTGGAAGCGGGCTACCCGATCGCCGTGGCGCTCTCGCCCGAACCCTTCCCGCCGGGCATCGACACCCCTGAAGACCTGCAGCGCGCCGAAACGCTGCTGCAGGCGATGGCCGCGCGATGAACCTGCTGGTCGTCTGCCTCGGCAACATCTGCCGTTCGCCGATGGCCGAAGGCGCGCTGCGCGCCCGTCTGGATGCCTCGGGGCTGGCGGGACGGGTGCAGGTCGATTCGGCCGGTACCGGCGACTGGCATGTGGGCCAGCCACCCGACCGGCGAGCCATCGCGTGCGCGGCCGGGCATGGCGTGGACCTTGGTAGCCTGCGCGCGCGGCAGCTGCGGCCGCAGGACTTCGACACCTTCGACTGGATACTGTGCGCCGACGAGGCCAATCTGCGTGACGCCGCGCGCCTTGCCAGCGCGGCCCAGCGCGAGCGCCTGGCGCTGTACCTGCCGTGGTCGGGCGGGCAGGGCGAACGCGCGATTCCCGATCCCTATACCGGTGGCAGCGATCATTTCGAACAGGTCTGGTCGCTGGTCGACGCCGCTGCCGAACGTACCGTGGCACGCCTGTTGCATCACGCCGACTCCGGCATAATCGGGCCATGAACATCCAGCCCGTCCCGGACCTGCCCGAGTTCGCCGCCTGGCTCAATGCCGCGCCCTGCACCCTGACCGAACTGCGTGGCCGGCCGGTCGCCCTCTTGTTCGTCAACGCGGCCTCCGCGTGGAGCGCGCAACGGCTGGCCGAGTTCAGCCAGTGGCTGTCACGCCACCCCGGCAAGCTGCAACCCCTGGTGCTGCATGTACCGCGTTTCGATTTCGAGCGTGATGCCACGGCTGCATTGAAACTGTTGCGCCGGCAGGGCCTGACCATGCCGGTGCTGCTCGATGCCGATTGGGATGGCTGGCGCCGCTTCGGCATCAGCGCCTGGCCGACCATGGTGTTGCTGGACGCGCAGGGCCGCGAACAGCAGCGCTTGATCGGCCAGGGCACGCCCGGTGAGCTGGAGCGGGCCCTGAATGCCCTCTGCGAGGGTGCGCCGTCGGCCCCTTCGCGCGGCGGCAGCGAACTGCACCCCGAGCCGCGCCAGGCGCTGCGATTCCCGATGGGTCTGGCGGTGAACCAGGAACGGCTTTACATCGCCGACAGTGGCCACCACCGCATCCTGGAATGCAGTCACGGCGGCCGCGTGCTGCGTCAGTTCGGCCTCGGCACCGCCGACTTCATGGATGGCAACCTCGCCGAAGCCGCCTTCCACCGGCCGCAGGCGCTGGCGCTGGAGCGTGAGTCGCTGTACGTGGCCGACACCGGCAACCACGCCGTGCGCCGCATCAACCTGCTGACCGGCCTGGTCGATACCCTGTGCGGCAACGGTCGTCCGGGTGCTCCCGAGGAAGGGCCGGTGGCGCAGCCTCGGCAGGTGTCGCTGGATCATCCGGTTGGCCTGGCCATCGCCGAAAACCAGCTGCACATCGCCATGGCCGGCGACAACCGCATCTGGAGCTATCACCTCGGCCAGCGCAGCCTGCAGTGGCGCGCCGGCAGCGGCGCCATCGACGAGCGCGACGGCAGCGGCCACCTGGCCGCGTTCGCCCAGCCCACCGCCGTGGCCGTGGTCCAGCAGGTGCTGTACGTGGCCGACGCACTGGGTTCTTCGGTCCGTTCGCTGCAGCTGCGCGGCGATCTGGTGCAGACCCTGGTCGGGCAGGGCACCTGGCGTTTCGGTGAAGACGATGGCCCGCGCGCGCAGGCCAGCCTGCAGTTCCCGCAGGCGATCGCGTTGAGCCCGGATGCGCCGTTGCTGTGGATCGCCGATACCGGCAATGGCCGCCTGCGCACGTTGCGCCTGGGCGGCGGCGAACTGACCACCCAGCCCTTGCCGCGGCGCCTGCACGGCCCGGCCGGCCTGGCCGTCGGTGCCGGTGCCGTGTGGATCGCCGAAACCGATTCCCACACCGTACTGCGTCTGGACCCTGACAGCGGCGTGCTCAGCGAAGTGCCGATCAGCGAATGACCGTTGTTCCCGTCCCGTCCTTCGATGGCAAGGCATTCGCGGCCCAGCTGAGTACCGCCCCGGGCGTGTACCGCATGTACGCGGCCGACGACACGCTGTTGTACGTCGGCAAGGCCCGTGCGCTGCGCAACCGCGTGGGCAGCTATTTCAACGGCAGTCCGAAGAACGCGCGCATCATGTCGATGCTCTCGCAGATCGTGCGCATGGACGTGACCGTGACGCGCTCGGAAGCCGAAGCGCTGCTGCTGGAAAACCAGCTGATCAAATCACTGTCGCCGCGCTACAACGTGTCCCTGCGCGACGACAAGACCTATCCGCATGTGCTGCTGACCCGCGAGGACTGGCCGCGCATCGCTCTGCATCGTGGCCCGCGCGCCATTCCCGGGCGCTATTTCGGGCCGTATCCCGGCGTCACCGCGGTGCGCGAAACGCTGAACCTGATGCACAAGCTGTTCAAACTGCGGAGCTGCGAAGACAGCGTGTTCCGCAACCGCTCGCGGCCCTGCCTGCAGTATCAGATCGGGCGCTGCAGCGCGCCGTGCGTGGAGCTGGTGCCAGCCGCGGACTACGCCGAGTCGGTGCGCCGCGCGGCGATGTTCCTGGAAGGCAAGAGCGATGAGCTGACCCGCGAGCTGGGCGAGCAGATGCAGGCCGCCAGCGAGGCGCTGGAATTCGAGCAGGCCGCGCGCCTGCGCGATCTGATCACCTCGTTGCGCAGCATGCAGACCCGCCAGTACGTGGACGGCCGCGCGGCCGACCTGGACGTGCTGGCGGTGGCCATGCAGGGCTCGCAGGCCTGCGTGATGCTGCTGGCCTTCCGTGACGGCCGCAACCTGGGCACCCGACCGTTCTTTCCCCGCACCAACGGCGAGGAAAGTCCGGACGAAGTGCTGGCGGCCTTTGTCTCGCAGTACTACATCGAATTCGAACCACCGCGCGAGATCCTGCTCGACCGCGAAATTCCCGATGCCGATCTGATCGGTTCGGCGCTGTCGGCCTCGGCCGAGCGCAAGGTGCAGCTGAAGTGGAACGTCCGTGGCGAGCGCGCCGGCTACCTGGAACTGGCCAGCCGCAACGCGCAGTTGACCCTTGCGACCGAGATCAACAGTCGCACCGCGCAGCACGCGCGCAGCGAAGCGCTGCGGGTGATGCTGGGGCTGGCCGAACCGGTGAAGCGGGTGGAGTGCTTCGACATCAGCCACACCATGGGCGAAGCCACCGTGGCCTCGTGCGTGGTGTTTGATGCTGCCGGCCCGGTGCGTGCGCAGTATCGCCGTTTCAACATCAGTGGCATCGAGCCAGGCGATGATTACGCCGCGATGCGCCAGGCCATCGACCGCCGCTTCCGCCGCGCGGTGGAAGAGCAGGGCGTGCTGCCGGACGTGCTGCTGATCGACGGTGGCGCTGGCCAGCTGGCGCAGGCGCAGGCGGCGTTGGCCGATCTGGGCGTGGAAGGCGTGCTGCTGGTGGGTGTGGCCAAGGGCGTGGAACGCCGTGCCGGCCATGAAGCCCTGGTGATGCCCGATGGCCGCGAACTGCGCCCGGGTGCGGCTGATCCCGCCCTGCAGTTCATCCAGCAGGTGCGCGATGAAGCGCACCGCTTTGCCATTACCGGCCATCGCGGGCGCCGGCAGAAGGCCCGGATGACCAGCAAACTGGAAGATATCCCCGGCATCGGGCCGCGCAGGCGCGCCAGCCTGCTGAAGCATTTCGGCGGCCTGGTCGGCCTGAAAGCCGCCGGAGAAGCGGAAATCGCCAAGGTGGAAGGCATCAATGACGCCCTCGCAGCGCGCATCTACGCTAACCTGCACGGGTTGGCCGCGCCTGATCCGGCCGAGTAGAGAGAGAACCAAGCCGCATGACGTTGACCCTGCCCACCTGGCTGACCCTGTTGCGGATCGTGATGATCCCGGTGCTGGTGCTGGTGTTCTACCTGCCCTACACCTGGACCAACTTCGCATCGGCGGCGATCTTCGGCTTGGCTGCGATCACCGACTGGCTTGATGGCTGGATAGCGCGTCGCTACGGCCTGGAATCGGCGTTCGGCGCCTTCCTCGATCCGGTCGCGGACAAGCTGATGGTGGCAGTGGCGTTGTTCCTGATCGTGCAGGGTCATCCGACCCCGTGGATGGCGTTCTGGGCGGCGGTGATCGTTGGCCGCGAGATCGCGGTGTCGGCGCTGCGCGAGTGGATGGCCGAACTCGGCCAGCGTGCCAAGGTACGCGTGGCGATGATCGGCAAGGTCAAGACCACCGCGCAGATGGTCGCGCTGCTGTGCCTGTTGTACTCGGTGGCACCCAACGTGCCGGTCAACGACATCTGGATGGGCCCGCCGGTATTCCATATCGGTGACTGGACCCTGGCCATCGCCGCCGTGCTGACTCTGTGGTCGGGCCTGCAGTACCTGCACGCCGCCTGGCCCAGCCTGCGTGACGACGAACGCGCCGCGCGCGAGCGTGCGCGGCAGAAAAAGCTGGGCAACTGAGCACCGGGGTCGGATCCCTTTCCACAGGAAAGGGCTCTGACCCCCTGATTGCAGCCATCCACGCATAGCGTGGATCTACTGGGGTATGCCGTCTTCGACGTGCACATGGTCCATTGATGCGGACGTAAATCCGCCAATGAAGTGCGCTTCGCGATGCTCTGGGCGCTTGGGTGTAAAGGCGCCTGATCGAAGCGCCCAGTCGTACGCGCCTTCATTCAACGGATAGCAGGTGAGCACACCCGTCAGCGCGTGTTTGGCCGCCCATGACAAGCCTGCCTCACGATTGCCGAAGACGCCCCCGACGAAGCGCGCGCCTGCGCCGTGGAAGACCCAGATCTCAGTTGGTTCGGTGTTGATGTTCGAGCCTCGGCTGGATGTACACCGGCATGGATACAACATGTCGGTCGCTTCGCGAAACCCCCTGAAAAAACCGCTTGACGCCATTCCCAGAATAGGTAAAATTTCGCCTCCCAAGCGGGAATAGCTCAGTTGGTAGAGCGCAACCTTGCCAAGGTTGAGGTCGCGAGTTCGAGTCTCGTTTCCCGCTCCAGATTCAAGAAAAACGCTCCCGCAAGGGGGCGTTTTTCGTTTGCGTCCAGCGCGCTTCATACCCACTTCACCGCCACTCCATCGCCCCACCATGCGGAGGCTCGATGCTGCATCTCCCTTCTCAAGTGGTGATGCCGCGATGCCTCACACTCCACCAGCCTACGATTACGACGTGGTCATCGTCGGCGCCAGTTTTGCCGGTGCCGCCTGCGCGCTCGCCGCCGCCCAGTACGGCCTGCGCGTCTGCGTGCTCGAACGCAAGGCCGACCCCGGCGAGCGCCTGCACACCACCGGCATCGTGGTGAAAGAGGCGATGGAACAGACCTGGCTGGGGCGCATGCCCGAACACCTTGTGCAGCGTGTAGCGCGCGTGCGCCTGTATGCACCGAACCTGCGCAACGTGTTGTTGGCCGCACCGGGCTACTACTTCCTCACCACCGATACACCGAACCTGATGCGCTGGCTGGCCAGCGAACTGCGCGCCAGTGGCGTGGACCTGCGCCTGCAGCAGTCGTTCACCGGGGCCTGTCGCGATGGCGATGCGTGGCTGGTCGAAGGAGTGGGGCGCACCGGCTATCTGGTCGGCGCTGACGGTGCACGATCGCGTGTCGCGGAGCGCACCGGCCTGGGCCGGGTGCGCGACAACCTGTACGGCGTCGAGCGCGAGTTTGCCGGCGTGCAGCTGCCGGAAGGCGATGCCTTGCACTGCTTTGTCAGCCGCCGCTTCGCACCCGGCTACATCGGCTGGGCCGCGCAGAATCCCACCGGTGTACAGGTGGGGCTGGCGCTGCGTCACGATCCCGAACATGTCCGTTCGCCGGATATCGAGGGTTTCCTTGAACATGTGCGCGACGTGGTCGGCCTTCCGCTCTCGGCCGAGGCTGCTGGCACCCGCGCGGGGCTGGTGCCCTGCGGGTTGCCGGATGGCTCGATCACCGCGCCAGGCGTGATCCTTACCGGTGATGCGGCGGGTGTCGTCTCGCCGCTGTCGGCCGGCGGCATCCACTCGTCATGGCGGCATGGCTGGGCGGTCGGCGATGCCATCGGCCTGCACCGGCGTGGCAAGGGACCCGCCGCCGAGCAGGTGGCACGGCAGGCGGCGCCCACTTTTCACCGCAAGCGCGTGCTGCGCTGGGCCATGGACCACCTGCAGCGGGACTGGCCGGTCGACGCCCTGCTACGTACCGGCCCGGTGCGCCGGCTGGCCGAGCAGATCTACTTCCATCGGCGGGGCGTGCGGGTGTGATCCGGAAGCTGAACGCTGCTTCATGATGGGAAGGCAGAATCCTGTTGACGCCGTGCAGCAATCCCGACACAATAGCGCTCCTTCGACGCAGGTCGAACGGAATATGCGGGAATAGCTCAGTTGGTAGAGCGCAACCTTGCCAAGGTTGAGGTCGCGAGTTCGAGTCTCGTTTCCCGCTCCAGATTCAAGAAGAACGCTCCCGCAAGGGGGCGTTTTTCGTTTGCACGCCGCCATCCAGATGCAGCCTCGCTAGCGCGGAATGCCCCGGCTCGCGCTGCACCAGGTACGCACGTCCGCACGGTCGAAGCCGACGCAGGCGTTCTTGCGCGGGATGTACAGGTAAGGCGCGTCGACCTGGTAGGTGAAGTGGTAGTAGTAGGTGCGGTCCTGGCCATACAGCCAGTAGTTCGACGAGCCGTCATTGATCACGTACGGCTCGAAGGAGAAGATCGACGACTGCGCGGGAATGAAGTTGCTGCGGTCCATCAGCAGCATGACCGCGTTCGATGCCAGCGGCGTGGCCAGGCAGATCGCCATCGCGCCGACGATGAGCACGGCCATGAAGATGCCGAGCGCGCGGCGAGAGCTGGATTTCAAGCGTATTGCCTGCCGGTAGGAGCGTTCAGGCCAATGTGCCGCAGCGCCCGCGAACAGTCCAGCGTTCAGCTTCGCGGCGCCCGTGAAAGGCTGGGGAAAGGCCGAGGGTTCGCAATGCATGCACCGCATACGCGCTGTAACGCAGCTCCGACCGATTCTCCATGTCCACTCCACAATCGCGGCGTAGCCTCCTCGGCTTCTCTCTCCACGAAGGCGGGCGGGTGGCCAAACGTTTCACTTCCCCAGCAATGTCCGCTCAAAGGTATGTCCCCCTCCCGCGCATCGTACTGGCTGCCGGGGCGCTCCTGGCCAGCATGATGCTGGCAGGCTGCATGTCGGTGCCGGTTCCGGATCTGCCCGATCGCACTCCAGCGGTCTGGAATCAACCCGCTCCTGTGCAGCGGGGCGTCGCGGTCGATGCACGGCAGTGGTGGAAGGTGCTGGCCGACGCTCGCTTGAACGCGCTGGTGGAAGAGGCCATCGCCGGCAATCTGGACCTGCAGCAGGCCACGCTGCGGCTGCAGGCGGTACGCCTGGTGTCGGGCACCGCCGATGCGCGCTTCCGTCCGGAGATAACGGCCAGTGCAAAGCAGGTGCAGGACGCCGCCGCGGTCGACACCTACTTCCACGCCGGCGTCGAAGCGATCTGGGATCTCGGCCTGTTTGGTGCAGCGGAAAGTGCGCGGCTGAGCGCGCAGGCGGCCAACGGAAATGCTGAAGCACTGCGCAATGCCGCACAGGTGGCGGTCATCGCTGATGTAGTGCGCAGCTATCTGGATCTTTCCGTTGCGCAGGCGCAGGCGGATCTGTTGGGTAAGCAACAGGCCGTTGACGCACGCGGCGAGCAACTTGGGCTGGTGCGGCAGCGCCTGCATCTGGACGAGCCTGGCGAACTGGATCGTCTGCGCGCGCGGCAGGCCGCCACACGCGCTGCCATTGCACAGGC
>Ga0247827_10000971_pt1 | contig 12467 bp, 12 predicted proteins | sample 12C_Control_Day2_FD_194414 | JGI IMG/M metagenome (GOLD analysis project Ga0247827, IMG submission 194414) | Soil microbial communities from agricultural site in Penn Yan, New York, United States - 12C_Control_Day2 | ecosystem: Environmental > Terrestrial > Soil > Agricultural land | place... | reverse complement strand
TCGGCGACCTTCCACGGAAGCGCTCGAAGTGGCGCTCATAAATGTCGAAATAGTGCACCCATTTATGAAGACGCTTGTGCGCGTTGTTCAGGAAATACTTGTGGAGAAAACCGTCGCTCAATTCGCTCTTCCTTCCGATCGATACAGGGCTCTCCGACACGAGGGTCCGGCGCCGGATTCTGCCAAAGCGGGCTCTGGCGGCCCGGGCCGCTGCAACGCGGGATCCTCCCACGAATTGGAGGGCGCGTGCCGCATCGCGCGCGCGGTCACATGCTAGTCTGCGGCCCGTTTCCCCTGCCCGCCATGCACGTCGACCTCGAACTGCCCCTCGGCCGCTCCACCGCGCAGCAGCGCCTGCGCGCGCAGGGCTTCTGCGTGATGATCCCGTCGGCGATGTCGCGGCTCACCGGCCAGTCGATCGAGGCCTTCGAGCAACTGCGGCCCTACTGGAACGACCTGCCGCCGGACCGCCACCTGAAGGACGGCGGCCACTACCGCTACCGGCGCCACGACTGCTTCGTGCTGAACGTCGAGCCTCAGTTCCTCGAGAGGGTTCCGCACCGCCCGCACTGGCAGCCCACCACCTACAACGCGCTGCACGGCGGCATGGAGCGCTGGTTCGAGCCGCTCGATTCGATGATGCCGCTGGAGCCGGCCTGGAATCCCCTGCTGACCGAACTGGGCGCGCTGTTCGCCAAGGTCCGGGCCCCGGAGGACGGGCGCTGGTACATCGAGGCCCACCCCTTCCGCATCGACACCTCCGACGGCGTCGGCCGGCCGACGCCCGAGGGGGCGCACCGTGACGGCGTGGACTTCGTGGCGGTGGTGTTCGTCGGCCGGCGTGGCGTGCGCGGCGGCGAGACGCGGGTGTTCGAGTTCGACGGGCCCAAGGGCGTGCGCTTCACGCTCGAGGAGCCCTGGACCACCCTGCTGCTCGACGACCAGGCGGTGGTCCACGAGTCCACGCCGATCCAGCCGCTGCACCCGGAGGACCCGATCCACCGCGGGCACCGCGACACGCTGGTGCTGACCTACCGCTCGGGCGGCTTCCAGGCGCCGCCCTGAAGCGGCGCGCGCCGGCTCAGCCGCCGAAGCGCCGCAGCGCCTCGCCGGTGACGCGGCACAGCCGCCAGTCGGGCAGCAACTGCGCCCCCATCGATTGGTAGAAGCCGATCGCATCGGCGTTCCAGTCCAGCACGCTCCACTCGAAGCGGCCGCAGCCGCGCTCCACGGCCAGACGGCCGAGCGCGCCGAGGAGCGCCTTGCCGATACCGCTCCCGCGGTGGGCCGGCTCGACGTAAAGATCCTCCAGGTAGAGGCCCGGCCGGCCGAGGAAGGTCGAGAAGTTGGTGAAGAAGAGCGCGAAGCCGACCACCGCGCCGCGCACCCCGCCCTCCCCGGCCTCCAGCTCGGCGACCCAGGCCTCGGCGGCCGGCCGCTCGCCGAACAGGTGACGCGCCAGCGACTCGGGCGTCACCTCCAGCAGGTGGGTCAGGCGCTCGTACTCGGCCAGGCCGCGGATCAGGCGCAGCAGATCGTGCAGGTCGTCGGGGCCGGCGGCGCGCAGGCGGAAGCTCATGGGACGGATTCTGCCGCCGGGCGGCGCCGCGCCCCGGCAGCCGAAGCATGGACAATCGGTGCGCCCGTGAAGACTCCTGTGCCCCCGCTGCCGCCCGCCCGACGCGGCGAACTCTACCGCCGCCTGCTGGGATACGTGCGCCCCTACTGGCGCCGGTTCGCGTTCGGCGTGCTGGCGATGACGATCTACGCCGCCACCGAGGCCGCGCTGCCGGCGCTGCTGAAGGAACTGCTCGACGGCAGCTTCGTCGCCAAGGACCCGCGCGCGATCCAGCTGATGCCGCTGGCGATCGTCGGGCTGTTCTTCGTGCGCGGCATTTCCGACTACGCGCACACGGTGTCGCTGGCCGGCGTCTCGCAGCGCGTCGTGGCCGACGTGCGCAAGCGCCTGTTCGCCAAGCTGCTGACGCTGCCGACCGGCTACTTCGACTCGCACACCGTCGCCTCGACGGTCTCCAAGCTCAGCCACAACGCCAGCCAGATCGGGCCGATCATCACGTCGGCGCTGATCACCGTGGTGCGCGACTCGCTCACCGTGCTCGGCCTGCTCGGCTACATGCTCTACCTCAACTGGCAGCTGTCGCTGGTGTTCTTCACCGTGCTGCCGCTGATCGCCTGGGTGATCCGCAAGGTCAGCCGGCGCCTGCGCGGCCTGAGCCGCGCGCAGCAGCAGATGCAGGGCGCGATGAACCACGTGGTGCACGAGGCGATCGGCGCGCACCGCGAGATCCGCGTGTTCGGCGGCCAGGCCTACGAGGGGCGGCGCTACGCCGAGGCGGTCGACCGGCTGCGCCGCAACGCGATGAAGGTGGTCAGCACCTCGGCCGCCAACGGCCCGGTCGTGCAGGGCATCGCCGTGCTCGCGCTGGCCGCGATCATCTACTACGCCGCGATGCAGACCCGCCAGAACGACCTCACGGTCGGCGGCTTCGTGTCCTTCTTCGGCGCGATGGCGCTGCTGCTGGCGCCGCTCAAGCGGCTGTCGAACGTCAACGAGGTGCTGCAGCGCGGCCTGGCCGGCGCGGCGAGCGTGTTCGAGCTGCTCGACACCCCCTCCGAGCCCGACACCGGCGGCCGGCCGATGGAGCGCGCCCAGGGCCGGCTGCAGTTCGAGGGCGTGCAGCTGCGCTACCCGCGCGCCGAGCGCGACGCCCTGGGCGGGGTCGACCTCGAGGTGCGCCCGGGCGAGACGGTGGCGCTGGTCGGCGCCTCGGGCAGCGGCAAGACCACTCTGATGGCGCTGATCCCGCGCTTCTACGCGCCCGACGCCGGCCGCATCCTGCTCGACGGCGTCGACCTGCGCGAGCTGCGCCTGGCCGACCTGCGCTCGCAGATCGCGCTGGTGACGCAGCACACCGTGCTGTTCAACGACAGCGTGGCGGCCAACATCGGCTACGGCGCGGACCACGAGCCGACCGAGGCCGAGATCGTGGCGGCGGCCGAGGCGGCGCACGCGATGGAGTTCATCCGCCTGCTGCCGGAGGGGCTCGACACGCCGGTCGGCGAGAACGGGGCGCGGCTTTCGGGCGGCCAGCGCCAGCGCCTGGCGATCGCCCGCGCGCTGCTGAAGGACGCGCCCATCCTGCTGCTCGACGAGGCCACCTCGGCGCTCGACACCGAGAGCGAGCGCGCGGTGCAGGCGGCCATCGAGAACCTGAAGCGCGGCCGCACCACGCTGATCATCGCCCACCGCCTGTCGACCATCGTCAACGCCAACCGCATCGTCGTGATGGAGCACGGGCGCGTCGCCGAGGTCGGCACGCACGCCGAGCTGATCGCGCGCGGCGGCATCTACCAGCGGCTGCACCGGCTGCAGTTCAGCGACGCCGCATGAGCACGGTCCGGCCCGAAGGGGCGAAGCCTCCCGTCGAGGGGCCGGAGCGCCGGGCTGCCGAGCCGCTTGCGCCCGCGCCGGCGCGGCGCTTCGAGACCGTCCACGTCCTCGGCAGCCGCGAGCTGGGCGGCGCCGATCGCTTCTTCATCCGCCTGGTCGAGGCGCTGACGCGCGCCGGCCATCCGACGCTGGCGGTCACGCGCCGCGACGGGCCGGTCGCGGCCCAGCTCTCGCCCGCGGTCGAGCAGTTGCACCTGCCGCTCGCCTCGAAGTGGGACCTGCCCTCGCGCTGGCGTCTCACGCGGCTGATCGCCCGGCGCCGGCCCGACGTCGTGCAGACCTACATGGGGCGCGCGACCCGGCTGACGCGGCTGCCGCGCGGCAGCGGCGCCGTTCACGTGGCGCGGCTCGGCGGCTACTACAAGATCCGCGGCTACTACGAGCACGCCCAGGCCTGGGTCGGCAACACGCACGGCATCTGCGACTACCTGCGCCGGGAAGGCCTGCCGCCGGAGCGCGTGTTCTACATCGGCAACTTCGTGCCGCGCCCGCGCGCCGTGCCGTCGGAGGAGCGCACCGCGCTGCGCGCGCGGCTCGGCCTGCCGCCGGGCGCCCAGGTGCTGTTCTCGCTCGGCCGGCTGATCGCGAAGAAGGGCTTCGCCGATCTGCTCGAGGCCTTCGCCCGCCTGCCCGCCGAGCCCGGCGGCCGGCCGCTGCGGCTGGTGATCGCCGGCGACGGCCCCGATCGCGCCGCGCTCGAGGAGGCCGCGCGGCGTCTCGGCCTCGGCGGCCGCGTGCACTGGGCCGGCTGGCAGGACGACCCCGAGCCCTTCTACGCGCTGGCCGACCTGTTCGTCTGCCCGTCGCGCCACGAGCCGCTCGGCAACGTGATCCTGGAGGCCTGGACGCACCGCCTGCCGGTGCTCAGCACGCGCAACGAGGGCGCGCAGGAGCTGGTCGAGCCGGGCCGCAACGCGCTGCTGGCGCCGCTGGCCGACCCGGCCGGCCTGGCCGAGGGGCTGGCCGCGCTGCTGGCGCTGGACGCGTCGGAGCGGCGGCGGCTGGCGGATGCCGGCCACGCCACCGTGCAGCGCGAGCACGGCGAGCAGGCGGTGCTCGACGCCTACCTGCGTCTCTACGCGCGGCTGTGCGACGGCCGCGCGGCGGCCGCCGCGGCGACGCGGCGCGATGCGGCCGTTCCAAGGGCCCCGGGCGGGATGCCGCCCGGCTCCGAGCGATGAGCGCTGCCCGCACGGGCACGCCGCGGCGCGTGCTGATCATCCGGCTGTCGGCCCTGGGCGACGTGGTGATGGCCTCCGGCCTCATCCCGTCGGTCAGGGCGGTCGCACCCGACGCGCATCTCGCCTGGCTGGTGGAGCCGGCCGGCGCGCCGCTGCTGCGCCACAACCCGCGCCTCGACGAGGTGATCGTGCTGCCGCGCCCGGAGTGGGAGGCGCTGTGGCATGCGCACCGGTGGGTGGCGCTGGCGCGCTCGGTCTGGCGCTTCCGGCGCGCGCTGCGCGAGCGCCGCTTCGAGCTCGCGCTCGACGCGCAGGGCCTGCTGAAGAGCGCGCTGTGCGCGTGGTGGAGCGGCGCGCCGCGTCGCATCAGCCTGATCGGCCGCGAGGGCAGCCACCGCCTCGCCACCGAGCGGGTGCTGCCGGCGCCCGACCCGCTGCGGCCGATCGGCGCCGAGTACCGCGCGCTGGCACGCCACCTCGGCGCGCCGGGCGCTGCCTTCCGCATGGATCTCGCGGTCGGCGCCGCGGCGCGCGAGCAGGCGCGCGCGAAGCTCGCGGCCGCCGGCGTCGCCGGGCGCTACGCGGTGCTGTGCCCCTACACCACGCGGCCGCAGAAGCACTGGTTCGACGAGCGCTGGGCCGAGCTCGCCACGCGGCTGGCCGCGGCCGGCGTGCGGCCGGTGCTGCTGGGCGGTCCCGACGACGCGCCGCGCGCCGGGGCGATCACCGGCCACGCGCCGGACGCGGTCGACCTGGTCGGCAAGCTCAAGCTCGACGAGACCGTGGCCGCGATCGCCGACGCCGCGCTGCTGGTCGGCGTCGACACCGGCCTCGCGCACATGGGCACCGCGCTCGACGTGCCGACCATCGCCCTGTTCGGCTCGACGCGGCCCTACCTCGACGCGCGCACGCCGCGCACCGTGGTGCTCTACGAACAGCTCCCGTGCTCGCCCTGTCGCCGCCACCCGACCTGCGGCGGCACCTACGACTGCATGCGCCTGCACACGCCGGAGGGCGTGCTGGCGCAGGCCGAGCGGCTGCTCGCGGCGGCGTCGTCGCCGGCGCCTGGGGCGACTTCGGCCCGTGCAGCATCGAGCGCCGCGCCTTCGAGCGGCGCATCCCGCGACGCGGCCTCGACGGAGGCCGGGCCGCTCGTCGCGCATGCGCCCGCCGCGCCGGCGGCCGACGCTCCGCCGAGCCCCGTGCCAGCGCCCGGCGGGGACCGGCGATGAAGGTGCTGCACGTCGAGTCCGGCCGTTATCTCTACGGCGGCGCGCTGCAGGTCGTGTTCCTGCTGCAGGGACTGGCGAAGCGCGGCGGCGACGAGCACGTGCTGGCCTGCCCGTGCGGCAGCGCGATCGCGGCGGCGGCGCGCCCGCACGCGACGCGCGTGCACGAGCTGGCGCTCGGCGGCGACATCGACGTCGGCTCGCTCGGCCGCCTGCGGCGCCTGATCCGCGCCGAGCGTCCCGACCTCGTGCACCTGCACAGCCGGCGCGGCAGCGACCTGTGGGGGGGCCTCGCGGCACGCCTGGAGGGCGTGCCGGCGGTGCTGAGCCGGCGCGTCGACAACCCCGAGCCGCGCGCCTGGGCGGCGCTGAAGTACCGGCTGTACCGGCGCGTGATCGCCATCTCGCACGGCATCCGCGCCGTGCTGCTCGCCGAGGGGCTGGCGCCGGAGCGCGTGGTCTGCGTGCACAGCGCGGTCGACACCGCGCGCTACCGGCCGGGCTGCGCGGACCCCGGCTGGCTGCGCCGCGAGTTCGGGTTGCCGGAGGACGGCGCGGTGCTGGCGATGGTGGCGCAGTTCATCCCGCGCAAGGGCCACCGCGTGCTGCTCGACGCGCTGCCGGGCGTGTGGGCCGCGCACCCGCGCACGCAGGTGCTGCTGTTCGGCCAAGGGCCGGAGCATGCGGCGATCGCCGCCGAGGTGGCGCGGCGCGGCTTCGCCGACCGGGTGCGGCTGCCGGGCTTCCGCGACGACCTCCACCAAGTGCTGCCCTGCGTGGACCTGGTCGTGCATCCGGCCGCGCTGGAAGGCCTCGGCGTGTCGCTGCTGCAGGCGGCCGCCTGCGGCGTGCCGATCGTCGCCACGCGCGCGGGCGGCATCCCGGAGGTGGTCGAGGACGGCGTGAACGGCACGCTGGTCGCGCCGGGCGACGCCCCCGCGCTGGGCGCCGCGATCGAGCGGCTGCTCGCCGACCCGGCGCTGCGCCAGCGCTACGGCGTGGCCGGGCGCACCCTGGCGCAGGAGCGCTTCTCGGTCGACGCCATGGTCGCCGGCAATCGTTCGGTCTACGAAAAGCTATTGACGGAACCGTAAACGCGCGGATCAAGGCCGCCGCACAGAATTCTCCTTCGCCTCCGTGCGGCCAGGGGAGCCCGCCGAAGCTGGAGATCCGCCGCCCGCACCGCGTCCCGCCTGCCCGCCTCCTTCGCTCCCGCGCACCGCCCCGCCATGCATGTCGCCTTCTACGCCGAGCAGCTCTACTACCTGCCGCAGTTCACGCCGGTCATCCGCGCGCTGCTGGCGCGTGGCCATCGCGTGACCACGCTGCTGCGACTCGAGCCGGCGCTGCGCGACGTGCCGCTGCCGAGCCTGGACGGGCTCGGCGACGCGCACCGCCTGCTGCGCCTCGACAGCGCGCGCGCCGCCTATGACGAGCTGCGTGCGCTGGCGCCGCACTGGGCGGTGTTCGGCAGCTTCCTCGACCCCGAGCAGCGCCTCGCCGAGGGCACGCGCAGCGCGCTCGTCTACCACGGCATCGGCGTGAAGACGGTGCTGTTCGACCCCCGCCTGAACGCCTTCGACCTGCGCTGCGTCGAGTCGCAGCGCGTGCTCGACGAGCTGGTGGCACGCGACCCCGGCGCACGCGAGCGGCTGGCGCTGGTCGGCTTCGCCAAGCTCGATCCGCTGTTCGCGGACCCGCTCGCGCCGGGCGCGCGCGGCCTCGCGGGCGGCGATTCCGGTGCACCGGTGCTGCTGTACGCGCCGACCTTCTACCCGTCCTCGCTCGAGCTGATGCCGGCCGAGCTCGGCGCGCTGGCGCCCGGGGCCCGCTGGATCGTCAAGCCGCACTTCTTCACCTGGACCGTCAAGCAGTACGAGGGCCAGCGTGCGCGCCTGCGCGCGTGGGCGCGCCAGAGCGGTGTCGAGGTGCTGGGGCCGGAGGCCTACGACCTGGTGCCGCTGATGGCGCGCGCCGACGTGCTGGTGAGCGACGCCTCGAGCGCGCTGTTCGAGTTCGCCGCCCTCGGCCGGCCGGTGGTGTGGTGCCGCTTCCTGAAGCTGCGCTGGAGCTACCGCGGCCTGCTGCGCTGGCGCTTCGACCGCCGCATGGATCCGAACACCTCGCGCTACGAGACGGTGGCGCGCTGTGTCGACCGCGCCGCCGAGCTGCCGCAGGCGCTGGCACAGGCGCTGGACGAGCGCGGCGGCGCGGCGCCGCCGGCAGGCACGGTCGCGGCGCGCGAGGCGCTGATCGAGCATCTGATCGGGCCGCGCGACGGACGCGCCTCGGAGCGCATCGCCGACGAGCTGGAGCGCCGCGCCGGCGCCGCGCTCACGGCACGCGCTTGATGACCTCGATGATCTCGGTGGTCGAGATCGAGGGCGTGCGCGGCAGGTAGACCACCTCGCACAGGGCGCGGAACTCGTCGAAGCGGCCGGCCCAGTCGTCGCCCATCACCAGCACGTCGGCGCGGTGCTGCCGCAGGTACTCGCCCTTGAGCGCCAGCGACTCCTCGACGAACACCTCGTCGACGCAGCGCAGCGCGGCGATCAGCCGCAGCCGGTCGGCCTCCGGGTAGACCGGGCTGCGGCCCTTCTTGGAGAGGTTCAGCGCGTCCGAGGACACGCCGACGATCAGCCGGTCGCCGAGCGCGCGGGCGCGCTCGAGGAGGCTGACGTGGCCGACGTGCAGCACGTCGAAGGTGCCGAAGGTGACGACGCGGCGCAGGGGACGGTCGGAGGAGCGGTCCATCAGGTCGGTCGGTAGTCGCCGTCGAGGTTGTTGAACTGGTGACGGCTGCAGTGCTCGAGGAAGGCGGCGTCGGCGGCGTGCAGCTCGGCCGGCACGCGGGAAGAATCGCTCTCGCGCTGCGCCACCTGCCAGGCGAAGGAGGGCCGCACGTAGCGGTTCTCGATCGCGAAGTCGACCGCCGCGCGGCTGACGCCGCCGGCGTCGAGGCCGCTGTAGAGCGCCTCGAACCACAGGCCTTCGTGGGGATGGCCGCGCGCGATCCACGGCTGGGTCGAGCGGCGCGTGTAGTGCAGCAGCCCGGTGCGGCCCGGCTCGTAGTGGTCGAACGCGTTCCACTCGCGCGGGAAGGAGCCCTTGCGCCACACGGGCTTCAGCTTCATGAGGTCGTGGTACTCGATGCGCCCGGCGTCCAGGTCGTCGGCGATGCGCTGCGGCGACCAGGACTCGAGGCGGTCGCACTGCAGCAGCATGACGCTCGAGGCGTGGCTGCCGGTGCGCCCGTCCGGGCCCTTCTCGGTGCGGCGCAGCAGGCGCGCGCCGAAGCGCATCGGCCGGTCGTAGAGCTCGGCGATGTCGCGCAGCACCAGCTGGTCGGAGTCGAGGTAGAGCGCGCGGCCGCGCCAGCCGGCCAGCATCGGCACCGCGAAGCGCTGGAAGGAGAAGGGCGTGACCGGCCGGCTCTCGGGGCGCTGCGGCATCGGCATGTCGGCGCCGAGCAGCTCGCCGATCGGCTGCACCTCGACCTGGCGCACGGTGTGGCGGCGGATCGACCAGCGCAGCACCTCGAACATCAGCCGGTGCGAATGCACCGCGCCCACGTAGACGCGGACCGGCTCGGCCGACGCCGCGCGCTTCCCGTTTGCTGCCACCCGATGCCTTCCCGTCGATGTGTCGATGCCCGCGCGGTCGCTCACGCGCGGTCGCCGTCCAGCGGCCGGATGCCGACCGCGCGGTAGATCTCTGCGGCCTGCGCCCGGAAGCGCCGTGCGGCCGCGCCGCTCGGCCCCGCGTCGGGCGCCGCGGCTCCTTGCAGGCTGCGCACCTCCAGCCCGCGGCCGAGCAGCCGCAACGTCAGCAGCGCCGTCGTCAGGCTGCCCGCCACCAGCGTACCAGACAGCAGCGGCGCCAGGACCTCCACCGGCAGGCGGGCAGGCAGCTCCACGAGGCCGGGCGGCAGCGCGCCGAGCTGCTCGGCGAGCGGCAGCCGGTCGCCGTCCGGATGGCTCTTCAGCGCCACGGTCGCGCCGCGCGCCACGTGCTCGGCGGCCAGCGCGGCGATGCGCGCGCGCAGCGCCGGATCGCCGCGCCGGAAGCGCGGATGCGGCAGCAGCAGCAGCAGGCCGATCGCGCCGGCGCGATCGGCGTCGAAGCCGGCCAGCACGGCGGCGCGCAGGCAGGCCGCGCGCACTGCCGGCCGGGCGAACCAGGCCGGCTCCAGTCGCCGCACCGGCTTGCCCGCGAGGCCGGCGTGCACCCGCTCGGGCAGCAGCACGTAGGCGTCCTGCACCGCCCGCGAGCCGCCGACGCTCGAGGGCCGCTCGAGCGCGAGGCCGTACTTCAGGCCGCGGCGCCAGTTCGACAGCGCCTCGCGCCAGGCCGGCTTGGCGTCCTCGCGCGGCAGGTAGCTGTAGAGGCCGTCGTCGATGTAGGTGCGGCGCGCCGCCGGCCAGCCGCGCAGCGCGGCGTAGAACTCGAGCCGGTGGTCGTTGCCGACCGCGATCGTCTCGGGCCGCAGCGCCGCCGCCAGCTCGCTCACCTCGCGCAGCAGCCGGCGCGGCGGCACCTTCGCGTCGCGCAGCGCCGGGAAGCGCCGCACCTCCGGCGCGCCTTCGCCGCCCTCCTGCAGCGCCTCGGCCAGCAGGTCGCGCGCGTCCGCGGGCTGGTCGACCAGGGCCAGCGTGTGCGCCTGGCCGCGGTAGGGACCGTGCATGAGGCCGAGCGCGAAGAAGGTGTGCAGCGGCGTCGCGGCGAGGAACAGGGCGCGGGGCGGCATCGTCATCGGCCAGGGGACGGAGCGCCGCTCACGGCGCCGGCACCCGCCGCGGCGTCGGCACGCGCCGCGGCGTCGGCACCACGCGGAAGCGGGAGGTCGCCCGGGCGCCGCCGGACGATCAGGCCGGCGGCAGCTTGCGGCACACCAGGAAGCGGTGGTAGGGGTTCTCCGCCGCGCGATAGTTGCGCAGCACCTCCAGGCCGCAGGCGCCCAGGTCCTCCACGATGCGCTTGGCCGGGTAGCCGCGCTTGCCGATCTCCCACTGGTGGTCGCCGGTCACGCGGTGCCGGCGCGACTTCGACAGCGGCTTGTCCACCATCCAGCGGTGCTCGCGGCGGCCGAGATCCAGCGAGCCGCGCCACACCTTGCCGGCGTCCGGCAGCGAGAGCAGCACGTGGCCGCGGGCGACGCGCCGCATCTCCGTCAGCGCGGTGCGGAAGTCCTCGTAGGGCAGGTGCTCGAGCACCTGGAAGGCCACCACGCACGCGTAGCTGCCGTCGGCGAAGGGCAGCGCGGTCACGCTGCCGACATGGTCGGGCTGCAGCGACGCATTGACGTCGACGCTCGTGACGCCGCAGCCCAGCTGCCGCAGCAGCGCCCGGTACAGGCCGTTGCCGACGCCGATCTCGAGCACCGAGTCGGGCTGCAGCGCCAGAGTCTCCTGGGCCTGGTGCCAATAGCTGCACCAGCGCCTGATGTCCACGTAGCGCGCGAAGTCGTAGTGCGCGCGGTCAATGCTGGCCTCGGTCATGTCCGCGGGCATGATAAACAATGGCATCGTGGCGCCGACCGCAACCCCGATGACAACGACCCTGCACGCCCTTGACACGGAGCTGGCCGCGCCCGCTGCGGCCGTGCCGCCCGTGCCCCTGCCGGTGGTGTGCTTCGCCCTCGGCGAGGCCTACGGGGCGCTCTACGTGCGGCGCCTGCACGACATGCTGGCACGCCACTGCCCCCAGCCCTTCACGCTCTACTGCTACACCGACCGGCCGCGGCAGCTGCCGTCCGCGGTGGTGCAGCGCGACTGCTCCGGATGGACCGAGCTCGAGCGCGAGGGCATGCGCCCGACCACGCGCAAGCTGGGCATCTTCAACCCGGCCTACGTCGAGTTCGAGTCCTTCCTGTACCTGGACCTGACGCTGGTGATCCGGCGCGACATGGGCGAGCTGCTCGCCTTCGCGTTCGCCCGGCCCGAGCCGCTGGTCATCGTCCCGAGCTGGTACCACGAGGGCGGCTACAACTCCTCGGTGATGCGGCTGCGCCGCGGGGAGCTGAAGGCGGTCTACGACGCCTTCGTGGCCGGCGAGCGCTTCGTGCAGAACGTGGCCGGCGACCAGGACTTCATCCTCGGCGTGGTCCGCTCGCGCGGCCTCGAGGACCGCATCGCGCGCTTCCCGCCGCACCAGGTGATCAGCTTCCGCAAGACGCTCAAGGCCGGCGGCCGCGACCCGGCCTGGGCCCGGCGCCGCATGGAGGACGCGACCATCGTCAAGTTCCACGGCCGGCCGAAGATGAACGAGGCCTTCAGCGCGCGCTACCACTGGCGGCTGCGGCTGCGCGAGCTGCTGCGCGGCTGCTGGCGGCCCGTGATGCCGGTCGGCGAGCTGCGGCGCCAGTGGCACGGCAGCGAGACGGCGTGAGCGCGACGGGCATGCGGGGCTCACGCACGCCGTCCACTGGCCGGCAGCTGGCGCTGCGCGGCCTGGGCCACCACGTGCGGGCCTGGGGCGACGCCGCCTGCGTGTCGCCCGAGCGGCCGCCGCTGGTGCTGCTGCACGGCTGGATGGACGTGGGCGCGTCGTTCCAGTTCCTGGTCGACGCGCCCACGTCCATCCAGC
>Ga0247827_10000970_pt1 | contig 12475 bp, 10 predicted proteins | sample 12C_Control_Day2_FD_194414 | JGI IMG/M metagenome (GOLD analysis project Ga0247827, IMG submission 194414) | Soil microbial communities from agricultural site in Penn Yan, New York, United States - 12C_Control_Day2 | ecosystem: Environmental > Terrestrial > Soil > Agricultural land | place... | reverse complement strand
CCGGCCCATGCGGCGGCCGTGGCCAACGCCGAACGGTTCGCCCCCGGACCGGTCGTGGCCCGGGCCGAACGCCTGCTCCAGGACGCGGTCGGGGCCAGGAGCGGCGGACGGCGCGGCGCACCGGCGGACGCCGGCGGCATGCACCACACCCTCGTCAGCCAGGGCCACGCCGCCCGTGACCTCGCCCGCGCCGCCGCCTCCAGCGCGCTGCGCATCGTACGGAAGGGACGCCGATGAGCACGGTCCGCACCCACTGTTCCATCGACGCCGACGGCCGGATCACCTTCCGCCTCCGGCCGCCGGCGGCCACGGAGCCCCGGCTGGTGCTGGCGCTCAGACCCCGGAAGGGCCGGCCCGAGGAGACCACGCACACCCTCGGTCTCGCACCGCACGGCGACGACGGCGAGTTCCGCGCCGTGCTGGAACCGGAGCCCCGGCTCGCGGAGGGCCGCTGGGACGTGTACCTGCTGGCGGGTCCCGACGACGCCGGACGCGAGCGGCTGCGCCCCGGGCTGCGGGACGTGCGCGCGCTCGTCGACGGCGGCCGGCGCGACCGGCCGTCACCGGTGGCAGTCCGGGTGCCGTACACCACCAAGGACGGCTTCCTCGCGATACGGGCCTGGCTGCGCACCGCCCACGCGGAGGCGGGCCCCGTCACGGTCGCCGACGGGGGGACGACGGTCCGGGCCCGCCTGCACGGCGCCCCGCTCTCCGACGGGGCCGAGGCGGTGCTGCGGCTGCGGGGCGGCAAGGACACGCTGCTCGGCGTCCCGGTGCGGCCCGCGGAGGACGGCTGCTTCTCCTTCACCGTCGTCCACGCGGACCTCGTCGGTGACGGCGGCCGGGTCTGGGACGTGTTCCTCCGGCCCGCCGCCGGCGCCCCGCTGACCAGGGTCGGCCGCCTCCTCGACGACGTGGCGGACCGCAAGGACGTGTTCGTGTACCCGCGGGTCACCGAGGGCGGGTCCGCGGTGCGCCCCTACTACACGGTCGACAACGACCTCGCCGTCGAGGTGACCGCCCCCGGCTGAACGGCCCGCGAAGCAGGGTGCCGGGCGGGTGCGCGACGGATCGTCCCGCGGTCTTCGACGATCGTTATGATGGCCCATATCGTTCAAACGAACATCCGGTGCGGGGAGGGGCTTCATGCGGGAGCCGGTCGAACTCAGGAGACAGCGGATCCTGGCCGCCGTCGAGTCGCGGGGTTCGGCCCGGGTGAGCGACCTGGCCGCCGAACTCGAGGTGTCCGTGGTGACGGTACGGCGGGACGTGGAGGAACTCGCCCGCGAGGGCCGGCTGCGGCGCGGCCACGGCCTGGTCCGCTCCGCCCTGGCCGCCCGGGACCTGCCGGCCGCGCCGGTGCCCGACGGCGAGTCGGTGGCCGTCGTGGTCCCGGAGCGGCACAGCTATCTGTACGAGTCGCTGCACGGCGCCCGCTCGGTGCTCGAGGCGGCCGGCAAGAGGATCGCGCTGCACATCGCGCCGCAGGTGGGCGGCGCCGAGCGGCCGCTGGTGGAACGTGCCCTCGCGGACGGCGCGGCGGGCCTGCTGCTGGCCCCGCGCTGGCGCACCCGGGCCGACGAGGAGGACGACTACGGCTGGCTGGCGGCGCTGGACGTGCCGGCGGTGCTGATGGAGCGGCGGCCCCGGCCGGGCAGCGCGCTGCACGCGATGGACTCGGTCTGCTCCGACCACGCCCACGGCGTCCATCTCGCCGTGCAGCACCTGGTGGGGCTCGGACACCGGCGGATCGTGTTCGCCACCCGCCACGACAGCCCCACCGCGCGCACCCTGCGCTCCGCGTGCGCGCGGATCGCCGGCGAGCACCCGCTGGTGGAGGACTGGGCGTGGACGCTGAGCGCCCCGGAGGCGGGCCCCGACGGGCCGTACCCGGCGGAGGCGACGGCGGAGCTGTCCGCGCTGCTGCGCGAGGTGGGGGCCACCGCGGCGGTGCTGCACGGCGACGTGGACGCGCTGATGCTCGTCCAGCAGCTGGCGGACAACGGCGTACGGGTGCCGGAGGACTGCTCGGTCGTCGCGTACGACGACGTGGTGGCCGGGCTCGGGACCACGCCGCTGACGGCCGTCGCCCCGCCCAAGGCGGACGTCGGACGGGCCGCGGCGGAGCTGCTGCTCCGTCGGCTCGACGCCCCCCGGGGCGCCGGGGGACCGGTGCGGCGGACCGAGCTGCTGCCGTCGCTGATCGTGCGCGGATCCACGCGCGCACGGGCCGGCTGCACGGACCCATCGGAGTGAGCGTTTGAACGTTTCATTTTCTTCTGATCGATCTATTGACCGTTTGCGGGTCGAGCGCTGAGTATTCCCGTGTCCCGAACAGTCGTGTCCCCCGACACGCAGGAGCCGCGGGAGGCGCCATGCCCGGACGACCCAGCCGTCGCTCCGTGCTCGCCGCGATGGCCGCCGTACCCCTGACAGGTGCCGTGAGCGCCTGCAGCGGGGGAGACGGAGCCTCGTCGGCGCGCACGGGCGGCACCACGCGCATCACCTTCTGGTCCGCGCTGCGCGGCAGCCAGGAAGTGGTCGACGCGTTCAACCGCACCCACCGCACCGTCCAGGTGGAGTTCCAGCAGATCCCCTCCGGCGGACAGGGCGGCTACGCCAAGCTCAGCAACGCCGCCCGGGCCGGCAACGCGCCCGACGTCGCCACCATCGAATACCCGCAGGTCCCCGGCTACGCCATCGACGGCGTCGCCCGCGACATCACCGACCTCGTCAGTGACGGCCTGCGCCGCAAGCTGCTGCCCCGGGCGCTCGGGCTGACCACCTTCGAGGACCGGGTGTTCAGCGTGCCGCTGGACGTCGAGCCGATGGTGATGCACTACCGCGCCGACCTGTTCGACCGCCACGGCCTGACGCCCGCCCGCACCTGGGACGAGTTCGCGGAGCAGGCCGCGACCGTACGCCGAGCGGCCCCCGGCCGGCGGCTGGTGCTGTTCCCCACCGACGGCATGACCCAGTTCGCCGCCTACGCCTGGCAGGCCGGCGCCCGCTGGTTCGACACCTCGCGCGGCGCCTGGAACGTCTCCCTCGCGGACGCGCCGTCCCGGCGGGTCGCGGAGTACTGGCAGGGACTCATCGACCGCGACGACGTCTTCGTGAACGCCGTCGAGAGCCGGCAGTCCGACGCGCAGATCGGCGACGGCCTGGTCCTCACCCGGCTCAGCGGCGCCTGGGACGCCGGCGCGCAGATGAACGCGCGCCCCGGGCAGAAGGGCCAGTGGCGGATCGCGCCGCTGCCGCAGTGGGACACCGGCAGCCCCTCCGTGGGCACCCACGGCGGCTCCACCTTCGCGGTCACCAAGGACAGCAGGCATCCCGAGGCCGCCATGGAGTTCATCGAGTGGCAGGTCTCCCACCCCGACGCCCTGCGCGCCCGCCTCTCCAGCGGCACCAGCAGCCAGTACCCGGCCGCCCCCGGCCTGGTCCCGGTGGGCCGGGAGGCGTTCGACCGCTCGTACTACGGCGGACAGGACATCTACACCCTGTTCGAGCAGGAGGCCGGCAAGATCGGCGCGGACTGGCTCTGGGGACCGCGGATGAGCGCGACGCAGAAGGTCATGCAGGACTCCTTCGCCCGCGTCGGCGGCGGCCAGGGCACCCTCGCCGAGTCCCTGCGCACCGCCCAGGAGGGCACCATGCCCGACCTCAAGGCCCTGGGCCTGTCCACCACCCAGCACAGCACCTGAGCCGACGAAAGGCAGGTGACACCCCATGACCACGACCACCCCGCCGCGGGTGCCGGCCGGCGCCCCCGGCACCACCGCACCGGCGCCCGCGAACCCGCGCGCCCGCAGGGCCGCCCGGCGCCGCCGGCTGACCGCCTGCGGCGTCCTCATGACCCCCTTCTTCGCCCTGCTGGTCACCGTCTTCCTGATCCCCGTCGGCACCGCCGTCCGCCTCAGCTTCTACAGCGACGACCAGCCCGGACTCGGCTTCGGGCCCGAGCGCACCGTCTTCGTCGGACTGCGCTCCTACGCCGCCGTGCTGACCGACCCCACCTTCCTCGGCGGACTCGGCACCGTCGCCCTGTACTGCCTGGTCTACATTCCCCTGCTGGTGCTCGGCGCGCTCGCACTCGCCCTGCTGCTGGACTCCGGCGCGGTCCGGCTGCGCGCCTTCGCCCAGCTCGGCCTGTTCCTGCCGCACGCGGTGCCCGGCATCATCGCGGCCCTGATCTGGCTGTACCTCTACACGCCCGGGATCAGCCCGGTGATCGAACTGTTCGCCAAGGCCGACCTCACCATCGACTTCCTCGGCATCCACACCGTGATCCCGTCCATCGTGAACATCGCCCTGTGGAGCAACCTCGGCTACAACACGGTGGTCTTCTACGCCGCCCTGCAGGCCGTTCCCCGCGAGGTGATCGAGGCGTCCGTCGTCGACGGCGCGGGCCCGGTGCGCACGGCGCTCCAGGTCAAGACGCCCCTGGTGCGCGCCTCGATCGTCATGGTCGCGATCTTCACCCTGATCTGGGCGCTCCAGCTCTTCACCGAGCCGATGCTGCTCAGCCAGTCCTCACCCATGATCAGCTCCCGGTTCTCGCCGAGCATGTACATCTACGACGCGGCCTTCACCCGCAACAACTACAGCCTCGCGGCGGCCGCCTCGGTCGTCCTGCTCGTCTGCACCATCGCCCTGTCCTACGGCGTCACCCGCTTCACCAGCCGCGCCGGCAACGCCGAGGAGGCCCGATGAGCGTCACCGACAGCTCCCTGTCCCGCCCCGGGCTGCTGGGCCGCACGACGGTCAACGCGGTCGTCGCGATCTCCGTCCTCTACACCCTGCTGCCCGTGCTGTGGCTGGTGCTCGCCGCCTCGAAGGGCCGGGACTCCCTGTTCGGCAGCGACCTGCTGTCGCTCGGCGACTTCTCGTTCCTGCAGAACCTGGGGGACCTGTTCGCCATGGACGGCGGCCTGTACGGCCGCTGGTACGTCAACAGCCTGCTGTACGCCGTGGCCGGCGCCGCGATCGGCTCCCTGGTCAGCGTCGCCTGCGGCTACGCCTTCGACAAGTACCGCTTCCGGCACAAGGAGAAGCTGTTCGGCCTGGTGCTGGCGGCGGTCATGGTGCCGCAGACGGTGCTCGCGCTGCCGCTGTACCTGATGGCCTCCGGGGCCGGCCTGGTCAATACCTTCTGGGCGGTCTTCGTCCCCGTGCTCTTCAACCCGTTCGGGGTCTACCTCGGCCGCGTCTTCAGCCAGGGCTACGTGCCCGACGAGGTGCTGGAGGCCGCGCGCATCGACGGCGCGGGGGAGCTGACCACCTACGTCAGGGTGGCGCTGCGGATGCTCGGCCCCGGCCTGGTCACCGTTTTCCTGTTCCAGCTCACCGCCATCTGGAACAACTTCTTCCTGCCGATGGTGATGCTGTCCGACCAGGACCTCTATCCCGTCAGCCTCGGCCTGTACCAGTGGAACAGCTCCGCCTCGGTCTCCCCGGAGTACTACCCCGTCGTCATCATGGGCTCGCTCCTCGCCGTGCTGCCGCTCATCCTCGCCTTCACCCTGCTCCAGCGTTTCTGGCGCAGCGGCCTGACCGCCGGCGCCGTCAAGTGACCCCGTCCGCACAAGGAGTTCCCCCACCGCCATGACCGAGCCCACGCCCGGCCACCGCCCCCGCGCCGCACTGGCCATGTCCCCGGACGCCGCCGCGGCCGTCCTCGACGCCGAGTCGCTCACCGACCTCGCGGCGCTCTGCGACCTCGCGCCGCTCCCGGTGCTGGACGACCTGACCACGTCCCGCGCCCGCACCGTGCTCGCCGACGTCGACCTGCTGGTCACCGGCTGGGGCTGTCCGCCGCTGGACGCGGACGTGCTGCGGGCGGCGCCGCGGCTGCGGGCCGTCGTGCACACCGCGGGCAGCGTGCGCGGCCATGTCACCGACGCCTGCTGGGAACGCGGCATCGAGGTGTCCTCCGCCGCCGCGGCCAACGCCGTCCCGGTCGCCGAGTACACCCTCGCCATGATCCTGCTCACCGGGAAGCGGGTGCTGGAGACCGCGCGCGACTACCGCGCCTCCCGCACCCGGCCGGACTGGCTGAGCACCCCCCGCACGGTCGGCAACCACCGCCGCACCGTCGGCGTCCTGTCGGCGTCCCTCATCGGCCGCCGGGTCATCGAGCTGCTGCGCCCGCACGACGTCGAGGTGCTGCTGCACGACCCGTTCGTCGACGAGGCCGGGGCCGCGGAACTCGGCGTGCGAAGCGTCGGGCTCGCGGAGCTGTTCCGGCGCAGCGACACCGTGAGCGTGCACACCCCGCTGCTGCCCGCGACCCGCGGACTGGTCGGACGCGAACTGATCGACACCATGCGCCCCGACGCCGTACTGATCAACACCGCGCGCGGCGCCGTCCTCGACCAGGACGCGCTCGCCGACGCCGCCCTGGCCGGCCGGATCCGCGCCGTGCTGGACGTGACCGACCCCGAAGTCCTGCCGCCCGGCCACCCGTTGTGGCAGTGCGACAACGTGCTCCTCACCCCCCACCTCGCCGGCTCCCAGGGCAACGAATGGCGCCGGCTGGCCGGCCTCGCCCTCTCCGAGATCGCGCGCTGGGCCTCCGGAGAGGGCTTCCTCCACCCCGTACGACGCGAAAGGCTGGCCTTCCTGGCATGAGCATCCCGTTCGAACTGCCCGCCGACGACCACGACCTCAGCCCCCGCACCGGATACACCCGCGCCCACTGGGAAGCCGTGGCCGACGGCCTCCTCACGGCGGCCTGGCGACTGAGCACCCCCGGCTGCGCGCTGCTCGACCTGCCGGGCCGCCCCTCGCGCTCCGGGGTGCGCTCCGACGGACTCGAGGGCTACGCGCGGACGTTCCTCGCCGCGGCCTTCCGCGTCGCGGGCTCCGGCGGGGACGACCCGCACGGACTGCTGGAGCGGTACGCGAGCGGACTCGCCGCCGGCACCCGCACCCCGGGCCGCGACGACACCGAGTCCTGGCCGCTGATCCTCGACCACGACGTGCAGGGCCAGCCCATGGTCGAGTCGGCGTCGGTCGCGCTCGGCCTGCGGCTGACCGCGCCCTGGCTGTGGGAGCGGCTCGACCCCGGTGTCCGGGACCGCGCGGAGGAGTGGCTGCGGGGCGCGCTGCGGCACACCCCGGCGCCCAACAACTGGTACCTCTTCCCCTACACGGTCGCCGGGTTCCTGGAGTCCGTCGGCCGCGGCGACGCCGAGACGGCGGCGGCCCGTGACCGGGCGCTGGAACTGCTGGAGGGCTGGTACCGGGGCGACGGCTGGTACGCCGACGGCGACGGCCGCGCCTTCGACCACTACAACGGCTGGGCGCTGCACCTCTACCCGGTCCTCGACGCCCATCTCGCCGGCGACGGCGAGGCGGCGGCCACCCACGGGGAACGGCTGCGCACCCACCTGGAGAGCTTCGCCCTGATGTTCGGCGGGGACGGGGCGCCGCTGCACTTCGGCCGCTCGCTGACCTACCGCTTCGCCGCCTCGGCCGCCGTCTCGCTGGGCGCGGTCACCGGCCACACCCCGCTGACCCCCGGCGCCTCCCGCCGCGTCGCCAGCGGCAGCCTGCGCCACTTCCTCGACCGGGGCGCGGTCACCGCCGACGGACTGCTGAGCCTGGGCTGGCACGGCCCGCACGAAGCGGGTCTGCAGAGCTACTCGGGTCCGGCGTCGCCGTACTGGGCGTCGAAGGCGTTCGTCGCCCTGCTGGCCCCCGCCGGCCACGCCTTCTGGACGGCCCGCGAGGAGCCGGCCCCGGTCGAGGAGTCCGACCGCGTGCTCGCGCTGCCCGCGCCGGGACTGCTCGTACAGGCGACCCGGGCCGACGGGATCGTACGGCTGCACAACCACGGCAGTGACCATGTACGCCCGCACGAGGGCGAGTCGGCGGCCGAGGACGACCCGTACTACGGGCGGCAGGCCTACTCCACCCGCACCGGGCCCACCGCGGCGGGGAACGTCGCCGACAACCACCTGTCGGTGCACACCGGCGGGCGGCACAGCGTGCGCCGCCGCATCCACCCGCTGGGCGCGGGGCACGGCGACGGGTGGGGCTGGGCGGCCTCGTGGCACCGGCCCGTCTTCGCCGGCGGTCCGCCGATGGTCCCGGGGCTGCGCGTGGAGAGCGTGACGGTGGCGCACGGCGGTCACGAGCTGCGGGCGCACCGGGTGCTGGGGGCGCCGGCGGGCTCCCGTCTCACCCTCACCGGCTGGGCCACCGGCCCCGAGGAGCCCCTGACGTCCGCCCTGTACGGACTGCACGGCTGGGACGACCCGTCCCCGGACCCGGTCCGCGCGCCCCAGGGCACGGCATGGACCCCCTGGGCGCGGGTACCCCGCCTGACCGGCCGGTGCGAGGGCGCCTCCGTGCACCTCGCGCTGGCGTCCCTCACCGCGGACCAGGGGGCGGGGCCGCTGGCGGAGGCGGTCGACGAGGTGCGGGTGGACGACGGGACGTGCGAGGTGGTGTGGGCCGGCGGCACGGCCCGCACCCGGATCGCCTTCGAGCCGCTGGAGGTGACTCACACGGTGGGGTGACGGCCGGGTGAGGCGGTGTCAGGACCGCGCGTCCCCGCTCCCCTCCGCGGCCTGCCCGGCGGTGTCGGACGCCGTGTAGAAGACGGACGAGCCCTGCTTGCTGCGCTGGGCCTGGTTGCGGGCGACGAGGCCCTCCAGGGTGCTGCGCACGACCGTGGTCCTGACGGTGCGTCCGGGCTGCGACTCCCCGAGCGCACCGGCCACCTCGGCCGCCGAGCGCGGCTCGCTCTGCTCGCTCAGATGCCGGCGGACGAGGTCGACCAGCTTGGGCCGCTCCGTCCCGGCCTCCTCCTTGCGGGGCGTCTGCGCCCTGCTCACGGGCGACTTGCGCGCGGACTTCCCCGACGCGGTGCGCGCGGACGCCTTCTTCGCCCGTTTCGGCTTGTCCGCGGCGGTCTTGGCGCCCGCCCTCCGGCGCGGCGCCGGGACCGTCGTACCGCCCGTCACCGCACCGGCTTCCGGCGTGTCCTCGGGCCCGGACGCGGCCGCGGGCACGGCGGGTGCCGGGGCCAGGCCCAGGGCCTGCTGCATGTTCACCAGGATGGTGTGGTCGTGCTGGAGCACCGTCAACTGCTCCTGCAGCGCGGCGATCTCGGCCGTGACCCGCTCCTGTTCCCCGACGTTGCGCTCCAGGTCGCCCGCGACCTGCGCGGTGTACTGCGATGTGAGATCGGTGGCGGCGGTCGAATTCTCGGACACGGCGGTGCCCCTTTCTTCCTCTTGGTTCCCCGATGGCCAGCCATGGTACGGCCGGACGCGGCTGACCGTTTCTGCCGAGCGGCGCCGGGTTGACGTCCCGGCACGGTGCGAGGGCCCCGGCGTTCACCCGTTCAGGCCCGTGCGCGGGGTGCTCCCCGGCACGGCAGATGGGGGACTTCGCCGGACTCGCGCGGGGAGCTGACGCGTTTCCGGGAAGTCGAAGTCAGGCTGAGGACATGGCTTCATCGATCGACTGCCCCCGCCGCCCGCCGCATCGCGCCTCCCGCCGCGCCGGGCGGTGGGCCGGCGCCCGTGCGCGCGCCCGGGGGGTGCCGGCGGCCGTCGTCCTCGTCGTACTGGTGGCGTTGAGCGCCTGCGGGGCGGGCGGCACCGCACGGGAGGTCCCGGCGGCCGGGGCGCCGGACGCGGCCCCCACCGCGCCCGGCACCGCCGACCCCGTGCCGGGCACCGCCGACGCCGCGCCCGGCACCACCGGCACCGCCCAGGGCCGGGCCGGCGCCGTACCGCCCGCCCGGCTGCCGGCCCGGATCCCCGGCCTCGGCGCCCGGACCCTGGCCTGGATTCCCGCGAACGCCCGCCAGGTGGTGGTCGTCACCGGGCGGGACAGGGACGCCAACCATTCCGAGGCCGTGCTGTACCAGCACACCGGCTCCGGGTGGCGGAGCGGCCCGGCATGGCCCGCGCGCAACGCCCTCAAGGGCTGGACCGAGGACCACTGGGCGGGTGACCTGCGCTCACCCATCGGCGTGTTCACCCTCACCGACGCCGGGGGACTGCTGCCCGATCCCGGCACCGAGCTGCCGTACGACCGGTCGGACGGATTCGGCGTCGGCGGCACCGGCTTCGAGGGGGAGCCGCTGGAGGGCTCCTTCGACTACGTCATCGCCATCGACTACAACCGCGAACCGGGCACGTCCCCCCTGGACCTCACCCGCCCGCTCGGCGCCGGCAGGGGCGGCGGCATCTGGCTGCACGTCGACCACCGGGGACCCACCCAGGGCTGCGTCAGCCTCGAGGAGCCCCATATGAGGGAACTCCTGCGCACCCTCGACCCGGACCGGCACCCGGTGATCGTCATGGGCGACGCCGCCTCCCTGCGCGAGTGAGGGGCGCCGCCCGGACGGGCGGGGTCAGGGCGCGATGCCGACACCGTCGACGCGGCTCCAGGACTTCTCCTGCGCGGCCGTCATGGCCGGCCAGCTCGTACCGCCCGGCCGCGGCAGGACCCGCGAGGAGTACGACGACGGCCTGTACTCCGGTTCGTAGAGGCACCCGGTGCCGTACGCACGGTCGAATCGCGCGCAGGACGCGGCGATCGACCGAGGGGTCGGCCTGTCCCCCGTGCGCACCCAACCGTCGAGCGCCGCGATGGAGTTGGCGTACTCCGACGTGCTCAGCCCGCTGTGCTCGTGCTCGTCGGTGAACGTCTGCACCAGGTTCCGGTCCCGGTGGGCGCCGGCGAGCGCGTCACGGTAGGCGGCCTCGTGCTCGACGAACGCGGTGGGGTCGTCGATGGCGTGCAGGGTGAGCACCGGGATCTTCACCTTGCCGGTGAGGTCGCTGTCGTACGACAGGTCGCGGGCGGCCGCCGGGTCGGCGGTGAACCGCTCCACCCCCGCGTTGAGCGCCTCGTCGTCGTGCGAACCGGAGTACCGCACGCCCGTGTTGGTGAACGGATTGCGGTCACCCAGCCGCTTGTGCACGATGTCGCGGAACGTGAACACCGAGAACCGCAGGTGCGACTCCAGTGTGCGCTCGGGGATGCCGGTGACGGCGAGGATGTCGTCGAGGTTGCGCTGCTGGAGCGCGGTGCGCTCCGCGGGCGGGGAGGCGTGGCCGGTGCACTCCTCGAGCCGGGCGCGCAGCCCGGTCGCCGTCAGCGTCGACGTGGGGCGCAGCCCCTGCCAGAGCGGGTACTGCGGCTCGTCGGGGCGCGGCAGGTTGTCGCAGTAGTACTGGTAGACGACGCGCAGGTCGACCCGGTAGTCGTAGCCGCGGGAGCCGCCGCCCAGGACCCCGTTGGTGAGCAGCGCGCCGTCGTACGGGCCGTTCGCCCCGCCGTACATCTCGACGGTCTTGGCCGCCACGTTGCCGCCCCACGACTGCCCGTGGAGGTACGTCCGCTGCGGCCGGCCGAACTCCTCGGTGAACAGGCGGCGGAGGTTCTCGGTGTCGGTCGCGGCCATCCGGGTGCCGTAGCCGCCCCGGCGGTACGACGAACCGGCCCAGGCGTAGCCCTGGTCCACCATGACCTGCCAGCGCTCCAGGTCCCCGGTGCTGCGTTCGGGGTCGGAGCCGTCACCGAGGTCGGGGCCGCCGTGGGCGTGCACGACGAGCTTCTTGTTCCAGTGCTCGGGGATCGCGATGGTGTAGTACGCGCCGTTCGTGTCCCGGCCGGTGTAGCAGGTGGCCTTCCCCGCCAGGCCGGAGGGACAGCCGGCGGGCGCCGGGGCGGAGTCCCCGGCGAGGGCGGTGGCCGGCGCCTGGGCGAGGGCGCCGGTGACGGCGGCCGCGAGGCACAGGCTCAGCGCGCGCCACCGGCCGCCCCGGCGGGGGCGGGGCGAGCGGGGGGCGCGGGACACGTGACGGGATCTGTTCAAGGCGCGGCTCCTGGTTCGTCGGCGCGTTTTCGCGCATGGCCCGGGATGCTAGGAATCCCGGACCGCGAGGACCATGGACTCGGCCTTTGCGTTCATAGTGTTCGCCCGGCCCATGCCCCGCCCGCCGCCGGAGCCGGGGCCGAGGAGTCACTCGTCCGTGTGACGAGGGGGACGCGCGGGGGCGGATTCCCCGGCGGTCAGGTGCTCCAGCACCTCCACCAGTTCCTGACAGGCCCGTTCCACGGAACGTCTGGTGTTGTGCTGCTCGGTGATCACCGCGGACAGCAGCAGGGCGGTCAGCGCCATCGCCATGTTGAAGGCCTGGAGATTGATCATCACCTGTACTTCCGTCAGGTGCCGGAAGGGTCCGATCCGGTCGGTCGCCGCGGTGGTGGCCATGACGGAGGCGAACAGGGCGCACAGCATGCTGCCGGTCAGCTCGAACCGCAGAGCCGCCCAGATCAGCAGCGGGTAGATGGAGAACAGCACACTGCCCGGGCTGTGCGTCGCCAGCGGCACGAGCACCGCCGCGATCACCGCGAGCCCCACCGCCTCCTTCCACCTCGCCCAGTGCACCGGCGCGCGGGCGCGGTACAGCACGAGCAGCACCGGGGTGACGAGCAGGAC
>Ga0247827_10000966_pt1 | contig 12495 bp, 10 predicted proteins | sample 12C_Control_Day2_FD_194414 | JGI IMG/M metagenome (GOLD analysis project Ga0247827, IMG submission 194414) | Soil microbial communities from agricultural site in Penn Yan, New York, United States - 12C_Control_Day2 | ecosystem: Environmental > Terrestrial > Soil > Agricultural land | place... | reverse complement strand
CTGAGCCGTCCTCCGTCGGACCCCGCTGGATCCTCGGTGATCCCGCGGGGTCCGACGCCGAGAAGGTCGTGGCAGACTCGGAAGAGTGACCCCCTCGCCCCTGAGTGAACTCTTTCGATCTTGTTTGACCGTTTGTGCGCGCGTACGGGGTGTGACTCGGGCCACGCGGATTGGGCGTAACGCTCCTGGGAAGAACGCGATGACCTAAGAGGTGACAGCCGCGGAGGGAATACGGACGCCGTTCAAGGCGCTGTGCATCTTCCCCGGTCCCCGCCCGCACCGTCGGCCCATCCCCAAGCCGGCGGTCGGCCCCTGTCCACAGTGGACGGGGCCGGAAGCCGTTTTCCAACGTTCCGAGAGGTTGTTCGTGTCGGCCAGCACATCCCGTACGCTCCCGCCGGAGATCGCCGAGTCCGTCTCTGTCATGGCTCTCATTGAGCGGGGAAAGGCTGAGGGGCAGATCGCCGGCGATGACGTGCGTCGGGCCTTCGAAGCTGACCAGATTCCGGCCACTCAGTGGAAGAACGTACTGCGCAGCCTCAACCAGATCCTCGAGGAAGAGGGTGTGACGCTGATGGTCAGTGCCGCAGAGCCCAAGCGCACCCGAAAGAGCGTCGCAGCGAAGAGTCCCGCCAAGCGCACCGCCACCAAGACGGTCGCGGCCAAGACGGTGACCGCCCGTAAGGCCACCGCCACCGCCGCACCCACGGCGCCCGCCGCCGACCCCGCCGGCGAGGAGGAGGCACCCGCCAAGAAGGCGGCTGCCAAGAAGACCACGGCCAAGAAGACGGCCGCGAAGAAGACCACGGCCAAGAAGACGGCGGCGAAGAAGACCACGGCGAAGAAGGACGACGCCGAGCTCGGTGACGAGGAAGTCCTCGAGGACACCAAGGCCACCGAGGAGCCCGAGGGCGCCGAGAACGCCGGTTTCGTGCTCTCCGACGAGGACGAGGACGACGCGCCCGCCCAGCAGGTCGCCGCCGCCGGTGCCACCGCCGACCCGGTCAAGGACTACCTCAAGCAGATCGGCAAGGTCCCCCTGCTCAACGCCGAGCAGGAGGTCGAGCTCGCCAAGCGCATCGAGGCGGGTCTGTTCGCCGAGGACAAGCTGGCCAACTCCGACAAGCTGGCGCCGAAGCTCAAGCGCGAGCTGGAGATCATCGCCGAGGACGGCCGCCGCGCCAAGAACCACCTGCTGGAGGCCAACCTCCGTCTGGTGGTCTCGCTGGCCAAGCGCTACACCGGCCGCGGCATGCTCTTCCTGGACCTGATCCAGGAGGGCAACCTCGGTCTGATCCGCGCGGTGGAGAAGTTCGACTACACCAAGGGCTACAAGTTCTCCACGTATGCCACCTGGTGGATCCGTCAGGCGATCACCCGCGCGATGGCCGACCAGGCCCGCACCATCCGTATCCCGGTGCACATGGTCGAGGTCATCAACAAGCTCGCGCGCGTGCAGCGCCAGATGCTCCAGGACCTGGGCCGCGAGCCCACCCCGGAGGAGCTGGCCAAGGAGCTCGACATGACCCCGGAGAAGGTCATCGAGGTCCAGAAGTACGGCCGCGAGCCCATCTCCCTGCACACCCCGCTGGGTGAGGACGGCGACAGCGAGTTCGGTGACCTCATCGAGGACTCCGAGGCGGTCGTCCCGGCCGACGCGGTCAGCTTCACGCTGCTGCAGGAGCAGCTGCACTCCGTCCTGGACACCCTGTCCGAGCGCGAGGCGGGCGTCGTCTCCATGCGCTTCGGTCTCACCGACGGTCAGCCGAAGACCCTCGACGAGATCGGCAAGGTGTACGGCGTCACGCGCGAGCGCATCCGCCAGATCGAGTCCAAGACCATGTCGAAGCTGCGCCACCCGTCGCGCTCGCAGGTGCTGCGCGACTACCTCGACTAGAAGGCGCCGCCACGACCACCGGTCGTGTGCCACGCACGCGTCAGGCCCGGTTCCCCTCCTCGGGGGCCGGGCCTTCGTGTTGCCGCGCGGGTGCGGGCTCCGGCGGGCTCCCTCACTGTGGGTGTCTCAGGAGCACCCCAGTGTGAGGAGCGTGCATGAGACGTCGTCTTGCCCGGGCCCTGGCCCGGCCGCTGGCCCTCGCGGCCGCGTCGACAGTCATACCGCTGACCTCGGCCGTTCCGGCGGCCGCCGACAGCATCGTCGTCGGCGGCTTCCCCGTCGATGTCTCGGAGGGTCCGTGGACGGTCGCGCTGTCCAGCCGTGACCGGTTCGGAGGTACGCGAGCGGGACAGTTCTGCGGGGGTGTGGCGGTCGGCCGGACCACCGTGCTCACCGCGGCCCACTGCATGGAGGAGGAGGTGCTGGGGGCGCCCCCGGAGCGGGTGCCCGACCTCAGGGTGATCGCGGGGCGCTCCGAACTGCTCGCCAAGGGCGGTCAGGAGATCGCCGTGCGTGACGTCTGGGTGAACCCGGACCACGACGCGGTCACCAACTCCGGCGACTTCGCCGTGCTCAGCCTGGCCGAGCCGCTGCCCCAGGGCTCTTCCATAGCCATGGCCGGGGCCGGTGACCCCGCCTACCGGGCGGGCACCGAGGCCACGGTCTACGGCTGGGGGGACACCACGGGATCCGGCTCCTACACGGGCAGTCTGCACGCGGCACGCGTCCATGTGCAGCGGGACGCGGTGTGCGAGCAGGCCTACCCGGGCGGTTCCGTGGGCACCTACCGCGCCAGGACGATGCTGTGCGCGGGAGAGGCGGCCGGCGGCCGGGACGCCTGTCAGGGGGACAGCGGCGGACCGCTGGTGGCCCAGGGGCGGCTGATAGGCCTGGTGTCCTGGGGTGCGGGCTGCGGCTGGGCGGGCAGTCCCGGGGTCTACACGCGCGTCTCCGAAATCCTGAGCACCCTCGGGTGGCCGCAGGGCTGAAGGGGGCGCGGGAGGGCCTCAGGCGGCGCGGACGGGCCGCTGAGCCGTTTCGCGCCGACGCGTACGAGAAGGCGGGCGGCTGCCTCCGAGATGGAGGCAGCCGCCCGCTCGCCGGCCTGTGCCGAGCTGCTCGTCGTCGGACGCGATGTGTCGGCGCTCTGTCAGCGCTCCTCGTCGGGGGCGGCCGCCGGAGTGGTCAGCCGCTCCGTCTCGTCCTGTATCTCAGCGGCGATCTTCTTGAGTTCCGGCTCGAACTTGCGGCCGTGGTGGGCGCAGAAGAGCAGTTCTCCGCCGCTCAGCAGGACGACGCGCAGGTATGCCTGGGCGCCGCAGCGGTCGCAGCGATCGGCGGCCGTCAGCGGGCTCGCGGGGGTCAGAACAGTAGTCACGTCGCCTCTTCTCTAGCTCGACGAGCTGTCGTACCAGGGTCAACATCCAACCAGCCCCAAAACGTTCCCGCTCGTGGCTTCTCCTCGAAAAAAATTTCCGAGGATGGGTGGCTGTTGCCGGTTGGCGGCGAATGTGCCGTAGTGCGTGTCTCTGTGTCGTACGGATTCGCGTTCGTATCGGTGGTCGGCCCTCCCGGCTGGCTTGCCGGTTGTTCATGAGGACGTGCCCGGAGCCTAAATGGTTCATGCCTGGAAGGGAACGTGATGTGTGCTTCACTCCATCGAGGGATCGAACAGGCATACGACTCTGGACTAGGGTGGAGTGAAGCGAGGGTGGCGTTACAACGGCTCTACCAGGCCTCGGTACCCTCTCAGCGGTGACTCAAGCCGCGCCCTTACCCATGAGGGCCCCATCTGAAATTCAGCGAGGAGCGAACCGCGTGACCGCCGAGACGTCCGTGCCGTCCACAGCGCTGCTGGCAGGAGCAGACCGGGACGGTAGCAACTACACCGCGCGGCACCTGCTTGTCCTCGAGGGGCTCGAGGCCGTGCGCAAGCGCCCCGGTATGTACATCGGGTCGACCGACAGCCGCGGTCTGATGCACTGCCTCTGGGAGATCATCGACAACTCCGTGGACGAGGCCCTCGGGGGCTACTGCGACCACATCGACGTGGTCCTCCACGACGACGGCTCGGTGGAGGTCCGGGACAACGGCCGGGGCATCCCCGTCGACGTCGAGCCCAAGACCGGCCTCTCGGGCGTCGAGGTCGTCATGACCAAGCTGCACGCCGGCGGCAAGTTCGGCGGCGGCTCCTACGCGGCCTCCGGCGGTCTGCACGGCGTCGGCGCCTCCGTGGTGAACGCGCTCTCCGCGCGGCTGGACGTCGAGGTGGACCGCGGGGGCCACACCCACGCGATCAGCTTCCGGCGCGGTGTCCCCGGGGCCTTCGCCGCCGTGGGCCCGGAGGCGAAGTTCGAGGCCGGCAGCGGGCTGCGCAAGGCCAGGAAGATCCCCAAGAGCCGCAGCGGCACGCGCGTGCGCTACTGGGCCGACCGCCAGATCTTCCTCAAGGACGCCAAGCTCGCCCTGGACACGCTGCACCAGCGCGCCCGCCAGACCGCGTTCCTGGTCCCCGGCCTGACCATCGTCGTCCGTGACGAGTACGGGCTCGGCGAGGGCGGCAGCAAGGGCGAGGAGTCGTTCCGCTTCGATGGCGGAATCAGCGAGTTCTGCGAGTTCCTGGCCTCCGACAGGCCCGTCTGCGACACCCTCCGCTTCACCGGGCAGGGCATCTTCAAGGAGACGGTCCCGGTCCTCGACGAGCACGGCCAGATGACGCCCACCGAGGTCACCCGCGAGCTCGGCGTCGACGTCGCGATGCGCTGGGGCACCGGCTACGACACCACGCTCAGGTCGTTCGTCAACATCATCGCCACCCCCAAGGGCGGCACCCATGTCGCCGGCTTCGAGCAGGCCGTCGCCAAGACGATGAACGAGGTGCTGCGCACCAAGAAGATGCTGCGCGTGGCCGAGGACGACATCGTCAAGGACGACGCCCTCGAAGGCCTCACCGCGGTGGTCACGGTCCGCCTGGCCGAGCCGCAGTTCGAGGGCCAGACCAAGGAGGTCCTCGGCACCTCGGCGGCCCGCCGCATCGTGAACAACGTGATCTCCAAGGAGCTCAAGGCGTTCCTGACCTCCACCAAGCGCGACGCCGCCCAGCAGGCGCGCGTCGTCATGGAGAAGGCCGTCGCCGCGGCCCGGACCCGCATCGCGGCCCGCCAGCACAAGGACGCGCAGCGCCGCAAGACGGCCCTGGAGTCCTCCTCGCTGCCCGCCAAGCTCGCCGACTGCCGCAGCGACGACGTCGACCGCAGCGAGCTGTTCATCGTCGAGGGCGACTCGGCGCTCGGCACGGCCAAGCTCGCCCGGAACTCCGAGTTCCAGGCGCTGCTGCCGATCCGCGGCAAGATCCTCAACGTCCAGAAGTCGTCCGTGACGGACATGCTGAAGAACGCCGAGTGCGGCGCGATCATCCAGGTCATAGGAGCCGGCTCGGGCCGGACCTTCGACATCGACACGGCCCGCTACGGCAAGATCATCATGATGACCGACGCCGACGTCGACGGCTCCCACATCCGCACGCTGCTGCTGACCCTGTTCCACCGCTACATGCGGCCCATGGTCGAGGCCGGCCGGGTGTTCGCCGCGGTGCCGCCGCTGCACCGCATCGAGCTGGTCCAGCCCAGGAAGGGCCAGGACAAGTACGTCTACACGTACTCGGACCGGGAACTGCGCGACACCCTCATGGAGTTCCAGAGCAAGAACATCCGGTACAAGGACTCGATCCAGCGCTACAAGGGCCTCGGCGAGATGGACGCCGACCAGCTGGCGGAGACCACCATGGACCCGCGCCACCGCACCCTGCGCCGGATCAACCTCACCGACCTGGAGGCCGCCGAGCAGGTCTTCGACCTGCTCATGGGCAACGACGTCGCCCCGCGCAAGGAGTTCATCTCCAGCTCCGCGGCGACGCTGGACCGGTCCCGCATCGACGCATAGCGTCCATGCCCGGCCCACGGCGGGCCGAGTCACCTGATGGGGTGAAGAGGAACGGGAAGAAGAGTCGGGGATCTTCCCGTTCTGTCCATCCTTGGGCATGCAGCGAAGCAACTCGGGGGACGTGAGGTACGACGATCCCTGGTACGACGCCCTGGCCTCGGGCTGGGGCGAGTCGTCCGAACCGGCGGTGGCGTCCGAGCCGGCCCGCCGCTCGGACGGGGCCGACGTCTACCTCCAAGTACAGCGCAGCGCGGCCTTCCAGGAGGTGCGCAGCCGCTACCGGCGGTTCGTGGTCCCGGCGGTCGTCTCCTTCCTCACCTGGTACGTGGCGTACGTCGTGACCGCCACGACCGCGCCGCAGCTGATGGCGCGGCCCGTCATGGGCGCCGTGAACCTGGGGATGCTCGCCGGGCTCGGCCAGTTCCTGAGCACCTTCCTGCTCACCTGGGCCTATGTGCGGCACGCACGGCTGCGCCGGGACCGGGCGGCGCTGGAACTGCGCTGGGACGCCCAGGAGCTGGCGCGCGGGAGAGGCGGTGCGGCATGACGGGCGATCACCAGACGGCGGCACTGCTGCTGTTCGGCGCCTTCGTCGCGGTCACCCTGGGCATCACGACCTGGGTGAGCCGCCACCGGCAGGGCTCGGCGGAGGAGTTCTACGCGGGCGGCCGGCTCTTCTCGCCGATGGAAAATGGTTTTGCCATCGCGGGCGACTACATGTCGGCCGCCTCCTTCCTCGGCATCTCGGGACTCATCGCGCTGGTCGGCTACGACGGGATGCTCTACTCGGTGGGCTTCCTGGTGGCCTGGCTGGTGGTCCTGTGCCTGGTCGCGGAACTGGTGCGCAACTGCGGCCGGTTCACCCTCGCCGACGTGGTCGCGGCGCGCATGCGGGAGCGGCCGGTGCGCATCGCGGCGGGAACCTCCTCGGTCACGGTGTCCGTGCTGTACCTGGTGGCGCAGATGGTGGGCGCGGGCAGCCTGGTCGCGCTGCTGCTCGGCGGCACGGGCGAGGCGGCGCGCGCCTGGACCGTCGTCGGCGTCGGTGTCCTCATGGTGATCTACGTGTCGTTGGGCGGGATGCGGGCCACCACGTGGATCCAGATCGTCAAGGCGGTCCTGCTGCTCGGCGGCACGGTCGCGCTGACCGTCCTCGTCCTGCTGAGGTTCCACGGCGACTTCAACCGGCTGCTCCTCACCGCGGCCGAGCGCAGCGGTCACGGGGAAGCGTTCCTGGCGCCCGGGCTCGCCTACGGCGGGGACTGGACCGCGCGGTTCGACTTCATCAGCCTGGGCCTGGCCCTGGTCCTCGGCACGGCGGGGCTGCCGCACATCCTGTCCCGCTTCTACACCGTCCCCACCGCCCGCGCGGCGCGGCGGTCGGTCGTCTGGGCGATCGGGCTCATCGGCGGTTTCTACCTGATGACGATCGTGCTCGGCTTCGGCGCCGCCGCCCTCATCGGCCCCGACGCCGTGCGCGCCTCGAACGCCTCGGGGAACACGGCGGTGCCCCTGCTGGCGCTCGACCTGGGCGGCGGCGCCGACACCACGGGCGGCACGGTCCTCTTCGCGGTCGTCGCCGCGGTCGCCTTCGCCACGATCCTCGCCGTGGTCGCCGGGATCACGCTCGCCTCCTCGGCGTCCGTCGCGCACGACCTGTACGCCTCGCTGCGGCGCCGCGGCGGCAAACCGCGCAGTGAGGTGGCCGTCGCCCGCGTCGCCTCCGTCGGCATCGGCCTGGTCGCGATCGCCCTCGGTCTGCTGGCCCGCGATCTCAACGTCGCGTTCCTGGTGGGCCTCGCCTTCGCGGTGGCCGCGTCCGCGAACCTCCCCGTGCTGCTCTACTCGCTGTTCTGGCGCGGCTTCACCACACGCGGCGCCGTGTGGGCGGTCTACGGCGGACTGATTCCCGCCGTGGTGCTGGTGCTGCTGTCCCCCGTGGTGTCGGGCGGCCCCGCGTCCCTCTTCCCGGGCGCCGACTTCCAGCTCTTCCCGCTGCAGAACCCCGGCCTGGTCTCCATCCCGCTGGGCTTCCTCGCGGGCTGGCTCGGCACGGTCACCTCTCCCGAGGAGCCTGACGAGGCCAAGCACGCCGAGACCGAGGTGCGCTCACTGACCGGCGCGGGAGCCGTGTAGGACCCGGCGGAGACGAACGGCGCCGCCGTACGTAGGGAAGGAGGGCACGGTTCCTTCCCCCGCCCCCATGGGCCGTGCCCCTCAGGCGCGGGTCGCCCACACATAACGGTGCTCCGGGCGGCCCGCGTCCCCGTACTTCAGGGTCAGGGTGGCCCGTCCGGTGCGTTCCAGGAGCTTCAGATAGCGCTGGGCGGTCTGCCGGCTCACCCCGGTGCGTTCGGCGATCTCCTGCGCCGACAGCGGGCCCTCGGCGCGCATCAGCGACTGCCGGACGAGTTCCGCCGTGGTGGGGGAGTGCCCCTTGGGCAGCTGGGGCTCGGACGACGCCGACAGCGCGCCGAAGATCCGGTCCACCTCCGCCTGCTCCGCCTCACCACCGCCGTCGAGGGTGCGGCGCAGTTCCGCGTACGCCTCCAGCTTGGCACGCAGGCCCGCGAAGGCGAACGGTTTGACCAGGTACTGCAGGGCGCCCTGGCGCATCGCCGCCTGCACCGTCGACACGTCACGGGCCGCCGTCACCATGATCACGTCGGTCTGGTGGCCGCGCCGGCGCATCTCCCGCACCACCTCCAGCCCCGTCCGGTCGGGCAGATAGTGGTCCAGGAGCACGAGATCGAGCCGGGGCAGCGCCGCCAGCCTTTCGAGCGCCTCGGCCGCGCTGTGCGCCTCCCCGGCGACATGGAAACCGGGCACCTTCCCGACGTACGCGGCGTTGACCCGCGCGACCCGGACGTCGTCGTCCACGACCAGGACCTCGATCACCGCGACTCCTCCTCGGCGGTCACCGGCGCGGACGCCCCGGTGAGGGCGGGCTCCGCGCCCGGCTCGGTCAGGGCCTCGGGCAGGACGACGGTGAACTCCGCGCCCCCGCCGTCCGCCTCGGCCACGCGCGCGCTGCCGCCCTGCCGCTCGGCGAGCCTGCGCACCAGCGGCAGCCCGATGCCCCGCTCGCGGTGGGCCGGGGGTTCCTTGGTGGACCAGCCCTCGGTGAAGATCAACTCGCGTCGCTCCGGCGGAATCCCGGGCCCGGTGTCGCGCACCACGAGCACCGCCGTACGCCCCTCGGCGCGCAGTTCCACCTCGACGCGGGCGAGCGGGGTGCCGGCGACGGCGTCCAGCGCGTTGTCCACCAGGTTCCCCACGACGGTGACGAGCCCCCGGGGGTCGATCAGCCGGTCCGGCAGCCGGGTCCGGTCCGAGACCCACAGCGCCACTCCGCGCTCGGCCGCGACCGTCGCCTTGCCCACCAGCAGCGCCGCGAGCAACGGGTCCCGGATCTTCTCGGTGACCTGCTCCGAGGTGGCACGGTGATCGCCGACGACCTCGCCGACGAACTCCACCGCGTCGTCGTACATCTCCAGCTCCAGCAGCCCCAGCAGGGTGTGCATGCGGTTCGCGTGCTCGTGGTCCTGGGCGCGCAGCGCGTCGATCAGCCCGCGGGTGGAGTCCAGCTCCCGGCCGAGCCGGTCCAGCTCCGTGCGGTCGCGCAGCGTGGCCACCGCCCCGCCGTCGTCCGTGGGCATCCGGTTGGCGACCAGGACGCGCCGGCCGCGGACGGTGAGCAGATCGGTGCCGGTCACCCGGCCGGCCAGCACGTCGGCGGTGCGTCCTTCGCCGAGCGCGTCGTCGGGGGAGCGGCCCACGGCCTCCTCGCCGATCCCCAGCAGGCGCTGCGCCTCGTCGTTCAGCAGGCGGACGCGGCCGGCGCGGTCCAGGGCGACGACGCCCTCCCGGATGCCGTGCAGCATGGCCTCACGCTCCGCGAGCAGCGCCGCGATGTCCGAGAAGGCCAGGTCGCGGGTCTGTCGCTGCACGCGCCGGGAGATCAGCCAGGCCGCGAGCGCGCCCACCGCGAGGGCGCCGCCGGCGTAGGCGAACAGTCCGGGGATGGCGTGGATCAGCCGGGCCCGGACGCTGTCGTACGCGATGCCGACCGAGACCGCCCCCACGATCTCGCCGGTGTCGTCCCGCAGGGGCACCTTGCCCCGGGCGGAGCGTCCCAGCGTGCCGTCGTCGATCTCCATGACGTCGTGCCCGGCCAGCGCCTCACCCGGGTCGGTCGACACCGTGCCGCCGATCCGCCGCGGATCGGTGTGCGACCAGCGCACGCCCCGCCGGTCCAGCACCACGACGTACTCGGCACCGGTGGCCTCGCGGATCCGTTCCGCCTCCCGCTGCACCGGTCCGTCCGGCGACGGCTCCGTGCTCCGCAGGTCCCGCACCAGCTGCGGCTGCTGCGCGGTGGTCTGCGCGATGGCGAGCGCGCGGCGCATCGCCTGGTCGTCCAGCTGGTCCCCGAGCGGCGCCAGGAACAGCCCGGTGGCGAGCACCGCGACGCCCGCGGCGATCGCCAGCTGCATCAGCAGGACCTGCGAGAACACCCGCCGGGGCAGGCCGAGGCGCAGGCGGCGTGCGGTCGGAGTGGGGCTCATGCCCCTGACGGTACGCGGGCGGGCGCGGAGTGCCGCAGGGGTGTGGCGGGGATCTCCCGGGGGTGCGGTGCGCGCCCCGTGAACGGGACGGTCAGCTCGCCATCGCCGTGACGGTCACCTCGCGGACGTCCACCACGTCCATCCGCGCGGGTGAGCCGAGCACCGACCCGCAGCTCTCCGGACGGGGCGGCAGGGAGGCGCCCTGGGCGACCCCGACCAGCCACCGGCGCCCGTCCGCGTGGGCGACGGTCACCTCCCAGCGGGGCGCCGCGCCGTCCGTCCGTACGACGGCCAGGGCCTCCGCGGCGTACTCGCCCACCGCACGCCGGACGGCCAGCTCGGCCGCCTGACCGGGGCGCTCCCAGGCGGAACCGCCCCGGCACCCCTCGACGACGATCCGGCCCTCCTCCGCGCGGTGCAGCACCTCCTTGACGGCGTGCGCCTCGGCCCGCCCGTAGGCGTAGCCGTACGGCAGGACCAGCACCGTGGGGGAGAAGCGGTGGCCGCCCAGGTGGGTCACCTCCCAGACGCCCTGGACGCCGGAGGCGGCGAGCTCGGCGGCCAGGGGGCGACCGAGGAGGGCGCAGCAGCGGTCGCGCTTGCCGTTGGTGCAGACGAGGGCGAGCGGGTCGCCCTCGTGGGGCCGTCCGCCGAGGACCGACTCGACGGTCGCGGGCTCGCCCCTGCCGAGGGCGGCGAAGTCGAGGTCGAGCAGGTGTGCGGGGTCCGTGGTGGTGGCGGCGCGCAGCCACACGTTGCCGGGGACGGTGTGGGCGACGTACACGCGGCGTGCGGCCGGCATGTGGGAGTCCGCGTGGCGGCCGGGCCGCCGGATGAGCGCGATCCGCACGCCGGTGCCCTGCGCGGCGGCCTCCAGGGCGCGGCCCAGCGCGGGGTCGAGGTGGCTGGAGGTGAGCGCCTTGGCCCCCCAAGGGCCGGGCTGCTCCAGCAACAGCCACGTCCTCGCGGTGGCCGCGGTTCCCGCGACGGGCTCGTCGAGCTCACGGGAGACGGTTGAGCACGTACTCACAGAGGTGAGCCTAACCTGACTTGCCCACGTGTGGCTCGTCGCCCTGCCCGAACGCGGCGGCTCGGTCACATCTGTGAGGTGCCCACTCCGATTGCCGACAATTGCCCTAAATAGGGCTGATCATCGATTCTTCGCTTACTCGTCACTCTTGCGGAGGATTCCTCGGAGTTGAAGTGCCTTCACACCCCTGAGTGATAGGAAGGCAGCAGGCGTTGCGTCCTTTTGAGGTGTGCCGGTCCGGCCACCCTGCGAGCCTCCCTCGGCCGGAGGTCAGACCTGCGACGATGCCATCGCGCATCGCGCGGCAGCGGGCGCAGGCGCTCTTGCCTTGAGAAGTAGAGGAAATTGAACAGTGAGTCAGATCATCCGCCGTCTCGGTGTTGCTCCGCGCTATCGAGGCAGTACTGGTGGTGGAACATGTCCCGATATCTTCGAGCTGGCCGACGGGAACTTTGCCGTCATCGGCACGGATGCCACTGATTCACTGGATTCCCAACTGCCCGCGGACGCCGCGCGTGCCGACTACGAACGCATCGTCGTGATCACCAGAGAGACTTTGGTCAAGGCGAAGGCGGACATCCCGGACGCCTAGTCACGCTCGAGTGGTGGGTCCCCGACCACCCACCACTCGTCCGTGTCGGCCTCGTCGAGCTGCAGTAACAGGTCGTCGATCAGTCGGCCGAGTTCCGCTTCTTCCGTCCCGGTCAGGCTCGCGCGCTGTTGCCGGGTCGCGTTCCAGTACTCCCTGACGATCGGGTTCTGAAGCATGCCTCGGGCGTGTTTGAAGAACTCGTCCCGAGTGAGGTTGCCGATGCGGTAGTAGCAGAGCAGGTTCGTGTACAACGCGTTGGCGAACAGGTACTGGCGACGCTTCTGCACCGTGACCGGCACCTCGAAGATGTCCAGAACTTCCGTGAGTTCGGGGTTGTCCATCGCCTTGCTCAACAACTCCCAGTGCTGGCGCTGCTGCATGGCCAGGTTGGCTTGCTGCTGCGTGAGCGCACGCTTCTCCAGGTGTTCCAGCCGTGCGTTGATCGCGTCCAGGGTGTGCCGTTGTG
>Ga0247827_10000965_pt1 | contig 12498 bp, 24 predicted proteins | sample 12C_Control_Day2_FD_194414 | JGI IMG/M metagenome (GOLD analysis project Ga0247827, IMG submission 194414) | Soil microbial communities from agricultural site in Penn Yan, New York, United States - 12C_Control_Day2 | ecosystem: Environmental > Terrestrial > Soil > Agricultural land | place... | reverse complement strand
GTGTAGTTGTTTGTGTGGTTATTTAACTTCCATGACCTTCTAGAGAATGCAGAAATCGAGAAAGATCCTCTGCGTTACCTAGATGTTGCGAGTTGTAGTACACCTGAGGAACACTACGAAACCCCTTTTCTCGAAATAGAGCTTGAGCAGAAGGAGTTTTCATCACATCCACATATTCATAACCAAGCCCTTTAGATTCTAGGAGAGCTTTAGCTTGGTCACAACCTGAGCAATTTGACTTCCCATAGATTTTGAATCCTAGCATTTAATTCCTTTCTTTAGCACTTAATGGTAATCTGATCTGTAGGCCATTTGAAAGTAAGCGGATCTGGAATGGATTGCTTTTGAAAATCAATAGTTATTTTGTTAGAATCTTCTTGCTTATGCTTCATCCACCAATTCCACAATTCCTCAAAGCGTAGTCCACTCTGAGTATCACAAATCTCAATCATCTTTTCTACAAGAGAACGTTCACCTTTACTCTCTGCTTTACGCAACACTGAACAAAGAGCTTTGGTTTCAATTGATGTTACTACATATTGACTTAACATTTAATCTTCTCCTTCTTCCATAACCCAAGCGGTGCATTCAATAACATTGTTTCGGAAATCAACAGCCAACTCATCCAACAGATTCTCTTGCTCTTCTGAAGACATAGACTCCCAATGTTCACGATCAATTTCAAAGATGTCTTCGTGCTTGCAATTTGCAAAGCCTGTACCAACATACAACTTAATTTTTACTGTATCGGTCATTCGTTCTCCTTAAGTTTCCACCATACAACGTCATATTCAGGAGTTTCACAATCATGCTCCCATACAATATTGCACGCTCTAGAAACCCCTACTATTCCACTACGGTCAACAAATTCAACCACGCTTTCCCAACAACAGATTAGATCAATAGGCACCTCTCCCTCAGCTATTTTATAACCTAGGTCTTCCATAACTGTACACACATGCATATTTTCTCCTTATTCAATAAAATACTGTTGAGACTCAAGAATACTATAAAGTTCTTCTCTTGTCATTAGGGCATACCCTGCTTCATTTCTAACATGTGCCCATACATACTTCTCATCTCCACTTCCTTTATACCACTCACTTTCAGAGCTGTCAAGCAATGTCAAGTAAACTAGCCCATTTCCTGCAAAGGAGAACAAGTTCCCATCCAGCTCAAACACATCTCCGATTGTAGCATAAAGAATTGAAGATGGAGAAGCGTTCAAAGAAATTTTCTCCATCATTGTCTCCTTAAGGACGTTCTTCCCAAATTACAGAGTAAGTACCAGTAGCAGCACCAGACCCAAAGTTGTGCAGGCGGATATAGTAAGAACCAGGAGGAATACCACGTTCAGACTGAGCACCGCCAGAGACAGATTGTTGCTGTGCTGTAGCATTAGCTGCCACAAGACGTAGTTTATCAGTTTGTGTTGCAGAAGCAATATTAATACTGCTACCGAGAGCTACAGGAACAGTATGTGTTGTTGCATTTACAACAGAAGTGTAATAAGGCTGCTGTCGAGACAGCATACGATTCTTTCCCACCTTGGGAAGAGCTACGTTGAATGTTGCAATCTCTGTAACCGTCCCTGTAAACACTTCTAGGCGAATACTCCCTGCATCTATTTCAAGATTTTGCTCCCAAAGAATGAAATCAATTGGAGAATTAAACTTGAGAGTTTGTACATTCCCTGCAGGAATATTAAACTCAAAGAAGGTACGAAACTCGCGGCCAGATACGAAGCCGGTTTGCCCTTGGTCTACTCGCAGACGACGAAAGCCTTCAGTTGTGGAGGTATACATGTCTGGAGGAAATTCAATAGTGGATGCTACACCAAGATCAGAAGTTTCTGAGACAAAGATTGTACCGGGTTGTTGTGAAGCTACCCAAATATCACCACCAGAGTTGTCCACTTCTACAGATTGCCAATTGAACAAAGCCATCGCTGGATTAGCCATCGTAGGGGCTGTAGCTTGCTTGAAGATGTACATAACATCTGGGCCTTGATTCTGTAATAAAATCTTTGTGTTAGCAACTCCTTGAGCTGTAAGATTCAGGAATTGATTTGTTAGTAGGTTAATTTCTTTCATTATTTTCTTCCGTTATGAGGGCCGAAGCCCTTTATCTTTATTGGCAAGCCATGCATTCACCGTTAGAAGCTTGAACTCCTGCTTGTGAATACACATAATACAGACCGAGAATACCTTCATCTTCAATAGCACGTTGATGCACTTCTGCAACAACTGCTTCATCTTCCTCTGCTGAGAAGAAAAGATTCAGAGACTGCCATTGATCAAGATAAACACCTCGATCAATGGCTTGACTCAGAATATCGTGCTGATTGATTTCAAAAGCAGTTTTAAATACTTCCTTTTCATAGTCAGACAACCAGTCTTCATTCCGTACACTTCCCATCGCCATCCGAATACGCTCTACAGTAGTCTTAGTGTAAACACCACGTTCCTTCATCAGAGCAAGTAGGAAAGGATTAATGCGATCAATCTCACCTCCAGCAGAGCGTTGTGTAAATACCATACCCGTGTCTGGATTAATTCCCTCACTTACAGCACTCATGATAAGGCTAGTAGACTTTGTTGGAGCTATTGCTAGAAGGTGGCTATTAGCACGGCTATAGCCCTTACACCACTCTGGTTCACCATATTGCTCTGCAATCCACTTAGTAGCTTCTTCAGCTTTTTCTCGAATAATTCGGAAAATCTCACTGTTGAGCATATAAGCTTCAAGACTACCAAATGGAAGCATTTTGCTGATATAGAGGGAATGTAGACCACAAGCACCAAGACCAAGAGCACGAGACTTCTTAGTAAAAGTTACAGCTTTCTCAAGGCCCGAAATATTCTTTGCTCGTTCAATAAACTCTTGTGCAACAGCATCTAGAAATACAGTGGCTGTAAAAACAGCATCAGTATCTTTCCAGTCATCCCAAAACAAAAGGTTCATGCTAGCTAGAACACAAGTATATGTATAGTCTTCACTAGAATGAAGCATAACCTCATTGCAAAGCTGTGGAGCCTTCACATCAAGATTGTGATCTTTATACCACTGAGGTCGTGCACGGTTCTGTTTGTCTTGGAATGAGAAATAACCCTTCCCTGTCACCATCTTTGTCTTCATGATTCGTTGGAAACGTCGAACAGCTTCCTCATCTCCAGCATGCATCTTCTCAGTATCTACATCATTCCAAACCCATCCAACATTATTACCGTCTGGGTGCTGTTCTAGATAGTCACATACTTCATCAAAGTCCCCATGACTGACTGGGAGATAAGCAGCCCAACTACCTCTACGAGCAGTACCTTGAGCTACATACTCCATATCCGATTGCATCCCTTGAACAATTGGAAGGACACCAACACTCTTCCCACCAACAGAAATCTTACTTCCTCGTGGTCGAATATCACCTAAATAGCCTGCTGTACCAAATCCGTACTTAGTCAGCATTGCTGTTTCATGCTTTGCCTTATAAATTCCATCAATAGAATCTGGAAAAAAACTTCCAGCACAGGAGACGGGGAGGCCTCGACTAGTACCAGTATTAGCAAGAATAGGTGTAGAAGGACTCAGCCAACCCTTCCACATAATATCAAAGAACTTACCAAACCACTTCTGAGGATCAGGAGTGTGCATTGATAGTGTTCGTGCAATACGCTCATATTGTTCACGCGGATTCGCAGCTTGATAGAGATACTTCTCTTTAAATAGTTGATAACCACCTGTAGTCCAAAAAGCAGGGGCTAGGTCTTGTTCTTGTAGCTTCTTACGCTCTTCACTCAGACGTTCATACACATTCGACATTATTATTCTTAACCTTTCTTATTCCATGTAAAACCAAGAGCACTCCAATCCCGAGAATACTGATTACCCTGAGAGTTAAAAAAGTCCTGTGCCATATACCCATTAATCCCAGAATAAAACCAAGAACTAATTGGGTTGTATTCTACTTTAAAGATATGATTATAGCCTAGATTCTTCAAACAAAGATTAATACGACTCATAGCAAAGTTTTGCAATTGATGTTCCGTAATACCGTCAATCTTACCCTTAGAGAAAATCTTTCGGATGATTACCTTCTCATGTTCAAATACTTCGTGTGCTGCTTTGTAGACGTAGTCTTCAACGTCCTTCAAGTAATCTTCAGAATACAGTCCACTTTCAATACCTTCTTTCTTCAGAGTACGAAATAACCATGCTGCTGCTTCACTGTGTAGATTCTCATCTCGCGAAGAAAAGTTGATACCAGAAACAACATTCAACAACTTGTTTTTCCCCTGACTCTGAAAATGCTTTAAGAATGCAAAGGATACATAAAGTACAGCACCTTCTCCAAAAGTAAAGCTACCAAGAGCCTTCAGATCATTATCGCCCTCTAGAGCATTCTCTAGGTAGGAAATACGTGCTGCAAGTTCTTCATCCTCTTTGTAAGAATTGTAAAACTCATCAGTTGCTACACCAATCTCCTCATTCAAGGTCTTGTAGAACATCTGATGTACAGCCAATTCGGTTGCACCAAACATTGCAGCCATTGGATGGATGTCTGCTGGACGAGGAAACTTCTTCATCACCCAATTCATCCAGAACTCGTTACCAATAATTGCTTCATACTTTGTAAAGAGTCGTAGAACTTCGATAGTTCCATGACGCTCTGCCTCTGTCATGTTGACAAGAATATCTTGCTTGTCTTTACCAACTTTAACTTCAAAATGAGGCCAGAAAATCTTCTGTTGACTATTCATGAACTCGATTGCTTCTGGATAATCAACTACAAATGTGTCCTTCGGTGTAAGGATACGCGGAATATTACTCACTAAACTTCCTCTCTTCTTATTGTTGCTTCTTACGTGATGTTGCTTCTGCTCGTTCACATTCTTCCAAAGTGAAATTAGCTTGCCTACTCATCATCAATAGATCCTTCTTATGCTCTAGATCATCTTGACTGCTAATTACATTATCTAGTGTACTCTTTCCACCAAACATCCATTCCCTGTCTTGCCTCTCAAATCCTGAATAACGGCCTCCTAGCCACGGCTCATTGTTAGGGGAATACTTAGGCCTATGCATCACTGATTCAAGCTCATAGCCCTTCTTGTCCATTCCTACGTAGAACAAAATCTCTTCTAGTTCTTCCTTAGATAAATCATCAACAGACTTTCCTACTTTTGAAAGGACATGATTCAAATCAAAAACACTAACATTAAAAGGTACTTTTGCCATTCTTATCTCCTATCACACTGACACTTCTAATTTTACAAACGGGTGGTGATCATAAAGATCAATCTCAAAGTCTTCTGGTTTGTATCCGTCAATATCTGTATTATTTGTTTTAACAACAAGCTTTGCAGCATCATACCACACTGGACGTTCAACCACTTCTTTCATTTGCTTGACATGATCATTATACAAATGAGCATCACCATAACTGAAATTTAAGTAACGTGGCTTACGGTGTGTAGCACGAGAATAGAGATGCAGAAGTAGGGCGTATTGAGCAATGTTGAAGGGACAGCCCAATCCAATATCCCAACTACGTTGATTTACTTGCATATCCAAATAGCCATCATTTGTAGCATAAAGTTGATGTGCCCAATGACAAGGAGGTAGAGCCATTTCATCCAACTCCCCAACATTCCAAGCACTGACAATATGACGACGACCATGTGGATTATTTAGAATATTTTGAATTACCTCTCTAACTTGATCAACACCATCCCATGTGTAGTAATCGCCATTATATCCTTCTACTTCATACCAATACTTCCAATTACGCCATTGTACTCCATAAACTTGCCCCAAATCGCCCACATCATCAGCCCAAGCATCCCAGAGTTTGCAGTCGTTTCGATTCAAGTAATGAGTAGTTCCTTCTCCACGCAAGAACCAGAGCATCTCTAGGAAAGCAACTTTATAACGTGTTTCTTTACATTGTACAAGAGGAAATCGTTCACGAAGATCAAACTTCATATGCCCACCAAATACAGAAATAGTTCCTGTACCTGTACGATCTTGCCGTTCTTCACCTTCGGTCAAAATCCGCTTTACAAGTTCACGATATTGTGCATCACAATCATATTGCATATTAGCTACCCATCGGTTCGTTATACTTAGAAATCAGTTGTAGGTTGTTAGGGCCATAGATATGTAGAAAACTTCCGCCACCTTCTGCCTTGTGCTCTACAACCAAGCGTGTAGCTCCGTCAATTTTTTGAAAAACACTAACAACAACACCGTTAATATTGTATTCTCCCGTAACCTTCTTTACATAATCACCAATTTGAAATTCCATCTTCTCTCCTTATCCTCTTCAATCAACAATTCGGTAGGCTACAATGTCTCCGTCATAATTGTCCCATGACCAGTCCCAATCAACGGCCAAATTTCCGCATGCGCTGTGGTATGTCCTATCTTCTCTCTCATGTTTCCAAAGAACTTCTACTGCAATTGAGCCTTCTACAGGAATCCCACTACCGTCATATTCAATCCAAGGATTTTCACCTTCCTTGACTAGAGGATACCACAATTCTTCTTTAGCCTCTGGCACATTATCTTGCGAGGTATGGTTATCGACAGATTCCACAAACTTCTTTAGCTCTTCTTGAGAAATATCTGAACCACTGAAAGGGTTCTTAAATGTTTCTGACTGATTTTCTGTATCAGAAAAAGATACCTCAGAAAAAACATTGTATTCAAACTCAAGAATCATCTGAAGATAGTGAATTGCCTTCTTTACGTCTTCAACACCTTTTTTGTCTTTATAGCGTGTAACATACTTTACCACATTACCTTGGAAGAAAGATAGGTCATTAGCATTAGCATATTCAATGGGCTGAATACCTTTTTCTTTGTAATGTGTTCCTCCGTGTTGACTATCCAAGACAGATTTAAATTCAAACATATAACTCCTTATCAGTAAGCCTTGCCACCAACACTCATTCGATTTTCAATCTTATGATCTTCTCGTGTTGAATTATACACAATCTTATCTACAACAATCTTTGAAAAATCTTTTTCATCCATTGCACCAACAAGATCAGCAAGACGAATTAGAACATCTGCAAGTTCTGTAGCAAACATACTATACTGTGGAAGCTTATCATCTGCAAGACTCTTACGATGTCCTTCCATAGCTTCAGATACTTCTGAATGAATTAGACAAAGCTTTTCTGCAACTACTGCCTTACCAAGACGAGAATTACTGCGAGCTTCTTCTCGAAGGTCAACTCCGGTGTTCAAATCTTTCCACCAACCAGATCCGTGAGCACTGCCATGACACATCTCTACAAGAGCGTTCAAACCATCAATAATCTTTTGCGTACTTTCCATATTACAACTCCTGTCCAATATCTTTACTCAATTCTACAATTTCTTCTAGTGCTTCGTCTGTTGACTTAGGAAGAGGAAGTTCTTCCAGAAGAACAGTAACACTACCGTCCTCATTTGTCTGTAGACGATTCTGATAGCCTACAATTGAAGCAATAAAGTTAATGTGCTTTACCACTCCAATAGCCTCTTCCTGCTTAATATTTACAGAAGGAAGTTTTGTACGTGTGTTAGGTTGCAATCCTACAAACCACACAAATAGCTCATTAAGGCCTTGAGCTACAGCTTTATTAATTTCTTGTTGTTCCATTTATTTCCTTTCGTCTAAAGTTGTATTATAGCACAGAATTAGGCCAAGTTAGAAAGAAGTTGTGATCTTTTTTCTTTTGTCAGAAGGTTCACTCTACTTCTACGTTGAACACCAGTAACCTTGTTTCTGTACAATTGGTACTTACCAAAGTTGCTGTAATAGAATCCATCTTTTTCCCATTCAGTCATGTCAAGTACATCATCTACGTACACATCAAAGTTTGGTAGACGGTGATCCCAAGATGATAGCACATTATAAAGCTCTTCCAAAGAAAGCACATCGTCTACGTTGTAGAGTCTCATCTCTTCCCATGCTTCCATGTTGTCTTTTAGACATTCAACCCAAAGAGAGTGCCCTGGAAATTGCTTGTGCTCACTCTTCTTAGTTTCACACAGGTTATCTGTAAGATACTGAAGTTTATTTGAAGTAAAGCCAAACTGAGACTTTGCGATCAGCATCGTGTCAACTACACGATAGTGTGATGGCTTAGGAAATCCATTCAGAATTAGTCGAGCATTGATTTTCTTCGTATCAAAACGCTTTGCATTGTGTCCTACTACAACATGAGCCTCATTCAACAAGTCCCAAATCTTGCCTAGGAGAAATGAATCATCTTCCTTATTGTCCTTACCTCGTTGATCATAGTAAATCACTTCATCACTTCCAACCCACTTAGCACAGAATGAAAGAATGTACCAATCAGATTGAATTTGATTAAGTCCTACGCCGTCTTGCCACATAGACCACAGGTGTGCAACAAGAGGTGCAGTCTCGATATCAATCAGTAAAATTTTAGGAGAAACTTCTGAGGAAACAGCAGGAATTTGATCAAAGTGCTTACGAAGAAATTGTAGCACAGATGTTCTACCTTTTCCAAGTATCTTTGCAATCTGTCTTCCTGAGTGTCCCTGCTCCTTTAACTCGATTGCCTTATCTTTCCAATTCATCACACCTCCTTAATGCTTATACAGAACACACTCTTCTGGAGGAGTATTAAATCCTTTCCAGTTAGGAAGTTCTGACTTAAAAATACGTTTTTCATGGACACTAAGCTCTCGAATATCATCCAATTTATTTTCCTGGAGGAGTAGTGTAATCAGAGACTTTAGCCAGTTCACTGCTTCTTCTTCACTTGGACTTGCAAAATGATTGAAACAATCGCAGGAGACTAGATATAAAGAAACTTTTCCAGATTCTTCTATTGTCTTAAGCTTTCGTTCACATCTTTCGATCAGATTCTTCAAGTCTTCATGGTCAAGATCTTTGATATATTCGTCGTAACTCATTAATTCCTCCATTCAATTACTTCACTAAGAGAATCATCTACTGCTTTGAAACCATCCTTATTGTCAAGACGATCTACAAATTTATCAATCTGTTCTTGCGTAACTCCCCACACAAACAATGTATTCTCAAATGCTGACCAAGCAGCATTAAGCATCATATCAAAATCTTCTTCATCAAACTTCATTACTTTTCTCCAAATACACTATCAATAATATCGTCTAGTGATGCACCACCATTGCAGTAGTGTGCAAGAATTTCAACGCTGGAAGAATCTTTGTGAAGAACTTCTACGAAACCACACTCATCAAGCTCTTTCTTATAGGTGAATTCCCACCATTTACCATCCTTCACATAAAGATTATTGTCTGAGCAGTAATCACTAAGGTCATACTCATCCATTCCTTCGGTTTGTTTACGGAAGAAATCTTCTGTACTTTTATCGCAGCGTTCCATCTTCAGATGCACTGTTTCCATTCGGCTCATTTTAACTCCTTTAGAAATTCTTCAATCTTAATATGCACTTCATAATTACAACGTCCAAGGCATTCATTGAGGAGTGCTTTAGCTTTGTCCAATTTTGTCTCTGATTCAAGCTTTAGCTCTACAACTTCATATACCTCTTGCTCTGAGAATAGTGGAGTACGAACACCATGGTTTCTCCAACTAGAAGTTTCCTCAACCATTTGAAGACCGTACTGAGCAATATTCCATTTATTGATTGTTTGATTCCAAGCATTCTTAGCATGACCTGGAGCTTTCCAAGAGGTCTTCCCAGAAGCTGCTTTAAACAACTCCCCTGTTGTCTTGTGTTTAATGATGAAAGTTTTTGTTGGTGTAACTTCTTTCATTACTGTTCTCCTGTCTTAAGATTAAAACTAGCCCATGCAATCACCCACTTAAAGAAAACAATTTGCTTTGCTTGCAGCAATTCATCATTTTCTATCAAATATCGAACCTTACGAAGAGCAATTGAATGAGTATGAACTGTTCCGTTAGCTTGAAAATCGTCCCAAAAGCCAGTGTTAGATCTACGAATTTCAGCTATCCAACTTCTACCAAGAAATTCAAAATTGTATTCTCTACCCTTGGTAGCGTCATCATTAGGAATCAGAAATCCAAGCTCTCTCTCCACTTCTCTCTACGAGCTTTAAGTTCTTCACTGAGTTCAATCATAAGTTCCTCTCCTTCTTAAGTTGTTCTACAATCTGTTTTCTTCGATTAGCTTGAGCACTAGCAGGAAGAATATTTCTTTCTAGCAACCAAGATTTATCCAGCTTGTCTTTAACAATTGCAATTGCATCCCGTTCACACTCTGCTTCCTTAAAACTAACTCCAAGCTTTACCGCTAGATCCTTAGTCTTGTTGCATACAGAACAAAGCAATTCTAAATCATCAGGAGAAACACAGTACATTCTCTCTACAAAACGTTGCAAGTCTGTTTGATCTTTCAATGAACCACTTTCAATCTTGTGGTCAACCTGGATAGTTGTCTTTTGCTTTCCTTCTTTCTTACCCCCTGAAAGTGGATAGGTGTTTCCACAACAACCACACACTGCACCCCAGACCTCCGGAAAACGTTTAGCAGAGCTAGGATTTGGATTAGGAATCTTAATACGTTCTGCGTTTAGCTTTGCAATCTTAGCTGGGTGTCTATTAGAACCTCTACGTAGAGAAGAGCGAATCCAGCTCCACCACATAGCTTGAGACTTCCAAGGGCTTCCTGCAAATTTCCAATACTTATCATTCTTGTCGTGATTCTTTTTAGTCATTATACCACACTTTCAAGTCCAAAGATTGTATCTACTGAAAACTTCTTCTGCTGTAACTGTATCATCATATGTTCTACGCATACGAGCAAGATCCCAGACTTCGCTTAAAGCATACTTCCAATCTACTTCCAAAATATCTTCTCTCCATCCGTACACTTTTACAGGAGATGGATACATCTTTTGGTAAGCCTCTTTGATAGCTGTAAAACACTCTACGTCTGTCTTGCACTCATCTAGCGCTTGAAATGCAGACACATCTCCATACTCAACATCAGAAGCTGCATTAGGCTTATAGTTGTCTGTCATGTCTCCTGTCAAAAGCTGCTTATAGAAAAACTTACGACCTTTCCCACGAAGGATTTTAGTCTTACCAGAAGTATCCCACCAGAGTTCCCCAAGTCCTCTGCAATCTGTAATGCCCCAATCAGGATGGTTAGGATTGAATAGGAATACTGGAAAGCCTGTAGAGTCCTTGTCTACAGAAGAAACAAGAGTTCCATCTTTTTGACCTTCGATGATTACAACATCATCTACTTCTAAGTCCCTTACAACTTCTGCGCCTTGGTGCTTAATCAGGTATTCTTTAATCTCATCCTTGTAGATTGGTAAAAGCGTTCCTTCTCGATTTCCTTTATATTCAAGGATAGTAGAGCGACCATGGCGGAATGATTTCCCTTCTCCAACAAACAGTTGTCTCTTCTCAACTCCTGTTTCTTTAGACACACCCTCAATCATTCTCTTTGCTGTGTATAGAATATTCTCAATTGGTTCAGGGGTTTGGATATCAAGGATTTCAAAGTCTTCCCAAGTAAGAGGAGTATCACGAGACTTGTTAAGCTCTTCCAGATAGCCACCATCTTTTGACTTTTTTCTGCCCCATAACGCTGTCCTGTTAGGTAGATGATATTCATTACCTGACTTCTTTTCAATGACCTTAATAGAACGTTTCTCCCCTGAGAATCCAGCACCATAGATACACCAATCAGCGTCAATCACTACACGATTAAATTCCATACTTAAAGCTCCACAACATTTCCAAGCCACATATAAGGGTATTCCAGTTTTTCAAACATAAAACGTGGGCTACTATTTATGTCGTACTTCTCGTATGTAACCTCCTCCACATAGATTTTGGCAGTGTATCCTACTGTTAGGAAACTTGCACCATTTACTATGAAATAGTATTTCAACTTTCCTTCCCAATTTTCCACATCCTTAAAAATTACTCTGGTGTTTGTTGAATTTCTAAAGATCTCTTCTTCACTCATAAAATCTCTCCTTTAAAACAAAAGAGAGCCGAAGCCCTCTTGTATCATTTATTCCTCTTCAGGGTTCATTTCGTAGTAGGCTTCCCGTGCGTAATCCCATCCATCCCAATTATCAACTCCGCAACCTCGGAGGCATTCCAGAAACTGACTATCTTTTAGAAGCTGATCATATTCTTTAAAAGAAATACTTACCATCGTTTCATTACTCATTCTTCGTCTCCTTCATATAGATTAGCAATCTCTACTTCAATCGCCTGGAGTTCAGCAATCTTGGCATCTAGCTCATTCTTAAATACATTATCGGCAATGTTCTTGATTAGCTTCTTATCCAAGCCAGCGTCTTTCGCATCATCTAGTACAGTCTTAACATCTTCACGAAGATTATCTTGTTCTCGTAGAAGATAAACCACCTTCTCAACAAAGAACTTCTTCATGGCTACTTGGTCTACAACAATCTCCCCTGTAGATTCATCGGCCTTACCAAAACGCTCTAGCTTTTCTTCAATATTCATATTATTCCCCTTTC
>Ga0247827_10000961_pt1 | contig 12517 bp, 11 predicted proteins | sample 12C_Control_Day2_FD_194414 | JGI IMG/M metagenome (GOLD analysis project Ga0247827, IMG submission 194414) | Soil microbial communities from agricultural site in Penn Yan, New York, United States - 12C_Control_Day2 | ecosystem: Environmental > Terrestrial > Soil > Agricultural land | place... | reverse complement strand
TACGGCGCCCTGATCATGGTCGACGACTGCCACGCCACCGGCTTCCTGGGCGACAAGGGACGCGGCTCCTATGCCTGGAACGAGGTCGAGGTGGACTTCGTCACCGGCACCTTCGGCAAGGCTCTGGGCGGCGCCATGGGCGGCTTCATCTGCGCCAAATCGAATGTCGTGGCCCTGCTGAAGCAGCGCGCGCGGCCCTACCTCTTCTCCAACGCCCTGGCGCCCGCCGTCTGCGGTTCGTCGCTGGAAGCCATCCGCATCGCCGCCGGCGAGGAGGGCGACGCCCTGCGCGCCCAGTTGTTCGCCAACGCCGCGCGCTTCCGCTTGGCCATGACGGCGGCGGGCTTCACCCTGCAACCGGGCGAGCATCCCATCATCCCCGTCATGCTGGGCGACGCCAAGCTGGCGCAGGACATGGCGGCGCGGATGCTGGAGCTGGGCGTCTATGTCATCGGCTTCAGCTTCCCGGTGGTGCCGCGCGGCCAGGCCCGCATCCGCACCCAGATGTCGGCGGCCCACACCTTCGAACAGATCGACGCCGCCGTCGCCGCCTTCACCCAGGCGGGCAAGGAGTTGGGGGTCATCTGACCCTCAACCTGTCGTCGAGCAGGCCTCAGTCCTTCAGGCTGTTGTCATCCATGATGACCGACCGGCCTGCCGGGTTGAGCGCGGCCCACAGCAGGACGGCGGCGATCAGCGGCGCCACCGACATGCCGATATAGCGGCCGATGATGGCGACCTGGGCCGCCAGGGCGGGCAGGGGCGGTTGATCCAGCGCCTGCCGCACGCCTGAGCTCGGCGGGGCCAGGGCGGGGTTCAACTGCGCCGCCAGATCGCCCCAGATCAGCGACGTCACCGACAGGGCGAACAGCAGGGTCAGGGCCACGAGCGAGACGACTGCCGCCCTGACCGGGCGCGGCGTGCGCGGCGGCGCGGTCAAGAAAGCAAGGGCGAGAGGGAAGCCCAGCAGCAGCCGCCGCAACGCCGACTGCGACACCTCGTAGGTCGTGGGAACGCCGCCGCTGGTCAGGCGGGTGCCGACGCTCCAGCCCCCGTCGGCGGCCACGCCGACCTCGCCGGTCAGTCCAAACAGGCGGAACACCAGTCCGGCCAGCGGCCGCAGACCCATCGCCGCCAGATCAGCGCCCCACAGCCACCAGGGCGGCAGCAGCAGGATGAACATCCCCAGGGACCACAGGCCGAAGCGACGGCGCGCGGCCTCTTCCGGCGTCCGGGCGCCGAGGGTGTCAAACCAGCGGGCCATCAGGCGGCGTCCTCGGCGACGGGCTTGGAAGTCTTGCCGGGCTGACGGCTCTGCCAGCGGGTCCAGAAGAAGAAGACCAGCAGGCCTTCCAGCCCGATCATCGCGTCCCAGACATAGTGGTGGAAGAACTCGAACAGGGATTCCGACCCGCGCGACAGATACAGCAGGCTGATGATCCGCAGCAGGTTGACCAGCTGCAGGGCGAACACGCCGACCGCCGCGCCGATCAGGCCGTCGCGCAGACGACCGGGGAAGGCCAGGATGGCGGCGATCAGCAGGGCGCAGACTTCGACCGCATTACAGCCGGCCAGAACCTGAACCGCGCCATGCCCGTCGGAAAAGCGCAGGATGTCGCCCTGGGCCAAAACCCGGCTGTCGAACGGCGCCAGCACCAGGGCGCAGATGTCGACCAGCAACTGGGTGAAGGGCTGGACGAACAACCGCTCGGCCCAGGGAGTCGCCAGGACGCTGAACAGGGTCACCGCCAGCAGGGCGAACAGGCCCAGATATTGAACGGCGGGGGATTTGAAGAAACGCGGCATGGGCTGGCGAAACGTCCACTATCGGCGTCGCCGGGCAGGGCCAGCGTCTGGAAATCTCGTCGCTAGCTGATTCACGGTTTCCCGCACAGGTCTATCCGTCTCGGCGTTATGCGACGGATTGGCGGGCCGCGCCCACGGAAGTTTTCACCGTGACCGCTTGCGATCCCGGCCAAGGCGGCCTAGCGGCTGCATCCAAGCAACGGGAGCACCCACCATGACCGACACCATGAAGGCCCTGGCCAAGACCAAACCGGCCGAAGGGCTGGAACTGATCGACGCCCCCATCCCCGTCGCGGGCGACGAGGATGTGCTGATCAAGGTGCACCGCACCGCCGTCTGCGGCACTGACATCCACATCTGGAACTGGGACGAGTGGTCCCGCAAGAACGTGCCGGTGCCGATGATCACCGGCCACGAGTTCGCCGGCGAGATCGTCGCCATCGGCAAGGACGTGGATCGTCGCCTCAAGGTCGGTCAGCGCGTCTCGGCCGAGGGTCACGTCATCGACCTGAACTCCGAAGCGGCCCGCGCCGGTCACTTCCACCTGGACCCGGACACGCGCGGCATCGGCGTGAACCGCCAGGGCGCCTTCGCCGAATACGTGGTGGCTCCGGCCTTCAACGTCATCGAGCTGCCGGACGACGTGCCCTATGAGATCGGCTCGATCCTGGACCCGTTCGGCAACGCCGTGCACACGGCGCAGCAGTTCGACCTGCTGGGCGAGGACGTGCTGGTCACCGGCGCCGGTCCCATCGGCATGATGGCCGCCGCCGTGGCGCGTCATGCGGGCGCTCGCACCGTGGTCCTGACGGATATCAATGACTTCCGCCTGGAACTTGCACAAAAAGTTGCGCCGGGCGTGCGCACCGTCAACACCACCAAGGAAGACCTGCGCGACGTGATGCACGAGCTGGGCCTGAAGGTCGGCTTCGACGTGGCGCTGGAGATGTCGGGTTCGCCCATCGCCTTCAAGCAGTGCGTCGACACCCTGATCATGGGCGGCGGCATGGCCCTGCTGGGCATTCCGTCCAAGCCGATGGAGACGGACTGGGGCGCGATCATCCTGAAGGCCCTGACCATCAAGGGCGTCTATGGGCGCGAGATGTTCACCACCTGGCGCAAGATGCTGGGTCTGCTGAAGGCCGGTCTGGACCTGACTCCGCTGATCACCCACCAGATGCCCTATCAGGACTTCCAGCAGGGCTTCGAGGCCATGAAGTCCGGCCAGTCGGGCAAGGTCGTCCTGAACTGGGCCGACTGACCTTCTGAAGCGCCGACCCGAGGCCCCTGACCCCAGGTCGGGGGCCTTTTCACGTTCGCCGCCTGGACAGGCGGCGGACGCGCCGTTTCATTGCGCGGATGACAGCAGCCGGATCAGGGCCGGCTCGAACCTCTGGGCCTCCGCGCCGGGCAGAGCCTGGGCCAGGTTCCCGCCCTCGAACATGGCCAGCACGCGCGGGTGGACATAGGCGGCGCGGCAGACTGTGGGCGTATTGCCGAGCAGGCCGGACACCGCCTTGACGCAGACCGTGATCTTGCGCCGCGCGTCCGTGGGCGAGGTCGGCGGCTCCATGTCGCGCAGGGCGCGGGCGGCGGAAACCGTCCCGGCCCAGGTGCGGAAATCCTTGGCCGAGAACTGCTCGCCCATGGCGTCGCGGATATAGGCGTTGACGTCATCTGAGGTGACGGGATGCAGCTCGCCCGCCGCATCGCGGTATTTGAACAGGTGCTGGCCGGGAAGGCCCTCCAGCGTGCGCATGGCCCGCGCCAGCCTCTGGTCGCGAACGCTCACCCGGTGGTCCTGGCCGCTCTTGCCGCGAAACTCGAAGGTCAGGGCCGCGCCGTCCACCTCCAGATGCCGCTTGTGCAGGGTGGTCAGGCCGAAGCTGCGGTTCTGACGGGCGTACTCGGCGTTGCCGACACGGATCAGGGTGATCTCCAGCAGACGCACGGCGGTGGCCAGCACCTTGTCGCGGCACGGTCCGCGCCGCGACAGATCGTGGTCGACCCGCTCCCGTAGCTTGGGCAGCTTGCGGGCGAAGTCGGACAGACGGTCGAACTTGTCGCTGGCGGCGTGACGGGTCCATTCGGGGTGATAGCGGTACTGCTTGCGTCCCTTCGCGTCGCGGCCTGTGGCCTGGACATGGCCGTTGGCGCGGGGGCAGATCCAGACGTCCTCCCAGGCGGGGGGAATGGCCAGAGCTCGAATGCGGTCCAGGGTTCCGGCGTCGCGAATCAGTCGCCCATCGCGTCCGCGATAGGCAAAGCCCTTGCCCGAACGGCGGCGGCCGAGGCCGGGGTTGTCATCGCTGCACCAGATGAGACCTTCGGGGGTGTCGTGGGCGGCTGGAAGGTGAGAGGGGCCGTCGGCCATGGGGATGTCCTGATCGCCGAAAGCCAACGGCCTGCGGCCAACCATGGTTCCTCTTGACCCGGCGCCCGGACCGGGGGACGGAGCGGGCATGAATTATCGTCACAGCTTTCACGCCGGAAACTTCGCAGACCTGGTCAAGCACGCCCTGGTGCTGTGGCTGCTGAAGGAGCGGCAAGAGCGCGGGCCGGTCACGGTTATCGACACCCATGCCGGCGCGGGCCTCTATGACCTGTCGGGGGACGGCGCGCGGTCGCGGGAGGCAGAGGCGGGCGTGGCGCGGCTGATGACCGCCGAGGATCGGCCGCCGCTGATCGAGGCCATGGCGGCTGAGGTCGCGGCCCTGAACCCCGACGGCGGCGCGCGCTTCTATCCGGGCTCGCCGCTGCTGATCGCGCGAGCGCTGCGGGCCGAAGATCGCTATGTCGGCTTTGAATTCCATCCGCCGGTTCAGGAGATGCTGGCCGAGGCTCTGGCCGACTGGCCCGTCGCCGCGGGTCATCAGGGCGACGGCTATGTCGAGGCGCTGAAGGCGACCAGAGCGACCAAGGGGCCGCTGGTCCTGATCGATCCGCCGTTTGAGCGGCCCGACGACTATGTCCGCTCGGCCGAGACGGCTGCGGCCATTCTCCGCCATGACCGCGCGGCGACGGTGGCGGTCTGGACCCCCTTGAAGGACATGGAAACCTTCGACGGCTTCATCCGCCGCCTGGAGGAAGCGAGGGTCGGTCGCGTGCTGGTGGCCGAGGCGCGTCTGCGGCCGCTGAACAATCCGATGAAGATGAACGGCTGCACGATGACGGTGGTCAATCCGCCCTCGGGCGCCGAGGCGGCGGCCGCTGAAATCTGCGGCTGGGTCGCTGCGACCCTGGGCGAGGCGGGCGCGCGGGCCGAGGTGTGGCGCGCGGGTTAAGCCTCCACGACCTCACCGGGTTCGTACAGGTGCGGCTCGAAGGTGGCGAGGGCCAGGATGGGCTCCATCGCCGCCACCACCTGGGGATGGCGGGTCATGATCTTCCAGTCGGTGGCGCTGCTCCAGACGGCGTGATTAGCCACGACGCGTCCGTTCAGGCCGCGATGCAGGGTGCCGGAGACGAAGCCGGGCAGGGCGCGCTGCACCTGGGCCAGGGCCGTCAGATGCTCGATCAGTTCATCCTGACGGCGCGCGTCGCACTTGAAGATATTGATCAGGACGACGGGGGAAGCGGCGGTCGCGTCGGCGGTCATGAAGGGCGGCCTCGTTGCAATCGCCCGACTTCTACCCCAATCCAGAAACAGACGCTTCCTTCTCCCCGCTGGAAAACGCCGAAATGACCCATATCGCCATTCTGGAAACCGGCCACCCGCCCGAGCATCTGCGGGACGCCTTCGACGACTATCCCGCCCGCTTCCGCTATCTGCTGGGCGAGAACGTGCCGACGACGCGGTTCGACGTGCAGTCGGGGCACCTGCCGGATGATCCGTCGGTCTATACGGGCGTCATCGTCACCGGCTCGGCGGCGGGGGTCTATGACGACCTGCCGTGGATTTCGCCCCTGGTGGACTGGCTGCGGGCGGCGCGGGGCAAGACGCGGCTGCTGGGCATCTGCTTCGGGCATCAGGTCATCGCCCACGCCTTTGGCGGCAAGGTCGAGAAGTCGCACAAGGGCTGGGGTGTCGGCCTGCATCGTTACGACGTCGTCAGCCACGAGCCCTGGATGCACCCGCGCGCGCGCTCCATCGCCATTCCGGTGTCGCACCAGGATCAGGTGGTGGCGGTGGCGCCCGATACGCGGGTCATCGCCTCGTGCGACTTCACCCCTTATGCGGGGCTTGCCTGGGGCGAGGACGCCGTCAGTTTCCAGTGTCATCCCGAATTCCAGCCCGCCTACGCGGCCGCCCTCATCGAGGGCCGCCGCGGCGACCGCATTCCGCACGATCTGGCGGACGAAGCCCTGCTGAGCCTGGAGGGCGCCAATGACCGCGCCGTGCTGACCGCCTGGATACGCGCCTATCTGTTGCTGACCCCGCCGCCGGTCGAGGCGGACGGCAGCGGCATCTGACGGCGAGGTTCGCGCGTTCCCCGAACGCTAAACCTTGCGCAACTTCTGGCGTGCCATGCTGAGGCGTCAGTCTGGAAGTGATATGTCGCCAATCAAAGCTGCGGTCCTCGCGATCGCCATCCTGCTGTCGCCGATTCTGGCTCAGGCTCCGGCCCTGGCGCAGACGGCGGCCCCATCGGATGACCTGCTGCGAGCAGTAGAGGCGCGGGCGGGGCGAAGCAGCTTCGCCGAGTTGCAGGCGTTCGGCGAGGCCGCCTACAAGCGTCATGATCGGGAGGGTCTGAACCGTCTCTATCACGTCGTCTGGATCATGCAGAACCAGGGCGAGTTCGATAAGGCCGCCTTTTGGAACAATCGCCTGGAGGCGAAAGCTCGTGCTCAGCGCGATACGCGTTATATCCAGATTGCACAGCTGAACGACCTCACGACTCGCTACGATCAGGGTGAACTGGATGTCGCCGACGAGATGAGCGGCATGACGACCGCCGGCGTCGACTGGTTCGTCCGGGCCCATGCCGCGCGACTGACGGCTCTGGCCTTGATCGACGAAGGACGGGTCGGCGAGGGTCTGAAGCTGCTGAGCCAGGCAGAGACCGACATTCCCGACAATGCGCCCTATGCCGCCACCGCCCACGGCGGTCTGTGGGAAATGACCGGCATGGGGTTGATGAAGCTGAACGACACCGTGGGGGCCACCATCGCCTTTCGACGGTTCGAGATCGACTACGCCAGCCCGAACTATCCTCGTCCCGATTTCGACAGCCTCTACAACCTCACCAAGATGGCCGTTCAGGTCGGGGATCTGACGCGCGCGCAAGCCTATTATGCTGCGCATCGTCGTCTGAGCCTGCGAACGGGGCTGGAGACTGTGCTCGTTTATGACGCGGGCCTGTGCGCTCAGGTGGCGAGCGCCAAGGATGAACCTCTGGAGGTCCTGTCCTGTCTTGCCCCCTATGGCGAGGACCTGGGTCCGGCGGCCTTCGCCCTGTTCGACATCCTGCCGCTGCGCGCCGTGGCGCGGGCGCGAACCGGGGATGTGGAAGGGGCTAGGCGGGATCTGGAACAGCTGCGCGCGCTGAGCATCGACGGTGGAGCGGATTCCGCCATCGGGCTGATCGAGGCCGAAATACTGTTCGCTTCTGGCCGCCCCGAAGAAGCCTTTACCGTCTTGCGCACCTATCAGCGCGACCGGGATGTCCAGAGCGCCCAGAGGTTCAGCGCCGGCATCCGTCAGGTCACGGGCGACATCCAGGAACAGCTGGACCGCCGTCGTCAGCAGCTGGAGACGGCGCGCGCCAACACCGAGCTGCAGCGTACGGTCATTCGCTGGCAGAACTGGATTGTCGGCATCGGCGTGGTCTTCATGCTGTCGGCCTTGCTGACCCTGCTCTGGCAGTGGCGTCAGGGCGCTGAGTTGCGAAGCGCGCGGCATCGCGCCGAGGAGGCCAGCCGCGCCAAGAGCGAGTTCCTGGCCAATATGAGCCATGAAATCCGCACGCCGCTGAACGGGGTGGTGGCCATGGCCGACGCCCTGGGCCAGCGCGACCTGAACGCCGATGAGCATGAGATGGTCGAGGTCATCCGTTCTTCCGGGGCCACGCTGGAACGTCTTCTGTCCGACATTCTGGACAGCGCCCGCATTGAATCCGGTCAGGTCACGATCGAGACGGCGCCCTTCCATCTGGGCCGGGCGGTGCAGGACGTGGCGGCCCTGTGGCGCATTCCGGCCGAGGCCAAGGGGGTGGCGGTCGTGGCCCATGTCGATCCGGCGCTGGATCGCCTGGTCGAAGGCGACGCCGTGCGGGTGCGTCAGGTCTTGACCAATCTGGTCAGCAACGCGCTGAAGTTCACGACGGAAGGCGAGGTCAGCCTGACGGTCGCGCCGGGCGTGGAGGGCGACGTCCGCTTTGTCGTCGCCGACACCGGGGTCGGCTTTGACGAGGAGCAGAAGGCTCGCATCTTCGGCCGCTTCCAGCAGGCCGACGGCTCGATTACCCGGCGCTTCGGCGGCACCGGTCTGGGTCTGGCCATCTCACGCGAGCTCGTGGAGCTGATGGGCGGTTGGCTGGAGTGCGACAGCACGCCGGGGCGGGGCTCGCGCTTCTGGTTCGAGATTCCCCTGCCGTCGGCCGAGGCGGCTGGCGAGGGAGCAGAGGCGGTTCAGCCGGTCGGCGACGTGCGCGAGCAGCCGTTGCGGGTCCTGTTGGCCGACGACCATCCTGCCAACCGCAAGGTGGTCGAGATAATGCTGGGCGCTACGGCGATGGACCTGGTCGCGGTCGAGGACGGGGCTCAGGCCCTGGACCTGTTCAAGCGCGAGGCCTTCGACCTGGTGCTGATGGACATGCAGATGCCGGTGATGGACGGCCTGACCGCTACCGCCGCCATCCGCGCCTTCGAGGCGCAGGCGGGGCGCGCCCGGACCCCGATCCTGATGCTGACCGCCAACGCCATGGCCGAGCATGTCGAGGCGGGGCGGGAGGCGGGCGCGGACGGCCATCTGACCAAGCCGCTGACTCTGGCCGCCCTGTTCGACGGAATCGGGCGGGCGCTGGCCGACGATGCTCGCGTCGAGGTCGCCTAGCTCGGCGTCAGGGCCACTTCACCACCGGCGGCATGGAACTGAGGATCGACTCGACGTTGCCGCCGGTCTTCAGCCCGAACATGGTGCCGCGGTCGTAGAGCAGGTTGAACTCGACGTAGCGGCCGCGACGGATCAGCTGTTCCTCACGCTCTTCGGGCGTCCAGGCCTCGGTCATGCGGCCGGCGACGATCTTCGAATAGACGTCTAGGAAGGCCTTGCCGACGTCCTGGGTGAAGGCGAAGTCGCGTTCCCAGTCGCCGCTGTCGTGGTGGTCGTAGAAGACGCCGCCGGTGCCGCGCGGTTCGTTGCGGTGGGGCAGGAAGAAGTAGTCGTCGCACCACTGCTTGTACTTGGCGTGCCATGACGGGTCATGGGCGTCGCAGGCGCCCTTCATCGCAGCGTGGAAGGCGAGAGTGTCGGGGTGGTCGTCGCGACGGTCCGCGTCCAGTACCGGAGTCAGGTCGCCGCCGCCGCCGAACCAGGTCCTGGTGGTCGAGATCAGGCGGGTGTTCATGTGCACGGCCGGCACGCGGGGGCTGACCGGGTGGCAGATCAGACTGATGCCCGTGGCGTAGAAGCGCGGGTCTTCCTCGGCGCCGGGCACGTTCTTCGCGTAATCAGCCGGGAAGGTCCCGTGGACGGTCGAGCAGTGGACGCCGACCTTTTCGAACAGACGGCCGTGCATCATGCCCATGACGCCGCCGCCGCCCTCCTTGCGGTCCCAGGGCGTGCGCACAAAGCGGCCGGGTTCGCCGGGGAAGAGGTCGGCGGGGGCGGCGTCTTCCAGGGCCTCGAAACCGGCGTGAATCTGATCGCGCAGGGTCTCGAACCAGACGCGGGCGCGCTCGCGATGCTCGACCATCAGGGTGGGGGTGTCTTGGATCATCAGGGCTTCAACCATGACGGACGGCCTTTGTGAACAGGGCGGGATGCGCGCTTCATGCCCCCGGCGGCGAAAGCGGGCCTTGATCCAGATCAGACCTGGTTCCCATAGGCCGCCGCCTGTGCCAGCGTGGCTGTTCAGTATTCAGGGGGAAACCATGATCCGCACCGCCTTGCTCGCCGCCGTTTCGCTCGCCGTCCTCAGCGGACCTGCCTTGGCTCAATCACAGGCAGCCGATGCGGCCGGGCAGGAGCGGGTGATGCAGATCCTGCGTCGCACCCCTCTGATCGACGGCCACAACGACCTGCCCTGGGCTCTGCGTCAGGGCTTCGGGAACGATCCCTATCGTGTTGATCTGGCGACCAATCTGGCGGCGACGACCCGCCTCCATACCGACATTCCGCGCCTGCGCGCAGGCGGCGTCGGCGCCCAGTTCTGGTCGGTCTATGTCCCCGCCAGCCTGGAGCCGGTCGAGGCCGCCAAGGCAACCTTCGAGCAGATCGACACGGTCAAGCGCATCGCCGCCGCCCATCCCTCGGTGTTGGAGATCGCTGTCACCGCCGACGACATCGCACGCATCCACAGGGCCGGCCGCATCGCCAGCCTGATCGGCATGGAGGGGGGCTATTCGATCGACGACTCCCTGGGGCTGCTGCGCGAGTTCTATGATTCCGGCGCCCGCTACATGACGCTGACCCATTCCAGGACCACGACCTGGGCCGACAGCGCCACCGACGCGCCCAAGTGGACCGGCCTGTCGCCCTTCGGCGAACAGGTGGTGAAGGAGATGAACCGCCTCGGCATGATGGTGGATCTGAGCCATGTCTCGGAAGAGACCATGTACGACGCCATCCGCGTCTCGACAGCCCCGGTGATCTTCTCGCACTCGTCGGCGCGGGCGGTGACCGGCCATCCGCGCAACGTGCCTGACGCCGTGCTGCGGATGATGCCGGCCAATGGCGGGATCGTCATGGTCACTTTCGTGCCGGGCTTCATCAGCGAGCCGGTGCGCCAGTGGGGCGCCCTGCGCTCCGCCGAGCTCTCGCGGCTCTCGGCCCTGAACCAGGGCGATCCCGACGCGGTGAAAGCGGGCATGGAAGCCTGGACCGCCGCCAACCCGGCGCCCAAGGCGACGCTGGACGACGTCGTGGCCCATATCCAGCACGTCCGCGATGTGGCAGGCATTGACCATGTCGGCCTGGGCGGCGACTTCGACGGCGTGGACAGCCTGCCGGAAGGCGTCGAGAGCGTGGAGGCCTACCCGCGCATCCTGGCCGAGCTGATGCGTCGCGGGTGGTCCGAGGCCGACATCCGCAAGATCGCGGGCGAGAACCTGCTGCGCGCCATGCGCGCGGTCGAACGCGCCGCCACAGCCCAGCGCGGCGAGCGGCCGAACCTGGCGCAACTGCCGAACGACGGCGCGCCGGAATAGGGGTCAGAAGCGGGCGCGCAGAAAGACGGCCGGGCCGCTGAACTGATACCTCAGTCCGCCGGCCCATTTGCGCTTCTCAATGCTCAGGTCGTAATCGACGTAACGGTACATGAGGCCGAGGTCGACGCGGTTGGATACGGCGTAGGCGGCTCCGGCCTGCATGTTCAGTACGCCGCCGTGATAGTCGCCCAGGCTCAGCGACAGATAGTCGGCCCGGCCATTGAACGTGACCTTCGGCGTCGGCCGCCAGACGCCGTAAACACCTGCCGTGGGCAGGGGCGCCAGGAAGGTCCGGCGTCGCACGACTTCCTCGACCTCGACGGGGCCGACCTGTCCGCGTCCCGCCAGCCGGATATCGAAATCGGTCGCGTGCAGGCCGACCGCCGCCCCGGCCTCGAGATTGTCGCGTCGGATCAGCGAGTACCCCAGGGTCAAGCGGTAGATGTCCGAGCGAAAGCGGCTGTCGACAGTGGCGGTGGCGGGAAAGGTCACGATCTCGAAGGGGATGTCGCGCTTCAGAACCTCGGTGCTGGACCGGTCCAGGCGGTAGAGGTCGGCGTTGATCGTCAGGCGCTCGGAGTGGCGATAACCGCCGCTGATCGCGGCCAGCGTCTCCCGGTCATCCATGCCGAGATCGCGTTCAAAGTCCATCTGCCCGCCTTCCGGAGCCTTGGGCAGACGAAAATCGCCGCGCGTATCGAGGTCGGCCCACATGACGGAGGCCTCGATCCAGTAGCGGTCGTCCAATGACTGCGCATGCCCCTGACCAGCGGTCAGGGACGCGACCAGAAACACAGGGATGATTAGCCGCCTTGGTAGATCGCGCATGCCGCCACGTTCGCGCGTGCGCGCGTGTCGGCTATCCGGGAAAACCCTGAGCTGCGCGTATGATCATCGGGGAGGGATGAATGCGCCGGTCTGCCTCAGTCCTTCCCACAGGGCGATCCCCGCGCTGACCGACAGGTTCAGCGACCGTGTCTCGGGCCGAATGGGGATGAAGACGCGCGCGTCGGCGGCGGCATGGACATAATCCGGCGCGCCGGAGCTCTCCTTGCCGAACAGGAGGGTGTCGTCAGGTCGGAACTCGAATTCAGGTAGGGACGTGGCGCCCTTGGTGGTGAACAGGACCAGCCGTCCCGGCGCGCGGTCGCGCTGGAAGGCGTCCCAGTCGGCGTGACGGGTCATGTGGCTGAGCGGGCCATAGTCCAACGCCGCGCGTTTCATGGCGCGGTCGTCGAAACGGAAGCCCGTGGGCTCGATGACGTGCAGTTCGACGCCGAAACAGGCGCTCTGGCGGATGCAGGCGCCCACATTCTGCGGGATGTCAGGTTGAAAAAGGGCGAGACGCATTCTAAGGCCGTCATACGCGCGGGGCGGGGTCTTGTCGCGGTCTTTGTTG
>Ga0247827_10000958_pt1 | contig 12565 bp, 9 predicted proteins | sample 12C_Control_Day2_FD_194414 | JGI IMG/M metagenome (GOLD analysis project Ga0247827, IMG submission 194414) | Soil microbial communities from agricultural site in Penn Yan, New York, United States - 12C_Control_Day2 | ecosystem: Environmental > Terrestrial > Soil > Agricultural land | place: USA... | reverse complement strand
GACCGGCGCTCGCCAAGGCAGAGGCGCGGCACTGGCCACAGCGGCAGGGCTGGCCATCGCCCGGGGCTGTCATGTTGCATTGGCGGCGTTGGGGTTGGCGGCGCTGTTCAAAGCGGCGCCCTGGACCTTTGACGTGGTGCGCCTGGCGGGCGCCGCGTACCTGCTATGGATCGGCATTCAGTGCCTGCGAACAACCTTGCTGCCAAACCTCGACAGCGATCAACCGGTCGAAAAAGCCCGTTGGCGTGAAGCGATCCGCCGAGGTTTGTTGACCAACCTGCTCAACCCCAAAGCGCTGCTCTTTTGTTCAGTACTGCTGCCCCAGTTCATCAACCCACAGGCAGGGTCGGTGCTCGCGCAGTTTGCCGTGCTGGGCGTGGTGTTGGTCGGGGTGGGTTTATTATTCGACAGCGCTTACGCCTTGCTCGGCGCAGCGCTGGGCCGCTGGTTGCAACGCAGCCCTTCAGCCCAGCGCTTGCAGCAATGGTTGTTCGGTAGCCTGTTGATTGGTTTCGCCGTGCGGCTGACCTTTGTTCAACAGGCTTGAACCTTACTGCGCTTTGCGGCGGCGGCGATTGATCAGCAACAGCGCCGCTGCCGTGACCGCAACAACGCTACCTACCTGCAACGGCGTCTTGTACGGCCTCAAGGATGAGCGAGCCGCATCGGTAACCTGGGTGACGTAGCGTTTGTCGGCGTTATCGAAATCGGGGTACGGGCATTGATGGCCAAAGTCCGCCGCCCACTCCACAAACGGTCCTTCTTTGACATAGCGTTGGTAGAGCGCACTTTGATCTTCAAGGCTGCTGTTCCACCCCGCCGCCTCACACAGCACAGCGGCAAAAGCCTGGCTGGTATGTGGCAGGTGGTCCGCAGCACGATTGGCCAACTGCGTGGCGACAAACCGATAGTGATAACGCTGATCAGGCTGGGCAGCACTGGCTTGCTGGCGCTTCACCTCGTCTTCGGCCACCAGCGGCCCCACTTTGAGCTCGGTGCTTTCAAGGCTGTAGCTGCCCGCGAAAGTGGCGTAATCCGGAGCCATTTCGTAGCCGAGAATATCCATCCCCCACTCACGTGCGGTCCAGGCGGCGTTGAACAGCGCGGCGGCGCGGCGGGTCGGCCACCACGCGGCATCGGCCTTCAAGCGTTGCTGACCATACAACCTGGCTTTGTTGCGCAACCCGTCGTTATCGAAATAGGCCGGGGCTTCTTCATAATGCCCTTCGCGCAACAATCGCCGTCCGAGCAAATTGCGCAGGCTCGCCGCCACTGGCAACGGCACGTAATTATCGCGGTCATGCTGGCTGAGCGGTGGTGGCGCGGGCACTTGGGTGTCGACGTAATGCTTGAGCTCGTCGAGTGTCAGAACGCGCTCGGCCACCGTTGCCGCGTCGAACCAATAAATACTTTGGCTGCGATAAAGCTGATCAAAAGCTTGCAGATAATCCCCGCGTTGCAAAGCCAGAATCGCGCTTTCGCCCTCAACCCGACACTTGGGTTGAAGCGTTTCATAATCGAAGTCCGGAGTTCTGCGATCACCCCAGGATTCATTCTGCGGAAAAGCCTGCGCCGCTTTGGCATACGCCGCAGCCGCAGCGGTTTTGTCGCCCTCTCGCAGCGCCAGCTTGGCGCGTAACCACCAGGCCAGTCCACCGTCGCCGGCGTGTTCAAGGAACGCCTTGGCGCTGGCGTAATCGCCCTGTTGATAGTTCACCGCGGCCAGCCGATCCGCGTTATCGAGGCTGCCGCGCGTGCTGTTTTGCAGCGATTTGATCAGCTTCAGTTCGTTCGCCGGTTGTTCACCGAACGACCAGCCCAGCCGGCTGATCAACGATGCCGTCACCAACTGCTGCACCGGTTTGTTCTTGAGCAATTCAGCCAGTTCCGCCTCGGGCATTACCGACAGATCGGCCATCAACACCTTCAACGAGGTGTAGCCCACCGCTGAACCGTGAAGGTTTTGCGTGGCATAAAGTTCGATGGCGCTGTTCCAGTCACCCTCAGTGCGGGCAACGCGGGCCTCTTCACCGAGACTGGCGACGCCCAGTTCCAACGGGTCACTGAAGCCGTCGATACTTAGCTGCCGGGTTTGCTCGTAGGCCTTGCGCGCTTGCGTCAGCAGCCCGGGGGTTGCGCCCGCCTCCGAGCTCATGGCGAACAGCGCCCGGCCCAAGGAGTACGCAGCCCAAGTGCTGCGCAGCGCCCGTTGGTCCGCAGGTAACGCGAGCACTTTCTGAAAGTACTCTGCCGCCAAGCCATGATCATCGACTGCAAATGCCGCGGCACCGGCCAGATAAAGTCTGACCTCGGTCGGCAGACTTGCGCCTTGCTCTTCGACCTGGCGAGCATCGGTAAGCCCGCGCAGCTGTTTCACCAATGCCCGCTGCTCAGCGGTCAAGCCGCTTTGTTCGGCCTGGCTGCGCTGTTCTGCGAGTTCAGGGTCTTCCATGCCGTAAGTGGTAGCGCTGACATTTTTCAACCCCGAAATGGCATGCCCGAGGCGACTGACTTCAAAGTTGAAATTGCCTTCCGGCAGCTCCGCCAGCGACTGCCCACGGTTGTCCAACAGGCGCATGGGGAAATCCGGCCCGCACGCCAACGCCGAACCCAGCGGCAAACTGAGGCTCAGGCAAAGTAGATGACGCGGCCAGTTACGGGTGAACATTCGAAGCTCCTTGATCAATATTCGCGCAGCGAGCCCAACCGATGGCGCGCTGCCCACCGGCCGCGATCCGACCGTCACGCAGGCGAGTGAAGGTAAGCAGATCCGGGCTCTGTTGCAACGCATATCCGGCAAGCGCATCAGCGCCTTCGCAGCCCTGCACCGCCAGCGTCAAACGCTCGGGCCAGGCACTGTCGAGGTTGCCCTCATTGGTGAGGACAATGTCATGGAGACCTTGCTGCTCCGAGAGTTTCAGCGCTAACCGGCTATTGAGCGTATCTCCCCGCGCAACCGCGCCCAGGGTGGTCAGGCTCCACGCCCGGCGATCGCTGGCCAGTGGCAGGCGAAACCAGATCAGCCCCGCCAGATGTGCCGGTGGATCATTGCGCAATTGGGTCGCAAGCTTACTCAGCTGCTGCGGATCGGCCAGCAACTCCCGACGCTCGCCATCACGTTCAATGCGTATTTCGCTCTCAACGACGGGTGCACCGCTGGCGTCGGGCAACAGCGCCACACCATAGGCCGGCAACGCCAGATAGAAGTTTTTTTGGGTGACACGGCTCCAGGCCTTTGCCCATTTCCGGGCCTGATCGGGATCAAACAGGCCACGACGCGGATCACTCACCGCATGCACCTGCAACACGCTGCTGTCGACTGTGGATAACAGCGCCGGCAACTCCGGGCTGTCGAGCCAGGCCGGCAATGCGGTGATGCTCAACGGCAAAGCCGTCGGCAGCACCGTGCGCAAGTGCGCTAGAAATTCGCGGTAGGCCGGCAGCCGGGCGTTGCCCGCGTCGTGGTCTATTTCCACGCCGGTAAGGTTCAGGCCTTGTGCCTGCCAATCAATGATCAGCTGTTGAATCTGCAGCGTGACTTCATCCTGATTCAACGACTTGAGCTGACCATCGAGGCGAATCACCGCGATCAGCGGACGTCCATCACGCTTGAGCAACAGCGGATCGATTCGCGCCCGACTCCAACCCGTCTTAGGAAAGGCCTGCAACGCCAGCACGCGCAAGGTAGAGAAGTCTGCACGACTGTCTTGCAGGGCAGAGTCATGGGCCGGGGTCCATTGCCGCTGCCAGATGTAGAGCTGTTGGTCGAGTGGTGCAGAATCTTGGCGTTCGCAACCCATAAGAAGCGTCCACGCAGTAAGAAAAACCGCCAGACGAACGAAAAAATACATAAAGCTCCCAGAGTTGAATCAGACCCTTCGTAGCAGCTGCCGAAGGCTGCGTTCGGCTGCGCAGCAGTCGTCAATGCTGACGGATCGCGGTGTCTGATTCTACGTCTGCTTCGCAGTCGAACGCAGCCTTCGGCAGCTGTTACAAATCCAGGACCAAAGGCTGCGAGCCCTGAGCCGGAATCGCGCAGCAAATCAGCACCTCCCCTTCCTCCGGAATCTCTGCGGGTGGTTGTGGATAATGCACCTGACCGCTGACCAGACGCGTTCTACAAGTACCGCACGAGCCGCCGCGGCAACTGAACTCGGGGTTTAAGCCACGACTTTCTGCCAGCTCCAACAAACTGCCCCCCTCGGGTTGCCAACGTGCTTCTTTGGCTGACCGCTGGAACACCACCGGCACTGAAGAGGTGGCGGCCGGTGGTTGCTCGATCACGATAGCATCCGGGTCGGGCTGTCGACGCAGTGTTGATGGGCCAAAGGTTTCGGCGTGAATTCGCACATCGCGGATGTCCAGTTCGCGCAGGCCGTCGTACAGCGCCTGGGTAAAACTGCCGGGGCCACACACAACGAAATCCAATTGGTCGTAGTCCTCAACGTCGAGCAGTTCCGTGAGCCTTGCGACATCGATCCGACCGGTAAAGTCGAAGTCTTCACCCTCTAGGGCCTCCGACTCCGGTTGGCTAAGCAAACGCACCACCTTGACTGCGTCACCGGCGCTCTCAAGCAAGCGATCCACCTCGGCCCGAAACGGTTGATCTGCCAACGTACGCGAACTCTGCAAAAACAATGTCGGACGAATTCCACGGGTGCGCAGGCCTTGATAGACCACCTCGCGCAACATCGACAACAGCGGCGTGATCCCTACGCCGGCAGCCAGCAACACCAGCGGCCGACGCTCATGGGGCGCCACGGTGAAATGGCCTTGAGGCGCTCGGGCTTCGAGCAAATCACCCACGCGAATCTGCTCATGCAGGTGCGAAGACACTCGCCCGTCACGTTTCACGCTGATGCGGAAGAAGTCGTCCGACGGTGCGCTCGACAAGCTGTACGTGCGGATATGCACGTCGCCATCAATGTTGAATCGCAGCGGTAAATGCTGGCCGGCTTGAAACAATGGCAATCCTGCACCGTCGGCGGGCTCCATATAAATCGAGCGGATGTTGTGGCTTTCCGCTTCGATTCGTACGACTCGTAATGGCCGCCATTGATCGCCCAACGCCTTGGCTTGCATGCGGGCTTTGGCTTGCTGCCAGGTGCCGGTTAGCAAACTGGTGGGTGACACACCGTCGAAGCGCCAGCGCAAAGCCAGCGCAGCAGGTCTGCGAACGACATGTTCCACGTGGAACGTCCACAAACGTTCGGCACCTTGAAAAGCTTCTATCTCCGGTCCTTCGAGGATGATATCGGCGCGCCCGCTGAGATGAAGCAGGTCGCCGGAGTTGAAATCGATGAACAGTAACCCGGCCCGAGGATTGACCCGCAAGTTACCCAGCGTGTTGAAAAACAGGTTGCCGGCAAAGTCCGGAATAGTCAGGCAATTTCCTTCCACGTGAACGAAACCCGACTGACCACCGCGGTGTGAAACATCCACCGAGCGCACGCCATCGACGTCCACATAGCTGGCGACAAAGAAGGTGTCGGCGTCGGCGATCAACGCTTTGGCTGCATCATCCAGTTCATTGAAATACTGTGCGGGACGCGTTGCAGCATCCGCCAGCGGCACCGAGCGAAACTGCCTCAACTGAATGTACTGCGGGCAATTGCCATAAGACTGATCGACCGTCACAGCAAAACCGCTCGCAGTCATCGTACCGATATGACCATTGATGCGGTTGCGACGCCGGGTATGCAGTTCGATACCCAGCAGGCCGATTGCCGCGCCGTCACTCAATTGAGCTGGATCGTCTGCCGCCGGCACGCTGCTGAACTGCAACAGTTGAGGTTCAGGCGAATCAACGAAACCCGGCTGCCCTTCAAGCACACTGGCCCACGGGTTTCCGTTGCCATCCACCGAGCCGTATAACATGAACGGCAATTGCTCATAGAACGAGCGGTGCTGATCCGGCATGTAATCGCGGATGACCCTGCGACCGACGACCTCCATGCGTTCGTCAACCCCGATGTGCGCCTGCAACTCTCTCTCGCCAGCATGCCACGGTGAACGATCCATTACGGCATCTCCCCTGCGCCAATGGCACAGCGTGAAGGGCCCGATAAACTCGGGCCATAAACGTCAGGCAGTTTTTTGCAGACCGGCAACAGTGCGCGGCATGCCGACAAAACCAGGCAGGGCTTCGACGCGAGCCAACCAGGCGCGGATATTAGCGTAGTCGTCCAGCGAGACATTGCCTTCCGGTGCATGGGCGATATAGCTGTAGGCCGCAACGTCAGCGATGGTAGGTTCGCTGCCAGCGAGGTATTCAGTGTTGGCCAATTCTTGATCAATAATTTTGAGCACAGTGTGTGCGTAAGGGATTACTTCGTCGGCGTTGTAAGGCGCACCAAACACCGTGATCAACCGCGCTCTGGCTGGGCCAAAAGCGATAGGACCCGCAGCGGCCGACAACCAGCGCTGCACTTTGGCGGCGCCGACCGGATCGGCAGGTAGCCAACGACCGTTGCCGTATTTTTGCGCCAGATACACCAGGATCGCGTTGGAGTCCGCCAACACCACACCTTGATCATCCAGTACCGGCACCTGACCAAATGCATTCAGCGCCAGGAACTCAGGCTTCTTGTGCTCGCCTTTGGCAAGGTCAACAAAAATCAGCTCGGTCGGCAGTTTCAGCAGGGAGAGCATCAGCTCCACACGGTGAGCGTGGCCAGAACGGGGAAAGTTGTAGAGTTTGATGGCTTGCATGATCGACTCCGCGCTTGAGTGGTGTTGTTCAGGGAGATCAGCACCGTTGGGGAAGCCATCTTCCATCACTCACCAAAACAACAGAATAACCAGCAAACGCAATCCATTATTTCAGCCAGCGCAATAACGCATCAGACCTAAAAGGCCGGATGTTCCCTCAGTGCTGTGACGGTAAAATCGACAAAACTGCGCACCCGCGCCGCGGCCTTGCGCCCCCCCTGATACACCACATGGATTGGCAAGGGCGGCATTTCGAAATCCGCCAGGACAATCTCCAACTCCCCGGCCGCTATCTTGCTCGCTACCTGGTAGGACAAAACCCGGGTGTATCCCAAACCCAGGCAAGCCGCAGTAATCGCCGCCTGATTCGCTGTGACCACCAATCGTGGATCAGTGCGCACGGTCATGGGTTCGCCCCCGTCCAGAAACGGCCAACTTTTCAATTGGCCGGTAGCAGATGTGGCGATCAACGGTTGTTGAGCCAGTTCTTGCGGATGGGTTGGCCGCCCATGTTCGGCCAGAAACGCTGGTGATACACAGACCACTCTGCGCACTTCGCCCACACGGATCGCGTGCTGATTACTGTCGGGCAACTCACCGATGCGCACCGCCACATCAATCCCCTCCTCCACCACGCTCACAATCCGGTCAACCAACAGCGCATTGATCGTGACGTCCGGAAATTGCGTAAGAAAACTCACCATTAACGGTGTAACGAAGAGCTCACCAAATAACACCGGCGCCGTAATCGTCAGTTGCCCACGTGGCTGGGCATGGCTTCCGGCTGCCGAGTCTTCAGCTTCCTGCACCTCAGCAAGAATTCTCCGACAGTCTTCAAGGTAACGCTGACCTGCTTCACTCAAATGCACGCTGCGCGTAGTACGCGTGAGCAAAGGTGTGCCAATACGTTTCTCCAGCGCCGCCACCGCTCGAGTGACACTCGCCGCCGACAAACCCAAACGCCGCGCCGCCGCCGAAAAACCCTGGTCTTGGGCGACGGCGGTGAAGACCTGCATTTCCTGAAAGCGGTCCATTGGCGTGTCCTCGATTCAGATAAAAAAATCGCAACCCGTGGGCTGCGATTTTTTGAGGTTAGATCAGCTGTGGATAACTTATTCCACAGTCACCGATTTCGCCAGGTTGCGTGGCTGATCAACGTCAGTGCCTTTCAGCACGGCAACGTAATACGACAGCAATTGCAGCGGGACGGTGTAGAGAATCGGCGAGAGGATATCGTGGATGTGCGGCATCTGCACAACGTGGGTGCCTTCACCGTTGGTCATGCCTGCCTTCTCGTCGGCGAACACGATCAGCTCGCCACCACGGGCGCGGACTTCCTGCAGGTTGGATTTCAACTTCTCCAGCAACTCGTTGTTCGGCGCCACGGTGACCACCGGCATGTCGTTATCCACAAGCGCCAACGGGCCGTGTTTCAACTCACCTGCCGGATATGCTTCGGCGTGGATGTAGGAGATTTCTTTGAGCTTGAGCGCTCCTTCCATCGCCACCGGGAATTGCGCACCACGACCGAGGAACAGCGTGTGGTTCTTCTCGGCGAACAGTTCGGCGATCTTCTCCACTGTACTGTCCATCGCCAGCGCTTCGCCCAGGCGAGTCGGCAAGCGACGAAGTTCTTCGACCAACGTGGCTTCAACGCCAGCGGCCAAAGAGCCTCGAACCTGACCCAGCGACAGGGTCAGCAACAACAGGCCAACCAATTGTGTGGTGAACGCTTTGGTCGACGCCACGCCGATTTCGCGACCGGCCTGGGTCAGCAGGGTCAGGTCGGATTCACGCACCAGCGAGCTGATGCCGACGTTGCAGATCGCCAGGCTGGCGAGGAAACCCAGCTCCTTGGCATTACGCAGCGCGGCCAAGGTGTCGGCGGTTTCGCCGGACTGGGAGATGGTCACGAACAGTGTGTCTGGCTGAACCACGACTTTGCGATAGCGGAACTCGCTGGCGACTTCTACCTGGCAAGGGATGCCGGCCAACTCTTCCAGCCAGTAACGGGCGACCATGCCAGCGTGATAACTGGTGCCGCACGCCACGATTTGCACATTGCGGACTTTGGCGAACAACTCGGCCGCTTGCGGGCCGAACGCCTGTACCAGCACTTGGTTCTGGCTCAAGCGACCTTCCAGCGTGCGCTGCACCACGGACGGTTGTTCGTGGATTTCCTTGAGCATGTAGTGGCGGAACTCGCCTTTGTCGGCCGCTTCGGCACCGTCACTGTATTGCACGGTCTGACGCTCGACCGCTTGGCCAGCCACGTCCCAAATCTGCACGCTGTCACGACGGATTTCGGCGATATCGCCCTCTTCCAGGTACATGAAGCGGTCGGTGACCTGACGCAGGGCCAACTGATCAGACGCCAGGAAGTTCTCCCCCAGGCCAAGGCCGATCACCAGCGGGCTGCCGCTGCGTGCTGCAACGAGGCGATCCGGTTGTTGCGCACTGATCACTGCCAGACCGTAAGCGCCGTGCAGCTCTTTAACGGTTGCCTTAAGGGCCACGGCCAGGTCGCGCAGGTCTTTGAGTTTGTGATTGAGCAAGTGGGCGATGACTTCGGTGTCGGTGTCCGAGGTGAACACGTAACCCAGAGCCTTGAGCTGTTCGCGCAGCGCTTCGTGGTTTTCGATGATGCCGTTGTGCACCACCGCCAGGTCACCGGAAAAATGCGGGTGCGCATTGCGCTCGCACGGTGCACCATGAGTCGCCCAGCGGGTGTGGGCGATGCCCAGACGACCGACCAGCGCCTCTTCGGCCAAGGCCTGCTCAAGCTCGCTGACCTTGCCCGGACGGCGCAGGCGCTCAAGCTTCTCGTCATTGGTATAGACCGCCACACCGGCGCTGTCATACCCACGGTATTCCAGACGCTTCAGGCCTTCGACCAGGATGGCGGTGATGTTACGTTCTGCGACTGCGCCAACAATTCCACACATGCTATTTCTCCTGACTGACAGCCGCGCAAATCAAAGTGATGCCGCGGGCCTGAATCTGATTGCGTGCCTCCAGCGGCAGGCGATCATCGGTAATAAGGGTATGGACGCTGCTCCAGGGCAGTTCCAGGTTGGGAATCTTGCGGCCGATCTTGTCGGCTTCCACCATCACGACAACTTCGCGGGCGACTTCAGCCATGACCCGGCTCAGCCCCAGTAACTCATTGAACGTAGTTGTACCGCGAACCAGATCGATGCCATCGGCACCAATGAACAATTGGTCAAAGTCGTAAGAGCGTAGTACCTGCTCGGCAACCTGCCCCTGAAAGGACTCGGAATGCGGGTCCCAGGTGCCGCCCGTCATCAACAACACTGGCTCGTGTTCAAGTTCGCTAAGTGCGTTGGCGACATGCAGGGAATTGGTCATGACTACCAGACCCGGTTGTTGCCCGAGCTCAGGAATCATCGCCGCCGTGGTACTGCCGCTGTCGATGATGATGCGCGCATGCTCGCGAATCCGCGAAACGGCGGCACGGGCAATGGCTTGTTTGTATTTGGAGACTGGCTGACCGATGTCGGCCACTAATTCCTGAGGCATGGTGATGGCGCCGCCGTAACGACGCAGCAACAGCCCGTTGCTTTCGAGTGCGGCAAGATCCTTGCGAATCGTAACTTCCGAAGTTTCGAAGCGTTTGGCCAGTTCATCCACACTGACTTCGCCCTGCTCATTGAGCAAAGCAAGAATGTTGTGACGGCGTTGAGGAGTGTTGCGCTTCGACATGGCTTGGTAAGTTTCGATTCGAAAGATAACGGAAGCAATCAAAACCTATCGGTGAACCTTCGTCAAGCGTGGGCGTTAAAAAAGTTCTGTGGATAAACCAAAAAGATCGCAGCCTCCGGCAGCTCCTACACGGGATTTGTAATCACCCTGTAGGAGCTGCCGAAGGCTGCGATCTTTTGATCTGACGAATTGTGGATAACTCAGCTCTTCTTGATCTTCACTGGCCGCTTCCATCCGTCGATGTTTTTCTGCCGAGCACGCCCTACGGCTAACTGGGATTTATCCACAGTTGAGGTAATGGTCGAACCGGCCGCAGTGGTTGCGCCATCGAGGATATCCACAGGCGCCACCAACGAATTGTTGGAGCCGATGAACACATCTTCTCCCAACGTGGTTTTCCACTTATTGGCGCCATCGTAGTTACATGTGATGGTACCGGCGCCGATGTTGGTACGTGCACCGACTTCGGCATCACCCAGATAAGTCAGGTGGCCAGCTTTCGCACCTTCGCCCAAGTGGGCGTTTTTCAGTTCGACGAAGTTACCCACATGCGCTCGGGCTTCCAGCACGGTGCCCGGGCGAAGACGTGCGAACGGGCCAGCATCGCTGCCTTCACCCAGAATCGCACCTTCGATATGACTGTTTGCCTTGATCACCACGCCTTTGCGCAACGTGCTGTCCTTGATGACGCAGTTCGGGCCGATGACCACGTCGTCTTCGATGACCACTTTGCCTTCGAGGATAACGTTGATGTCGATCAGCACATCGCGGCCGACCGTCACTTCACCGCGCACATCGAAACGTGCCGGATCGCGCAGAGTCACCCCCTGAGCCATCAAACGGCGGCCGGCGCGCAGTTGATAATGACGCTCAAGCTCGGAAAGTTGCTTGCGGTCGTTGGCGCCCTGCACTTCCATCGCGTCGTGGGGTTGCTCGGTGGCCACCACCAGACCATCGCTGACCGCCATGGCGATCACGTCGGTCAGGTAATACTCGCCCTGGGCGTTATTGTTAGAGAGGCGACTCATCCATCCGCCAAGGCTTTCGAACGGCAGCGCCAGAATGCCGGTGTTGCCCTCAGTGATCGCGCGCTCGGTTTCGTTGGCGTCTTTTTGCTCGACGATGGCGGTCACCTTGCCGTCAACGTCGCGCACAATTCGGCCGTAACCGGTCGGGTCGTCTAGTTCTACCGTCAACAGACCCAATTGCTGCGGCGCCACTTTCTTAAGCAAGCGTTGCAGGGTTTCGACTTCAATCAGCGGTACGTCACCGTAGAGAATCAGCACGGTGTCGGACTTGATGAACGGTACAGCCTGGGCCACGGCATGGCCGGTGCCCAATTGTTTGTCCTGAAGAACGAAGTTCAGGTCGTCAGCGGCCAAACGCTCACGTACCGCATCGGCACCGTGGCCAATCACCACATGGATGCGCTGTGGATCAAGTTGTCGGGCGCTGTGGATAACATGGCCGAGCATCGAGTTGCCGGCAATCGGGTGCAAGACTTTCGGTAAGGCCGAACGCATGCGCGTGCCTTGGCCGGCAGCGAGAATAACGATTTCAAGAGACATGACTGGCTACCAATCCTGGGTGGTCAGCGGCTGCGACCATCGTGGTGAACGTCGGAAAAGAAAAAAGGGTAGCCGAGGCTACCCTTTTTAATCAATCACACAACAAGCGCAACCTTAGTGGCCGAACTTCTTGCGGATCTGCTGGACGGTGCGCAGCTGAGCTGCGGCCTCGGCCAGACGTGCGGCAGCAGAACCGTAATCGAATTCCGCGCCCCGCTCATGCAAGGCCTTCTCGGCAGCCTTAACGGCTTCCTGAGCGGAGGCTTCGTCCAGGTCGGCAGCACGTTGCACGGTGTCGGCAAGAACCTTGACCATGTTCGGCTGAACCTCGAGGAAACCACCGGAGATGTAATACACCTCTTCTTCCCCGCCCTGCTTGACCAGGCGGATCGGGCCCGGCTTGAGATTAGTGATCAGCGGCGCGTGACCCAGAGCGATACCAAGATCACCCAGTGCACCGTGCGCAATCACCATCTCGACCAGACCGGAAAAGATTTCCCCTTCCGCGCTGACGATATCGCAATGGACTGTCATAGCCATCTGATTGCCTCAAACTAAATTAG
>Ga0247827_10000944_pt1 | contig 12644 bp, 11 predicted proteins | sample 12C_Control_Day2_FD_194414 | JGI IMG/M metagenome (GOLD analysis project Ga0247827, IMG submission 194414) | Soil microbial communities from agricultural site in Penn Yan, New York, United States - 12C_Control_Day2 | ecosystem: Environmental > Terrestrial > Soil > Agricultural land | place... | reverse complement strand
CAAGGCGCTGACCGCCGCGCAGAAGGGCTTCGAGACGTGGCGCGACATGACGGCCGCCGAGCGCAGCAAGATCATGCGCAAGGCCGCCGGCCTGATGCGCGAGCGCGCCGAGGCCATCGGCCGCCTGCTCACGCAGGAGCAGGGCAAGCCGCTGGTGGAGGCCAAGGGCGAGGCCCTGGCGGCCGCCGACATCATCGAGTGGTTCGCGGAGGAAGGCTTCCGCGTGTACGGCCGCATCGTCCCGTCGCGCAACAACCTGGCGGTGCGCCAGATGGTGATCAAGGACCCGGTGGGCCCCGTGGCCGCGTTCACGCCCTGGAACTTCCCGATCAACCAGGTGGTGCGCAAGGTCGCCGCCGCGCTGTCGGCCGGCTGCTCCATGCTGGTCAAGGCACCGGAAGAGACGCCCGCCGGCCCGGCCGAGCTGATCCGCGCGTTCCAGGACGCGGGCCTGCCGCCCGGCGTGCTGGGGCTGGTGTACGGCAACCCGGCGGAGATCTCCAGCTACCTGATCCCGCACCCGGTCATCCGCAAGATCACCTTCACCGGCTCGACCCCGGTGGGCAAGCAGCTGGCGGCCATCGCCGGCCAGCACATGAAGCGCGTGACGATGGAACTGGGCGGCCACGCTCCGGTGATCGTGTGCGAGGACGCCGACATCGCCCTGGCCGTCAAGTCGGCCGGCGCGGCCAAGTTCCGCAACGCGGGCCAGGTCTGCATCTCGCCGACGCGCTTCCTGGTGCACGAGAGCGTGCGCGCCGAATTCGCCGCCGCGCTGACCAAGCACGCGCAGGCGCTCAAGGTCGGCGACGGCCTGGCCGAGGGCACGACCATGGGCCCGCTGGCGAACCCGCGCCGCCTGACGGCGATGGCCGAGTTCACCAAGGACGCGGTGGAGAAGGGCGCCAAGGTGCTGTCCGGCGGCGAGCGCATCGGCGACTCCGGCAACTTCTGGCAGCCGACCATCCTGGACGAGGTGCCGCTGCAGGCCAAGGTGTTCAACGACGAGCCGTTCGGCCCGATGGCCGCCATCCGCTCGTTCACGAAGCTCGAGGACGCGATCGCCGAATCCAACCGCCTGCCGTACGGCCTGGCCGGCTACGCGTTCACGCGCTCGCTGAAGAACGCCGACCTGCTGTCGCGCCGCGTCGAAGTCGGCATGCTGTGGATCAACATGCCGGCGCTGCCGTCGGCCGAGATGCCGTTCGGCGGCGTCAAGGATTCGGGCTACGGCTCCGAGGGCGGTCCGGAGGCGGTGGAGGCGTACCTGAACGCCCGTGCCGTCTCGGTCATGAACGTCTGATCGGCAGCGACGCACATGCCATGCGCATCGCCCATGAGAGGGCGGTCGCATGGCATCATGGAGAGGTGAAATCGCCCTCCCTGGCCGGGTGCCCATGATCGGTGTCACCGAGGCCGTCACCCTCGACAACTGCGAACGCGAACAGATCCAGCTGCTGAGCCATGTGCAGGCGCATGGCGCGCTGCTGGCGTTCGACCACCACCTGCGGCTGGTGCGCGCCAGCGCCAACGCGCAGGCCCTGCTCGGCGTGCCGGTACCGGCCCTCGGACGGGCGCTGGCCGATGCCGAGCCCTGGACCGCCATCCGCGAGGCGGTGCGGCTGGAGGCCTCCAGCCCGCCCCAGCATCCCCCGCTTCCCCACGAACACGAGGTCACGCTCGGCGGGCGCCTCTTCGACCTGATCGTCCACCGCATCGCCGACGAGGTGGTGGCGGAGTTCGAGCCGCGCACGCCCCGTTCCGTGGCGCCGGCGCGCTTCGCGGGCGAAGCGCACCGGTCGCTGGACAAGCTGCGGCGCCAGCGCTCCATCGTCGCGCTGCTGGAAGTGGCGGTCGAGGAGATGCGGGCGCTGACCGGCTTCGACCGCGTCATGGCCTACCGCTTCCGCCACGACGCCAGCGGCGACGTGGTGGCCGAGGCGTGCATCGAGTCGCTGGAGCCTTTCCTCGGCCGGCGCTACCCGGCCAGCGACATCCCCGCGCAGGCGCGGCGGCTGTACACGGTGAACACGCTGCGCCTGATCGCCGACGTGCGGTCCGACCCGGTGCCCGTGGCCGGCCTGCGCGAGCAGCCGCTGGACATGAGCCACTGCGTGCTGCGCAGCGTCTCGCCGGTGCACATCGAGTACCTGCGCAACATGGGCGTGGAGGCCTCGATGAGCGTCTCCATCGTCGTGGGCGGCCAGCTCTGGGGCATGCTCGCCTGCCACCACGGCACGGGGCTGCAGGTGCCCTACGCCGTGCGCATGGCCTGCGACGTGCTCGGCCAGATCGTCGCCGCCAACGTGCAGAGCCTGCTGGCCGGCGAGGCCGCGCAGCGCGCGGCGCGGGCCGCCACGCTGCGCTCGCGCCTGGTGGAGCGCACGCTGCAGGACGACGACGCGCTGTCGGCCCTGGCCTCGATGGCCGACGGCCTGATGGCCGGCTTCGACGCCCATGCGCTGCTGATCGCGGACGGCTCCAAGCTCTCGGTGCACGGTGACGTGCCGCCCGAAGCGGCGCGCGCGTTGCTGCAGTGGCTGGACCCGGATCGTGGCGGCCCGCGCACGCGGCTCACGGCGCTGAGCAGTCTCGAAGGCCTGCCGGCCGAAGTGCGCGACGCGATGGGCAAGTGGTGCGGCGTGCTCGCGTTGCGCTACGACGACCACGCGCCGGGCTGGATGGTGCTGCTGCGCAAGGAGCAGGTGGAGACCATAGCCTGGGGCGGCAAGCCCGAGAAGGAATACACGATCGGGCCGCTCGGACCGCGCCTCACGCCGCGCGGATCGTTCTCGGTCTGGCGCGAGGAAGTGCGGGGCAAGGCCGTGCCTTGGTCGGCCGGCGACCTTCAGCTGGCCGACGACCTGCTGGGCGAAGTGGTGCGCGCCGTGGGCACGCGCCACGCCGAGATGAGCCGCGCGCGCGACCAGCTGCTGGCCGTGCTGGGGCACGACCTTCGCAATCCGTTGCAGACGATCTCGATGGCCGCGCATGTGCTCGAGCGCGGCGCCGACGCGTCCAAGCTGGGGCGGCGCATCCGCGATTCGAGCTCTCAGATGCAGCGGCTGATCTCGCAGGTGCTGGACATGTCGCGCCTGCAGGCCGGGCTGGGGTTGGGGTTCAGCTTCGAGGAGCTGGACGTCGCGGCGCTCGTGGATCGAGTCGCCGACGACCTGCTGCTGGCGCATCCCGGCTCGGTGATCGAGCGCGACCTCGCGGGCCCGTTGCCGGCGCAGGCCGACGCCGACCGGCTGGCGCAGATGCTGGGCAACCTGATGAGCAACGCGCGGCACCACGGCGAACTGGGGCAACCGGTGGCGATCCGCGCGGTGCGCGAGGGCGGCGACGTGGTGCTGCAGGTGCGCAACGCGGCCGCGGCCATCCCGCCCGACGTCGCGGCCGATCTGTTCACGCCGTTCAAGCGCCAGGCGGTGGGCAACCGGCGCAATCGCGGTGGGTTGGGTCTGGGGCTCTACATCGCTAACGAGATCGCGCGCGGACACGGCGGCGGGCTGTCGTACTCGTACGAGGCACCGTTCGTGGTGTTCACCGCGCGGTTCCCGGCGCGGCAGGCGGGCAATGGAAGCCCTGGACACCCGCCTTCGCGGGACTGACGGAACACGACGTCGTCATCCCCGCGAGGCGGGGATCCAGAGCTTCCAAGGATTTCATCCCAAAGGTCGCGCCAGTCCGGATTGCACTCCTCGATCAGGCGCAGCTTCCACAGCCGGTTCCACTTCTTGAGTCGCTTCTCCCGCACGATCGCGCTCTCCATGTCGCCGAACAGCTCGTAGTGCACGAGCAGGCCGACGTGGTAGCGGTCGGTGAACCCGGCTGTGTGGTGCGCCCTGTGCTGCCAGCAGCGTTTCACCAGATCGGACGTGACGCCGATGTAGAGCGTTCCGTTGCGTGAACTGGCGAGGATGTAGACGGCGGGTTGCTTGTCGGGCATGGGGCCCAAATCTATGAACCGACGTCACTACCGTCATCCCCGCGAAGGCGGGCGGGGATCCAGAGCTCCCCCCGGTCGCTGAAATCGGAAGTACTGGATTCCCGCCTACGCGGGAATGAAGGGAACCGGAATTACACCGGCACGGTGTAGTTCAGCGTCATCCGCCCCCCATCCACCACCACGATCTCGCCCGTGACATAGCTCGCCGCGTCGCTCGCCAGCCAGGCGACCGCGTCGGCGATCTCCGAGGGTTCGCCCAGGCGCTTCATCGGGGTGCGGCTCATGATGCGTTTCTTGGATTCTTCGCTGGTGAGCACGGCCTTGGCGGCCAGTTCGGTGGCGATGGTGCCCGGTGCGACCGCGTTGACCCGGATGCCCTTGTCCGCCAGGGCCAGCGCCATCACTCGCGTGAGCTGGTTGATGCCTCCCTTGCTCACGTTGTAGCTGGCGATGTTCGGGATGGCGAGGACGCCGTTGACCGAGCTCATGTTGACGATGGCGCCCTTGCCGGCCTTGGCCATCTCGCGCGCCACGGCCTGGCCCGCGAGGAACGAGCCCTTGAGGTTGACGCGCAGCACGGCGTCGAAGTCGGCCTCGCTGACGTCCAGGAAGTCCGCGGCCTTGAAGATGCCCGCGTTGTTGACCAGCACGTCGATGCGACCGAACTTCAGCACGGTCTGCGCGACCAGCGTGTCGACCTGCGCCTTGTCGCCCACGTCGCACGCGACGAACAGGCCGCCCAGCTCGGCCGCGAGCGCTTGCCCGCGCGCGCTGTCGACGTCGGCGATGACAGCCACCGCGCCTTCACGCGCGAACCGCCGCGCGCAGGCTTCACCGATGCCTTGCGCGCCACCGGTGACGATGCACACGCGGTCCTTCAACCCGAATCGGATCTCGTCGTTCATGCGCGGATGCTACCCGTCCAGGCATCGGCGAAAGCGCGTGCGTTGGCCGCGACTTCGTGCGCCGGCTGGCCGGGCTTGTAGATCGCCGAGCCTATGCCCAGCCCGTCCGCGCCGGCCGCGCGATAAGCCGCCGCGTTGGCGACCGTGACGCCGCCCACCGGCAGCAGCAGCGTGCCCGGCGGCAGCACGGCGCGCAGCGCCTTCACGGCGGCGGGCACGATGACCTCGCCGGGGAACAGCTTGAGCCCCGTGGCGCCGGCGTCCAGCGCGGCGAAGGCTTCGGTCGCTGTGGCCACGCCGGGCAGGCAGGCCATGCCGAGCTCGCGCGCTTCCTGCACGACGTCGACGTTGAAATTGGGCGAAAGGACGAGCCGGCCGCCCGCCGCCTGCACCGGGCCGACGTCGGCGCGGCGCAGCACGGTGCCCGCGCCGATCACGGTCTGCGGGAACGCATGGGCCAGGATCGAGATGCTCTTGAGCGGCTCGGGCGAGTTGAGCGGCACCTCGATGAGGCGGAACCCCGCATCGACCAGCGCCTGGCCCACGGGCAAGGCGTCGCCGGGCGTGAGGCCGCGCAGGATGGCCACCAGCGGCAGCGCGGCGAGGGCGCGATCGAAGAAATCGTCTTGCGGGTCGTTGTTCGTCATGCTCGTGTTTCCAGCGTTCGGGCCAGCGACGTGAGGCCGCGCCAGGTGGCTTCGGCGCCCAGGCAGGTCGCTTCCAGCCCGACGGCACGCAGCGCGAGGCGGTAGCGCCCGGTCAACCCGGGCGCGCCGACCAGCACCAGGTCCGCGGCGCTATTTTCCAGCCGCTGCGCGCGCAGCTCCTCGCCGATGACCAGGCCCGACAGGTAGCTCGGCAGCGCGGCGGCCGGCAGCTGGGCGAACAGCGAGGACGTGCGCGCGGCGAACGCGGCATGCAGCAGGCTGCCGGCCTGGCGCGCGTGCAGCACGCCGCGCAGGAAGGCGGGCTCGTCGAGGTCGCCGTCGTCCTCGGGCATGGTGCGCGCGAGGATCGAATGACGGCGCAGCAGCGCATAGACCTCGCCGGTCATGAAGGTGGAGAAGCCGGTGATGCGGCCCTCGCGCACGCGAACCCACTTGCTGTGCGTGCCGGGCAGCACGAAGGTGCCCTGGTCGCGCGCCAGCAGTTCCAGCGCGCCGAAGACCTGCACTTCTTCGCCGCGCATCACGTCGTGCACGCCGGCGTGCTGCGTGCTCAGGCCCGGCACGATGCCGAGGCGCACGCCCGAGGGCGCGTCGGGCACCCACGCGATGCGGCCCACCAGTTCGCTCGCGCCGGCGGGGCAGGGGCAGTAGGGAGCTTCGAGCCAGCCCTGGCGGCTGCCGACCATGCCGCTGGCCAGGCACAGCGTGCCGCGGCGCAGGTGCCAGCCTTTCAGCAGTTTCGAGAAGGCGGCGGGGAAGCCGCCGGCCGGGACCTGCAGGATGCCTTCAGGTGCGTGGCGTTCCTCGAGCACCGCGCCGTCGGGCGACAGGCGCGCGGCGCGAAGGGACGTCGTGCCCCAGTCGAGAGCGATCAGCTCCGGGGAGCTCACGACCTCAGTGGTTGTCGCGCGGCACGAACGCGCCGCGCTTGCCGACCAGGAACCCCAGATCCGCGCCTTCGTCGGCCTGCAGCACGTTGTCCACGTACAGCTTCCAGTAGCCCGAGGACAGCGGCGGCTTCGGCGGGGTCCAGGCCTTCAGGCGCGACTGCAGCTCCTCGTCGGAGATGTGCAGCTGGATCCGGCGGTTCGGCACGTCGAGTTCGATGATGTCGCCGTTCTTCACGATGGCCAGCGGGCCGCCCGCGGCCGCTTCGGGCGCGGTGTGCAGCACCACCGTGCCGTAGGCCGTGCCGCTCATGCGCGCGTCGCTGATGCGGACCATGTCGGTGATGCCCTTGCGCAGCACCTTGGGCGGCAGCGGCATGTTGCCGACCTCGGCCATGCCGGGGTAGCCCTTGGGGCCGCAGTTCTTCAGCACCATCACGCAGGTCTCGTCGATGTCGAGGTTCTCGTCGTCGATGCGCTTGTGGAAGTCCTCGATGTCCTCGAACACCACGGCGCGGCCCTTGTGCACCATGAGCTCGGGCGTGGCCGCGCTCGGCTTGATGACCGCGCCGCGCGGCGCCAGGTTGCCGCGCAGCACGGCGATGCCGGCCTTGTCCTTGAACGGCTTGTCCAGCGGCTGGATCACCTCGGTGTTGTAGTTCTCCGCCGACTCGATGTTCTGGCCGACCGTCGTGCCGTTGGCGGTGATGGCGTCCAGGTGCAGGTGCGAACGGATCTCCTTCATCACCACCGGCAGGCCGCCCGCGTAGCAGAAGTCCTCCATCAGGAACTTGCCCGAGGGCTGCAGGTTCACCAGGCACGGCATCTCGCTGCCCAGCTTGTCGAAGTCCTCCACCGAGAGCTCCACGCCGATGCGGCGGGCGATGGCGATCAGGTGGATCACGGCGTTGGTCGAACCGCCGATGGCGGCCAGCGTCCTGATGGCGTTCTCGAAGGCCTGGCGCGTGAGGATCTTCGAGAGCTTCAGGTCCTCGTGGACCATGTCCACGATGCGGCGGCCGGCGTTGCGCGCGATCACGTTGCGGCGGCCGTCCACGGCCGGATAGGCCGCGTTGCCCGGCAGGCCCACGCCCAGCGCCTCGACCATGCTGGCCATGGTGGAAGCCGTACCCATCGTCATGCAGTGGCCGTGGCTGCGGTGCATGCACGACTCGGCCTCGAAGAAGTCCTGCAGCTTGAGCGTGCCGGCGCGCACCTGCTCGCTCATGCTCCACACGCCGGTGCCCGAGCCCAGCTCCTGGCCGCGCCATTTGCCCGAGAGCATCGGGCCGCCGGACACGCCGATGGTCGGCACGTCGACCGACGAAGCGCCCATCAGCAGCGAGGGCGTGGTCTTGTCGCAGCCCATGAGCAGCACGACGCCGTCGACCGGGTTGCCGCGGATCGATTCCTCCACGTCCATGCTGGCGAGATTGCGGTACAGCATGGCGGTGGGGCGCAGCAGCGTTTCGCCCAGCGACATCACGGGGAACTCGAGCGGGAAGCCGCCCGCTTCGTACACGCCGATCTTCACCTGCTCGGCGAGGGTGCGGAAATGCGAGTTGCAGGGCGTGAGTTCGCTGAAGGTGTTGCAGATGCCGATGACGGGGCGGCCGTCGAACTGGTCGTGCGGCACGCCCTTGCCCTTGACCCAGCTGCGATAGGCGAAGCCGTCGCGGTCCTGGCGGCCGAACCATTGCTGGCTGCGGAGTTCTTCGGGCTTCTTGCGGGGTTTGCGTGGGTCGGTCATAGGGTTCGTCCGGGGTGTCGAAACATATTATGGTCATACGATTGCGGCCCATTTCCCGGTGAAAACCATGAGTGCCGCCTCCGCCAACCACAAGCCCGCCGTGCTGGCCGTGATGAAGCTGCCTCCTTTCTACGTCGAAAGGTTGCAGCAGTCGTTCGAGCTGCTCGACCGCTTGCACCTGACGGACCCCCAGGCATTCGCGCAGGCCGCGCCGCGCATCCGCGCCATCACGGGCGGCGGCGAGTCGCAGGTCGACCGCGCGCTGATGGCGCAGCTGCCTTCGCTGGAGATCGTCTCCATCATGGGCGTGGGCTACGACAAGGTGGACGTGCCGGCCGCGCTGGAGCGCCGCATCCCGGTCACGCACACGCCCGACGTGCTCAACGACGAAGTGGCCGACACGGCCATCGGCCTGATGCTCTCGGTCGCCAAGAAGCTGCCGCAGGCCGACCGCTATGTGCGCGAGGGCCGCTGGGAGAAGGAAGGCGCGATGCCGCTGGCCCGCAAGATGTCGGGCGCGCGGCTGGGCATCGTGGGACTGGGCCGCATCGGCATGGCGATCGCGCGGCGCGCCGAGGCCTTCGGCATGTCGATCGCGTACACCAGCCGCAACCGCAAGGACGTGAAGTACCTCTATCACCCGAGCGCCGTGGAGCTCGCGGCGCACGTGGACTTCCTGGTGGTCATCACGCCCGGCGGCGCCGAAACGCGCCACATGATCGACGCCAAGGTGCTGCGCGCGCTGGGGACCAAGGGCTACCTGGTCAACGTGGCGCGGGGTTCCTGCGTGGATGAAGCCGCGCTCATCGAAGCGCTGAAGCACGGCACCATCGCCGGCGCCGCGCTGGACGTGTTCGAGAACGAGCCGCGCGTGCCGCAGGAACTGCGCGAGATGGACAACGTGGTGCTCGCCCCGCACGTCGGCAGCGCCACCGTGCAGACCCGCCACGCGATGGCCTCGCTCGCCTTCGACAACCTCGCCGCGCATTTCGCCGGCCGGCCGCTGCACACGCCGGTGCCGGAATGCCGCGCCTGAACTGAACAGAAAACGCTGTCACACGTGAACTTCAAGAAGATCGTCCTCTTCACGGACACCGACGGGCGCGCGCGCTTCCGCGAGGAAGACGTGCCGCTGACCGAGGGCAACCCGCAGGCGATGCTGTCGGCGCTGCAGCCCAGCGGCGGCTACCAGCTGCGCCACAGCCCGGTGGGCTTTCGCAGCCAGTTCCACTGCTCGCCGCACACGCAGTGGGTGTTCATCCTCGGCGGCGCGATGGAGATCGGCCTGCAGGACGGCAGCTCGCGCGTGTTCGGCCCGGGCGAGCACTTCTACTCCGCCGACCTGCTTCCCGCGGGCGCGGTCTTCGACCCCCAGGTGCACGGGCACCGCAGCGCCCAGTCGGGCGACCAGCCGCTGGTGACGCTGTTCGTGCGCGGCTGACGCGATGGCGCAGATCAAGAACGTCCACGGCAACACGCTCGACCTGCTCGGCGTGGCCATCATGTCCGGCCGCTACGCGCCGGGCGCGTCCATGCCGCCGGAGCCGGCGCTGGGCGAGGAGCTGGGCGTCAGCCGCACCGTGGTGCGCGAGGCGGTGAAGTCGCTGGTGGCCAAGGGCCTGGTGACCACCGGACCCAAGGTGGGCACGCGCGTGCTGCCGGCGGAACAGTGGAACTGGTTCGACCCCGACGTGGTGGTCTGGCAATCGCAGGTGGGCCTGACGCGCGAGTTCCTGCGCGACCTGCAGGAGCTGCGCCGCGTGGTGGAACCCGCCGCCGTGCGCATGGCCGCCGAGCGCGCCACCGCCGAGGACATCGCCGGCATCGAGGCCGCCTACGAAGGCATGCGGCGCGCGGTGGAGGAGGGCGGCGACTACGTCACCTACGACCTGCGTTTCCACCAGGGCCTGCTGCGCGCCTGTCACAACCGCATGGTGCAGCAGATGAGCAAGGCGCTGGCCGCGCTGCTGCGCACCAGCTTCGAGATCTCCACCAGCCGCAAGGACGGCCCGCGCTCGTCGCTGCCGTTGCACCGCGCCGTGCTGGACGCGGTGATCGCGCGCAACCCGGCCAAGGCCGAGAAGGCGATCCTCGTCCTGATCGACGGCGCCCGCGAGGACATCGAGGAGGTGCTGGCCTCGCACCGGCGGCTGCCCAAACTCGACGCGCCGGCGCGGCTGCTGCGCGCCAACGGCTGAAGAAGAGAAAGAGAAAGAGGAGAACGTTTGAAATCCGCCATCGACTGGTTCTTCAAGGCGCTCGAGTTCCTCGTGGTGCTCGCCATGGTCGCGATGGTCGCCATGGTGTTCGGCAACGTGGTGCTTCGCTACGCCTTCAACTCCGGCATCCAGGTGTCCGAGGAGATGTCGCGCTACTGCTTCATCTGGCTCACCTACATCGGCGCCATGATCGCCATGCGCGAGAAGGGCCACCTGGGCGTGGACACGCTGGTCAAGCACCTGCCGGTGCTCGGCAAGAAGGTCTGCCTGTTCATCTCCGAGTCGCTGATGCTCTGGTGCAACCTGCTGTTCTTCATCGGCACCTGGAAGATGCACGGGCTGCAGGTGAGCAACGTCTCGCCGGTGGTGGGTATCTCCATGATCTGGATCTACGGCATCGGCTACCTCGTGGCCGTGGTGATGGCCCTGTTCAACCTGCACGTGCTCTGGCGCCTGGTCACCGGCCGCATCGCCGAGGATGAACTGGTGCAGGTGGTCGAGTCGGAGGACGTGCCCGCGCACGCCATGACGTCAACGCCTGACGCGGCCACCGCCGCCGAAGCGGGGAGGGCACGCGCATGACCGTCGGCGTCTTCCTCTTCAGCCTGCTGGGCGCGATGGCGATCGGCATGCCGATCGCGTACTCGCTGCTGGTCTGCGGCCTGGCTCTGATGGGCTTCCTGGCCTTCACGAACGTGCTGCCCGCGTTCGACAGCCAGATCCTGGCGCAGCGTTTCGTCGACGGCGCCGACAACTTCCCGTTGCTCGCCGTGCCGTTCTTCCTGCTGGCCGGCGAGTTCATGAACGCCGGCGGCCTGTCGCGCCGCATCGTGCACCTGGCCATGGCCTGGGTCGGCCACTTCCGCGGCGGCCTGGGCTACGTGGCGGTGATCGCCGCGGTGATCATGGCCTCGCTGTCGGGTTCCGCCGTCGCCGACACGGCGGCGCTGGCCGCCCTGCTGATCCCGATGATGAGGCAGGCCGGCTACGGGGTGCCGCGCTCGGCGGGCCTGATCGCGGCGGGCGGCATCATCGCGCCGGTGATCCCGCCGTCGATCGGGATGATCATCTTCGGCGTCGCCGGCAACGTCTCGATCACCAAGCTGTTCCTGGCCGGCATCGTGCCCGGCATCCTGATGGGCGTGGCGATCGGCATCTCGTGGTGGTGGGTGGCGCGGCGCGAGAACGTGCGGCCGGCCCCGCGCCTGCCGATGCCCGAGCGGCTGCGCATCACGGCCAACGGCGGCTGGGCGATCGCGCTGCCCATCGTCATCCTGGGCGGCATGAAGTTCGGCGTGTTCACGCCGACCGAAGCCGCGGTGGTGGCCGCGGTCTACAGCTTCGCGGTGGGCATGTTCATCTACCGCGAACTGAAGCTGAAGGACCTGTACGGTCTGCTGCTGGCGGCCGGCAAGACGACCTCCGTCGTGATGTTCCTGGTGGCCGCGGCCATGGTCAGCGCTTGGCTGATCACCGTCGCCAACATCCCCACCGAGGTGGCGAAGATGCTGGAGCCCTTCATGGGCAACAAGACGCTGCTGATGTTCGTGATGATGATCCTGATCGTCATCGTGGGCACGGCGCTGGACTTCACGCCGACGGTGCTGATCCTCACGCCCGTGCTGATGCCGGTGGTGATGAAGGCCGGCATCGACCCGGTGTACTTCGGCGTACTGTTCATCATGAACAACGCCATCGGCCTGATCACCCCGCCCGTGGGCACCGTGCTCAACGTGGTGTGCGGCGTTGCCCGCATCACCATGGACGACGCCTTCAAGGGCGTGATGCCCTTCCTGCTGGCCCAGCTGGCCGTGCTGTTCCTGCTGGTGCTGTTTCCCGACATCGTGCTCGTGCCGCTGAAGTTCTTCATGCGCTGAGTCCGTTCGTTTCATCCGATTTCTTCCCAACCGTCGTCACCCAAGGAGACAACCATGTTCAAACGACGCACCCTCGTGACCCTGGTGGCCGGCGCGCTGCTTGCCGCCGCGCCCGCCTTCGCGCAGTTCCAGGACCGCACCATCAAGTTCACCAACGGAGTGAACGAGGACCACCCCGTCGGCGTGGGCGTCAAGAAGATGCAGGAAGTGCTGAACGCCAAGACCGGCGGCAAGCTGAAGCTGCAGGCCTTCTGGGGCGGCGCCGCCGGCGGCGACCTGCAGGCCACGCAGGCGCTGCGCGCGGGCACGCAGGAGATGGTGTGCACCTCGTCGTCGCCCCTGGTGGGCATCGTCAAGGAACTGGGCGTGTTCGACCTGCCGTTCCT